>MDTE01111961.1_pt1 | contig 86532 bp, 87 predicted proteins | sample 811231 | NCBI WGS metagenome assembly MDTE01 (sample SAMN05326651, study PRJNA326480) | marine metagenome | isolation source: seawater | place: Indian Ocean: Red Sea | collected 2010 | reverse complement strand
GGGTTTCAGTGGGATTATATTTTAGTAAATAATGATAAAGTTAAGAATGCATGGTGTATGCCTGGAGGAAAAATTGCTGTGTATACCGGTATTCTAAAAGTCACAAAAAATAAACACGGGCTTGCATGCGTTATGGGTCATGAAATAGCTCATGCTGTCGCAAAACATTTGGTTGAAAGAATGAGTCATGCAATAAGTTTAAACGTCGGCACTCAAATAGCTGATATTTTTTTAGGTGGAGCTATAAATAGAACAAGGCAAACTGTAGGACAAAATACTGGCTTTGATATTTTTAAACTGGGAATATTAAACCCTTTTGGAAGAAAGCAAGAAACTGAAGCTGATTATTTGGGTCTTATATTTTCTTCTCTGGCAGGATACGATATTAGAGAGTCTTATAAACTTTGGGAGAGAATGAGCGCAAGTACTAAAGGCAAAGCGCCACCTCAATTTTTAAGTACTCATCCATCAAGTGAAAATCGAATTATAAATCTCAAAAAATGGGTAGATGAAGTTATAATAGAGTATCCACCTATTCCAACATAGTTTTTCTTTCTTTAATGTGTGGTGAGCCCTGATGGACTCGAACCATCGACACCCTCCTTAAAAGGGAGGTGCTCTACCAACTGAGCTAAGGGCCCACAGAAAAGTTGTTTTATATACAAATAGATAAAATTTCAAACCTTATTTTATCGCACTAAAATAAGTTAATATATTTCTTATAAAAATTATTAAATGTGCCATTTTTTATCTCTTTTCTGATTTCGCTCATAAATTGTTGATAAAAATTTATGTTATGAAGAGAAATAATCATAGAAGCAAGTATTTCATTGGTTTTTACAAGATGATTTAAGTAACTTTTGGAATATGCTTTTAAATCATGAGATTTAAAGTTTTGATCTAAAGGACTTTTGTCATATTGAAACTTAGCATTTCTGAGATTTATTTTCCCTTCCCAAGTGAAAGCCAAACCAGTTCTTCCAGACCGTGTTGGCATAACGCAATCAAACATATCAATTCCATTTTTAACAGCACCAAGTATATCTGAAGGCGTACCAACACCCATTAGATATCTAGGTTTGTCTTTGGGCATTAGAGAAACTGTCTCCTCTAAAGTGTTAAACATTTCTTCCTGTTTTTCACCCACCGCAAGTCCTCCCATAGCATAACCATCAAAACCTATTTCGTTTAGTTTTTCTAAACTTTCCATTCTTAAATCTTTAAATAAACCTCCTTGAATTATACCAAACAAAGCTTTTTTTTTGTTATTTCCAAATTCAATTTTACATCTTTTTGCCCAATGAGATGATACGTCTATAGCTTTTGAAATTTTTTTTTTATCATTTGTAAGAGAGGGACATTCGTCTAATACCATTAAAATATCAGAGTTTAAATCTTTTTGTATTTGAATACTTTTTTCAGGACTTAAAATAAATTTTTTACCATCTAAATGTGATGAGAAAATCGCACCAATTTTTTTGTCAATCTTATTAAATTTTGAAAGTGACATAACCTGAAAACCCCCAGAATCTGTTAATATTGGTTTTTTCCAATTCATAAAACCATGTAAACCTGAAAATTTTTTTATAACTTCAGTTCCTGGCCTAATCATTAAGTGATACGTGTTTCCTAGAATAATTTCTGTACCAGTTTCTAGTAAATCATCTAAAAATATACCTTTTACAGTTCCTAATGTACCTACTGGCATAAATGCAGGTGTGTTAATAATACCTCTTGGGGTGTTTATTTTTCCAACTCTAGATTTTTCATTCTGAGCAAGCAACTCAAAAGAAAATATCTCTTTGTTCATTAAAATTTTATTTAATACTAATAATAATATCTGGATTTTCTACTTTACCTGAAGAGCCATCACCCTTTTTAATCATATCTACAAATTCCATGCCTTTCACTACTTTTCCGAAAGCACTGTATTGCCTATCTAGATGAGGAGCAGAGTCAAAACATATAAAAAATTGACTATTTGCACTATTAGGGTCTGCAGATCTAGCAGCAGAGATTGTTCCTCTTTCATGGGAAATGTTTGAGAATTCTGCTTTTAGATTAGGAAGTTCAGAACCTCCCGTTCCAACAAGATTTAAATTGAAATCTTTATTTTTACTATTTCCAAATTTTACATCTCCAGTTTGAGCCATAAATCCATCTATCACTCTATGAAAGACAACACCGTCATATTTTCCCTCACTGGCTAGTTTTTTAAATCTTTCAACATGTTTAGGTGCAATATCATTGTACAATTCTATTTCGACATCTCCATTTTTAAGTTTTATTATCATATTATTTTCTCCCGAATATAAGTTGGTGGTTAATAAAATAACAATAAGAGAAATTAAAGAAAAAATCTTTTTCATTTCATTTTATCTTTTAATATCTTTATTGTAGAATTAGTTAAAAATCTGCTTATATTACCATTAAGTTTTGCAATTTCTTTAACAAAATTTGATGAAATTATTTGGTTTTCAACATCTGACATCAAAAATATAGTTTCTATCTCTTTATTGAGTTTCTTGTTCATTCCGGCTAATTGAAATTCATATTCAAAATCAGATACAGCTCTTAGACCTCTTATTATTATTGATGCTTTATATTTTTTACATAAATTAATTGTTAATGTATCAAAAGGAATGACTAAAATTTTTCTTTTGTTTAATTTAAGATCTTTAAATAATGATTTGTTAATTATATCTATTCTCTCATCAATCGAAAAAAGGTAGTCTTTATTAATATTGTCAGTTGTTGCAACAACCAGTCTATCAACGATTTTTAAAGATTTTCTTATTACATCTATGTGCCCGTAAGTAATAGGATCAAAAGTGCCTGGATAAATTGCAGTTCTCATAATTATTCAATATTATTATCTATTTTAATTACTGAGACAACCTTTTCTTCGCCTGAAAGTTTTTTTATTCGTACTCCCTGGGTGTTTCTTCCCGCAACTCTTATTTCTTTGACCGCACATCTCATTATACTGCCTTTATCAGTAGATAAAATTATCTCATCAGTTTCTTCAACAACAAGCGTAGAGGATACATTGCCGTTCCGCGGGGAATTAATAATTCCTATAATTCCTTTCCCTCCTCTATTTGTAACCCTATAGTCTAAATATGAAGATCTTTTTCCGTATCCATTTTCAGTAACTGATAAAATAAATTTATTTAAACCATTTTTAATTTTTTCATTGTTTTTGATCGTTTTTGTATCGATTTTAGGGTTATCGAGTATACAAAGTGAATTAACTTTATCTCCGTCTTTAAGCTGTATCCCTCTTATTCCCTTTGATGACCTACCTTTGAATAGTCTTAATTTTTTTGACATAAATCTTATGCATTTACCAAATTTTGTACTCAACATAATATCTTGATCATCTCGACAAATTTTAACACCTACAATTTTGTCATTTTCCTCAAGTTTCATGGCAATTTTACCGCTAGCATTGATACTAATAAAATCTTCTAAAGTATTTTTTCTTACATTTCCATTTGCTGTTACAAAAACAACTAAAAGTTTTTTCCATTCTGACTCATCCTCAGGAAGCGGCATTATTGAGCTAATCGAATGGTGACTTTTTAAAGGTAGTAGATTGAAAATAGATTTACCTTTGGATGATGCTGTCCCTTCAGGAATTTTGTAAGCTTTTATTTTGTATACCAAACCTTGTGTGGAAAAGAACAGTACGGGTGTATGTGTATTCGCTGTAAATATTTGAATAACAAAATCTTCATCTCTTGTAACTATACCAGATTTTCCTTTTCCTCCTCTTTTTTGTGCTTTAAGTGAAGTAAGTGAACTTCTTTTAATATATCCTTGTTTAGTAATATTTATAACAACTGACTCTTTTTGAATTGTTTCTTCAATATTGTAATTTAATACAGCGTCTATAATTTTTGTTCTTCTAGGGACTGAGTATTTGTCTTTAATATTTGTTAATTCTGTTGATATAACTTTGTAAAGTTCTTTTTTAGAGTTAAGTATTTTATTATAAGAAGATATCATTTCTGATAGCTTTTTTATTTCTGTTTCGATTTCGCTAATACCGTAGGCTGTAAGTTTTTGAAGTTTTAATTCTAAAATAGCTTCTACTTGAGACTCAGAAAGTTGATAGCTTGAAATATTTTTTTTTCTTTCAATCAATGAAATAATTTTCATACTTTTTTTAATTTTCCATTTTTTTGATAACAGATTCTTTTTTGCTTTTTCTGTATTAGAGGAATTTTTTATAATCTTAATTATCAAATCAATGTTCTCAACTGAAGCAGCAATTCCAATAAGTATATGGGCTCTTTGTTCTGCTTTTTTAAGGTCAAATTTTACTCTTTTGGTAAGAGTTGTTTCTCTAAACTTTACGAACTCTGAAATAAATTCTTTAAGATTTAAAATTTTCGGCTTATTGTCAACTATAGCAAGTGTATTAAAACCAAATGAGCTTTCGATGTTTGTGAGTTTATATAATTGCCTCCTAACTGTTTCTGGTTCAACTCCCCTTCTTAACTCAATAACTACTCTTATACCCTCTCTATTTGACTCATCTCTAATATCTCTTATGCCTTCAATTTTCTTATCTCTGGCAAGTTGAGCAATACGTTCATTAAGAATTGATTTATTAATTTGGTACGGAATTGATTTTATTATTAATAAGTCTCTACCGCTTTTTTTTTGCTCAACATCTATTTCTCCTCTAATTTTGAAAGAACCCCTACCTTTGTTGTAGCCTTGTTTAATAATGCTCTTTCCAATAATTATGCCTCCTGTTGGAAAATCTGGTCCGGGTACGTGCTTCATTAGTTGGCCTATGGTTATATCTTTATTTTCAATGTAGGCAGTTGTTGCATTAATAATTTCTCCAAGATTGTGAGGAGGTATACTAGTTGCCATCCCTACAGCAATACCTCCAGCTCCATTAACTAACAAGTTTGGATATTGAGAGGGCAAGACTGTGGGTTCTTTTTCTGTTTCATCGTAATTATTTCTGTAATCAACAGTATCTTTTTCTAAATCTTCAGTTAAATGTTGAGCAATTCTTCCGAGTTTTGTTTCCGTGTATCTCATTGCTGCAGGGGGATCTCCATCAATAGATCCAAAATTTCCTTGACCAGTGATCAAAGGTAAACTCATAGAGAAATCCTGAACTAACCTTACCAAAGCATCATATACAGATTGATCACCATGAGGATGGTATTTACCTATAACATCTCCAACAATACGTGCTGATTTTCTAAAAGGTTTACTCCAGTCATAACCACCTCTATACATCGCATAAATAATTCTTCTATGTACTGGTTTTAATCCATCTCTGACATCTGGAAGAGCCCTACTAACTATAACACTCATTGCATAAGAAAGATAAGATGAACTCATCTCATCTTGTACAAATATTGGCTTATAAGAATTATTATTTTTGCTAATTATCTTTTCCATGTAATTTAAAATGGAATTTCATCATCAAGATCTTTAGTGTCTTGACTAGTTGTATCATTAGGTAGAGAGCTTTTATTTTCATTAACTAAATTTGAAGTGCCGCCTTTTCCTTTTCCATCCAACATTGTCAAACTAGAATTATATCCCTGTAAAACAATTTCTGTTGAATATTTATCCTGGCCTGAAGACTCATCTTTCCATTTTCTTGTAGTTAATTGGCCTTCTATATATACGTTAGCACCTTTTTTCAGGTACTGTTGAACTACATTTACTAGGCCTTCATTAAAAATTACAACTCTGTGCCATTCTGTTTTCTCTTTTCTTTCACCTGATGATTTGTCTTTCCAAGATTGACTTGTAGCAATACTGAGCCTTGCGACGTTTTTTCCGTTAACCATTTGTTTAATTTCAGGGTCAGCTCCTAATCTTCCTATTAATAATACTTTATTTAAACTTCCTGCCATAATATTTAAGAGCTAAATTGTGATTTATTGTTTTAATATAGGTCAATTTATATCATAATTGAGTAATAATTATAAGGTGATAATTGTTTTGATAACAAAAATATGCTGAAAAAAATCGTTATAAAAGGCGCTAAAGAACACAACTTAAAAAATGTTTCTTTGGAAATTCCAAAAGATAAATTAGTTGTTATAACTGGTCTCTCTGGGTCAGGCAAATCATCTTTAGCTTTTGACACTATTTATGCAGAAGGTCAAAGAAGATATGTGGAAAGTTTATCTGCTTACGCTCGTCAATTCTTAGATAAGATGAAAAAACCAAAAGTAGACTTGATAGAAGGGCTTAGTCCTGCAATCTCAATTGAGCAAAAAAACACATCAAAAAATCCTAGATCAACAGTAGCTACTGTTACAGAGATTTATGATTATATGAGAGTTCTTTATGCTCGAATAGGTATTCCTTATTCACCTTTCACTGGAAAACCAATAGTTTCTCAATCAATAAGCGAAATGGTTGACAAAATTAAGAATTTACCAAAAAGCAGTACAATACATTTGTTAGCGCCAGTTGTTAGAGGAAGAAAAGGTGAATATAAAAAAGAGATTTTAAATTATAAAAAAAGAGGATTTTCCAAAATTAAAGTTGATGGAAAATATTTAAATATAGATGATTTTCCTAATTTAAATAAAAAAATAAAACATGATATTTCTATAATAGTTGACAGAATTGTATTAAATTCAAGTTTAGGTAATAGACTAGCTGACAGTGTAGAAACAGCTGTAAATTTATCTAATGGATTATTAATTGTAGAATATGAAAATGAAACACTACCTAAAAAATTTAGAAAACTAGAAAGTATAACTTTTTCTTCTAAATTTTCTTGCCCAGAAAGCGGATTTACAATTGAAGAAATCGAACCCAGATTATTTTCTTTTAATTCGCCCTATGGTGCCTGTGAAGAATGTGAAGGTATTGGGCATAATTTGAATGTTGATCCAAATCTGGTAATTCCAGATCAAAATAAAAATATTCAGGATGGTGCTGTTGCTCCCTGGGCAAATTCTACCTCTTTGTATTATGCTCAAACTTTATCATCTTTGGCAAAACACTACAAATTTTCGTTAAATGATCCTTGGAAAAAACTACCAAAAAAAATTCAAGAATTAATTTTATTCGGTTCAGATGATGAGGAAATTAGATTTAATTACGATGACGGGTATGAGAAATATTCAACAAAAAAAACTTTCGAGGGAGTAATAAATAATCTAGAAAGGCGTTATTTAGAAACAGAAAGTGAGTGGAAAAGAGAAGAAATTTCTCAGTATCAAAGTGAGTCAAACTGTGAAAAATGTAAAGGACAAAGACTAAAAGACGAAGCATTATGTGTAAAAATAGATTCATTGAATATTAGTGAAATCACAAGTAAATCTATTGACGAAGCCAAATTATGGTTCAATAAATTACATGATATTTTAAGTGATAGAGAAAACAAAATAGCTCAACACATATTAAAGGAAATTAATGAAAGATTAAATTTTTTATTAAATGTAGGATTAAATTATTTAACTTTATCAAGAGAGTCAGGAACATTGTCTGGCGGAGAAGCACAGAGAATTAGGTTGGCTTCTCAAATTGGTTCTGGATTAACTGGCGTACTTTATGTTTTGGATGAACCTTCAATTGGATTGCACCAAAAAGACAACAAGAAATTAATTACGGCGTTAAAAAAGTTAAGAGAATTAGGAAACACAGTAATTGTTGTTGAACATGACATAGAAACTATGGAAAGTTCAGATCATATTATTGATATTGGACCTGAAGCAGGTTTAAAGGGAGGAGAAATCGTTGCTGAGGGAACCGTTAAAGAAATTATAAAAAATGAAAAAAGTATTACCGGAAGCTATTTGTCAGGAAAAAAATATATTCCATTGCCTAGAAAAAGAAAAACAGCAAAGAATGGTAGATTTATAGAAATTAATGGCGCAACTGGTAATAACCTTAAAAATGTTAACCTTAAAATTCCAGTTGGAACTTTTACTTGTGTAACGGGGGTTTCTGGAAGCGGTAAATCAACTTTAATTTTACATACTTTATACAACGCCTTTAACTTAATTTTGAATAAAAATAAAACTAGAAAAGTTCCAAAAGCATTTAAAGGCTTTAAAGGTACTGAGCTAATAGATAAAATTATAGATATTGATCAGTCTCCTATAGGTAGAACTCCAAGGTCTAATCCAGCCACGTACACAGGTGCTTTTGGTCCAATAAGAGAATGGTTTGCAGCCCTACCAGAGTCAAAAGCAAGGGGTTATAAGGTTGGCAGGTATTCCTTTAATGTTAAGGGAGGAAGATGCGAAGCGTGTGAGGGTGACGGAGTAATTACATATGAGATGCATTTTTTACCAGATGTTTTTATTCCTTGTGATACGTGCAAAGGTGCTCGTTATAATAGAGAGACTTTAGAAATTAGATTTAAAAATAAAAATATTGCAGATATTTTAGATATGACTGTAGACGAAGGATGTGATTTTTTTGAAAATATTCAATCAGTAAGGTCAAAATTAATAACTTTAAAACACGTGGGTCTGGGATATATGAAAATAGGACAACAGGCTACTACATTGTCTGGTGGTGAAGCTCAAAGAATTAAATTGGCTAAAGAGCTCTCAAAAAGACCGACTGGTAAAACTCTTTACATTTTAGATGAGCCTACAACTGGTTTACACTCACATGATATAAAAAAATTGTTAGAAATCCTTCAGGCTTTTGTAAATACTGGTAATACGGTAGTTGTTATTGAGCATAATCTAGATGTTATAAAAACTGCGGATCATATTATTGATATGGGACCTGAAGGTGGTGTTTATGGAGGAGAAATCATAGCTGAGGGATCACCAGAAAAGGTTTCTGAAGTAGAAAAGAGTTATACAGGAAAATTTATTAAGGAAATCTTAGGTAATTCTAATATGAAAAAAACTGCTTAAAATATAACTATTTATGGTATAATGAATCATGGTTAACTTATTACAATCGCTAGGTAGAACTGTTCACCTTTCGGTTATTCTTTCAATTTTATTATTTGTAGGGCTATTTTTTGCTGGCGGTGAATGGGCTTTTGATAGACTTTTTTGGAGCTGGTTATTTAGATATTTCCATGTTGTTGCGGGAATTATGTGGATTGGATTATTGTGGTATTTAAACTTTGTTCAAATACCTAATATGCCTAAAATTCCTGATGAACAAAAACCAGCAATTGGAAAAGTAATAGCTCCAGCAGTTCTTTTTTGGTTTAGATGGGCAGCTTTGGTAACCATAGTCACAGGATTGATAGTTGCTTATTTAAATGGTTATGTTCACCAAGCTATGACTTTAGGTATTGGCAGCGGTGCGGGCAAATATACAGCGATTGGCATTGGAATGTGGCTAGGTTTAATTATGGCATATAATGTATGGTTTATAATTTGGCCTAATCAAAAAAAGGCTTTAGGAATAATTGAGTCCACACCAGAAGAAAAAGCTAAGTCTGCTAAAACAGCAATGATAACATCTAGAATAAATACACTTCTTTCTTTGCCAATGTTGCTATCAATGGTAATGGCTCAAAATCTTTACTAAGGTACAATATTATCCTCGCCTTTTTCCATCGTTTTTGAATTAACTTGAAAAAACTTCAATATTGGTGAAGCTACAAAAATTGAAGAATATGTTCCTACAAAAACTCCCATGATCATTGCAAAGGAGAAACCTTTTAATATTTCACCGCCTAAAATGAAAATAGAAAATAGAGCCAGAAGAGTCGTGACCGAAGTTATTATTGTTCTTGAAAGAGTTTCATTAATTGAAAGATTTGCTATTTCTTCAATTTTAAGATTATTATATTTTAGTAAATTTTCTCTAATACGATCATAAATAACAACTGTATCATTCATTGAATAACCAACTATAGTTAAAACTGCTGCAATGATAGACAGATTTATTTCGAATGATAAAATTGAGAATATTCCTATAGTAATTACAACATCATGTAAAAGAGCAACTATTGAACCAACACTAAATTGCCATTCAAATCTTACCCAGATATAAAATAACATTGCTGCTAAAGATAAACAAATCGCAATTAATCCTGATTGTAAAAGTTCTGCACTAACTTTAGGACCAACGTTTTCAACCCTTCTAAAGTTTACTTCAGATTGAAGACTTTTATTAATATCTTCTTTTAATTCCTGAATCAAATTTTTATTATTTTTTGATGTTTGTTCTATTTTAATTAGATAATCTCCTTTTTCACCAAACTCTTTTATGCTTACATCTCCTAATTCTCTTTTATCAAAAGAAGATCTTATTTCGTTAATACTAATATTAGGATTAACAATTCTAAGCTCAATTAAAGTACCGCCCTTAAAATCAATTCCATAATTCAATCCTTTAAACACAATAAAAATGATACTTAATGAAAATATAAGCAATGAAAAAATATTGGCTTTTCTAAAAAAATTAGCAAAATTTATATTTGTTTTCATTATAAGTTAACTGATCCTTTTTTCTTTAAAACAATGGTTGATGTCAAATGCCTTGCTATGAAGTAAGCTGAGAAAAGAGTTGTTAAAATCCCTATTCCAAGAGTAACTGCAAAGCCTTTGATTGGACCAGATCCAAAAGCAAAAAGTATAATTGCAGCTATGAGAGTTGTTATATTGGCATCTAAAACAGTAATTTTTGCTTTAGAATATCCAATATCAAAGGCATGAATTATTGATTTTTCTGTTTTTAACTCTTCTTTAATCCTTTCAAAAATTAATACGTTTGCATCTACTGCCATACCGACTGTTAAGATTATTCCTGCAATTCCAGGCAATGTAAGTGTTGCTTCAAGTATTGTAAGGACACCTACTAGCATAATTAAATTGGCTATTAATGAAACATTGGCTATTAGTCCAAATATTTTATATTTATAAATCATAAAGAGGATGACTAAAACAAATCCCACTATTAAAGAAATTGTTCCAGATTTGATTGAGTCTAATCCTAGATCAGGACCAACTGTTCTTTCTTCAACAACGTTTAAGGGTGTTGGTAGAGCTCCAGATCTCAAAAGTAATGATAAATCAGTTACTTCTTGAAATGTAAAATTTCCGCTAATATTACCATTGCCGCCTGTAATTGGTTCTCTAATTGATGGGGCGCTTATAACTTTATTATCAAGAACTATTGCTATTCTCTTTCCGACATTTTCGCTTGTTGCCTTTCCAAATTTTTGTGCTCCCAATCTATCTAAAGTAAAAACAACATTCGGTTGATTTGATTGATTGTCTATCCTGGGTTGGGCATCTATTAAGTTTTCTCCGCTCATAATTATTCTTTTACTAACAGCAAGTTCTTCACCAGTTTCAGAAATAAGCTTCTCTGATCCAAAATCGTCAGATAAATCAGAAACTAATCTAAAGTTTAATTGAGCCGTTTTACCTAAAAGTTCTTTGATTCTTTCAGGGTCTTTAAGGCCTGGTAGTTCGACTAAGATTCTTTTATCGCCTCTTTGCAAAATTGTTGGTTCTTTGGTTCCAACATCATCAATTCTACGTCTAACTATTTCTATTGATTGATTTAAGGCAGAATTATTAATCGACAAAATTCCAAATTTTGAGAAAAATATAATTATTTGGTTTTCTTTCTTTTCAAAATCAAGTTGATGACTATTATATTGATCAATATAAGGGTTCAACAAATTATCTTTTTTTGAAAAAAACAAAGCTTCAAACTTACTTTCGTTATCTGAAGAGATAATAAAATTGATACTTTTAGGATTTACAGAAAAATTATCATAATTAATTTGATTTGAGCTAAGTAATTTTTTTAAAGGAATAACCTTGTCTTGAATTCTTTCTTTAATTAAAGGATCAGTATCAATTTCTAATAAGAGATAGGAACCTCCCTGCAAGTCTAATCCAAGGTTTACTTTTTTTTGTATTAGTGGTTCTTTTTCATTTTGAAAATTTAATATGCAGAAAAATGCTAAAAAAATGAATAAAAAATATATTAAAAAAATCTTTATTTTAGAAAAATTTAACACCGAAAATAATTATTTTTTTTCTTCTTTTTTTAATAAACTTGTGATTGTCGTTTTAATAATTTGAACTTTTACATTATCGGCAAGAATTACCTCTATTCTGTCATCTTCCATTACTCTATCCACAGTGCCAATAATTCCCCCAGAAGTTATTACTTCATCTCCACGTTTCAAAGATTCAACCATAGTTTTATGATCTTTGACTCTTTTTTGTTGGGGTCTGATCAAAAAAAAATAAAAAATAACGAAAATAAGTATTAATGGTATAAATTGTACAAATCCTTGGCTATTCATAATTAGAGAATAAATATAATAAATGAGTTAGTTAAACAAGAAAATACTTAATTAATTTTTATATTTTATCTAAATTATTCATATATTTCCTTAAAGGCTCTGGTATTAAAATAGATCCATCTTTGTTTTGCATATTTTCAATAAGTGCGATAAGTAACCTTCCCACTGCCAGTCCAGATCCATTCAATGTTCCAACAAATTTTGTTCCATTTGATGTTTTAAATTTAGTGCCCATCCTTCTAGACTGAAATGTTCCACAAGATGAGCAGCTTGAAATTTCTCTGTATTTGTTTTCAGAAGGAATCCAGGCTTCAATGTCATATGTTTTTTCTGAACTAAATCCCATATCTCCGCTAGATAAAAGTAAAATTTGATAAGGTATTGAAAGTTGTTTTAAAATTTCTTCTGCACATTTCAGCATTCTTTCTAATTCATCTTTACAATTTAAAGGGTCAACTAAACTTACAAGTTCAACCTTATAAAACTGATGCTGTCGTATCATGCCTTTAGTATCTTTTCCGTAATTACCTGCTTCTTTTCTAAAGCATGGTGTGCCCGCTACGAACCTAAGAGGTAACTTTTTTGCATCTAAAATACTTTCTCTAAAAAGATTTGTAAGAACTACTTCAGCAGTAGGTATTAAAAATTTTCTTTGTCCAGAATCTTCTTTTTTAATCTCAAATTGATCATCTTCAAATTTGGGAAGCTGACCTGTTCCAAACATAACATTTTCATTAACAATTAAAGGAGGTGATATTTCTACATAACCAAACTTTGTTGTATGAATATCTATCATAAAATTGATTAGAGCTCGCTCAAGTAAAGCATACTTATCCTTGAGAACCACAAATCTTGCACCTGAAAGTTTTGATGACATTTCAAAATCTATTTGTTTGTCTAATGAACCCAGTTCGTCATGAGATTTAATTTTAAAATCAAATTTTTTAGGTTCGCCTTCTTTTTTAATAACCTTATTAAAACTATCATTTTTACCGATAGGAACATCATCTAATGCTATATTTGGTATATAAGATAGAATTTGATCAATTTTAATTTGTAATTTATCTTTCTTGATTGTGATTGATTCAATTTCTGAGGATAAATTTTTTGAACTTTTAAAATTATCTTCATTTTTTGTCTTAGACAATTTCTTTTTCTCTTGTTCAAGATTTTCTTTTTTTTGAATCAATTCACGATTCTCTTTATCCAGCTTGATTAACTCCTCAAAATTAACTTTGATGTTTCTTTGTTCGATTTTTTTTTTAAAATTATCTAGATCTTTTCTTATATCTTTAAGGTTATGCATTTCTTTTCTTTTCAATTATTTTAACTGCAAGAATAGATAATTCATACAAAATTAATAAAGGTAAAGCTAAACCTATTTGAGTAATTGGATCTGGGGGTGTTAGTATAGCCGCAAAAGCAAATAAGATCACAACGACGTATTTTCTTCTTGCCCTCAAGTAATCTGAGTCAATTATTCCTATTCTAGCAAGCAAACTTAAAACTACTGGTAGTTGAAAACTTATACCAAAGGCAAAGATTAATCTCATTACTAATGAAAGGTATTCATTCACTTTTGCCTCCAGTTGAATAGCGATTGACCCTATATCACCTGATGCCTCAAAGCTTAGGAAGAATTTAATTGCTAATGGCATTATTAAATAGTAAACGAGCATCCCTCCTAAAAGAAAAAGTAAAGGAGTTAAAACTAGATAAGGAAGTAAAGCTTTTTTTTCATTTTTATACAATCCAGGAGCAACGAATTTCCAAATCTCGATTAAAAATATTGGACTTGTAATAAAAAAAGATGCAAAAAAAGCAACTTTTAAATAAGTCAAAAAAGCTTCGTGTAAAGCTGTAAAAATTAGTCTTCTATCCAAATTATTTTCGATTACTGCGTTTGAATAAGGTTTAACTAAAAATTTATATATCTCCGCTGAAAAAAAATAAGAAACTAAAAAAAAAAATATTAAAAATAAAAAAGATCTTATTAATCGTGTTCTTAATTCAGTTAAGTGACCCACAAAACTTGATCGTTGATCTGTATCTTTTTTACTCATTTATTTTTTTCTTCATCTTTATTTTTTTCAGTATTTTCATCTTTGAGTTCAGTTATCTCATGGACCTCTCTTTGAACATCGTAAAAATATCTTTTGATAGAACCTGCCCAGGCTCCAATCTTTCGAATTACTATAGGAAAGTCCTTAGGACCAATAACTAATATAGCTATTACTATTATTATGATTAATTCAAACCAACCAATTTGTGGCATTTAAACTAATTCTTATTTTGATTGTTATTGTCGTCTGTATCTTTATTTGATGAGTCAGGATTGTCAGACATACCCTTTTTAAAACTCTTGATGCCTTTAGCCACGTCGCCCATTAAATCTGATATTTTACCTCTACCAAATAATAAAACAACAAGAACTACTACTATTGCAATTTGCCAAAAACCTATACTCATAATTTATTTATATACAATTATTTGCTTTAAATAAATGTATTATTCGTCCGATTTAGGTGCCTGATCTATAGCCTTTTCTATATCAGAGTAAATATTCTCTTTATCTTTATTAGATGTTTGATCCTTGAAAAACTTACCAGTACCAAAAATTGAGGAGTCAATCGAAGAACTGTCGATTAACCCTGCTGAAGAAAGCTCTTCAACAGTAGGTAGGTCACTTAATTTTTGAATATTAAAATGATTTAAAAAATTCTCGGTGGTTGCATAAAGTATTGGTTTTCCCAGAACGTCCTTTCTTCCTGCAGGCCTAACCCAATCAAGCTCGAGAAGAATTTCCAATGTATTTGTTCCAAAAGCCACACCTCTAATTTCCTCAATTTCAGATCTGGTTACCGGTTGATGATAAACAATTATAGCTAATGTTTCTATTGTTGCTCTTGAGAGTTTTTTGTGAGTCGATTTTTGAAGAGCCATTAATTTAGATAAATCCTCTGCAGTCCTAAACGACCATTTATTTTTAACACATACTAAATTAATTCCTCGGTCTTTATATTCGGATTGAAGTTTTTCTAAAATATTTTTTATATTTGCATTGGTTTGAATTCTTTTTTCAATTGTTTCTAAGTCTAAAGGTTCAGAGGCTGCAAATAGTATTGCTTCCACTTTTCTTTCTAAATTTGATTTTTTTTTAGGAAAATTTACAATGTTTGTAACTTTTTTGATTTTTTTTATCATCTAATTCAACTTTTTAATTAAAATTTCTTCAAATAGTTTGTTTTGTTTAATATCAATAGTTCCTTGTTTTGTAAGTTCCAAAGAAGCAGCAAAGACACCAGCTAAACCAGTTCTTATGTTTTTATTATTTTTAGAAAAACTTTTTGGAATAAATTCTTGAATTTCTCTCCAGTCATTTAAATTCTCAAGGTTTTTGGTTATTTGTTTTATAGCTTCTTCAGTAGTTAAGACTGGTAGTTTTGGTATATTTACAATTTGAAAAGCTTTCTGCATCTTTAAACTAGAATATGTTTTAAGCAGCTCATAAAGATTTATGTCATAAACTGGAGTATTAATTGATCTTATTCCGCCTTTCATGCCTCTATAGAAAATATTTACTCCTATTCTTTTTCTTTTAAGCATTTGATCTGAAAGCAATCTTATTAACTCTAATTTTTTTAATTGAAGTTTAAGTCTGTTTGCAACTTCTAATGCTTGAAAATCATCATTGTCATCTTCTGGTAAAAGTAGTTTTGATTTTAAATATGCTAGCCATGTTGCCATAACCAAAAATTCTGTTGCTGTCTCTAAATTTAAGTTTTCTGTGTTTTTAATATATTCTAAAAATTGATCAGCTAATTTTGTAATTGATATATCTGCCAAATCAACCTTTTGAGATTTTGCTAAGTCTAATAAAACTTCTAAAGGACCTGTATAATTAGGTATGTCCACTGAAATAGAATTGTTAAAATTTGATTCCATTTAATTATTTTAGCTTAAAAATTTGTATAATTCTGATGTTTTTTTTCTCATAAAGTTATCAATTATAGGCATTTCTCTGATTAATTTTAGTGACTCATTGTATTTTCCTCCACAATAAAGAACTAAATTACAACCAGCCTCTAAAGATTTTTTTGCATTTGTAACTAAATCATATTTAAGGGCTTTCATTGTTATGTCATCAGATACAATAATTCCTTTATATCCTATTTTTTTTCTGATTATCTCATGAATTATATATTTTGAATGTGTACATACATTTTTGCTATCTAATTTTTTGTAAAGTATATGGGCTGTCATGGCAAAATGTGAATTCATGTTTTTAAAGCATTTAAAATCCCTAATTTTAAGATAGTTGTAATTTTTATTGATTATAGGCAAAACTTTATGGCTGTCAGATTTTGAAGATCCATGGCCAGGGATATGCTTTATTACTGTAGCAATCTTATTTTTTTTATATTCTTTTATGCATAAGCTGCCTAAAGACTTGATTGTATTTAAATTTTTGGAATAACTTCTACTTCCAATAATTCTATTGGTGTCCTTATTTAATATATCTAGTACAGGGATAGTGTTTATATTTATACCAATTTCTCTGAGCAATGAACACATGGCATTTAAATAGTTTTTATATAGATCTAGAGCAAGAACTTTTTTACTTTCAAACAGTTTCCCAAAAAAGTTTTGTGAATAAACTTTATTATCAACAAGATGGCTCAATCTACTCACAGTCCCACCTTCTTCATCTACAAATATTGGAAATTTTTTATCTTTAGCAGTTTTTCTTATTAATGAAATTAACTTTTTTACTTGATCAAAAGTAGCAATATTTCTTTTAAATAAAATTATACCCCAGGGTTTCTCTTTTCTGATAAGGTTTTTTTCTTCTAAACTCAAATAAAGACCTTTTAAACTAATAATTATAGATTTACGTTTCATTTAATTAGTTATCAATTCCCAAAATTTTCTTTTTGGTTTTGTGCTGTTGTTTATATTAAAGCCGTTATTAAACTCTATAACATCATTTGTGTCATTTTTAAGGACACTTAAATTTAAAGTTTTTTCTAATAAGTATTTATTTGTACTAGAATTATTTTTATTAATTCTATCAATATTATTATCAGAAAAATAATAATTTGTTGTTTGAAATAAAAATAATAAAATAAGTATTGAAATAAATAAAGTTATCAAATTTTTAATCATTACATCTTTCTAGGAAGTGAAACTCCCAATATTTTCATTCCATTTTCGATCACTAAATATAAAATTTTTATGATGGCTAAAGTATTTAAGTTATTCATTTTTCCATCATGAATAAATTTATATTCTTTTTTTTCATTTCCTTTGCTCCAATAAGAATGAAATAATGTTGAAAGTTCGTATAAGTAGAAAGGAAGACGGTGTGGTTCACATTTATTTGCAGCGCTTTCCACAATCTTAGGCCAATCAAATACTTTTCTTAGTATTTTTCTTTCATATTCATTTATATTAAAATTTTTTTTTTCAAAAATTATTGGATCATCTTGCTTGATTTTTAAAGTATCAAAAATTGAATTAATTCTTGCGTAACAATACTGTACATAGAAAACAGGATTGTCTTTACTTTTTTCTAAAACTTTATCAAAATCAAAATCAAGTTCTACGTCATTACTTCTGTTTAGCATCATAAATCTTATAGAGTCCTTATTTACTTCCTTGAGTAAATCACTTACAGAGATAAAATCTCCTGACCTTTTTGACATTTTAAAAGGTTTTCCTTTCTTGTATAATTTTACTAATTGGCAGACTTTACAATTTAATTTTACTTTATTATTTGAGAGCGCTGATACAGCAGCAGTAATTCTTTTTGTATATCCAGTGTGATCTGCGCCTAATATATTTATAAGGTAATCATATTTACGTGAGACTTTGTCTGAATGATAAGCTACGTCATTTGCAAAATAAGTCCATGAGCCATCATCTTTTTGAAGAGCCCTATCTGAGTCATCTCCAAATAATGTGGACTTAAATATCAGTCTTTTTGTTTTTTTCCAATTCTTGTTTTCTTCACCTTTTGGTGGTTCCAAAAATCCTTCCTCAACAAAATTATTTTTTTTTAAATTATTAACTGCCTTGTTTACAAGATTTTCCTCTACTATTTTAGTTTCAGAAAAAAAACTGTCATGATTTACTCCAAGTTTTTTTAAGTCATTTTTAATTAATTCCATAGAATTTTTTATTGATTCTTTTTTTAATAAATCAAAAGTCTTTTTAAAGTCTTTGAATTCTAATTTAGGATTATTTTTCACGATATCTTTGGCTATGTTTTTAATGTATTCGCCAGGGTATAAGCCTTCTTTATTATTAAACTTCTCTTTATATTTAATTTCTTTAATTCTTAAAAAAACTGACTTAACAAAATTTTGAATCTGGTTCCCATAATCATTTATATAATATTCTTTGATTACTTTATTTCCATTAAACCTAAGAAGACTTGCTAGAACATCTCCAAATATGGCGCCTCTACAGTGGCCAACATGCATTGGTCCTGTTGGGTTTGCAGATACAAATTCTATATTGTATGAATTATTTTTGCTTGAAGAACCGTATTTATTTTTGTTTTGAAATACTTCTTCTATAAATTCCTTAATACTTTTATTGTTTAATTTAATATTTAAAAATCCTGGTCCAGCAATTTCTATTTCGCTGAAAGAATTTGATTCTTTTAATAAAATTTTTTTAATTTTTTCAGCTAATTCTCTTGGATTAACTTTATTAGTTTTTCCTAATAATAGGCTTACATTACAAGATAGATCAAAATCAAATTGAGATGGAGGATTTTCAACTGTAAGTCCTTTAAAATTATTTAGATCACTAAGACTCAAATCATTTTTATATTTTATAACAAGTGCCTTAATCTCTAATGAAAATTTGTTAAATATGTTCATTTTATTTTATTATAAAGATTTATAGCAAACCTATCAGTCATGCCTGCAATAAAATCACATATAGCTCTTTCAGTCGATCTATCCTTAATAGTGTTTGGTTTAATATATTTTTTGGGACTTTTTTTTATTTTTGCAAACAAGACCTCGATAACTCTTTTTCCTTGTTGTGTTTTTTTTAAAACGCTGTTGCTGTAATACATATTTTCTTTTAAAAAATCTTTAATTGACATATCAAATAGGCTCATTTTTTTTGAAAAACATACCAATGGATACTCAGAATTATGTACATGATTTATTGTTTTAATTTTCCTTTGCTTTAAATTTGTTTCTGTATTTTTTATTATATCTCTAACCATTTCATTAATAGCTTCTCTTATTATTTGTCTTAATATTAATTCTTTATTGTTAGAATTAATTCTTTTTACGTGTTTTTTTATAATTCCAGATAGAACAGGTATATATTTTAAATCATTTATGTTAAATAAATCTGCATTTAATCCATCTTCTAAATCATGGCTATTATAAGCTATATCATCTGATATTGTGGATATTTGTGCCTCCAAACTAGGTGTTTTTTCAAATTTAATTTTATTTTTAAAAAGTTTTTTTCCCAAAATACTCTCAATTTCATTTAAATCATAAATTGGTCCATTATGTTTTATTAAACCGTCTAGAGTTTCAATGGATAAATTTAATCCTCTAAATTTATAATATTTATTTTCAAGCAAAGTAACAATTCTAATAGTTTGTATGTTGTGATTAAATCCTCCAAAGTTTTCCATACATTCATTTAATGCCTCTTCACCTGCATGACCAAATGGTGTGTGTCCAAGATCGTGAGCTAAACTTAGTGTTTCACTTAAATCTTCATTTAATTTAAAATATTTTGCTAGCGTTCTTGCTATTTGAGCTACCTCAAGAGAATGGGTGATCCTGGTTCTATAATGATCCCCTATTGTATTTATAAAGACCTGTGTTTTGTGCTTAAGTCTTCTAAAAGCTGTAGAATGAATGATTCTGTCCCTGTCTCTTTGATAAGGACTTCTTAATCGACTTTTGTTTTCTGGCGAAAGTCTTCCCTTTGATTTTATAGGAGTTGCCAATTTGGAGTATTCAACTTTTAAATTTTTTTGCATAAAATCAACTTAAAATGTATACTATATTATATTATGAATACGACAAAAAAATTAGAATTTACGGATCAAGCTATTAAACAAATTGAAAAAATTGTTTTAGAAAGCGGTCCAAAAAAGTATTTTAGAATTTCTGTGAAAGGTGGAGGATGTTCAGGATTTAAGTATAATTTTACATTCGATGATAAAGTTCAAAAAGATGATATAATTTTTAATAAAACTATAATTGACAAAGGTTCACTTGATATAATTAGTGGTTCAACCGTTGATTTTAAAAAAGAAATGATAGGAGACTCTTTTGTAATAGATAACCCAAAAGCATCTTCTTCTTGTGGTTGTGGATTGTCTTTTTCAGTTTAATGAAAATCATATCTTGGAATGTTAACTCTGTAAGAGCTAGACTTGAAAATATTTTGGCTTACATAAAAGAAAGCTCACCCGATATTTTATTTTTACAAGAAATTAAAACTGAAGAGATCAATTTCCCAAAAGAATCCTTTCAAACACTGGGTTATAACTCGTATGTTTTTGGTCAAAAAAGTTACAATGGAGTAGCATTTTTATCTAAATATGAAATATCAAATATAAACTTAAATTCAATTAAAGATAAATTAAAACAATCAAGGATAATAACTGGTGAAGTAAAACTAAAAAATAAAAAAATTAAATTAATTAATATTTATGTTCCAAACGGTAATCCAATTGATACGCCAAAATATGAATACAAAAAGACCTGGTTAGAATTATTCATCAAGTTTATAAAAAATGATTTGAAAAAAAATTCTAATATTATTATTTCTGGTGATTTTAATATAATCCCAGAAGAAATGGATGTTTATGATCCACAAAGATATGAAAATGATGCTTTATTTAAACTGGAAATAAGAAAAAAATATCGAGAATTGATTAATTTAGGTTTCTATGATGTTTATAGGTATTACAACAAATCTAAAAGAGAGTATACTTTTTGGGATTATTTTGCTGGTTCATGGCAAAAAAATTATGGAATGAGAATTGATCATTTTTTAGTTTCAAAAAATATTATAGAAAATTTAAGATCTATCAGTATTAATAAAAAACCAAGATCAAAAGTTAAGCCTTCTGACCACACTCCCATCGAGTTAGAAATTACTTAACTCTTCCATAAATATCTTGGTATCTAACTATATCAGACTCTTTTAGTATTGAACCTAATTGTACTTCAATAATTTTTACTAATTTTTTAAACGGATTATGAATTCTATGGATTGAACCCCGAGGTATTACAACTGACTCATTAATTTTTTTAAAGAAAACATTTTTATTTAAAGTTATTTTAGGTTTTCCCTGTGTAATCATCCAGTGTTCAGACCTATGATAATGCTTTTGTAAACTTAATATAGCTTTGGGCCTAACTTGAATTTCCTTAATCAAAAAACCTTTTCCTCTGAATAAGTTAATATATTTTCCCCATGGTCGAAAAAAAGTATTCTTTTTTTTGAAATATTTAAATTTATTTTTGTTATACATTTTAGAGATTTCACTCCAACTTCCTAAATCTGACCAGGGAATATTAAGATTAATACAGTTAATCTTTTTAGTCTTTTCTAGTATTGCTCGATCAAAGGAATTTGATTTAGTTTTTTTAAAAAAACTTAAGTTTAAGTTATATACATTATTAATATATTTTGAATTTGATAAAGATTTCAAACAAAAATTTAAAGTTTTTGGTTGAAATTTTAAGAAATTATTTATTACAGAATCTTTTCTTAAAAAAAACATACCTGAATTCCAATAAGCTCTTTGTTTAATTAATTTTTTAGCTTTAATTTTATTAGGTTTTTCAAAAAATTTAGTAACATTTTTACTTTTTCCTTTAATTTTTGATAAAAAATATCCATATTCAGTCGAGGCTGAATTTGGTTTAATACCGAAAATAAAAATATTTTCACTATCTAAATATTTTTTGTTCTTATTAATTCTTCTCTTAAAAATATTAAAATTTTCTATTAAATGGTCTGCAGAAAAATACATCAAAGGTTGTTGAGCTGGTATCTCTTTTATTAATGAGGCAGCTAAAATAGCTGGTGCAGTATTTCTTTTTGTTGGCTCTAAAATTATTTTGTATTTTTTAATCTTTAATTTTTTAAGATATTTTTTGATTTCATTTAAATATTTAACATTTGTGCTAATAATAGGATAGTCAAAGATTTGATCTTTAATTCTCTCTAAAGTTTTTTCAAAAAGACACCATCCACCAAAATCAATAAATTGTTTTGGAATATTATTTTTAGAATCAGGCCAAAGTCTAGTTCCTGCGCCACCACATAATATTACAGGTCTGATTTTCATTAAATTTTTGAATAATCTTTAACTTCTTTTTTCTTACCGGGATGGGTTGGAGCTCCTAAGTAGGCAGGGCCAACTGTTTGAGCGTATTTCCATAGGGTCCCTGAGCCGTATGCAGGTTTCTTTGCTTTCCATTTTTTTCGTCTAGATGTCAATTGAGATTTTGTTAGTCTTACGTTTATAGTTCCTTTTTTTGCATCAATATCAATGGTGTCTCCATTGTTCAACAAAGCTATAGGTCCACCCAGTGCTGCTTCGGGCCCAACATGTCCAACACAAAAACCTCTGGTTGCTCCTGAAAATCTACCATCAGTTATTAAAGCAACTTTTTCTCCTTTGCCTTGACCGTATATCGCACCAGTCGTTGATAACATTTCTCGCATACCTGGGCCTCCTCTAGGTCCTTCGTATCTAATTATAATTACATCGCCATCTTTATATTTTTTAGTTTGGACAGCTTTCATCGCGTCCTCTTCATTATCAAAACATCTTGCTTTGCCAGTAAATTGCAGTCTTTTTAATCCAGCTATTTTTACAATAGCTCCTTCTGGTGCCAAATTTCCTTTTAACCCTACGACACCGCCATCTGGTGAAAGCGGATTATTGAATTCTCTTAAAACTTTTTGATCTAAATTAAATTTAATATCTTTTAAATTTTCTTTCATAGTTTTCCCGGTAACCGTCATACACTCTCCATGGATGAAGCCTCCGTCATATAAAGTCTTTAATAGCATAGGGACGCCACCAGCCTCCCACATATCTTTTGCTACATATTTTCCGCCAGGTTTTAAGTCAGCAAGATAAGGTGTTTTTTTAAATATCTTTGCTACATCCATTAAATCAAATTTTACTCCTATTTCATTTGCTAAAGCTGGCAGGTGAAGAGCAGCGTTAGTTGAGCCACCAGTTGCAGCTACAATAGTTGCAGCATTTTCTAAAGATTTTTTATTTACTATGTCTCTTGGTTTTATTTTTTTTTCTAATAAATTCATTACAGTTTGGCCACTTTCAAAAGCATACTTATCTCTTTCTTCGTAAGGAGCTGGAGTCCCTGCTGAGTATGGAAGAGCTAATCCTATGGCCTCAGATACGCATGCCATAGTATTTGCGGTAAATTGTCCTCCACAAGCTCCTGCACTAGGACAAGCCACCAATTCTAACTCTTTAAGTTCTTCGGTAGACATTTTTCCTGATGAATGTTTTCCTACAGCTTCGAACACATCAACAACGGTTACATCTTTACCCTTAAATTTTCCTGGTAATATTGAACCACCATAAATAAATACACTTGGAACGTTTAATCTTAACATTGACATCATTAATCCTGGTAATGATTTATCGCATCCAGCAATTCCGACTAAAGCGTCATAACAATGACCTCTAACAGTTAACTCAGCTGAATCGGCTATAACTTCTCTAGAAATTAAAGACGACTTCATTCCTTCGTGACCCATAGCAATACCATCTGTTACAGTAATTGTACAAAATTCTCTAGGTGTTCCCCCCGATTGCTTTACTCCTTTTTTAACTGACTGAGCCTGTCTCATTAACGCTGTATTACATGGAGCAGCTTCATTCCAAGTTGAAACTACACCAACAAAGGGTTTAGCTACATCTTGCTCGGTTTCACCCATTGCATAATAGAAAGACCTATGAGGAGCTCTATCTGGTCCTAAAGAAGTATGTCGGCTTGGTAATTTTTTTTTATCAATTTTAGACATATTTTAGTTAATACTTGATACAATACTTCTTAATTTTTTATCTTCAATAGCTAATTCTTTAACTAAATTTTTATCATTTTGAACAATTTCTTTAGGTGCATTTGTCACATAAGCCTTGTTTTTGAGCTTATTATTAAGTTTAGAAATTTGTTTGTTTATACTTTCTATTTTTTGTAAAATCCTCTCTTTCTGAGAAGCTAAATCTATATCTTCACTAAATCTAAGAGAAAGTTTTTCTTTAAGAACTAAAATATCAATAGAGTTTTTATCACTAGCCTTATTTTTATAGATACTATTAATTCTACCTACTTGTTTCACTAAATTTAAATTAGTATTAATTAGATTTTTAAGTTTTCCTGATTTTTCAGAAAAGGAAACATCACAAAATAGCTTAGGTGTAATTTTAAGTTCGGCTTTAGTTGATCTAATACTTGAAATTAATTCAATCAAATTATTTATATTTTTTTGGTTTTTATTGAATTTATTTAAAGTTTTATGGTTTGGCCATGAAGATGATATTAAGTCATCCTTAAAAATTATTTTATAGTTATTTTTGGCCCAAACTGTCTCAGTAAAAAAAGGTATGAATGGATGAAGAATCTTTAGGATATTAGCCATAACAAATGAAGAAAATGCTTTTGCTTCTTTAATATCTGAATTATTTTTGGAATTAAAAATTGGCTTTAAAAATTCTAAATACCAATCACAATACGAGTGCCATACGAACTGGTAAACATGTTTTGCAGCTTCATCAAATCTAAAAATCTCAATATTTTTTGAAACTAAATTTTGAGTCCTAACAAATTCATTAAATATCCATTGATTAATTGGAAGTTTTACTGCGTTAAAATTTATTTTTTTATCTAATTTACAACTATTAAGTTTTAAGAAATTATTAGCACTCCAAATTTTTGTGATAAAATTCCTGTTTCCTGTAACTCTATCTTTTGATAACTTTACATCTCTTCCGGGAGATGCCATTGAAATTAATGTAAACCTCAAACTGTCAGCTCCATATTCATTAATTAAGTCTAAAGGATCAATTACATTACCTTTAGACTTAGACATTTTTTGTCCTTTTTCATCTCTGACTAATGCATGAACATACACTTTATGAAATGGTGTATGTTTATTAAAATAATTTCCCATCATCATCATTCTTGCTACCCAGAAAAAAATTATGTCAAATCCAGTAACAAGAACTGAAGTTGGATAAAATTTAGTGAGTTCTTTTGTTTTGTTCGGCCATCCTAGTGTTGCAAATGGCCAGAGGGCTGAAGAAAACCAGGTATCCAAAACGTCCGTTTCTTGCTTCAATTTAAATTTTTTATTCTTATTTTTTTTCTTTGCTAAAACCACTGCATCTTTTTCATTTTCTGCAACAAAGATGTTGTTATTTTCATCATACCACGCAGGTATCCGATGACCCCACCAAATTTGCCGAGATATACACCACGGTTCAATGTTGTTCATCCATTGAAAAAATATCTTTGACCAATTATTTGGAAAAAAAGAAGTTTTGCCTTTATTAACTATTTCAATAGGTTTTTTGGATAGTTTTTTTGCATTAACAAACCATTGTTCAGTTAGAAGAGGTTCAATTATAGTATTTGATCTATCGCCGTATGGAACTTTGTTTTTAATACTTTCAATTTTTAAAAGATTTCCATTATCTTTAAGTTTTTTTACTAAAAGTTTTCTAGCCTCAAACCTGTCTAGACCAACAAATTCTTTAATTCCATTTTTATTTATTTTTCCATTCTTTTCAAAAATATTAATTAATTCTAGTTTATTTCTTTTCCCAACTTCATAATCATTAAAATCATGAGCTGGAGTTATTTTTACTGCTCCTGTACCTTGCTCTGGATCGGCATAATGATCTGCTATAATTTTTATAGTTCTATTAACAACGGGTATCTCAACATTTTTACCGATTAAACTGGTGTATCTTACATCCTTGGGGTTTACGGCAACAGCGGTATCTCCCATCATAGTTTCTGGCCTTGTTGTCGATATAGTAATTTTTTTATCTGAATTTTCTATTTTATAATCGATATAATATAACTGAGATTGAACATCTTTTTGTATTACCTCTAGATCAGAAATAGCTGTTTGAAGTTGAGTGTCCCAATTTATTAACTTCTTATCTTTATAAATTAATTTATTATTATAAAGGTTTACAAACACCTTTATAACTGCCCTGGATAAATCTTTATCCATGGTAAATCTAGTTCTAGACCAGTCACAAGAACAGCCAAGTTTTTTAAGCTGATCTAAAATTATACCTCCTGATTGATCTTTCCATGCCCAAACTTTTTCAATGAATTTTTCTCTTCCTAGATCACTTTTTTTAATGCCTTCTTTTTTTAAGTTATTCTCTACAACGGCTTGTGTTGCTATGCCTGCATGATCTGTGCCAGGCTGCCATAATGTTTCTAAGCCTTTCATTCTATTAAATCTTACAAGAACATCTTGGAGACTATTGTTCAAAGCATGTCCCATATGCAGTCTTCCTGTTACATTAGGAGGAGGAATTACAATAGAAAAATTTTTTTTTAATTTACTTTTTTTAGGCTTAAATAAACCTTTTTTGATCCAAAAATCTGAGATCTTTTTTTCTTCTGCTATATGGTTGTATTTCTTAAATTCCATTTTATATGAATAATTCAGTAATTACTTTATACTAAAATAATAAAAACCTAAAATACTTAGATTTCTCTTTATTAAAATTAATAAATGATTTAAATAAAACAAACTATGGCCACGTGGCGGAATGGTTACGCAGAGGATTGCAAATCCTTTTATTCCAGTTCGATTCTGGACGTGGCCTCCAGTATCTGAAACTAATATTGTCCTATAATTTTAGTGGTTGAATACAAACCACTTGTTGACGACTCTGATTCTTTCTTTTTTTTATTTTTAAATGGAAAGTTTCTATCTTTTTTAATATCGTTATATGCAACTCCACTTATTTCATTTAAATCTTTATTAGTCAAAAGACTGTTCTCTCTTTCCATGGCTTTTTTTATAATTTCAACTAGAGTTACTTCACCCTCTCCGATTACACAGGCATCTATATTTTTATCTTTTAAAACTTCAGCGTAGCTAGTTGTAGGGTGCGGTCCACCCGTTACTATCATTTTGTTGTAACCATTTTGTCTAATTTTTAAAATTGCTTCATGAAAAAAATCTTTATGAAATGTCATCGAACTAACTCCTATTAAATCTGGATTAAAATCTTCAATAATTTTATTTAAATCCTCGTAACTATCAAAATCAACTCTTGACTTCACAATTTGCCCATTAATTTTTTCTTTAAAAGTTCTATTAAGATATGATTGTAACGCTATTAATCCAAGAGGTGGCTCAAGAACATCGTACTCACTTATATCTTTATCTTTAGTAAAGTGAGTAGAAATATTAATTAATAGAATTTTAAAAGCACTGTGGTTTTTGTCGATCTTTGGAAAGTTTTTATCAATTTTTTTCTTAAGTTCAGGAATTATAATCTCTTCTTCTTTAAGACAGCTAATTTTTAAATCTTTATCAGTAATTCCTGCTATCTTCAAAACATCTCTTAAACCTTTTACTTTACTAGGGAAGTAACTGCTGTACCTTTGATTTAGTTCATCCTCAGTAAAATGCTTCATTTGAATCGGTAAAACTTTTAAAAGTCTCTCTTTGTTTAATACGTATTTTTTTAAAAATGTAAGTTTATATCTCTCAGTGAATTCTCTAGAGAAAGGTAAAGTTGGAGTCACTTTGTGGTATGACTTGTCTATAGACTCATTTATAGCGTTTCTTGGAACTCCATGATTTAGAGCAAACTTTTCTAAATCTGTTCCAGGAAAAATTCTAACTATATGTGTATAAGGAAAGTGTACCCATTTTAAAGATAAAATAAAATCTAGTGTCATCATAGCTTCTTCTTCTGTCTCGGTTGGGAATCCATGCATTGTGTTTAACGTGGTAACTGCTTCAGGATACTCCGAACATAAGTACTCTATGTTTTCTCTAAATTTTTCTATATTAAGATTTTTCCTCATTACTTTTTGCATTCTAGGTGAAGCGGACTCTAAAGATACATTAACTCCAACTGCACCTCCCTTCATCATTACATCTATAACCTCTTTGGTAAGAAGATCACCTTTCAAAGCAGTTGGGAAAAAAAAGCTTACTTTTAAATTATCTTTAATCACTCTATTAAAAAATTCTACAAAGTCTTTTGCTTTCACATTAAAAATATCATCTATAAACTCTATTCTTTTAACGCCCATATCTGCAATCATTTTTACTTCTTCATAGATACTATCAACTGATCTTCTAAAGTGATGGAGAGTAGTTTTGTAAACATCACAATAAAAACATCTGTATGGGCATCCTCTAGTTGCTTGAACGGCCATAGAATATTTAACTCCTGCATGTCCAATGTTTTTATTATATTTTGAATAATCGACCAGTGACCTATCATAAACTGGAAGTGTATCCAGGTCGTTAATTTGATTTCTTGTTTTTGTAAGAATGATATTACTCATACAAGAAAATGTTTACACTATATGAACATTGAAAAAAAGACTAAAAAGTCCTTAATTTGTTATTAAAAACAATAATATTTTATGTTCAATACTTGAACAAAATCATTGACTAATAAAACAAATTTTACTAAATTCATCGCATGAAATTTGAGCAAGAAAAGGTCATAAAAGAAATAAAAGATAATGGATATTGCATAATCGATGATTTTCTAGATAAAGATAACCTAGAAAAGATAAAAAATTCTCTTTTGCAGACATTCAACTATATTCAAAAGGATGATGAAAAAGATCTACAGAAAAAATTTTACAAAATAAAAAAATATAACAAAAAATTGAAAGGAAATTGGTATGATCTTGCAGGAAGAAATATTGCATTACTCCAATATCTCCATCAAGAAAAAATTGTTGATTTAGTTAAAAAATATTTTAATACCGATGTTGTTTTTTCAGGAAGATCTTGCATCGGTGCTTATGATGATGAAAATGATCATCTACTTGAACCCCATCAAGAAACTAAACAAATATCTAGGGATAGTATTCTTTTATGGGCTCCTTTGTATGATACTGACAAAGATCATGGAGGTTTAAGGGTATATAAAGACTCTCATAAGCATGGCTACTTTGACCATACACTAGATCATCCACTTGGAGATAAAGGATGGACAAATCAGTACACTCATGTCGATAAATCTATTTCATCAAAATTTAAACCTATTGATTTAGAAGTTAAAGCTGGTCAGGTAGTTCTTATGATTTCAAACGTACTACATTGTGGTTATCCTAATAAAAAAAAAGGAAGCGTGCGAATTACTGTTTGCGAAAGATACAATCCATTACAAAAAATACCTTATTTGAAAGATCCTAAAGCAGAAATGAAAATACCATATACCGGGGTGGATTATAATAAAATATTAGATTGATAATAATTAATTATAATTATTTAAAATCTTCATCCTATGGACAAATGCTTAATACTTACTTCGAATAAAAAATTTTGGCCTAAAAAAGATAAACATTATTTCCTGGGAAACTGGTGTTTAGAAAATATAACTGGTTCATTTAAAGAAAAATCTAATTTTAAAATAATTAAAGATCTTACAAAAGAGAGGGATTTAGATCAGAATTTTAATTTAACAAAGAAAATATATAACAATTTAATTTTAGATATTTCTAAAGAATTAAATAAGATTCAAAATAGAAATTTTTCTACGAGGTTTTGGGAAATTATAGTAGGACATTGGTTAAGGGAATTTATTGGATTTATTGTTGGTAAGTTTTATGAGCTAGAAAATGGACTTAAAAACAAAAATATTAATAAAATAATTTTAGCAAATTATAAAAATTTTAATCTTAATTTAGTACATACAGATGATATAGCCAATAAAAATTCATATGAAAATGATTTATATTGTTTTGTTATTTACACAAAAATATTTGAATTTCTTAAAAGAAGAAATATTAAATCAACTAAAATAGATATTGGATTTAATAATAAAAAAGATCTTAATCCTAAGGAAATTGATTTTAGTTATGAAAGTAATTTAAGCTTTTTTTCTAAAAAAATAATATCTAAATTTTTGAGTATATTTAGAAAAGATTCTGATCCTTTTATTTATGGAGTAAAACTTAAAAGTTTTGACTTAATACAATTATATTTAAAACTAAAACTTGTACCTCAAATTAATATAATGCCATTTTATAGCAGAGTAGAAACTAACAAAAAAATTAGAAATAAATTAAGTTTTAAAAAACAAAAAGTTCACAAAATCGAAGATTTTATAAGAAAAATCCTAGTTGAAGTAATCCCATCAGATTATATAGAAAACTTTAAAAGATTGGACAAAATAACAGATCAAATAAATCTTCAAAAAAATCCTAAATTTATTTTAACTGGCCATGGATACAGAAATATAATCTTTAGTTATTGGACTGCAAAAAAAGTTGAAAAAAGAGTGCCGTATTATTTAATGCAACATGGAGGCAACTATTTTAGCTTTAAACATAACCATGCAATTGAACCTGGATACAGTACTTGTAGTAAATTTTTATCTTGGGGTAAAATAAATTATCGAAAAACATTCCCATTATTTAATACTAATAATATACCTTATAAAAGTTTACTTAGATTTAATTCTAATAAAATTTTTGTTTATTCTACTTTAATGAATGGAAAAAGAAATAAATCTTATAACAATTATGAAAAAATGATCTTAGAACATAAAATTATGTCTTCTGCTTTAAATGGACTCTCCGATAATAACAAGAAAGATGTAATAATAAGATTGCATTCTACTGATCGTGACTTTTTAAGAAATAAAATCCTAAATGAAATATTTTTTAATAAAATGGAATTTATGCTTGATAAATCTATGTTAACTCAAAAAAAGGTTTATAAAAAAAGCAAGTTAATTATTCATGGAGATGATGGAACTGGCATTCTAGAAACTCTATCTTTAAATATACCATCTATATTCTTAATGTCTGACTTGAAGTTAATAACAAAAAATTGCAAAAAAGATTACTTAAAATTAAAAGATGCTAAAATTCTTTTTTTTAACTCTAAAGAACTTTCTAATCATGTAAATAAATATAGTGGAAATATTAATAAATGGTGGTTTAACAAAAAAGTGGTTAATATAAGGAATAATTTTGTTAATAAATATAGTAGACCTGTTCCGAAAAATCCAATAAGTGACCTGGTAAAATTACTAAATATTGTACAAAAATAATAAATTAGTTGTTTTAATTTTATAAAAAAAGTATGTTGATTTTTATTCCTCGGTAGCTCAGTTGGTAGAGCAGTTGACTGTTAATCAATTGGTCGCAGGTTCGAGTCCTGCCCGAGGAGCCAAAATAAATTAACCGGTCTTTTCTAAAGAAGATGAGTTCCTTAGAACTTGAAGTATTTTTTCTTTTTGTATCTTAGAAAGTGAAGCAAAAGTTCTACTTAGAAAAGAATAGTTTAAATCTTCATAATCAGTTTTTATTTCACCAATATCTTTAAAATCTTTAAAATCTTCATAAAAATAAGTTATAGGAACCTTTAAATAATTAGATAATTGCATTAATCTATTGGAGCTCACTCCGTTTGTTCCTTTTTCATACTTTTGAATTTGTTGAAATGTGACGTTAATTGCTTTGGCCACCTTAGTTTGGGTTAATCCTAGAGATAATCTTCTCATTCTTAATTTTTTTCCCAAGTGAATATTAAAATTTTCCTCCATAGACCTTCTTCATACTCCCTTCTTTGATATTAAATTTTTAATTATTCAACATCAAATTCTAGTCGATGGCAACAGGTAAAGTTCATTTTGAGACAGCTAATTTTGGGTCGATAAACCTTATTTTTAATACAAATAATGAAAAAAAATATTGACTTAGGTTTAAAAAAAAAGTCAATTTTTTTATTATTTGTAATTTTTAAGCCTGTACTCCCACTGGCCTCTTTTGTTGAAAGCAGCTTTTACCCATAAATTTGTTTTTTCTTCGTACCAAATATCTGTGTTCAATCTTTTATTCTCTGGTAAATTTGGATCCGAAGAAGAAAAATTGTAATGCAAAGTATTAAATTTTTTTCCTTGAATGTTTATCTCTTCTTTGCCTTTAAGCTCAACCTTCTGCTCAATAATTCTTCCAGAAATAGCACTAATTTGAGCCAAGGAATCAATAATTTCATGATTCCACCAGGTACCAACAATGGACTCTATGGATGCGGGACCTTTATATGATGATCCGTCTATAATTAATCTATTTTTTAATTCATTCAAACTTATATTCACGTATTTTTTTTTATTGTTTTGATTTGTTGTTGACGAAAATTTAGTAAATTTATTTCCAATATATTCTTCTGTGCTGCTTGCTTGGTATCTATATAAATCAATCCCTAATTTTGTTATTTTAAACTCTACTTCACTTTCAATTCTAAGTAGATCCCCTTTTCTTTTAAAGTTATAAGTGTGATAACCAATCGGTTTGTCATTCCTAAAAAGTTCATACTCTAAATAATTAATATTTGCATAATGTCCAATATGAGAATGAATTGAAGTGCTACTAAAAGAAAATATTAAAATAATAATTGAAAGAAAAAAGTTTTTCATATATTTTTAGTTATGAGTAACCATAGTGTCTTAAATCAAATTGGAAATACACCATTAGTAAAGTTAAAACAAGCCTCAGAATTGACTAAATGTAATATTTACGGAAAAGCAGAGTATTTAAATCCAGGAGAATCAGTAAAAGATAGAGCCGCACTATTTATAATTCAAGATGCTATAAAAAATAAAAAAATTCAAAAAGGAGGAACCGTTGTTGAGGGAACTGCAGGAAATACTGGAATAGGCCTAGCAATAATTTGTAAAGAATATGATTTAAAGTTAAAAATTTTAATCCCTAATACCCAGTCAAATGAAAAAAAGGAGACTTTAAAAAGATTAGGAGCTGAACTTATAGAAGTTGACGCTGTTCCGTATTCAGATCCCAACAATTATATTAAAAAGTCTAAAAAACTAGCAATTGAATTGTCTAAGAAAAATAATAACGGGGTTTTGTGGGCTAACCAGTTTGATAATTTAGCTAATACAGAATCTCATATAAAAACTACTTCGGAAGAAATCTGGACTCAGACTTCTGGTAAAATAGATGCATTTGTATGCGCTGTGGGAACTGGTGGAACTTTAGCTGGAGTATCTATAGGTTTAAAAAATAAAAACAAAAATATAAAGATAGCTTTATCTGATCCTATGGGCTCATCTTTATATTCATATATAAAAGATAAAAAATTAAAAAGTTCTGGAAACTCAATTACTGAAGGAATAGGAACAGGTAGGATAACGGAAAATTTTAGTAAAGCTTTAGTTGATGAGGCTTTTCAAGTTAATGATACTGAAGCACTTAATATAGTATATGATCTTATTGAAAAACAAAAAATTGTTTTAGGTGGATCTTCTGGAATAAATATTGCTGGTGCAATAAAGCTTGCAAAAAAACTTGGTCCAGGACACAACATTGTTACAATTTTGTGTGATAATGGTAATCGATACGCAAGTAAAATTTTTAATAAAAAATTTTTAGAAAATAAAAATTTACCAATTCCTAAATGGTTATAAAATTTGGCTTAAAAAAAGTTTTGTTCTATCAGATTTTGGATTATCAAAAAATTCTTTAGTTTTAGCTCTTTCGACAATCATCCCTTCGTCCATAAAAACAACCTCATCTGCAACTTCTTTTGCAAAACCCATTTCGTGAGTTACAACGATCATTGTCATACCTGCTTTAGCTAAATTTACCATCGCATCTAAAACTTCTTTTATCATTTCAGGATCTAAGGCAGAAGTTGGTTCATCAAATAACATAATTTTTGGTTCCATGCATAAAGCTCGAGCAAGAGCAGCTCTTTGTTGCTGTCCTCCTGATAACTGACCAGGAAATTTTTTTGCTTGATCAGCAATTTGAACCTGTTCTAACTGTTTCATTGCAATTTCTTCAGCTTGTTTTTTTGGAGTTTTCTTTACCCATATTGGAGCTAATGTACAGTTGTCTAAAATAGACAAATGAGGAAATAGATTAAATTGTTGAAAAACCATACCTACTTCAGCTCTTATTTGTTCAATGTTCTTTGTTTTTTCAGATAGCTCAAATCCGTCTACTATGATTTTTCCTTTTTGATGTTCTTCGAGTCTATTTATACATCTTATCAAAGTAGATTTTCCAGATCCAGAAGGACCACAGACTACAATTTTTTGTTTTTCAGCAACATCAAGATTGATATCTTTTAAAACTTGAAAGTCTCCGAACCACTTGTTTACTTCTTTCATTTGTATAATTGATCCTGACATAAAATAATTCTACCTATCTGTTTTATATTTTTTCTCTAAATTTTGACTATATCTACTCATAGCATAACAGATAATCCAGAAAACTAAACCAGCAAATAAATAGCCTTCTGCTGCAAAACCTAACCAGTCAGGGTTTGTTTTTGCCATATCTATCATTCCTACAAGCTCAAGTAGTCCTACTACTAATATTAAAGGAGTATCCTTAACTAGAGCAAGAAATGTGTTGGCTATACCAGGTATAATTAATTTTAAAGCTTGGGGTAATATTACTAAGAGATGTAATCTCCAGTATCCCATACCTAATGATTTGCCAGCATCATACTGACCCCTAGGTAATGCTTGTAAGCCGCCACGAATTACCTCTGCCATATACGCAGCCTCGAAGAGAGTAATCGCTATTATGACTCTTATAAGTTTATCTAAAAAAGTACCATCTGGTAAGAACATTGGAAACATTACAGAGGCCATAAATAAAACAGTGATAAGGGGAACTCCCCTCCAAAACTCAATAAAACCAATAGATGAATACCTAATTACCGGATAAGAGGATCTTCTTCCTAAGGCTAAAAACATGCCGACTGGGAAACAAAATAGTATAGCAAAAATAGAGATAATGAAAGTAAGAGCTAGGCCGCCCCATTCATTAGTAGGAATTTTTTCTAAATTAAAGTTTCCTCCAGATAGAAGGGATATCAAGATAAAAGGGAAAACAAAGAGTAAGAAAATTATAATATATTTTTTTATTTTATTTGGAACAAAAAATGCAGCTGCAACCGTAAAAATTAATATTATAAAAGCCAAGTTTATTCGCCATATTTGATCATTCGGATATAAGCCATAAATTAACCTATCAAACCACACATTAATAAAAACCCAGCAAGCACCGCTACCAGTGCATTCTTCCTTTGAAGTGCCTGTAAAGTTTGCGTCAAAAAATAACCAATTAAGTAGTCCAGGTATACTTTTAATAAGTAAAAAGATAACTAATAGTGTTAATATTGCATTGAACCAATTTGAATTAATATTTTTATTAAGTAAATCTAATTTTTTATTTCCGCTATACTCAATTCGTATTAAATGTAGTCCTGTAAAACCAAACAAAAGAGGAGTAAAAAAGCTCAATATACTTGGTAAAAAAGATGTGATGTTGTTATTTAAGAAGGAATTCGAAATTACATCATAAATTCCTAAAGAAAAAAACAACCCTCCGACAAATATATATAAATTTAGTCTGTCTCTATTAGGTGTTAAAAGCGCTAGTTTTCTTATCATTTTTCCTTAATTGCTATTTTTTTGTTATACCAGTTCATAAAAATGGAAATTAAAATACTTAAACTCAAATAAGTGAGCATAGTTATTGAAACTATTTCTATAGCTCTTCCGGTTTGCATCATCGCTGTTCCTGCAAAAACTAAAACTAGATCAGGGTAAGCTATTGCTGCTGCAAGTGAAGAATTCTTTGTCAAATTTAAATACTGATTTGTAGTCGGAGGTATTATTATCCTTAATGCTTGAGGCATTACAACTAATCTAAGTGTTTGACCGGGAGTTAAACCAATAGATGCAGCGGCTTCTTTTTGTCCCTTTCCAACTCCCATAATTCCAGCTCTAACACACTCGGCAATAAAAGTTGCAGTGTAAATAGATAGTGCAGCAGCCAAGGCTATAAGTTCTGGAATAATTCCTATGCCTCCAGTAAAATTAAAAATTGTTGGAGAGTGCTGAACTAAAGTAGGATATTGAAAATCTAAACCAACACCCCCAATTAATATTGCTAATAAAGGAACTAATATTATTGTAAAAATAGAAATAATAAAAGCTGGTATTCTTTTACCAGTTTCTTCTTGTTTTTTCTTTGCAAACCAAAAAATGAAAATAATTCCTATAATAGATAAAACTATAGAATAAAGTAATACAGAAAAATTTGTCCAAATAAATCTAGGTATAAACCACCCTTTTACTGTAAGAAAAGAAATATCAAAAAAGTTAATGGCTTCTTTTGGTAAAGGTAAGGCTCTTAAAGCTGCAAAATACCAAAAGAATATCTGAAGAAGTAAAGGTATATTTCTAAAAATCTCAACATAGAATTCTGCGAACTTTGATACCAAATAATTTGGAGACAATCTTGATATACCTACGACAACACCTATCACAGTTGCAAAAAAGATACCTATTATCGCAACTAGTAAGGTATTTAAAAGACCAACTAAGTAAGCTCTAGCATAAGAGTATGATCCGTCATAATCAATTAATGAAAATTGTATATCAAAAGATGCCTCTTGCTGTAAAAAACCAAAACCAAATACTATCCCTCTATTACCCATATTTACTTGAGCATTAAAAGTAAAATATCCTAGTACGAAAATTATAAAAAATAGAGTTAAAGCCTGTGGCAGATACTTTTTGAGTTTAGGCCTGTCATCAAGGAAGTTTCCTAATCCAAAGTTTAAATTTTTGATTCTCATTATCCTTTTAAAATAAAAAAAAGGGCTAGAAAAATCTAGCCCTTTTTAATGTATTTTTTAAATATAATTACCTTGCTGGCGGAACGTAAAGAATTCCTCCCTTAGTCCATAATTCATTTGGACCCCTCTTAGGTAAGATACCTGTGTCAGCAATATGTTTTTTATAGCTTTCACCATAGTTTCCTACTTGTTTGATAATTCTTAAACTCCACTCATTATCTAAACCAAAAGCAGCTCCAAGCTCACCTTCAGATCCAACAAGTCTTTTAATTTGTGGATTCTCTGAGTCTTTTAATGAATCTGCGTTTCCTGAGTTTATTCCATATTCCTCAGCTTCAATCATTGTATTTAGAGACCAACGAACTATATCTTCCCAAACTGAATCACCTTGACGAACTACAGGGCCTAATGGCTCTTTAGAGATCGTTTCCGGTAAAACTATATGTGCGTCTGGATCTTTCATTTTAGTTCTTTGTGCCGCTAAACCAGATTTGTCAGTAGTGTAAGTATCACATCTACCTGCGTCATAAGCTGCTACTACTTCATCGGCTTTTTCAAAAGCAACAGGTTCGTATGAAATATTCTTAGAATTAAAGAAGTCTCTCATATTTAGCTCTGTTGTCGTACCAATGTTTGTACAAGCAGATATACCGCTTCTAAATTGACTTGTAGAAGTTATACCTGAGTCTTTTCTAACCATGAAACCTTGTCCATCATAGAAATTAACTCCAACAAACGTTAAGCCTATGTCTGCATCTCTTGATAATGTCCAAGTAGTGTTTCTAGAAAGAACATCAATTTCACCAGAAGTTAATGCTGTAAATCTTTCTTTAGCACTTAATGGGAAGTATTTAACTTTGTCAGCGTCGCCTAGAACAGCAGCTGCAACAGCTCTACATACGTCTACGTCTATGCCAGTCCAATTTCCTGATGCATCAGCATTAGAAAATCCTGGAAGTCCTTGTGAGACTCCGCATTTAACAAAACCAGCTTTTTTCGTGTTGTCTAAAGTTTTAGATTTTTTAGAACCAGCTCCTCCTCCACCTTGCGTACATGCAGCAAGTGCAATTGAAGCTAACCCAACTAAAATCCAACTTTTAATTGATTTCATCATATTTATGATTTCCTTTTTTTATTGTTAACAATATTTTGAAAATTAAATTTCAAAAAATTTATTATGAATTATTTATTTAAAATGTACAGCACAGTTGAAGTCTCAGTGACCGTTTTAGTACACTACATATTGAAATAAAAAAAATATAACCAAAACATGTGCGATTTTACACTTTTGGCGCGCCCTGAAGGATTCGAACCTACGACCCTCGGTTTAGAAAACCGATGCTCTATCCAACTGAGCTAAGGGCGCTAAGAAACTTCTCTTGTATTAGCATTATACGATTGTGTAAACGGAATTTTAACAACAATCGCATCTACGGGTTTACTTGAGTATTTCTTTGGTAAATGAATTTTATATTTTTTTCCTAAATTACCGATTGGAAATCCTACAGCACTCAAATGACCTTCATAAGGAACATAACCCATCGCTATATTTGTCCCTTTTTCTGGATGATACCACGGTGAAGTTATATATCCAACAGGTTTACCACCGCCGGTATTTGAAATTAAATAAAAGTCATTTGCATAATCTTCTATGGGTTTGCCTCCAAGTTCAAAACCAACTAGTTGTAATTTATAGGGCTTTTCTCCATTTTGTAATTGAGATTTCATTTTTTCTAAAGCTTCTTTGCCTATATAATCAGCTTTCTTTTCCCAAACTCCTTTGCCTGATAACGAGACTTGATATCCTAAATTACATTGGAACGGGTTGGTTTCATGATCCAAATCCTGACCCCATGATAAAATTCCAGCTTGAATTCTTCTGTGATGGGCAGGAGCAATTACCATTAATTTATGTTTTTTTCCTGCTTTTAAAACTGCATTCCACATGTCCTCAGCATACAAAGTAGCATTTTTTAAATAAATTTCATATCCAGCTTCTCCTGAAAACCCTGACTGAGATATCACGCAACTTCTACCACCCACTTTTGCTTCTGCTAAACCATAAAAAGGCATATTTTCTAAATCAACTTGATCTCCTATCAAGTCATTCATAAGAGCTTTTGATTTTGGGCCTTGAATTTGAACAGGACATGCGTCTATCTCATCAATTTCTACATTAAATCTTTTATCAGCGTTAACTCCTTGTAAATACAAACCTATGTCCGAGTCAGATAGGCTGAACCAAAATTCATCAATTGCAACTCTTAGTAAAACTGGATCATTGAGTACACCTCCTTTATAATTACAAAGAATTACATATCTACCTCTCATTGGTGAAATTTTGGTAGCATCTCTTGTAATAACATAATCAACAAATTTCTCAGCATCTGGACCTTTAACTCTTATTTGTCTTTCAACGGCTACATTCCACATAGTTACATGATTCTTAATTGCATGATACTCAACCATCGCGCCACCTTTTTCTGGTCTTACATACCCTCTAGGATGATAAATTCTATTATATACAGTAGCTCTCCAACAACCAGCTTTCATAGATAAATGCCAAAAAGGGGATTTTCTCACCCTTGTTGAAATTAACATTTCTACTTTTGTCGGACCACTTTGTCTTAAATTATAAGGTACTTGTCTATCTGATTGATCTACTGAAGTTTCATGATGAACTTTGTCATAGTTAATTTTTTCTGTTTTGAGAGATATTAATTTAAACTTTTTCTTTGATTTGACTCTTTTTTCTTTTTTATTCTTCTTTGGCATAATTATTTTGTATTAACCATTTATTAGTTTCTTTAAGACCGCCAAAAGTATAAATGTGAAAATTTTCTGTAACTTTCTTTAGGCTGTTTACTAAATCATTTGGGTCTTTAGGTTTAAGCAAATCTAAGGCTTTGCTTGTGTTAGATTTCAGAAAATTTAAGGAATTTTTTGCTCCAACAATACCTGCAAACTTTAATAGGCTTGTAATTTTTAAAGGTCCAGTAATTCCAACATGGACTGGTAACGTTTGTTTTGAAATAAACTTACTAATAGACTCAGGGTCAAGCACCCATTGCGTAACTATGTAATTTGCATAAGGCATTTTTTCTTTCATAGCTTTTTCCAATTCTGAATCGGATATATCAGGGGACCCATCTGGGTGTCCAGCGATTCCTATCTTCAGACCATCAAATAATCCACTCTCTAGGATCTGCAACGAACAGTGGTAATCCCCTATCGGCTGAGCGCTTCCCCCAATAACTAATACTTGTTTTACGCCAAAATCTTTACACATTGTTACATAATCTTTTAGATCACTTGAGCTTTTAATAGACCTAGCAGGAAAATGGGGTACCGGATTAAACCCATGTTGGACTAATTCTTTAGCTTTCCTTGCTACTTCTTTGAAATCATTGCCTGGAAGCATGGTGATATAAACGTCTTTTACCTTAGGCAAAATGGATAAATCTGTTTTTAAAGTTATTTCAAGGGAAAAATTCATAGTGTTTAAAAACAAACTAAATGATCAATAAAAATCGGTGTTTTTATTCCAAATTTTTCAGACTTTTCATGTTGATGGATGTGATGTGAGTGAACAAATACCGGTATATGTTCGCCCTTTTGAGTTTTAAGAGTATAAATAAAATTAGTTCCCCTAAACTTTCTGTCTACTACCTCCAATTTAAGTTTACTTTGATCATCGTGAATAAGATCTTCCGGCTGAAGTAGTAGTTTCACACTTTTACCTGCTGGATAAGTTTTTAATAATTTTCCTCTAATTTCACCAAGTTCATTATGTTGAAGGCTGTGAACAGCGCAGTCATTATTTATAACTTTAACATCCACAAAAACTCCTTTATTTAAGAATTTTGCTACTTCAAGAGAGTTTGGTTCATGATGAACATTATATGGTACATCATATTGTTTTAATTGTTGATTAAGAATTATTCCACATCTGTCAGCTATTGAAAAAGCCTCATAAGAGTCATGAGTAACAATTATTGTTGTTAAATTAATTTTTTTTAATAATCTTTTTACTGAATATTGAATTTCTTCTTTCAAGCTTTGGTCAATATTGGAAAAAGGTTCGTCTAACAGTAATAAGTCTGGCTTGGACATTAATGATCTAGCTAATGAAACTCTTTGAGCTTCACCAGCACTAATTTGATGGGGAAATTTTTCTAATATCGGTTCAATATGTAGTATCTTAATAATATCATTTTCATTATAAGAAAAACTATTTCCGTTTGACCTTTTCTTTCCAAAATTTATATTATCTATAACTTTATAGTTTGGAAATAAGGAATTGTCCTGGAATGATAAAGCAATGTTCCTTTTTTCAGGATCTAAATGAATTTTACTAGATGAAATTAATTTACCTCTTAAAAAAATGTTACCAGAATTTAATTTCTGCAAACCTGCTATAGTTCTTAAAATAGTTGTTTTTCCAACTCCTGACGGGCCTAGTAAAGAGATTATTTCTCCTTGATTTTTAATTGCAAGATTGACGTTGTTAACCTTGTTTTTTTCACTGGCAAAAAAATTACCATTTTTAATTTCAAAAAATAGATTTGACATTTTTTGATTATATTAGTTTTTTTTTGAAAGTATATATCTTGATGAAAATAAAATGAAGATTGACGACCATGCTATCAGAAATAGTGATGGTAATGCCGCCGCTTCTAATAAATCTTGAGAAGCATATACGTATGCTTGAGTAGCAAAAGTCTCAAAATTAAAAGGTCTCAGAATCATAGTAATGGGCAATTCTTTGATAATTTCTAAAGATATTAAAACAATAATTAAAATTATATTATTTTTAAGATACGGGATATGTATTTTAGAAAATGTTTTAATTTTTGAGTAACCAAGTAAATATGCACTTTCATCTATAGAATTATTTATTTTTTCATAACTTGATTTAATTCCGTTAAAAGACAATGAAAAAAATCTTATAAAGTAAGCAAGTATTAATCCAAATATTGACCCAATAAATATTTTTTTCGTACTCACTAAATTAGTATTTTCAGAAATAAGGTCACTTAAATTAGAAAATAATGTAATGAATGCCACTGCTAAGATTACGCCTGGTATAGCATATCCAGATATTGAAAAGTTGGTCAAATAATTCAAAATTTTACTTCTGGAAATTCTACTTCCATAATTAATAAACAGTGATACAGACACTAAAACTAAACTAGCAAGCACAACTAGATAAAGAGTATTTAGGTTAATCTTTAAAATATTTATATCCTGAATATATTTAGGAAATTTTAATGTCCAATAAATCATTTGTGAAAGTGGAAATATAAAACTTATAAAGAAAAGTAAAAAACAAAAAGAGCAAGCTAAAAATGATTTTTTTCCACTTAATTTAATTTTATTGATTGGTTTGTAACCTCTGCCAGGTTGGTGGTATCTAGCTTCTTTCCTAGAATAAATTTCGATAGATAAAAGAGCTAATATAAATAATAACAAAATAAATGAAATTTGATTTGCTGTGTTCAGATCGTCAAAAGAAAGCCAAGAATTATAGATACCAGTCGTTAATGTGGAAACACTAAAGATAGATACCGTTCCAAAGTCTGATAAACATTCCATCGCAACTAAAGCTAAGCCTGCTATTATTGCTGGTCTAGCCGACGGTAAAATGATTTTAAAAATGGTCTCATTTTCAGATAAACCAAGATTCTGACCGACTTCTATATAGTTGTTTGATTGATAGAAAAACGATGATCTTGTTAAAACATATACATAAGGGAATAATGAAAAACTAATAGCTATAATTGAGCCTAAAATTCCATCTAATTTTGGTATATAAGGATTATAATTATATTCTCCAAAAATATTAGTAAGTATTGAAAAGGCAGTTCCGTAGTTCTCAAAAAAAGCAATAATTGAAAATGCAAATATATAACCAGGAATAGCAAACGCTAAAATTAAAGCCCAGCTAAAAAAATTGGATAAAGGAAACTCATAAAAAGAAATAAAATAGGCTGAAGTGGTGCCTAATAAAAAAGTTATAACTAAAACTGATATAAGAATTATTAATGAATTATTTATATAGTCAAAAAGAAAAGTGTTTTTTAATAATGTAAGATAATTACCTGTCTCCAAAAAAAAACTAAAAAATATGGTAATGATAGGTAAGGCAACTATTAAAGCAATAGATAATGAGCTAAAAAACCAAATATTATATTTTGTCATAAATTATTTTTCGATCCCTAGCTAAAGAGGCTAAAAAATAAATAATAAGCATGCATTTAAGCCAAGGAATTTGAGGTCAAACTTAGTCTTTTTTAAATATAGATGATACAATTTTTTTAAATTCTTGAGTGTTAATTGTTGAAATATTCCTTTTTGAAATCTTATCCTGCATTTTTTTTGCTTCACTCATACAAGGCGAACAGCCAGTTTTAGACTTATTTAAATTAATTTCTTTTCTAACTATTCGCCTCATATAATTAACAAACGATTTTATTTCCAGCCAGCGCCTGTCATTGCCGCTAACGCGTCAGCCTGTCTTTTCCCGTAGTTAACAACTTTGGTTTTAAGATCTTGTTTAAAATCTAATCCCATGTTTACTACTAAAGGATGAGGTGAAACTCCTGCAATCATTGGGTACTCAAAAGTATTGTTTACTATGTGCTCTTGAGCCTCTTTACTTAGTAAAAACTCTACTAATTTAATTGCATTTTCTTTATTTGGTGCTCCTTTAACTAAACCAGCACCACTTATATTCATGTGAGTTCCTCTGCCGTCTTGATTAGGAAAAAATGGTTTAACTTTTTTAGCTGCTGCTTGTTGTTCAGGTCCTTTTTTACCTGATAACATAAGAGCTAAGTAGTAAGTATTAGCTACTGCGATATCCGCTTCACCCGCTGCAACTGCAAGGATTTGTGCCCTATCATTACCTTTTGGGGCTCTTGCCATATTAGATACCATACCTTTTGCCCAATCAGAGGTAGATGATTTTCCATTGTTTTTAATCAATGAAGCTACAAGTGACTGATTGTAAATATTATTTGAAGCTCTGATAACAATTCTACCTTTCCACTTAGGATCTGCTAAACTTTCATAAGTTAAGCCTGATAATTCAGAGCCAGTTACTCTTTCTGGAGCGAAATAAACTATTCTAGCTCTTTTTGCTATTCCAACCCACTGTGAAGTTCTGAAATTACTCGGCACAGATGACTTAATTGTTGATGTTGTTAAGCCTCCTTGTAGCATTCCTTTTGCTTTAAAAGCGCCTAATCTTCCAGCATCTGCTGTAATGTAAAGGTCTGCTTTGCTATCTGCACCCTCTTCGATAATCCTTTTTTCCAGTGCACCTGATTTACCAGACACAACATTTACTTTTATTCCTGTTTTAGCAGTAAATTTCTCATACAACTGAACATCTGAGTCATAGTGTCTAGCACTAAAGATGTTTACCTCATTTGCATAAGAGTTACTGAAAATTATAAAGAATAAGGTTACTAACTTTAGTGTTTTTCTCATAATATCTACCTTTTTTAGAATTAATAATGATTATCATTATCATATAAATGAGAATGATTATCAATATCAAATTGTCGCACCTAAAGGTTGAAAATAATGAGAGTTAAATATTTTAAAGTTTTTTTTCCCAATCTAGACTACTTTTTACCATTTTAGATAGGCTATTATATCTTGGTTTCCAATCTATGAATTTTTTAAGCTTTTTGTTGTCTGCTATTATAGCAGCTAAATCAGCTTTCCTACGAGGTTTGTAGATAATTTTCAATTTTTTTTTTGATATTTTTTCAAACATCTTACAAACTTCTAATACAGATCTTCCAACCCCGTAACCACAATTTAAAATTATAGATTTTTTAATTTTTTCAATTTTAGATAAAACCTTAATATGGATATCAGAAATATCAGAAACGTGGATAAAATCTCTTATGCAAGTTTTGTCTGGAGTTTTATAATTGTTTCCATAAATATTAATAGTTGGAAATTTGTTTAAAACAGATATTGACAAGTTTTTAAAGAGAAGATCATATTTATTTATTTGACCCACCTTTTTACTTTTGCTAGCACCAACGACATTAAAATATCTAAGTATGGCAAAATTAACATTATTTTTTTTAGAGAATTTTTTTATGAGATTTTCTGAGCGTAATTTTGTTTTACCATATACGCTTTTTGGTTTTAAGTTGGCTCTCTCTTTAACTTTATAAATTCCATCTTTGTATACTGCGGCAGTAGAAGAAAAAATTAAGTTTCTTACGTTTGAATTTTCTATTGCTTTTAGTAATCTTTTTGTACCATTAACATTATTATCTATATATTTACCTGGCTTTTTTTGACTTTCATTAACATTTAACAATGAAGCTAAGTGAATAACCGAGTCAACAGAATTATCTGAAATTATTTTTTTAATTTTTTGAGTATTTCTTATATCTGCTTTAAAAAAAATAGCATTTTTATTTATTAATTTTTTATAACCAGTACTTAAATTATCAACAATTAAAACTTTATAATTATCTCTAATTAATATTTCGGCTATATGAGAACCAATGTATCCTGCTCCACCCGTTATTAAAATATTTCTCATTTAAAACTAAATTTTATTATTTTTCTCAAGATAATTTATTATTTGATCGCTGCATTCTTCAGGATTTTTTTCACCTGCTTTTAAAATAATTTCTGGTTTTTCTGGAACTTCATATTTGGAAGATATACCAGTAAAATTTTTAACTAAACCTGCTCTAGCTTTTTTGTAAAGACCTTTCATGTCTCTTTTTTCACAAATCTCTATAGGGGTGTCTACAAATATTTCAATGAATTCATCTTCTTCAAAATTATCTCTAGCCATTTTTCTTTCAGCCTTGAAAGGTGATATAAAAGCTGAAATTACAATTAAACCAGCATCAACCATTAATTTAGAAACCTCTGACACTCTTCTAATATTTTCAAACCTGTCCTCATTAGAAAAATTAAGATCTGAACTTAATCCATGCCTAATATTATCTCCATCTAAAAGGTATGTTTTCTTATTTTTTTCAAATAATTTTTTTTCTAATAAATCAGCTATTGTGGTTTTCCCAGAGGCAGATAGACCTGTAAACCATATAACACAAGGTTTTTGCTTGTTAATTTCTGAGCGATGTTTCTTTCTTATCTTAGTTGATTGCCAAAATAAATTATCAATATTCTTCTTTTTTGTAATGTCGGTCACGAATTACATTTATATTATTTTTTTATTATTATAAAGTGGTTATTAGTAGATGGTAAAAAAAATTCTTTTATATAACTCAGGAGGTGGCCTAGGTGACTCTATACAGTTATTCCCGCTTATTTTAGGCTTACAAAAACATTTTTCTGACACTGAATTATATTATCTAGGAGCACACGACAATCATTTTATAGGAAGGTTAAAAGAGTACAATATTAAACTTAAAAACTTTGATATTAATTTGAAATATTTTGGTTTCAGATGGTGGCACTTCTTCAGTGTTAGAAAACAATTATTAAAAAATAAAATTGATAATTTTGATCTAATAATTGATCTTCAGTCAAAATTAAGAAATACGGTTATTTTAAAACAAATTCCCCATCAAAGTTTTTATTCTAGCACTTTAAATTTCTACTTTTGTACGAAAAAAGAACTGAAAACTTTTATTAGGAAAGAGTTAGAATTAGTTGACTATAGTATAAATAAAATAGATAAAACTTATTTTGAAGAATCTAAGAAATTATTACCAGAAAAAAACTATATTGGATTTTCAATTACACAAGGAAATGTATACCGACAAAAAAGTTGGCCTTTAATAAATTTTATTGAATTGGCAAAAAAAGTTTTAACGTCTGGTAAAAAAATAGTTTTTTTTGTTGAAAAATCAAATATTGATATTGTAAATCAAATTAAAAAGAGTCTCCCCGAAGCAATTTTTCCTGAGCATGAAAGTAGATTAGCTTGCCCTGCCCTTGTAACAACTCTAGCCTCAAGAGTTGATAAAGTAATTTCAATAGATAATGGAATTATGCACATGGTAGGTTTAGCCAATATTCCAATGGTGGTATTATTTGGACCAACTAACTCTAAAAAGTTTGCTCCAAAAGTAAAAAATATAAAAATTCTTGATAGTAAAGTTCTTTACAATTCAAAAGATATTTCAAAAATAACAATCGATGATGTTTTTAAATTTATTTAATTTTTAAATAATTTAATTTTTTTCTTTTTGACAATTCTCGAAATATCTAAATAACATAGGTTCAATTTTTTTTCATTTGTTGATCTTATTACTATAGAAACCCCAATTGCTCCCAATCTAAAGAAAGGATAACTTCCGATATCAACTGTGCTTTTAAATTTTCTTTGTATCTTTGTTAGCTCCTTTGATATATTGCTTTCAACTGTATATAAATTGATCGATTTATTTAAGATAACTGAACCTTTGACTAAATATTTTTTTACATTTTCTATCATTGCTTTTAATATGGAGGGAACTCCTGGCAAGCATATTACATTTTTTATTATAAATCCTGGAGCTGCACTTACAGGATTATAAATTAAAGACGCGCCTCTCGGCATTTTAGCCATTTTTTTTCTCCCATCATTAAAATTTTTTTTGTTATAATATCTTTGTAAAATTGTGTATGCTTCTTTGTGAAATTCGTATTTTCTTTTGAATGCCTTTGAAATTGATTTTGCAGTAATATCATCATGGGTAGGTCCTATACCGCCTGTTGTAAAAACATAATTAAATTTTTTACTTAATTCCAAAATATTTTTTTTAATTTTGCTCTCTATATCAGGAATAACCCTTACCTCTCCTATTGAAATACCACACTTAATATTTAACCAGTTTGAAAGAAAAGACACATTTAAATCTTGTGTTCTTCCTGATAATATTTCGTTGCCAATTATAAGAATAGCAGCATTTACCTTTTTTTTGTTAGCTTTCTTCATGGTCTAATATATGAATTTTGAAAATGAATTAATATCAGGTGTTTTGATAAAAAGATACAAACGTTTTTTTGTAGATATCAAAGTAAAAAATAAAACAATTACTGCTCACTGCCCTAACTCAGGATCAATGATGAGCCTTCTCAATGAAGGTAATAAGGTATGGTTTACAGAGACAAAAAATCAAAAAAGAAAGTTAAAATATACGCTTCAAATAATTGAAGTAAATGGCAACAAAGTTGGTGTTAATACTCATCTAACCAACAAGATTGTTTTGGAAGCATTGGAAAACAATTTAATAAAAGATTTTCCTAATACATTAAAAATAAATCCTGAAAAAAAATTCGGGGAAAGTACAAGATTTGATTTCTTTTTAGATGACGGTAAATCTAAATCATTTGTAGAAGTCAAAAATGTAACTCTTGTAAGAAATAGTAATATTGCAGAGTTCCCTGATGCGGTTACAACTAGAGGGAAAAAGCATCTAAAAGAATTAATAAAAGCTACAAATTTGGGTTATAAGTCATATATGCTTTACGTAATTCAAAGAGAAGACTGTAATTTGTTTACTATTGCTAAAGATATTGATCCTGAATATTTAGAAATATTATCAACATCCATTAAAAAAAATGTAAAAATTCTTTGCTATGATTGTAAATTTTCATCAAAAGGAATAAAACTAAATAAAGAAATTAAATTACGAATTAATGATTAACAACATTGAAGAAGCTTTTGAAAAAACTAGAATAGCCGGTTCTATTGCTGCCGGTGCTTTAGACGAAGTCTCAAATATTATAAAACCTGGGTTGATGACTAGTGAAATAGACTCTTTGTGTTATGATTACATTAATGATAATGGAGCCTACTCTGCGCCTTTATTTTATAGAGGTTTTCCAAAATCATGTTGTACTTCGGTTAACCATGTAGTGTGCCATGGTATACCTCAAGAAAAAATTTTAAAAGAAGGAGACATAATCAATGTAGATGTTACAGCATTTAAAAATGGTTGGCATGGCGATACTAGTAGAATGTTTTTAATTGGCGATGTTTCTATTAAGGCAAAAAAACTTGTATCAACAACTTATGACGCAATGATGAAGGCTATTGAATTAATTAATAATAATATTTATTTGGGAGATATAGGAAATTCTATACAAACCCATGTTGAAAAAGAAGGTTTTTCTGTAGTAAGAGATTTCTGCGGTCATGGAATTGGTAAACTATTTCATGAACCTCCAAATGTTTTACATTATGGGGAAAAAGGATCTGGTCCAAAACTTAAAACAGGTATGATTTTTACAATCGAGCCAATGATAAATGAAGGTGATTATAGCACTATTACACTAAAAGATGGTTGGACTGCAGTAACAAAGGATAAAAAATTATCTGCACAATTTGAACACACAGTTGGTATAAAAAGTGATGGATGTGAAATTTTTACATTGTCAAAAAAAGGTTTTGATTTTCCATCTAATTAAAAATGATTGAAAGATATTCTAGAAAAGAAATAAAAGAAATTTGGCAAGACCAAAATAGATATAAAATCTGGTTAGATATAGAAATTGCTGCAGCTCAAGCAATGGAAAAGTTTAAAATAATCCCAAGAGGAGTAGCTCAGAAAGTTAAATCAAAATCAAAAATAGATGTAAAAAAAATCACTAAAATAGAGGGAAAGGTTAGACATGATGTAATTGCATTTTTAACTTCGATCATGCAGAAATCTGGTAAAGAGGGAAGGTTTTTACATAAAGGAATGACGTCATCGGATGTATTAGATACTTGTTTTAATCTTCAGCTAAAACAATCTGGTCTAATTTTATTAAAAGATATTGAAGAATTATTAAGATCAATTAAAAAACAGTCCTTAAAGCATAAAAAAACCTTATGTATTGGAAGAAGTCACGGTATACATGCCGAGCCAACTACTTTTGGTTTGAAGCTATTAACTTTTTATGCTGAATTTTCAAGAAATTACAAAAGATTAGAAAAAGCAATAGATGAAATTTCAACTTGTGCAATCTCAGGAGCTGTAGGAACTTTTGCAAATGTAGACCCAAGAGTTGAAAAATATGTTGCAAAAAAACTTAATTTAAAGATTGAACCAATATCAACTCAAATTATCCCTAGGGATAGACATGCACATTTTTTTTCCACCCTAGGCATTATTGCTAGTTCAATAGAAAGATTCTCTGTCGAAATTAGGCATCTTCAAAGAACAGAAGTTTCTGAAGTTTACGAATTTTTTAAAAAAAAACAAATGGGTTCTTCTGCGATGCCACACAAAAAAAACCCTGTATTAAGTGAAAACCTTACTGGTTTAGCAAGACTTGTTAGATCAACTGTAATTCCGTCAATGGAAAATATTGTGCTTTGGCACGAAAGAGATATTTCTCATTCAAGTGTTGAGAGAAATATAGGTCCTGATGCAACTGTCACTCTTGACTTTGCTTTGAATAGATTAAATGAAATTGTTAAATCAATGAAGGTTGACTCAAAAAATATGAAAAAAAATTTATATTTGACTAATGGTTTGTTTTTCTCACAAAGAGTTCTTCTTGAGCTTGTGTCTAGAGGCATAAAAAGAGACCTGGCCTATAGAATGGTTCAAAAGATCGCAATGAAATCCCTTGAAAATAACTCCTCTTTTCAAGATAGCTTGATAAAAGATAAAAATATTACGAAAATAATACCTGTTAATAATTTGAAAAAGTTATTTGATTTTAGTTATCACACAAGAAAAATTAATGTAATTTTCAATAGAGTATTAAAATAAAATGAATAAAGGTAAAAAACTTTACGAGGGCAAAGCTAAGATCATTTATGCTACTAATGAAAAAGATTTAGTAATTCAGCATTTTAAAGATGACGCGACTGCTTTTAATAATCTGAAAAAAGCTAATGTTGAAGGAAAAGGTGTTCTTAATAACAGAATTTCAGAGCATATATTATCTAGCTTATCGCAATGTGGAATTAAAACGCATTTGGTTAAACGTATTAATATGAGAGAACAGCTGGTCAAACATGCTGAGATAATTCCAATTGAATTTATTGTAAGAAATATAGCGACGGGATCTCTCTCTAAAAGATTAGGTATAGCTGATGGTACGGTTTTAGAAAAACCTCTTTTCGAATACTGTTATAAAGATGATGCGCTTGGCGATCCACTTATAGCTAAAGAACATATTTTTGCTTTTGGTTGGGCAACTGAAAAAGAAATTAAAGAAATCGATGAAATGACATTTCGAATTAATGATTTGCTACAAGGAATGTTTAGAGGTATTGGAATTAAATTGGTTGATTTCAAACTAGAATATGGAAAAGTTTGGAATAAAGAAAAAAATTCTCAAGAAATAGTTTTAGCAGATGAAATAAGTCCTGATACCTGTAGGTTGTGGGATGTAAAAAGTGAGAAAAAATTAGATAAAGATCGTTTCAGAAAAGATTTAGGAAATATTGTCCAAGCATATCAAGAAGTGGCAAGAAGATTGGGTATTATGCCAGAGGAAACAAATGTTAGTGAAGTTAATTTTGGTAAGACTACCTCGATAAAATTCAAGAAAAAATAAATTGAGATTTTCAGTTACAGTCACTTTGAAAAAAGATGTACTTGACCCTCAGGGTAAAGTAGTTCAACAAACTTTACAAAATATGGGGATGAAAACTCTTAAAAGTTTAAGACAGGGAAAATATTTCGAAATTGAAGTTGATGAAACTGATGAAGGTAAAGCTAAAGAAGAAGTAAATGATATGTGTAAAAAATTACTTGTTAATTTAATTATAGAAAAATTTGAAGTAAATAAAATATAAAATGAATTCATCAGTAATAGTATTTCCAGGTTCAAATTGTGATAGAGATATTGCTTTAGCTTTGCAAAAACTACAGTTCAAAAATAAAATGGTGTGGCATAAAGAAACCTCTTTGCCTAAATCAGACTTAATTGTTGTGCCTGGAGGTTTTTCATACGGCGACTATCTTAGATCTGGAGCTATTGCTGCTAAATCTAAAATTCTTAATGAGGTTATTAAAGAAGCAAACAAAGGCTGTTTGGTTCTCGGCGTCTGTAATGGGTTTCAAATATTAATTGAAACTGGTTTACTAAAAGGGGCCTTGTTAAGAAATAAAGACTTAAAATTTTTAAGCAAGGACATTTATGTAAGAGTTATAGAAAATAAAAGTAGGTTTTCCAATAAGTACAAAGAAAATGAAATATTAAAGCTTAATATTGCACATAATGAAGGTAACTACTTCACTTCTTCAGATCATTTAAAAGAATTAGAAGAAAAAAATCTTATAGCATTTAAGTATTGTGACAAAAGTGGCGAGATTAACAACGATACAAATCCAAATGGTTCAATAAACAACATTGCAGGCATTTATAATAATAAAAAAAATATTTTAGGAATGATGCCACATCCAGAAAGAATGGTTGATAAACTAATATCTGGTGAGGATGGCATTAATCTTTTTTTAAGTTTAATAAACTAAATGAAAATTACTAATTCAGTAATCGAAAGTCATGGATTAAAATTAGAAGAATATTCTAAAATTAAAGAACTAATAAAAAGAGAACCTAATTTATTAGAATTAGGAGTATTTTCCGCGATGTGGAATGAACATTGCTCCTATAAATCTTCGAAGATACATTTAAAAAATCTTCCAACAAAAAATAAAAATGTAATACAAGGACCAGGTGAAAATGCCGGAGTTATAGATATAGGAGATGATGATGCTATAATTTTTAAAATAGAGAGTCATAACCATCCGTCTTTTATAGAACCCTACCAGGGAGCAGCTACAGGAGTTGGAGGCATACTTAGAGATGTTTTCACAATGGGTGCAAGACCAATAGCGCTTCTTAATTCGATACATTTTGGATCACCAAAAAATATAAAAACACGGAATCTTTTACATGGTGTTGTTTCAGGAATTGGAGGTTATGGGAATTGTATAGGTATACCGACCGTAGCAGGTGAAACAAAATTTAATAATACCTACAATGAAAATATCTTAGTCAATGCAATGGCTGTCGGGCTTAGCAAAAAAGATAAAATATTTTATTCTAAAGCCAAAGGTTTAAATAAATCTGTTGTTTATGTAGGCTCTAAAACTGGACGAGACGGGATTCATGGGGCATCCATGGCTTCAGCAGAATTTGATGATAAATCAGAAGAAAAAAAACCTACTGTTCAAGTTGGTGATCCTTTTACAGAAAAACTATTAATGGAAGCCTGTTTAGAATTAATGAAAGATAACTCAATAATATCAATACAAGACATGGGAGCAGCAGGATTAACATCCTCAAGTGTAGAAATGGCATACAAAGGAGGTCTAGGAATTGAAATTGATCTGAGCAAAGTTCCCTGTAGAGAAGAAAATATGTCACCATATGAAATGATGTTATCAGAGAGTCAAGAAAGAATGCTTATTATACTAGAGGATGATAAGGAAAAAAGCGCAAAAAAAATTTTTGATAAATGGGATCTTGATTTTGTAATTATAGGAAAGACTACAAATACAAATAAACTTACTTTAAAGTTCAACAATAATATTGTTGCGGATATACCTATTGATGCATTGTCTTCTAAAGCTCCTGTTTATAAGAGAGAGTGGACTAAAACAAGTATTCCTAAAAAAAAAATATTATTAAAAGATTTAAAAAAAGTTAAATTTGATGAAACTTTGATAAAAATATTATCATCTCCAAATCATACAAACAAAAAATGGATAACGGAACAATATGATCAGATGGTTATGTGTGATACATTACAAAGATCTGGCTCTGATGCAGCAGTAATAAGAGTTCATGATAAAAATAAAGCTATTGCCGTAACTGTAGACTCTTCAGCAAATTATTCTAAATCACATCCTTTAACTGGAGGAAAGCAAGTAGTTTGTGAGAGTCGAAGAAATCTAATTGCTGTGGGAGCTAAACCAATTGCAATAACTAACTGTCTTAATTTTGGAAACCCCGAAAATCCTAAAATAATGGGGGAATTTGCAGAAACAATTATAGGAATGAAGGAAGCATGTGAATTTTTAGATTACCCCGTAGTTTCGGGAAATGTTTCATTTTATAACGGCACAAACCAAAAAAATATTTATCCAACTCCAGTTATAGGTGGTGTTGGATTAATAAAAAAAATTAAAAAACCTATTGGAAGTTTTTTTAAAGAAGAAAATAGTGTAGTTTTATTAGTTGGAAAAACTTTTGGTCATTTATACCAAAGTGCTTTTTTTGATGAAATCTACTCAATTAAAGATGGTCCTCCACCTGAAATAAACTTACTAAATGAAAAAAACAATGGTGATTCAGTTCTAAAGCTAATTACTGATGGGTTGGTTTTGTCTGCTCATGATGTTTCAACTGGCGAATTAATTGTTGGCCTCGCAGAAATGGCTATGGGTTCAAATTACGGAATAAAAATCGACAAACCTAAGAAACTTGCCAATTTATTTGAATATTTTTTTGGTGAAGATCAAGGAAGATATATTCTTGAGATAAGTAAAAATAATTTAAAAAAAGTTCAAAAGGTTTTAAATGATAGCAACATTTATAATGAAACAATTGGTTTAACTCAAAAAGACAATTTGGAACTTCCAGGAGAGCTTAAAATAGGTATAAATGAACTATATAATATTAACAATAAATGGTATTATAATTATTAATGGCTTTATCAATTAAAGAAATTACTGACTTAATCACTGAGGCTATTCCAGATGCTAAAGTCGAAATTAAAGATCTGATGGGTGATAATAATCATTATTCAGCTAAAATCACTTCTGAGGCATTCAATGGAAAATCCAAAATAGAGCAACATAAGCTAGTTTATAAATCTTTAAAAGGTAAAATGGGTAATGAACTTCACGCTTTATCAATTACTACAGAAGGAAAGTAAATATGGATATTAAAACTCAAATTAAAGAAATGGTTAAAAAAAATGATGTTTGTCTTTTTATGAAAGGAACTCCAGAGCATCCTCAATGTGGATTTTCAATGGCAGTTTCAAATGTTTTAAAGCATTTAAATGTGAATTTTAAAGGTATCAATGTTTTAGAGGACCAAAATTTAAGACAGGGAATAAAAGAATATAGCGATTGGCCTACAATACCCCAATTATATGTTAAAGGTGAGTTCATAGGTGGCTGTGACATTGTAAAAGAAATGTTTGAAAAAGGTGAGTTAAAAACTTTATTAAAAAGCAAATCCTTACTTTAATTTTATCTAGAATAATATTCGATCACTAAACTTGGTTCCATTATTACTGGATAAGGAACTTCGGAAAACTTAGGAACTCTAATGAGTTTAACAGATTTATTTTTATTATCTAATTGGATATATTCTGGAACATCTCTCTCTTTGCTTTGAATCGAACCATCAATAACATTTAATTTTTTTGATTTTTCCCTTACTTCTATAATGTCAGTATCTTTAACTAAGTAGCTTGAAATATTTACTTTTTTCTTGTTCACTCTTATATGTCCATGATTTATAAGCTGTCTTGCTGAAAATACTGTTGGAGCGAATTTACCTCTATAGATAACAGTGTCTAGACGACTCTCAAGAAGAGCAATTAAATTCTCAGTAGTGTCTCCTCTCTTGGAGAGAGCTTTTCTATAAATATTTCTAAATTGTCTTTCATTTATATTGCCATAATAAGCTTTTAATTTTTGTTTTGCTTGTAACTGAACACCGTAATCTGTTGGTTTGCCCTTTTTTGCTTGACCATGTTGACCTGGAGGATATGCCCGACTATTAAAAGGACTTTTAGGTCTTCCCCATAAATTAACTTTTAGTCTTCGGTCAACTTTGTGCTTTGATTTTAGTCTTTTGGTCATATTTATTGTTCAGCTTTTATAAGACATATGGGTAGATTGTCAATTATGCTTTATGATTTTTTTTGCTTAATGAACTTATTATACTGGCTAAAATCCTTATTTCCTTATCATTAGGCTCAAATCTATAGAATAGATTATTTATATTTGTAATCATTGAATTTTTTTTCTCAATAGGTTTGAAAAAATTCCTTTTTTCCAATAATTTTTTCAGTAAATTTAAAAAAGCAATTAAATCCTTTTTTTTAGCTTTTTTGCTTTTAACGGGTTCCTTTTTAAACTTTTTCTTACCTAGTAATTTAAAAACCTCATAACTTATTATGGATATTGAATGAGATAAATTTAGAGATTTGAATTTAGATGATGTTGGTATCTTAACTAAATAATTTGAATACGATAAATCTAAATTTGATAAACCAGAAGCTTCGGGACCAAACATTAGACCAATATTTAAATTTCTATTTCTTTTTACTATTTTCTTGAAAAATTCTAGGCTTATATGTTTTTTATTTATATCTCTCTTTCTGGCGCTAAATGAAAAAATCAGGTTAAATTTCTTAATAGCTAATTCTGTATTTTTATAAACTTTAGCCTGGTTAAGTACGTCAATTGCACCAACTGATGTTGCTTTAGCTTTGGAATTTGGCCAGCCTTCTTTAGGTTGAGTTAATATCAAATTTGAGAAACCAAAATTTTTAATAATTCTTGCTGTAGCACCAATATTTTGACCTAATTGTGGTTTTATTAATATAAAACCAATTTTATTTTTCATCTATATTTGCTGGCGCGTTTTCTTTAAATAACTTGTATTCTAAACTGTCTATCAAAGCTTTGAATGAAGCCTCAATTATATTTTGTGATACACCAATCGTAAACCAGCTTTTACCTGTTTTGTCAGTGCTTTCAATTAATACTCTTGTTGTGGCCCCTGTTCCGGTATTTAAAATTCTTACTTTGTAATCTAAGAGCTTTAAATCTGAGAAATATTTATAATATTTTTCCACTCTCTTAAAATTAGATCTTATAGCATTGTCTAATGCATTTACAGGACCATTTCCTGAGCCTGTACATTTAATTAATTTACCGTCTATTAAAAAAGTAACCTCAGCTGTAGTCTTTAGACTATCTGATTTTTGAACATTAACATTATAATTTTTAACTTTAAGATACTCGGGTAGTTTGCCAAGCAATTTGTTTGCTAAAAGCTCAAATGAAGCATCAGCTCCGTCATAGGAATAACCGCTAAACTCTCTGTCTTTTACTTCGTCTAATATTTTTTGAATTTTGGAATCTTTAGAGTTGATTTTAATTCCATAGTTTTCAAGTCTTGATAAAATATTCGATCTTCCTGCCTGATTAGATACAATTATATTTCTGTGATTCCCTATAAGTTTTGGATCTACATGCTCATAGGTTTGAGGGTTTTTTTTGACAGCTGAAACATGAAGTCCACCTTTGTGTGAAAAAGCAGATGCTCCAACATATGCCATGTTTTTATTTGGTTTTTTGTTTAGGACCTCATCTAGAAATCTTGAACATTCCGTTAAAGATGAAAGTTTTTCTTTTTTTATATTTAGATCAAATTTATCACAAAACGTTTTTTTTAAAAATAAAGTGGGTATAATTGACATTAAGTTTGCGTTTCCACATCTTTCTCCTAGCCCATTGATAGTACCTTGTATCTGTCTTGCTCCTGCTAATACTGCAGTAAGAGAATTACTGACTGCATTTTCAGTATCATTGTGAGCGTGTATGCCTAAATTTTTACCTGGAATAACTTTTGACACGGCATGTACTATTTCTCCAACCTCATTAGGTAATGTTCCTCCATTTGTATCGCATAATACTATCCATCTAGCACCTTCATCATAAGCTTGCTTTAAACATTCTAAAGCATAAGTAGAATTGTTTTTATATCCATCAAAAAAATGCTCGGCATCAAATAAAAATTCTTTTTTATTTTTTACAAAATGTTTTACTGTTTCTTTAATATTTTTTAAATTATCCTCATTTTTTATACCTAATGCAGTTTTAACGTGGAAATCCCAAGTTTTTCCAACAACGCAAACTGTTTTGCAGTTAGCATTAATTAATGAAGATAAGTTTGGGTCGTTTTCTGCGCTAATGCCGTTCTTTTTGGTCATTCCAAATGCAGTGAATTTAGTATTTCCAAGATTTGGTGACTTATCAAAAAACTCAGTATCAACTGGATTTGCTCCAGGCCATCCCCCCTCGATATAATCAACACCAATTTTAGATAAAATTTGAGCTATTTTATTCTTATCTTCTAAGGAAAAATCAACACCTTCCGTTTGCGCTCCATCTCTGAGCGTAGTATCAAAAATATATAATCTTTCTTTACTCATTTGTACTTCCAGATAGTTTTTTCTTTATCATCTTCTATAATCACACCTTCTAGTAACAATTCATCTCTAATTTTATCTGCTAATTTAAAATTTCCACTTTTTCTTGCTTCAATTCTCTCTTCAATTTTCATCAAAATAAACTTCTCTGAAATTTTCACCTTTTCTTTCTTTAAAGCCTCTCTTACACGCAAATTTTCATTAAATAAACCAATTAAACGACAAGCTTTATTAAATTCTCTTTTTTTATCTTTATCTCCTTTTGAAGCCAAATTAAATAATTCATGCATCTTAGATATAAACGCTGGGGTATTTAAATCGTCTAAAAGATGCTCAAAACAATCGGGTAATTTATCATGGTGCTCATCATCAAATATAGAGTACCATTTGTTAAGTATTGCAGATTGATCCTGTAAAAGTTTATCGTTCCAATCTAAAGGTTGTTTATAATGTGAGCTTAATAAAGCTAATCTAACAACTTGGCCTGAGAATTTTTTAACTGAGTCTTCAATGCTAATTATATTTCCAAGAGATTTGGACATTTTTTCCTTGTTCATAGTAACAAATCCATTGTGTACCCAATAATTAGCAAATTTTTTAGAGGAATTGTTTGAACAAGATTGTGCTATTTCATTTTCATGATGTGGAAAAACAAGATCTAATCCTCCTCCATGAATGTCAAAGTGTTTTCCCAAATATTTTTCACTCATAACGGAACATTCTAGATGCCACCCTGGCCTACCTCTTCCCCATGGTGAGTCCCATCCAGGATCTGTTTTGTCAGATGGTTTCCACAAAATAAAATCTAAAGGATTTTTTTTTAATTTAGAAACTTCTACTCTTGCACCAGCTTTTAATTCTTCTAAATTTTTATTTGATAATTTTCCATAATTTTTAAATGATGAAACAGAAAAATAAACATGATTTTCATTATAGTACGCATATTTTTTTTTAATAAGTGACTCAGTCATTTTGATCATTTCTTTTATATGTTCTGTCGCTTTAGGTTCTATATTGGGCTTCATGCAATTAAGATTTTTACAATCATTATGAAATTTTTTTGTAACTTCAGTAGTTATTTTGTCAATTGATATTTTTTTTTTCTTGGATGACTCAATTATTTTATCGTCAACATCAGTTATATTTCTTACATAATTAACTTTTTTAATTCCATAAAGTTCAATTAGAACTCTATAAAGTAAATCAAAAACAACTAGCGATCTGGCATTTCCTACATGCGGATTTTCATAAACTGTTGGTCCACATACATAAATAGAAACTTTATTTTTATTTATTGGATTAAAAGTTTCCTTTTTTCCTGTTAGTGAATTAGTAATTTTTAATTTATTCATCAAATTTACATACTGGTATTGGGTTCATTTTATGAAGGTTTTTTTCTCTTATCTTTAAATATTTTTTATAATTGGGATCATTTTTGTTTGTCATTGCTTTTTCTAAATCTTCATAGCTCATACCAAGTTGTTGAACATCATTTCTACCATCGTTCCATAATCCATCTGTAGGAGGGGTGTTTATAATTTTTTCTGAAACTCCCAAATATTTTCCAAGCTCCCAAACTTGGGTTTTTGTGCAATCTGCTATAGGGGAAATATCTACACCGCCATCTCCATATTTAGTGTAAAATCCAACGCCAAAGTCTTCGACTTTGTTTCCGGTTCCAACAACTATTCCCGTATTTGCTGCTGCTACTTGATATAGTGTAGCCATTCTTAATCTTGCTCTAGAATTAGCAAAACCATGTTCGTTGTCAAAATTGCTCAAAGTTTTTGAAAAAGAATCAAAAATTTGATCCATTTCTAATAAGTGATGTTGAACGTTATTATATTTTTTAGTTAACCATTCAGCATGCAACAAGCTTAGATCATGTTGGGATTTAATTTGTTTAATAGGCATTGTAAGGATTATAGTTTTTCTTTTTGTTCTTGCACATAAGGTGCTCACAACTGAAGAGTCTATGCCTCCAGAAACTCCTACGACTAAAGCTTGGGGTTTGTATGAGCTATTTTTACAATAATCATCAATCCAATTTTCTATAATTTTCACTCTTTTTTCTACATTCATAAATAAAACATTTCCTATCCTCTTTTAAGGATTCTGTCTTAATAATTATATAATAATTATTAAGACGCTGCTTGAATAATATTTTTTGAATATTTCGAATTTTTCTTTATTTCCTCAGAAATTAAGAAAGCCAATTCTAATGCTTGGCTGGCATTTAGTCTCGGGTCACAATGAGTCCTATATCTATTAGACAAATCTTGTTCCGAAATTTTTTGCGCACCGCCAGTACATTCTGTCACATCTTGTCCGGTCATCTCTACATGCAAACCTCCAGCGTAAGTGCCTTCTGCTTGGTGAGTTGCAAAAACATTCTTTACTTCCTTTAAAACATTATCAAAAGGTCTAGTTTTGAAACCTGTCGCTGCCTTAATAGTGTTTCCATGCATTGGATCACATGACCAAATTACTTTTAGACCTTCTTTTTTTACCGCCCGAATTAGTTTGGGTAAAAATTTATCAACATTATCAGCTCCAAATCTAGAGATTAAAGTTAGTCTTCCAGGTTCATTTTCCGGATTCAAAATATTACATAAGTTAATTAGTTCATCTGGTTTTAGTGTAGGTCCACATTTTAAGCCTATAGGATTTTTAATTCCCCTACAAAATTCAATATGAGCTCCATCTGGTTGTCTTGTTCTGTCACCAACCCAAACAAAATGAGCGGATGTGTCATGGTATTCCCCCGTAGTTGAGTCTACTCTTGTCATAGCTTCCTCAAATGGAAGTAAAAGTGCTTCGTGCGAAGTATAAAAATTGACTGTTCTTAATCTTCTGTTTGTTTCAGGATTAATTCCACAAGCATCCATAAAAGCTAATGCGTCGCTTATTTTGTCCTCTATCTCTTTGTACTTTCCTTTGGTTTTTTCATTAATAAAGCCTAAATTCCATAAATGAACCTGTCTTAGATCTGCAAAACCTCCTTGAGAAAAAGCTCTAATTAAGTTTAATGTAGACGCTGATTGAGAATATGCTCTAAATAATCTTTTTGCGTCAGGTTCTCTGGCTTTTTCAGAAAATTCCATTCCATTGATATTGTCACCTAAGTAACTTGGAAGTTCTTTGCCATCTTTCTTTTCTGTTGGTGAACTTCGAGGTTTAGAAAATTGACCAGCAATTCTTCCTAGCTTTACAACAGGTAAAGATGCAGAGTGAGTCAGGACTAATGACATTTGGAGTATTGCTTTGAAAGTATCTCTGATGTTATCTGGATTAAACTCAGCAAAACTTTCAGCACAGTCTCCACCTTGCAATAAAAATCCTTTACCTTCAACAACTTTTGCTAAGGCTTTTTTTAAAGATCTAGTTTCACCTGCAAAAACTAAAGGTGGATATTTTTTAATTTTACTTAAAACCAAATCTAGCTCTTTTTGATCGCTATATTTTGGTAAGTGTTTTGCAGGAAATTTTTTCCAGCTATTTAAAGTCCATTTTTTCATATTCAACCTATGTTATATATATATTGGTATTTATAAATTTCCAAGGTAGTTTTAGTAAAAAACTATTATTAAAATGCAGAATTTATGAAAATTATAAGAAAAAATAAGGAAAAACAGCTCATAGAGTCTTTCATCAAAAACTTTAAAAAAATTGCCAAAAAGAGTGAAGGGTCCAAAAAAAGATTTAGTTTCGTTTTAACTGGTGGCAGTAGTCCAGTCAGACTGTACAAAAAGATTTCAAAAGAAAGACTAAATTGGAAAAATGTAGATTTTTTTTGGGGCGATGAAAGATTTGTAGGAAAAAATTCAAATTCTTCTAACTTCAAATTAGCTAATAAAAATTTGCTAAAATATTTAGATATTAAAAAAAAACAGATTTACTCAATAAATACTAATTTACCATCTGCATCTTTATCCTCAATTAATTATTCTAAAAAAATTAAAAAATATTTTAAAAAAAGTAAAGTTTCATTTGATCTAGTGCTTCTTGGTATGGGAGATGATGGACATATCGCTTCAATTTTTCCAAAAAATTTACAAAAAAAATCAAATAAAATTGCGAGATCAGTTGTTAAAAAAGATTTTGAAAGAATTACTATCAATCTTAAAATAATAAATAATTCAAAAAATATTTTTCTTTAGTTAAATACTAGAAAAAGAACTAAAATTTTTAGATCATTTTATGGAAATAAAATAAATGAAATTCCAGTGAGTTATCTAAATCGAAAAAGAATGTTGGTTTTTTCTCTTTTCTAATTACTCGACAGTAACTGATTTAGCTAAATTTCTTGGTTTGTCGATATCTCGCTTTTTTAAAAGAGCAACGTGATATGCAAGTAATTGAAGAGGTATTGTGCTTAAAAATGGTGATAAGGATTTCTCAAAAGAAGGAAGGCTTATAGTAAATCTTATATTTTCATTTATAACACTATCGTTAGAGTCGGTAATGAGCAAAATCTTTCCTCCTCTTGCAATAACTTCTTGCATATTAGAGATTGTTTTATGAAAATATTTATCGTGCGGAGAAATAACTATTACTGGTAAACCATTTTCTATTAATGCAAGAGGACCGTGTTTCATCTCACCTGCAGGATAACCTTCCGCGTGCAGATAGGAAAGTTCTTTTAATTTTAAAGCTCCTTCGAGTGCTATTGGAAATGAAAAACCTCTTCCTAAAAACATAGATCCTTTAGAGTCCAAAAAATCTTTAGCCACAAGTTCGATTTTCTCTTCTGTTTTAAGACAAAGGTCTAAAGTATTTGGAAGTTTTTTTAAGCTTTTAATTTTTTCTTGATAGTCTTTTTGGTTAATGTCATCTCTTATTTTTCCTATTTTAAGAGAAAGCATATATAGCAATAACATCTGACCAATAAAAGCTTTTGTCGAAGCTACACCTATCTCAGGACCAGCATGAATTGGCAATACCCAGTCAGAATTTCTAGCAATTGAACTTTCAACCACATTTACTATTGAGCATGTTTTTATTCCTTTCTTCTTACATAAATCTAGTGCGGCTGCAGTGTCTGCGGTTTCTCCAGATTGAGAAACAAATAAGTATAAACTATTCTTGCTTAATCTTAGATTTCTATATCTAAACTCTGAGGCAATATCAGTTTCGACTTGGAGTGAAGTAAAGTCCTCTAACCAATACTTTGCAACCAGGCAAGAATGGTAAGCAGTTCCGCAGCCTACAAGAACAATTTTATCAATATTCTTTGGATTTATGGGGAAGTTATAAAAATTTATTTCATCTCTTGACTTGTCAATATATTCATTAATACAATTTTTAGCTGTTAGGGGTTGCTCAAAAATTTCTTTTGACATAAAATTTTTGTAGTCGCCTTTATTAGCAATATTTTCATCATTAGATAAAATTAAAACTTTTTTATTAATTTTATTCTTTTTGTTATTGTAAAACTCAATATTATCTTTTGTTAGAACACATATATCTCCATCATCTAAATAAGAAATCTTATTAGTCATAGATTTTAAGGCATACGAATCCGAACCTAGATAGTTTTCATTGCTAGAATAACCAACGGCTAACGGACTACCTCGTCTTGCGCCAATTATCATATTATTGTAATTTTTAAAAATAATACCTAAAGCAAAACTTCCTTCAAGCTTACTTAACGTATTATGTACAGCTTCAATTGGCTTGTTAGTTTTTAATTCCTCTGTAAGCAACAAAGTTATTACTTCTGTATCTGTTTGAGATTTAAATTTAAATCCTTTTTCTTCGAGTTGAATTTTTAGGTTATTAGAATTTTCTATAATTCCATTATGTACAACTGAAACTATTTCACTTGAATGTGGGTGTGCATTAACTTCGTTGGGGACTCCGTGCGTAGCCCATCTTACATGTCCAATTCCAAGATTGCCTTTTGCTGGATTTTTGAACAAAATTTTTTCTAACTGCTCAACTCTTCCAGAACATTTTTTTTCGTTTATTTCATTATCATAGAGAGTGGCTAAACCTGCAGAGTCATATCCCCTGTATTCAAGTTTTTTCAAAGAATTAATTATATTGCTTGAAACAGATTTGTTGCTGGCTATACCAATAATTCCACACATTATTTTTTTTTCCTTTTTATTTTATAATTTTTTATTTCAATTTGAGATGGACGACTTAATGCTAAAGAATCTTTTTTTACATTTTTGGTTATTACAGAGCCTGCACCGACTACAGAATTTTTACTTATCTTTAATGGTGCTATTAGAGATGAGTTTGAACCCACAAAGACATTGTCAGAAATTTTTGTTTTATTTTTTTTAATGCCATCATAATTACAAGTAATGGTACCAGCCCCAATATTAGAATTTTTTCCTATTTCGGTATCGCCAATATACGAAAGATGGTTAATTTTTGAATTAGAACTAATCTTTGAGTTTTTAGTTTCAACAAAATTACCTATTTTAGATCCATGTTTTAGGTAAGTACCTGGTCTTAATCTCGCATAAGGTCCTATCACAACATTGTTTTCTATTTTGGCTCCCTCGATATGACTAAAAGATTTAATTAATACATTGTTTCCAATTTTTACTTTTGAACCCAAAACTACATAAGGCTCTATGGTTACATTTTTTCCAAAAATTGTATCTTTTGATAGAAATATTGTTTCCGGAGCTAAAAAGTTTACTCCTTTTGACATTGCTTTATTTCTTAATTTCTCCTGTTCTTGTCTATACAAGCGAGATTTATTAAATTTTATATTTGTTTTCATAAAAATTTCTCTTTACATTAGAATTGTGATTGTAATAAGTCACATAATATTTCTTTTTAATACTTAGAATTATGAGTCAAATTTATACAATTTTATTCGATTTAGATGGAACTATAATAGATACAGCTCCAGATATTATGGCTGCTCACAATCACGTAATGAAAAAATTTGGTTATAAAGAAAAAAAGCTTTCAGACATTAAATCACTAGCTGGAAAAGGTGCGTGGGTAATGATGCAAAGATCTTTCAAACAAGAAATTGCAGATGAAAATATCAAGAAAAAAATGGTTAAAGAATTCCTCGATTTTTACAGTAAGAATATTGATAAAGGAAGCAAGCCTATAGCTGGCTTAGTTAATTTTTTAAAGTGGGCCAAATCAGAAAATATTTCTTCTGCAGTTTGTACAAATAAACAGGAGAGACTTGCAACTGATCTTTTAAAAAAATTGAAACTTTTTGACTTTTTTGAGTATGTGGCTGGTTGTGATACTTTTGAATATAATAAACCTGATCCCCGACACTTGACTAGTGTTGTTGAAATTATTGGAGGAAATCTAAAAAAAACAATAATGGTAGGAGATAGTGAGGTAGACTCGGATTCTGCCTATAATGCTAATTTGCCATTTATTTTAGTTGATAATGGTTATACAGAAAAAACTTCTAAAGAAATTAAACATAATTTTTTAATAAAAGATTTTAATAATTTTGATGAAATAATCAAAAAATGTTTATGATTAGTTTTTCTCTTCTGTCAGCTTTAATTACATACTATTTCATAATGTTTGTTACTCCAGGGCCTAACAATGCGATGCTTACAGCTTCTGGAATGAAATTTGGTTTTACTAGAACCCTTCCCCATTTAATTGGCATACCCTCTGGCCACATTATCCAAATAGGTTTAGTTTCTATGGGATTAGGAAATTTATTTTTAAAATTTCCAGAATTACAATTCTATTTAAAAATATTATGTTTTTTTTATCTCATTTATTTAAGTTGGACAATAATTGGCTCATTCAGCATTATTAAAAAAAATACCGGTAGACCTTTAAGGCTTTATGAGGCAGCTGCTTTTCAGTTTATTAATCCAAAAGCTTGGACTATAGCTATAACGGTAGTCTCGGCTTTCTTTCCGGCAGAAGAAAATTTTTACATTGCTACAGCTTTTCTTACTATAACAGCTGCTCTAGTTTGTTTTCCATCAATATGTTTATGGGCTATATTTGGAAATAGTTTAAGAATATTTATTAAAGATATAAAAATAAAAAAAATTATTGAGTATATTTTAGCTGTTTTATTGATTTTAACTGCCTTTGCTATACTTTTAAAATAGTCTTTGCTTTTATATTTGTGGTTTAATATAAAAACTCGATGCATTTTACAAAAAAAAATATCTCTGAAAAAAGAGAAGACTTTGTTAAGAAATTAAAAAAAAATAAACTATTAAGATTTCCTGGTGCTTATAATCCTTTGTGTGCAAAACTCATCGCTGAGATAGGTTTTGATGGAGTATATATTTCTGGAGGAGTAATGGCTAATGATTTAGGAATACCTGATATTGGATTAACCACATTGGATCATGTAAGTTATAGGTCTAGCCAAATTGCTAAAGCAACAGACCTACCTTCGATTGTTGATGCTGACACTGGATTCAAGGATTGTGAGAAAACTATTCTAACCTTTGAAAAAAAAGGTTTAGCTGGTTGTCATATTGAGGACCAAATTGATGAGAAAAGATGCGGCCATCTTGATAATAAAGAAGTTATTTCCAAAGAAGCTATGGTAAAAAAAATTAAAATAGCTATTAAGTCAAGAAAAGATAAGAATTTTTTAATTATTGTCCGTACCGATGCTAACACTGTTGAAGGAATCGATAAAACTTTAGAAAGAATTAAAGCTTATGAAGATGCTGGAGCTGATATGATTTTTCCAGAGGCAATGAAAGATGAAAAAGAATTCGAGAAGGTACGAAAATCTACAGAATGTTTTTTACTGGCAAACATGACTGAGTTTGGTAAATCAAAGTTGTTAGGCAAAAATGAACTTGAAAATTTAGGTTATAATTTAGTTATTTATCCTGTAACCACACAAAGATTAGCAATGCAAAGCGTAGAGTTTGGATTGAAATCAATATTTAAAGACGGTCATCAAAACAATATTATAGACAAAATGCAGACAAGAAAAAGGTTGTATGAGCTTGTAGAATATGAGAAGTACAATACGCCAGATAAAAAAATTACAGATTTTTCTACTGAAGGACATGATTAATGACGGAAGAAATTAAAAAAGGTCTCTTAGGAATTGTAGTTGATGAAACGACTATTTCCCAAGTTGTTCCGGAATTAAGTGCTTTAACTTATAGAGGTTATAAAGTTCAAGATCTATGTGATAAGTGTGATTTTGAAGAAGTTGCTTACTTAGTTTTGCACGGTGAGCTACCAAGTAAAAATCAATTGAAAAAATTCATTAAACAAGAAAGATCTGAAAGAAAACTTTCTAAAAGTATAATAAAAGATATTCAAAGAATGCCTCGTAATGCACATCCTATGGATGTCATAAGAACTTGTGTAAGTTTGATGGCCTTAGAAGATAAAGATACTAAAGATAATTCTCCAAAAGCTAACATGAGAAAAGCAATGAGAATTTTTGCAAAAACCCCAACAGCTGTAGCAGCATTCTTTAGAGCAAGAAAAGGTAAAAAAATAATTACCCCAAGCAATAAACTTTCTTTCTCAGAAAATTTCTTCAAAATGATGTTCAATAAAATACCAGATAAAGAAATTGTAAGAGCTTTTGATATTTCTTTAATTTTATATGCCGAACACAGTTTTAACGTTTCTACTTTTACAGCAAGAACAATAACAAGTAGTCTGTCAGATTTACACGGGGCTATTACAGGCGCTATTGCCTCTCTTAAGGGCCCTTTGCATGGTGGAGCCAATGAAGCTGTGATGCACATGATGAAAGAAATTGGAAAACCAGATAAAGCCAAAACTTGGATTGAAAATGCTTTAGCTAAAAAGAGAGTTGTTATGGGTTTTGGACATAGAGTTTACAGAACCGGAGACTCAAGAGTACCTACTATGAAACACTATATGTTTAAAGTAGCAAAACTTTTGAAAAAAGAAAAATATACTAAGATGTATGAAATCTTAGAAAAAGTTATGCTAGATAAAAAGAATATTTATCCAAATGTAGATTTTCCATGCGGACCTACGTACTACATGATGGGTATAGATATTGATTTTTACACTCCAATATTTGTAATGTCTAGAATCACAGGATGGTCTGCCCATATAATGGAACAGCACGCTTCTAACAAGCTGATAAGACCTTTATCAAAGTATAAAGGTCAAGAAGTTAGAGAAGTAATGCTCTTAAATCAAAGATAGGCATCTTTGCTAATAGCTGGGAGGCTGAATGTCTCAGAAAACCTCATTTTTCTTGTTTATATTAAATCATTAATGAAATATATACTTTTACCTCATGACGCTAACAAATATTCTGCTTTTTTTAATATTAGTCACTCTCACAACTTACCTTTTCATGCCTTGGAAAGGGGAAACTTTTCTTAAAGAAAAACCTCTTAAAATAATGAGGCAATATATTTTTTGGACTTTTTTATTAGGTTTAATATTCTTGGGTTTAAATGAGTTAAATCTAGTTATCTAGTTTTGATATTATCTTGAGGAACTATTTTTTGAGTAATTCTATCTAAAACAATAGCTAAAATTACTATCCCTGTTCCCCCAATAACTGCTCCTCCAATATCTAAACGGCCTAAAGCCACATAGACAGTAAGACCTAAGCCTCCTGCACCAATTAAGGCCGCTATAACAACCATAGATAAAGCCAACATAAGAGTTTGATTGACTCCAGCCATTATAGTTTTAAGTGCTAAAGGCATTTCAATTTTAGTTAAAATTAAAAATCTTGATAGACCAAGACTTGCTCCCGCTTCTTTAAATCCTTTTCCAACTTGTCTTATTCCCAGATTTGTAAGACGAACAATTGGTGGTAAAGCAAAAACTATTGTTGCCACAACGCCGGGAGTTAATCCTACTCCGAAAAGCATCACCACTGGAATTAAATAGACAAAGCTAGGTATAGTTTGCATTATATCTAGAACGGGCCTTAATAACATCTCAAATATATTACTACGTGATGCTGCAATACCAATAGGTATGCCTATAATCATACAAAAAATTACTGCAGTAAAAATCATTGCTAATGTTGTCATGGTTTCTTCCCACAAATCAACTAAATCAATTGAAATTAAACTCAAGGCTGCGAAAATTGCAAATTTAAAACCATTAGTTTTGTAAGCAATAATCGCAAAGATTAAAATAGTTATTGGAAACGGTATGAAGTTGAAGAGTGTCTCTAGTCCATTTAGTGTAGCATCAATTGGAGCTGAAAGTTTTTTAAAGAGTGGTCGTTGTGTGAACAACCACTCTTTAATATGTTTTTCAATCCATTCTGCTATTGGAATGTAAACTTCATAGTCAGATGGTGCAAGTTTTAAGCTCACTGAACTTATATTTGCATCCTATTTTAACCAACTATCGAAGGTACTTTGATTGGCTTTTATCCATTCAGCAGCGTGCTTTTTAATTGCTCTTTCACTTTTTTCGCCCGCATTCATTTTCATGTTTTGAGCAGCAATATCAGCTAGAGGAATAGATGCTTTTTTTAGCATTTTTTTCACATCAGGATTTGCTTTTAAAAAGTCTTTGTTTGCAGCTGGTCGAATGTCATCTGCACCAAAACCCATATTAATTTTAGATTTTGTTGCATTATCTACTTTAACTTTCTTAGTACCGCTGTATGGAACTTCTATCCAAACAACATCTTTACCAAGTTGTAGTGCGCCAACAGTCCAATTTGGTGTCCATGTGTAAAATAACACAGGTTTACCATTTTTGTATTTAGCAACCACATCAGCCATAGAAGCTGAGTAGTCTGCTTTAACTGGATTAATAAAATCACCTAAACCAAGATCAGCAAAATGTTTAGTTATCTGCTTTTCACATCCCCAACCTGGAGGGCAAGCAACCATATCTGCTTTACCATCGCCGTTAGAGTCAAATTTCTTAGCGTGTTTTTTAATATCCATTACACTTTTAATACCAAGACTATCTGCTGATTTTTTATCAATTAGATATCCTTGTAAGCCACCTTTTTTCATCACATAACCAACGGCTTCAACTTTTCCTTTTGATTCTTTGATGTAACCATCGTGAGTACTAAACCAACCATTAACCCATAGGTCTAGGTCGCCCGCAGCAGCAGCCACGTAAAATACTGATGGTTTGATAGCTTTAGGTTCAGTTACTTTATGTCCCATTTTTTCCAAAGCTTGTTTATATATTTCGGCTTGGAAATAACCGGTATCCCAGTTTGCTTTCGCCATCTTAATTTCAGCAGCAAAAGCAGCACTTGTAATACAAGTCGCTGTTAACATAGCAACTAAAAGCTTAATTAGTCTCATTTTTCCCCCTTAATTATAATTAGTAATTGGTTAAAGCTAGCATGTATAAAAAGTTAATGTAACCGTAACACAACTAAAAAGTGAACTTAATATTCTTTATAAAATAAGGGCTTTTTAAGGAAAATTTTAATAAATAACAATCTAAGTAATAATTTCCGCAAATCTATTTTCAATAGTATTTAGTTTAAGATTGTTAGATTTCGCAAAGTCATTTACTGCATTTCTCACATCTTCAATTAAAGAAGGATCACCATAATCATCACATAGTATAACTTTGTTATTGCCTATTTTTTGTTTTAGAATATTTAAATCGTTCATCACGGTATTATAACTATGACCTCCGTCGACAAAGGCGTAGTCTATTTTCGATAAATCAAGATTTTTAAGAACCGTGTTAGTGTCACCTTGAACCAATTTGATATTTTTTTCATATTTTTTTAGCAACCTTGATACACTCTCTATAGAATTAATATTTTCTCTCCTAATGAAGTTGTAATAAATATTTTTAAGAGGATTAGAAAATTTGTGTGTTTGTAAAAATTTTGGTTTTATTTCATTAGTCGATGATTTGTTTAAAAAATCAACTCCAAAGAAATCAACCCCAATGTAACTAAATTCATTATCATGAACTTTAGATAAATAATCACATGTGTTTCTTGCGGTTACTCCGCAAAAAACTCCTATCTCTAAAAAATTTTTAGGATTATGTTTTTTTAAATGATCCATATAAACATTGCCCCAATAAGGTTTTAAACCTGATTTTCTCCAATACAATTTATATTTTTGTATCAATTATTGTGAAAAGGCTTCAGCCCAAGTTCCTTTTGTAGAGGCCTTTGAGTATTCTGTTGCTCTACCCTCAAAAAAATTCATATGCTCTACAGCATTCAACATTGTATCTAGCCACGTAAGTGGATTTTTTTTAACATCATATATTGGATTAAGTCCAAGCTGTTCTAATCTTCTGTTTCCTATGTATCTTATGTATTGTTTTACTTCTTCAGCCGTCAAACCTTGCATAGGTCCCATTTGAAAAGCCAAATCAATAAATGCATCTTCATGTTTAACTATAGTTTTGCAAGAGTCATAAATTTCTGTTTTAAGTTTATCATTCCAAATTTCTGGATTTTCATTAATAAACTCTCTGAATAATCTAATCATAGAGTTACAGTGTAAAGTTTCGTCTCTTACAGACCAAGTAACGATCTGGCCCATTCCTTTCATTTTGTTAAATCTAGGGAAATTTAAAAGTATGGCAAAGCTTGCGAACAATTGTAAGCCCTCTGTAAATGCAGAGAAGACAGCCATTGTCATTGCAATATTATGTTTAGACTTAACATCAAAGCCTTGCATGTAGTCATACTTATCTTTCATTTCTTTGTATTTTAAAAAAGCAGAGTATTCTGTTTCTGGCATTCCAATTGTATCTAGCAAATGTGAGTAAGCAGCGATATGAACCGTTTCCATTGCAGCAAACGCTGTCATCATCATTAAAACTTCTGTTGGTTTAAAAACAGTAGTATAGTGCCTTAAATAACAGTTATTAACTTCTACATCAGCTTGAGTAAAGAACCTGAATATGTGAGTAAGAAGATTTTTTTCTTCGGTAGACAAATTCTTCTGCCAATCTCTAACATCATCTCCTAAAGGTACCTCCTCTGGCAACCAATGAATTCTTTGTTGCGTTAGCCAAGAGTCATAACACCAGGGATACCTAAAAGGTTTGTATACTGGATTTTCTACTAACAACCCCATTTTTTTAGGTTCAATAATTTTTTTTTCTGTTTTTTTAGCTACTGACATGACAAACACTCCTCATATTTATTTTCATCCTTGTTATTTGATTCTTTGTTTTTTGAATAAACATTTTTTGTCACGTCTGTTGAAGACCCAGTGTTAACATTTTCAGCTCTTTGAATAGATTTAGATCGGCAATAATAAAGACTTTTTAGACCTTTTTTCCATGCTTGAAAGTGAATTTTGTGTAATTCTTTTTTGTGTATATCTGCTGGAATAAAGATATTAACTGATTGAGCCTGGGAAATATGTGGAGTTCTGTCTGCTCCTAATTCGACAACCCATCTTTGATCTATTTCAAAAGCAGTTTTAAAAGTTTCTTTTTCTTCGTTGGTTAAAAAATCTAAATGAGCAACGGATCCTTGATTGGTTGTTATGCTAGACCAAGTTTCGTCATCATTTTTTCCATACTTTTCTAAAACTTTAGCTAAGTACTTATTCCTTACATTAAAAGAGCCAGATAAAGTTTTATGGGTATAGCTATTACCAGAAATTGGTTCTATCCCTGGAGATGTTCCTCCACAAATGATAGAGATTGATGCGGTTGGTGCAATTGCTGTTTTATTTGAGAATCTTTCTTTTATTCCATATTCTGCAGCGTCAGGACATGGACCTCTTTCTTCTGCTAAAGCAATAGATGCAGCGTCTACTTTTTCTTGAATATTTTTGAAAATTTTTTTATTCCAAACTTTACTCATTACAGAACCAAAAGGAATTTTTTTTTGTTGAAAATAAGAATGTAAACCCATAACTCCAAGACCTACACTTCTTTCTCTCATAGCAGAATATTTTGCATTGTTAAAGCTATCGGGAGCTTTATTTATAAAATCAGACATCACATTATCTAAAAATCTCATTACGTCTTCAATAAATTGAGAGTTTTCTTTCCACTCTTCATAAGTATCTAGATTTAAAGAAGAGAGACAACAGACAGCTGTTCTTTCTTTGCCGTCATTGTCAGTTCCAGTAGGTAAAGTAATTTCACTACATAAATTTGAAGTTTTAACCTTTAGTCCAGCTAGCTTATGATGTTGTGGAATTTGTCTATTAACAGTATCAATATAAACTATGTAGGGCTCACCTGTTTCAACTCTAGCGGTTAGTAATCTTATCCAAAGATTTCTAGCTGATAAAGTTGATTGGACAGAGCCGTCCTTTGGACTTCTTAAAGCCCATTGACCATCAATTTCAACAGCTCTCATAAAATCATCTGAAACCAATACCCCATGATGAAGATTTAAAGATCTTCTGTTCACGTCACCTCCTGTTGGTCTTCTCATTTCAATAAACTCTTCAATTTCAGGATGGTCAATTGGTAGATAACAAGCTGCGGATCCCCTTCTTAATGATCCTTGGCTTATCGCTAAAGTCAATGAATCCATAACTTTTATAAAAGGAATAATTCCAGAAGTTTTTCCTACTTTACCAATTTTTTCGCCAATAGATCTTAGGTTTCCCCAATAGCTTCCTATTCCTCCACCTCTAGCCGCCAACCATACGTTTTCATTCCATAAGTCCAGTATCCCAGTTAGGCTGTCTCCAGCCTCATTTAAAAAACATGAAATCGGTAATCCTCTTTCTGTGCCCCCATTAGACAGTACAGGAGTAGCGGGCATAAACCATAAATTACTAATATAATTATAAAGTCTCTGAGCGTGTAAATTATTATCAGCATAAGTACTAGCAACTCTTGCAAAAAGATCTTGGAAAGATTCATTTTGACCAAGATATCTATCCTTAAGAGTCTCCTTTCCAAAATCTGTTAAATTCTGATCCCTTGATCTGTCTATCTTTATTGTTATTCCTTTTTCATTTTGAAATAGTTCCGTCTCACCTGATAGAGAGAAAAGATCTGGCTTTTTAGGACCATTATTTTGATCCTTAGTTTGCTTTTTTTGGCTCATAGAGCCCACAGCTTTTTCTATTGCCAAAGATACGTTTTTATTCATATTTATTTGTTTTTATGGTCTTTTTGTTACAAAACAACTATATGTTGTGTTAGTATTTGATTAATATACTATATGGTATACTTTTCAATAGAACATTATAAGAACATTAAAATAATTTTGCAAGTGGAAAGTTATGTTAATAAACATCTTATTAAACAATGATTATTAATCCAAGTGGCTTTAGAGAATACGATGCAAGATGGATATTTGAAAAAGATATCGACCTGGAGGGTGTTGAGAATCTCGGCAAAGGACTTGGAACTCAAATTATAAAACATACTAGCAAAAAGAATCCTAGGGTAATAGTAGGTCACGACTACAGATCATATAGTGAAAAAATCAAAACAGCTCTAAAAAAAGGTCTAATATCAACGGGATGTTTTGTAGAGGATATTGGTTTATCATTGTCTCCTACAGTTTATTACGCACAATTTAATTTAAATTCAGATGCTATAGCCATGGTAACTGCTAGTCACAATGAAAATGGATGGACCGGTGTAAAAATGGGAATAAAAAAAGGTTTAACCCATGCTCCTGAAGAAATGTCAGAATTAAAAGAAATAACGCTGAATAAAAAATTTATTGAGGGAAAAGGATCTAATAAAAATATAGATAATTTTAAAGAAATATACATTCAGGATTTGATTAAAAAAAATAAAATTAAAAAAAAAATAAAAGCAGTCGTAGCATGCGGAAATGGCACAGCAGGCGTCTTCGCGCCTGAAATATTAAGAGGTGTAGGTTGTGAAGTTATTGAGTTAGATTGTAAACTAGATTGGTCTTTTCCGAAATATAATCCAAATCCTGAAAATTTAGAGATGCTTCGTGCAATAGCAAAAACCGTAAAAGATAATAACGCCGATATAGGATTTGGTTTTGATGGAGATGGTGATAGATGCGGGGTAATTGATGAAAAAGGAAACGAAATTTTTTCTGATAAAATTGGATTATTAATAGCAAGAAATTTAGCAACTAAACATAAAAATTCTAAATTTGTGGTAGATGTAAAATCGACCGGCCTTTATTCAACAGATGAAGTTTTATCTGAAAATCAATGTAAAACTATTTATTGGAAAACCGGACATTCCCATATTAAACGAAAAGTAAATTTAGAAAAAGCTTTAGCTGGATTTGAAAAAAGTGGGCACTTCTTTTTTAATCGACCTATTGGATATGGTTATGACGATGGAATTAATTCTGCTATTCAGGTTTGTTATTTATTAGATAACCAAAATAAAAAGATGAGCGAAATAATAAATAACCTGCCTAAAACTTTTCAATCACCGACTATGGCGCCATTTTGTAAAGATGAAGAAAAATATAAAGTTGTAGAAAAAATACTTAAAAAAGTTAAGATACTTAAAGAGGAAAAAACAAAAATTGATAATCAATTAATCACAGAAGTATTGACTATTAATGGTGTACGATTTGTTTTAGAAGATGGTTCGTGGGGTTTAATTAGAGCTTCTTCTAACAAACCTTCCCTAGTAGTAGTTACGGAAAGCCCCTCATCAGATGATCGAAAGAAAAAAATATTTTATTTTATTGATGATCTTTTACAAAAAACTGGAAAAATTGGTGAATATGATCAAAAAATTTAAAATAAATTATATAAATTATAATTGAAAATAATCAAATAAAAATTTCGACCCTATAATTATTAAGAAAAAACCAAAATATTTAGTTAGCTTTTGCTTATCAATTCTGTGACTTTTTTTAGCCCCTACTCGAGCCATTAATGTTGTTATTGGAACAAATATTAAGAAGGCAGGAATATTGATAAAGCCTATGCTCAATGGCAAATTGACATTTAAATATTTTCCAGAGATAAAAAAACCTATTGCACCAAATAAAGCTATTACAAAACCAATTGCAGCAGCACTTCCAATTGCTTTATTAATAGGATAACCAAAAAATTTTAGTATTGGAACGTTCATTACAGCTCCTCCAATGCCCATAGGTGCAGAAATAAAGCCAGTAATTAATCCACTTACAATCTTTGAAGGCAAACCCATATTAATCTTTATATCTTTTTCCTTCTCCTTTAAGAATAGTAGATAAAAAGCTAGCATGTAAACGACTACTGAAAAAAATAAAATTAATGGTTTTGTCTTTAGGTTGGCGGCAAATATAGTTCCTAATATTACCCCTGTAATAACAAATATTCCGTAACCCTTAACAATACTAAAATCAACTGCCTTATGTTGATGATGTGTCATAACTGAAACTGTTGAGGTCGGTATAATAATTGCAAAAGATGTTCCAACAGCTAAATGCATTAAATAAGAGGATTCAATTCCCGAGCTAGTAAATATGTAAAATAATATCGGGACAGTAATTAAGCCTCCACCTATACCAAATAACCCAGCAGCAAAACCTGCGGGGAAGGCAGTTAAGATCATAATAATTATTAAAAAAAGAATTTGGTCTAATTGTAAATTTCCTGTCATTAATTAACTTGGTTTGCTTTTTCGTTATTTTGAGCAATAGTCATTATGTGATTTACTTTTTGAAAATCAGAGTCTCTTGCCATCATATTATCACTTAAATATCTTTTCCATTTACTAGCTCCGGTTTGACCGTGATACAAACCTACCGTATGCCTCATTATCTGATTCACTCTTGTGCCCTTTTTTACCTCATCCTTAACGTACTCTATAAGTTTTTCAGTAATATCACTTCTTGATGGAACATGTTTATTATTAAAAATTTCATTTTCTATTTCAGCTAAAAAGTATGGGTTTTGATATATTGATCTACCTATCATCACGCCATCACATTTCTTTAAATGATTTTTTATATCAGAACAACTTGTAATTCCTCCGTTGATAATTATTTCTAAATCTTGGTTCGCTTTTTTAATTTCATAAACCATGGGATAATTTAATTTAGGTATTCTTAAGTTTTCTTTAGGAGTCAATCCTTTTAAAATTGCTCTTCTTGCATGTAAAATAATTGTTTTACATCCTGCGTCTGAAATTTTTTTTGTAAAAGAATTTAAATAATCGAATTCTTCTGTTTCATCAAATCCTATTCTTGTTTTTGCTGTTACTGGAATTTTACATGAATTTACCATTTCATTAATACATTCTGCCACTAAATCTGGTTCTTTAATTAAACAAGCTCCAAATTTATTTTTTTGTACTTTCTTGCTCGGACAACCTAAATTTATATTTACTTCGTCATAACCCATATCTTCAGCTATTTTGCAAACCTCAGAAAGTTCTTTCTTATCTGAGCCTCCGACTTGAAGAGCAAGAGGTTTTTCTATTTCTCTAAAGCCTAAAATTTTATCTCTATTACCATGAATAGCAGATTTGGTTGCAACCATTTCAGTATAAAGCATGACATTTTTGCTTAGTAAGCGAAGAAAAAATCTTTCATGCCTATCCGTACAGTCCATCATAGGAGCAACAGAAACTTTTCTATTTATTTTCAATTATTTTTTTTCTTCTTGTGGAGCTTCAGCTTCTTCTTTAAGTTCTAAAGGTTCTTCTTTTGGGTCTAATGCTTCCTCGCTGACTTTTGGTTGTTCTGACTTAAGTTCAGATAATGCCTCTTTAGCTAAATTGCTTTCTTTTGAAGCTGCCTTCTTAATTTCTGGAATTCTTCTTGTTCTTTTTGATGGAAGTATTGCTACCCCACTTTTAGAGACCTGGCCTTTGTAAAGATTTTCAAAGTCATCGTTTTCTTCTTCTTCAACTTCTTCTTGATCAAAGCTCTCATCTGGTTCTCTTCTTAATCTTGATATGGCGCTTTTTTCTAAATCTCCTACTGAAATTTTACCATCACCGATCTCTCTCAATGAAATAATTGTTCTTTTGTCGTTGTCCTCCTCTACGAGCATTGGAGAACCGGCATTTAATTGAGTAGTTCGTTCTTTGGCCAAAAGAACAAGGTCATATTGATTATCGATTTTTGTTAAACAGTCTTCTACAGTTATACGAGCCATGATGATTGAAATAATTATTAAAAACTCTCAATAAAATCAAGTTTTTTCTTCTAAAATAGGTTTATAAGATTTTCTAAAAATACAAACAATAGCCAATGAAACTAATACGTATAAGGAACATAAAAATGCAATTTCCTCAATTGAGGAACCTAAATCAATTAAAAAACCAAAAGTTGCAGTAGCCAATGCAGTAGAAAACACCATTAAAGCACCCGTTAGGGCTCTAATTGAGCCTAAATGATTTACTCCATAAATTTCAGCCCACAGAGAAGAAACTAAAACATTTGTTAAACCGTTAGTTATTCCCAATAAACCCATAAATAAAAAAGCCGTAAATGGATGATCAAAAAAGATCAAAATTATTAAACTAATTAGCATAGGCAAATTAAGATAAGGTAAAATTTTTACGCTAGTAAACTTATCTACAAGAAATCCCGATATAAAAAGTGTTAAGACTGTAAATACTGAGTAAAGCATAAATCCTTGCGCTATAGCAAATTCTCCCCACTGTTTTGACTCTATTATAAATGATTGATTTATGACGATGCCAGTGATTATAAATGGACAAGCTAAAACATAGGGTAGTAATGAATAAAATTTTATATCTTTAATTACCTCGCTTCTTTTCCAGCTTTTAATTAAAATTGGACTAATTTTATTTATTCCCTCTACTTTCTCTCTAGAAGAAATATTAATATTTTTAACAGTATAATAGGAAAAAAAAGGTAGAAATATTAAAACTAATATTCCTATTTGTGTCCAAATTTCTCTCCAATGGACAAAAGTTAATAGATATACTATGAGAATAGGTAATAAGAATTCTCCTAAAGACATTCCAAGCCAAGTAAAACTAAGTGCTTTGCCTCGTCTTTTTTCAAAATATCTTGAAATCGTTGTAGTAGCTGTATGAGCCATCAGGCCTTGACCGGATAATCTTAAAAGAAATATTCCTACTAGAAGAAATATGATGCCATTAACAAATGAAAAAAAAATACTTGCAAAAAAAAGGAGTATTACGACTGAAATAGAATAATTAACTAATTTAAATTCATCAATTTTTTTTCCTAACCAAATTATTGTTGCACTGCTACATAAGGTAGCAACAGCATAGATGGTACCAAACTCTCCATGACTTATATCTAGCTCGCTCCTTATTTCGGAATTGAACAGTCCTATAAAAAAACTTTGTCCTATGCACGAAAAAAAAGTAAAGACGAATCCAAAAATTATTATTTTGAAATTTGATCTGATAGTATCTATAATCATATTATGACTTGCAAGGTTTCTTTTATTGGTTTGGGTGTCATGGGTTATCCTATGGCTGGTTATATATCAAAAGCAGGTCATGGTGTAACAGTTTATAATAGAACAAAAGCTAAAGCTGAAAAATGGGTTAAAGAATTTAAAGGTAATTTGGCAGAAACACCGATGGAAGCTGCAAAAGATTGTGACTTCATTTTTACATGTGTGGGTAATGACAATGATCTAAGGGAGGTAACTTTAGGAGAAAAAGGTCTGTTCAAAACTGCAAAAAAAGGAGCAGTGTACGTTGATAACACAACTGCTTCAGCCGATATTGCAAGAGAACTTTATAAAAAAGCTAAAGCTAAGGAGTTTGATTTTTTAGATGCACCGATTTCTGGTGGTCAAGCAGGTGCAGAGGGAGGAACATTAACAGTTATGGTAGGTGGTGATGATGCTCCATTTAAAAAAGCTGAGCCAGTTATAGACTCTTACAGTAAAAAAATTAAATTATTAGGACCTTCTGGAAGCGGACAATTAACCAAAATGGTAAATCAAATTTGTATTGCTGGTTTAGTCCAAGGATTGTCTGAAGCTATAAATTTTGGATTAAATGCAGGTTTAAATATGCATGATGTTATTGAAGTAATTTCAAAAGGTGCTGCTCAATCTTGGCAAATGGAGAATAGACACAAAACAATGATCGATGATAAATTTGACTATGGTTTTGCTGTTGATTGGATGAGAAAAGATTTAAAAATAGCCATGGATGAGGCAAAGAAAAATAATTCACCACTCCCTATTACAAAATTAATTGATGAATACTACGCTGAAGTTCAAAAAATGGGTGGACAAAGATGGGATACTTCAAGCTTAATCAAAAGATTTAGAAAATAAATCGTGCCAGAAACAGTAAGTTATTATGAAAACGCAAAAGAGATAGAAAAGAAAATTTGGAGTCTTTTAAGTACTGCTGTTAAAGACAGATCTTCAGAATTTAGAACGCCTGTGTTTATTTGTGGCAAAGATGAAGATATCGATGGAAGAGTTGTTGTATTAAGAAAAGCAGACCAAGCAAATAATTTGATTCAGTACCATAGTGACATTAGATCTTCTAAAATAGAAAAAATTAAAAAAAATCCTAATTGTTCAATACTATTTTACGGTAAAGAAGAAAAAATACAGCTTAGAATGAAAGCTGAATGTGAAGTTAATTACAATAACGATGTAACAAAAGAATCCTGGGAAAAAACTGGTCATATAAGTCGAAAATGCTATCTAGTTAACAATGGTCCTGGAACAGTGTCTGATAAGCCAACATCAGGGTTGGACAACAAATTTGATAATTTTGATTTTACTAAAGAAGAAAGTGAAGGTGGTTATAAAAACTTTTGTGTAATTAAATGTAAAATCAAAAGTATTGAATGGCTATATTTAGCTGCTAAAGGTCATAGAAGAGCTTTAATAAATTCAGATGGATCAAAAAAGTTTACCTGGTTAGTTCCCTAAGTTTCTAATAAAAATTAATAAAACTATTTTTTATACTTTTTGTAATTATCGACGTAGTGTTTTGCGTTGTCTTTTATCCCTTTAATTTCTTCATCTGTAACTTGTCTAATAATTTTTCCTGGACTCCCAACTACTAAAGATCTTTCTGGTATAACTTTATTTTCTGTAACAAGTGCATTTGCTCCTATTATTGAATTTTTTCCTATCTTAGCTTTATTTAAAATTGTACTTCCTATTCCAATTAAACAATCATCTTCGATAATACATCCATGCAACATTACTAAGTGACCTATTGTAACATTTTTTCCGATGATAACTGGGCAACCCGGATCTGTATGAATTACACTTCCGTCTTGTATGTTAGAGCCCTCTCCTATTGTTATGGGTTCAACATCACCTCGTAAAGTTGCGTTGAACCATATGTTTGAGTCTTTTTTCAATTCTACTTTACCAATAATTACTGCATTTGGGGCAGTCCAACTATTAACGTCCATTTTAGGTGTGTGGCCTTTAAAATCGTAAATCATAAAATTGCTTTAATATGTATTTAATTCTTTTATAATATATTATGGTTTTAACTAAAACACCAATTTGCGATTTTGGTAAAAAAGCTGAAGATTTCAAACTAAAGTCTGTTAATAATAAATTTTTTTCTCTAAATGACCTAAAAGGAGAAAAAGGAACATTAATAATGTTCATTTGTAATCACTGCCCATATGTAAAAGCTATAATTAAAGAGCTTGTACAAGACTGCAAACAACTCCTTAGTGATGGAATTAATTCAGTTGCAATAATGTCAAATGATACAATCAATTACCCAGAAGACTCTTTTGAAAATATGATTAAATTTTCAAATGACAATAAATTTGATAAAATTGAATATCTTCTAGATCAAACACAAGAAGTAGCAAAAAAGTATGGCGCTGTTTGTACTCCAGATTTTTTTGGATATAATAAAAACTTGGAACTTCAGTACAGAGGCAGAATGAGAGAGCTTAAAAATTTAAAACCCTTAATAGATGGAGATAGCGATCTGAAAACATCTATGAGAATGATATCAAAAACCAATAAAGGTCCTGAGCAACAAATTCCTAGTATGGGATGCAGTATCAAATGGATTAATTAATGTTTGTTATTTCAACAAGAAACTTTCCTCCTGACGTAGGTGGTATACAAAATCTTATGGAAGGATTGTCTAACGTCCTTGTAAATCACGGTCCTGTAAAAGTATTTGCCGATAGCTTCAAAGACTCGGAAACTTACGACAAAAATTCTAAACTTAGCATTGAAAGAGTTTCTGGATTTAAATTTTTAAAGAAATACAGAAAATCTAATTTAGTTAATGAGTTTGTAAAAAAAAACAATGTAAGGGCCCTATTTTTTGATCATTGGAAAAGTATTGAAAATATTAATAATCAAACATTAGCAAATACAATAACTTTTTGTTTAATTCATTCTAAAGAAATTAATCATCCTATTGGATCAAATTTAAACAAGAGAATGAATAAAGCTTTCAAAAAAGCTAATTATATTATCGCTAATTCTAACTTCACTAAAGATCTTTCAATAAAGTTAGGGCTAAATGAAAAAAACATAAAAGTAATAAATCCAGGATGTAATCATCCAATTAAATTTAGTAATTTTTTTAAAAAAAAAGCAGAGGATTTATATAAAGATTCTTATCCTAAAATAATTACAATTGCTAGATTAGATAAAAGAAAGAATCATGAGAAAATTCTTATGACCATTAAAAATTTAAAAGCTAAATTTCCAAAAATTAAGTACATATCTATTGGAGAAGGAGACGAGAGAAGCAACCTTGAAAAGTTGAAAATAGAACTTGGACTCGAAAATGAAATAATTTTATTAAACAATGTTGAAGAGGAGTTCAAGGCTGCGTTGCTTTCAAATTCAAATCTTTTTTTGATGCCCTCTATTATTCATAATAAATCTGTTGAAGGATTTGGTATCTCTTTTTTAGAAGCAGCTAGTTACAAAGTTGCTTCTATAGGTGGAAACTGTGGAGGAGAAAGAGACTCTATACTCGATGGAAAAACGGGATATATTTGTGATGGGAATGATCTTAACTCAATATACGGATCAGTATTAAAATTTTTTGAAAATGATAATTGTAAAGTTTTAGGTTCTAGTGCGTTTGAATTTTCTAGAAACTTTTCATGGAATAAAATAATAAAGAAATATCTAGATTTAATTTAAATTTCTCTCAATCTCACTCAACACGGTGTCGACTTTTAATTCTGATAGATCTTTCACACTTATTGCTTTAAATTCTTCCGTCTCAATGCTTACTTGTTTGGCAGTTGTATGACTACCAAATAATACCAATCCCTTTTTTTTAAGATGTGAGCAGATGTGTGCGGGTCCAGTATCGTTTGTAATCACAAATTTAGACTTTGCTACTAGAGTAATAAGTTGAGTCAAGTCAATAGGATTGTTGTTATGCAGAACAACTTTTGCATTAAATTCTTTAGACTCTTCTATTTCATTTGGACCAGGAGCAACTAGTATGGTGTACTTATTTTTATATGTCATTTTTATTTTTTTTATCAGCTCTTTATAATAAGGCCATTTCTTTTTAATATGCTTTCTGGAGCAAAAAGGGAAAATTAAAAAGAATTCATCGTTAGTATATTGTTTTATTAAACGATCCATATTAACAAATGCCCAAGATAGATCTATCTGTTTGACATTTTGTGTTTTGACTCCACTTTTTTTTAGTTGAATTTCCATTCGATCAAGCACCGGATCTTTATCAAAACTTTCTTTGGTTTGCCCAGGCTCTAAAGTTGTTTCTGTTGAAGACCAAACTGCCTCAGGTAATAAAAATTTTCGATAAAACTTTGTTCTACTTGAGTTTTGTAAGTCAAAAACATGGGTAAAATTATATCGCTTGAGTAATTTTTTAAGGTCAAATAAATATATTAGATTCCATCTGGGCAGTCTTTTGTCAGTTATAACACCATCGATATAAGGACACTTTGACATCAGATCGACAAAATTATTTGATGTTAGTAAAAGAACTTTAGAATTTTTAAATGAATTTTTTATATCAAGAATGGCACCATTGGCTTGGATTAAGTCTCCTAATGAACCATGTTTTATAATTAATATGTTTGACATTATTTTAACTGCATATATTTAATTATCTAGTATAGTCAAAAAATAAAATATGAATACTAAATTACGCAAGATTCTAGCCGAGATTTCTGCAGGTGAATTAGTTGATAAAATAACTATTTTACAAATAAAAAAAGAAAAAATATCAAATAAAGACAAGTTATTAGAAGTAAATAAAGAACTTGAAACTTTAAATGAAACTTTTAAAGAATATATACCTGTAAATAGAGAAATAAACGATTTATCTAATGAACTTAAAAGTATTAATTTAAAGCTTTGGGAAATAGAAGATAGTAAAAGAAACTTCGAATTAAAAAAAGAATTTGGTAAAGAATTTATAGAAGTAGCTAGAAAAGTTTATAAATTTAACGATGAGAGAGCAAGGTTAAAAGCTCAAATTAATGAAAAGCTAGGTTCAAATATTAAAGAAGTGAAATCTTATAAGTAATTATTCTGATTTAAGACTAGGTATCATCTTGCGAAGTTTTTTCGAAAAATTTGGATCTACGACTGTTGTTATAACACCCACATTTTTTTTAAGTTCCTTTAAAATTTGTCCATCAGGTGAAATAATTAGAGAGTGGCCGAAAGTTTTTCTGCCATCATAGTGCGTTCCTGCTTGGGCTGGAGCAAAAATATAACAGAAATTTTCTATAGCTCTTGCTTTTAGTAAAGAGTGCCAATGTTTTTTTCCTGTAGTTTCAGTAAAAGCAGAAGGTACCGATATAAATAATGAACCTAATTTTGCTAATTTTCTAAACATGGCAGGAAATCTTAAATCGTAACAAACTGTCATTCCTAACTTGCCCCAAGGTAATTTAGTTGTTTTAAGTTTTTTTCCTGATGAGAAAGTTTTGGATTCTGTGTATTTTTCTTTTTTACTTAGGACAGCATCGTACATATGAATTTTATCATAAAACGAATGTATCTTACCCTTATTATTAACTAAAACAGATCTATTAACTAGTTTTCTTTTTCCAATTTTGATAATTAAAGAACCAACTAAAATCCATTTTTTATAAAATTTTGCTAACTTCTTAATTTCTTTTAAGTAATGATCTTCGGACATCGATTTACACTTTAATAATAAATCTTTTTTTTTTAATGAAAATAAAGATGAAATTTCAGGTGTTAATATAAAATCGGACTTTTGTTTAATAGCTTTATGAATCAGAATTTTGGTTTTAGTTATATTATACTTAATATCACCATTCGATCTAAGTTGAATACACGAAACTCTAAACATTTTGTTTTTAAGTAAATTAAAGATTACTTCATAATAGAGGATGCAAAATTCCAATTGCAATCAAAACTTGGAATATGGGCCCCAGACAAAGTTACATTGCCGAAATTTTTTTCTAAAACTTTACACCAATTATTTACTTGTTTTGGTTTTTTGTCCTTGCTTCCAACTTGGGCAGTTATAACTCCACCTTTTTTTAAAATTCTTTTTAAGCCTCTCATATTTTTTTTTGCTAAATCGATGCAATACTGATCATCATTTAAATCTACAAATATTTTATCATATTTTGAGTCTTCTACTGATTTAATGCTTTCGAATGCATCACCCCAAAAATTTTTTATTTTGTTACTTTTTTTTACTTTTGAGCAAACTTTAGGCAAGTACTTGAAGCAAGACTCTACTATTTCTGGATCTAACTCGTACCAATCAATATAATTTGAATTATTTTCAATACAAGCTCTAGCTACACCGCCGTCGCCTCCCCCAATGATAGCAACATTTGAGTTTTTTTTACTTAAATCATAGCTAGATTTAAAAAAAGCTGAGCTATAAACTTTTTCATCTTTTTCTGCTACTTGAATTTCATGATCAATGAATAAAGCATTGCCGAATTCTTCTAGGCTTAATATCTCAACATATTGACCGACTTTTGTAGTAAGCCTTTCTAAAACATCTTTAACAACGTAATATTTTTTCTGACCAGGAGTACTGTAAATATCATCGTATAAACTGATACTGCTTCTATCAAAATTATTAGTTACAACTCTTTTGTGTTCAATTTCTTTTCTTAAAATCTTTAAAGCTATTTTAGGATTTACTTTACCACATGTAAAAAAATCAAAACTGATAACGCCTTTTTCCGGAAACGTATGAAAACTCATGTGGCTTTCCGCTAACAAAGCTACTAGGGTAAATCCTTGTGGTTCAAATTTATGACTATTAACATTAAGAATCTGAACTTTTGCCGATTTAGCAATTTTATAAATTATTTTTTCATAGAATGAAGGTGAATAATCTTTTTTTACACCTAAAAAATCAATTGTTATATGTTCTCCAACTTTTATCATAAAAATTATCCTTTTTTATAATTTTCAAACTTACCTAAAACTATTTTCATTTCTTTTTTTGAAAGAATCTTAGGTATTCCAATTCTTAGGGCATTTATATATTGATGGCAAATATTTTC
>MDTE01026176.1_pt1 | contig 86962 bp, 80 predicted proteins | sample 811231 | NCBI WGS metagenome assembly MDTE01 (sample SAMN05326651, study PRJNA326480) | marine metagenome | isolation source: seawater | place: Indian Ocean: Red Sea | collected 2010 | reverse complement strand
TAAAGAAAATAACCGGCAATATCAGATATACCGTCCGAGGTAAAAAAGTAACTTTTACGCATGATAGAGATTTTCCAAAAGTGAATTTATCCAGATCAAAATTAAATAAGATTTTCGGAAAATCCTATAAAACATATTGTTTTATCAACACACAAAGAATTGATAACAGTCGACCTTCAAGCAAAAAATTAGGAGATATAGAACTAGCTGAACTTGCACAAAGGAAGATTATAGGTAAGAAATATAGTGAGGCTGAGTCCTATATAAATAAAATTGAAGATAATGCGATACGTTCCCTTTTACAAAAATCTCTTATAGACAAAAAGAATAGCAAAAATTAACCATGTCCTCGGAGAAGAAACTTTTGAATCTTTACCGGAAATCAGAAATCGTCGTTTCCATTTTTATTATTTTCCTAAGTGCGTCCTTTGCTTTCTTTATGCCGCATTTGATAGCTAAAGGAGGTATGGTTCAGGCACAAGATTTTATACGTCTATCTCCTATTTTTTTCCCAAGACTATCATTTGCAACTTTATCGATTTTGGGAATTTTGTATCTCATTCAAATCTTTAAGTCCAAAAGTACAGAAAAAACAGAAGAAACTTTCCCTAAAGAAATTTTACTAAATGTTTCAATCGTTTTTATTTTTGTAACTATATATACTTTTTTACTTCCCTATCTTGGATATGGTATCGCAAGTATGGTCATGATTTTTTTGCTTAGTTACCATTTAGGCAACCGAGTTTGGTGGCAATTATTTTTGCTTTCTTTTTTTATTCCTTTAACAATTCGTATTATTTTTGAACGTGTTTTGTTTATTTATCTTCCGCGCTCTCACTATGAGATTTTAGGGACATGGGAAGATGAAATTGTAAAATTTTTTATTAATTTATTCCTCATATTTTAAGAGAAATACATGTTAGAAACCTTTTTTCAGGGCATGCATCTTCTTCTCCGATGGGACATTTATTTTTTCATAGCTGCTGGATTATGCATTGGAATGTTTGTAGGAGCCATGCCTGGACTTACTACTATTCTGGCACTTTCTGTTCTTTTACCAGTATCTTTTAAATTAGAACCGCTGTTAGGAATTCCTTTCCTTGTAGGACTATTTAAAGGTGGTATTTATGGAGGCAGTATCCCAGCTATACTTGTTGGTATTCCGGGGACCGCTGCTTCTATTGCGACAACTTTTGAGGGTCCAGCACTTACAAGAAAAGGCCATGGCAGAAAAGCATTGGAAATGGCGTTATTTTCCTCTGTCAGCGGAGACCTTATTTCTGATATTTTTACGATTTTATTGATTGGTCCTATCGCAATTATTACCTTGATGATTGGACCCCCAGAAATTTTTGCAATTATTTTCTTTTCTTTAGTATTAATTGCAAGTATATCCGGTGATTCTGGTTTAAAAGGTGCAATTGCTGCTCTAATAGGACTTGGACTAGGTTTTATCGGGACAGATGCTGCAACAGGCTCTACGAGAATGACTTTTGGCTTTATGTCTTTAAGTGCTGGTATACCACTTATCCCATTAGTTATAGGAATCTTTGCCCTTCCGGAAATACTACTTGCTGTAGAATCAAGAGCTCCTCGGTTCGTCTCCCAATTTATTGGTTATAGTAATACAGGAGAAAAACTCAGATGGAAAGAATTCAAATCTTCTATTAAAACTATACTCCGTTCTACTAGTATTGGAACAGGCATAGGAATGGTACCAGGAGTTGGACAGGTAGTAGCTGCGTTTGTAGGATATTCTGCCGCAAAACGTGCATCTACGCACCCAGAAACTTTTGGAGAAGGGGAACTTGATGGAATTGCCGCTCCAGAAGCAGCCAATAATGCAGTAAACGGACCTACCATGGTCCCTCTTCTCACTCTAGGAATCCCAGGTGATACAGCAACTGCAATACTTTTAGGTGCATTTGTTGCGCATGGAATGCGTCCTGGACCCCTAATTTTTCAAGAACAAGGACCACTTTTATACGCAATTTTAATGAGTATGGTGATTGCAAATATCTTGTTTGTCTTTTTGGGCTATGTACTGCTTAAACCATTTGCAATCGCGATCCAAATAAAAAAATCCTATTTGATTCCAGTAATTCTAGCTCTCGCTTTTGTGGGAACTCTTTCTACTGGAGATAATTCTGACCTAGTGATTATGCTTGTAGTTGGTTTTTTTGCCTATATATTGCGAAAACTTGACTTTGATCTTGCACCATTAATTATTGCTTTTGTACTAGCCGAACCAGTCGAATACACCCTAAGCCAGACTATGCTCTATGCAAAGGGGAGTGTTTTACAGTATATTTTTATTACAAGACCTATTTCTTCGGCTTTTTTAATATCAGCGCTTATATGGATTCTATATAGAGCGATAAGATCTTTTACACAAAAAAGAACCTAACACTGTTTTCTATTCAATCAGGAGGATCCAATATGAAAAAGGCTATGTTTGCTGTACTAGTAACATTTGTTTTTTTGGTTTCACCAATATTGATTGTGGATGGACATGCAAAATTTCCAAACCGTCCTGTCACACTAGTACTTCCAGTAGGTGCTGGTGGAAGTCATGACCTTCATGCAAGAGGTATCACCGGTATCATGAGTGATATCCTAGGACAACCCATGATAGTTAAACTACTTCCAGGTGGTGCAGGCATGAGAGGACATGCCTTCGTCAATAGTGCAAAACCAGACGGATATACGATACTTTTCACTTCTAATGGATTTGACCAACTCGTTCCACAAACAAGAAAAGTTCCTTTCAACAGTCTTAAAGATTTTACTGCAATCGCAAAGTTAAACCACGCACAACCGTTATTCATCAGTCTATCTAACAAGCCGTGGAAGAACATGAAACAGTTTGTTGCGTATGCGAAGAAAAATCCTGGCAAGATTAACTTCGGACATAGTGGTGTTTGGGGCGCAATTCATACTCCTGCTATGCAATTTGTGAAAGCAGCTGGTATTAAAGTAAATTTCATTCCTCACAAAGGTGGTGGCCCTACTTTACGTGCACTTCTTTCTGGACAAGACGACATCACCATGGGATTCACCACACAGTCAAGACCTCATGTAAAATCAGGAAAAGTTATTGCTCTTGCTGTGACTGGAGACAAACGTCTTTCTAAAGACAAAGATTTTAAAAACGTTCCTTCCGCTGCAGAATTAGGATTTAAAGGGGTTAGCTTTAAAATGGAGCGAATTTTCATGGCTCCTGCTAAAACTCCTGCAGATCGACTAGCAACCTTGAGAGGAGCATTTGAAAAAATCCTCAAGAATAAATCTTTTAAACGTTTCATGAGAAGTATCGGTGAAAAGGTACAGTTCGTGAAGGGTGCCGATTACAATAAGGTTCGCAAAGAAAGATACGATGGATTTACTCAACTTATTAAAGCTATGACCGGAAAATAGAATCGACAAGAAAAAAAGAAAGAGCCGTCCTAATTTTTCCAACAAATCATGGACGGCTCTTTTTCTTGAGAAGGTGAAAATTTTGCAAATTTCAAAACACGTACATTCACTATGGTTAGATTTTGAAATAAAGTTAAAAGATGGAACAAGCGTTCCTAGATTTGTAACTTCTTACATTATCGAGTCCAATAAAAAGATTTTTTTGATAGATACCGCTTTAAAAAACTCTTCAAAGACAATCCTTGAATATATAGATTCTATAGGAAGAAATCCTGAAGAAATTCAAGGTGTAATTAATACACATTCACACTTTGACCATATCGGCGGAAATCTTTTTTTTCAAGAAAAGTACAATCCTATATTCTATGCACATCATTTAGAAGTACCCTATATTCAAGATATTGAACTCCAGCACCAAGAAAGACCTGTCGGAGAAATGATCCATAATGTTGGAGGACCAATTTCTATAGACAAAACTATAGGAGAAGGCGATAGTCTTTTTCTTGGAGATTTAGAAATACAAATTTTTCACACTCCCGGTCACTCCATAGGCAGCATATCTCTTTTTATTCCAGAAGACCGTGTTTTCATATGTGGTGACGTTCTTCCTGAAGAAGGTACTTTGCCAATCTATGAGAATGTAAATTCGACCTTATCAAGTCTGAGAAAAATCGAGAGAATGGATTGTATAGAAACACTGTTGTCTTCTTTAAGTAGAAAAGTATCAAAAGGTGAAGATGTTTTAAAACATATCAAATCTGGAGAGAATTACCTTAAAAAAATCCAATCTCTAATCGATAAATTGAAAAATGACAACAAAAATTTAATTGAAATTACCGAAATAACAACTATGATATTTAAAGAGTTAAACCTCCCAAAGAGTGGAATTATTCCTATAGTACTAAAAAGCATACAGGCACATCAAAATTAAATTTCTAGTGGAGTGGTGGGCGGGAGAGGGCTCGAACCTCCGACCTATGCCTTGTAAGGGCACCGCTCTCCCAACTGAGCTACCCGCCCATGAAATAGAATTAAACATACATTTAATTCTGAAGAATCGCAATAATATCAGAACTTAGAGGACTTCGTCTATATTTGAAGCTTCCCTTTCTTGAAAAACAATTTGCCATCCACATAAACTTCTCCATTTTTACGAAGATCACAAACCATATCCCAGTGCAAAGCAGAATTATTCCGGGAACCAGACTCAGGATACCCTTTTCCAAGTGCAAGATGCACGGTACCACCCATTTTCTCATCAAAAAGAATATTTTTTGTATACTGTTTAATTCCGTAATTAAGACCGAAAGCAAATTCTCCGATACGTTTAGAGCCAGCATCCATTCCTATCATACTTAACAGAAATTCTTCATTTTTTTCTGCACTCGCTTTCACAACCGTTCCTTTTTTAAACTCGAGTTCCACTCCGTCCACTTCCCTGCCCGACAAACATGCAGGAAAAGAGTATCTTATTCTTCCTTCTACTGAATTTTCCTCAGGTCCAGTAAAAACCTCTCCATCAGGAAAATTATTGTGGCCACTACAATTAATAAATTTTCTTCCGCTTATCCCTACTTTCAACTCCGTTCCTGGACCAAAGATTTCCACTTTTTTTCTTCCTTTAAGATATCGAATGACTCTTGCCTGATTTTTTTCGACTTCCCTCCACTTTTGAATCCCATTTTTTTTGTCTGCATAACACGCTTCGAATACAAAATCTTCATACTCTGCAATTCCCATCTCCGCATCTTGCGCATACGCTTCCGTAGGAAAAAGGGTAAGAGTCCATCGCAAACCGCTTTTACCTCCTTTTTCATATGCTGCCGCTCTCTTCATAAATGTTTTCATGATTGGCTGTCTGGACTTAGAAGTTAGTGCTTGTTTTTGAGGATCAACAGAGGAAAGCCTTCTAGTATTTGTTTCTGACAAGATACTCACAAAAACATCCACTTTCTGAATCTCAAACTTTGAAATTGGGGATAAATACGATAGTTGCTCTCTATTTGCATACTTATAAAAAATTTCATCCATTCCTGGGAGCGACACAAGAGTATATGGAAATGCTCCTGCCTTGAGGCAATTCTCATAGATTTGTATGATCAGCGAACTTGCCGAAGTACCCCCTCTTATAGCTACTAAGTCTCCTTTTTTAACTTTTGCTGAATAATTCGTAAGTATCTCTGCCATATTCGAAATACGTGAATCTGTCATACTACTCCTTTCAGAATTTAAACTTATTGAATAAAACATCTATAATTATAAGTCATTCATACTTTCTCGACAAAGAGATGAACTGCTATTCTTATAACACCATTTAAAAAAATTTTAATTTTATTTCTTTGGAGAACACAATGGCTAAATTTGGTTATGATCATCTTCATTTTAGAAGCGAAGACCCCCATGCCGCTAAAGAATTCTGGGAAAATATGTTTGCTGCAAAGGTTGTACAAGAGAGAGAGCTTGGAGGTGCGCCTTCCTTTAATATGGACTTAAACGGAATGAGCTTTATTGTATCTGGAAGAGCCGAAGGTGAGGATCCAGTCAGAACTACATCAGATCCTCGTTATGGATTAGATCACTTTGGGTTGAGTGTAGACAATATGGATGAAGCACAAAAAGAACTTTCCTCAAAAGGAGCGGAATGGATTTGCGAACCTTGGGAAATCAGACCCGGAGTAAAAATAGCATTTATTAAAGGACCTGATAATATTAGTATAGAACTTGCTCAAAGAGACTAATGTATTACGAATAAAAAAAAAAATTCTACTTTGCTATAATACTTAAATATTATATGTTATTTGCAATCAGATGCAGGCGGTCTTTTTCTTTGAAAGACCTGGGAAGCCGGTTAGATTCCGGCACGGTCCCGCCACTGTAATCAGGTACTAAGAGGTTCTCTTTACCACTGGCTTTTATGCTGGGAAGGTATATCTCTTGGGTTAATCTGTAAGTCAGGATACCGGCCTCATCTCTTCATTAATCGTCACGTCCTCGGGGAATGGGGTGGGGCAATGAGAATTCATACCAATAAAAAGTTTCTTCATTTTTTTTGCCGGTACTATCTCTGCGCAACTTTGAAATACATTTCTTCCTCGGATAAGACCGCACTACAAATTTGGTTTTAGGACCATTTTTAAATTGTGAGTGCTTATAATTTTTAGCCAGGAGGAAGTTTTGAGAATCAAGAAAGTTTTTTTTCAATTTTTTGTCTTATTTTTTATATTTACAACATCAAATATATCCTTCTCTCAGGAATTAATCATAAAGAATGAAATACTTCTTGACCCAGTAACAGCAACTGCTACAAGAACACCAAGGAAACTGAGTACTATTGCGGACTCTATAGAGATAATTCCTAATAGAGAGATGGAACTTCGGATTCCGAACGATTTTGAAGATATAATGAGAGATAGTATTGGAGGAATTGTAGAAAAATCTGGTAGTCGCGGCGGAAGAACAAACTTCAGAATACGTGGAAGCGAGACAAACTTTACTAGTATTTTACTTGACGGTTTTAAAATAACGCCACCAGATGGAGACCCATTCCTTTTTGAACATCTTTCCCCTGAATGGATGAAATCTGCTGAAATTTTAAAAGGACCCCAAAGTACCCTTTACGGATCAGATGCTGCGGCTGGGGCTATTAACTTATTAGTTGATATGGGAAACCCAGGAGAAAAAATTTCAAATATCTGGGGAGTTCGATACGGAAGCCAGGAAACGATTCAGGAATTTATTAAAATAAAGGGTGGCACCGAAGATACAGGATTCCTTTTCACTGTCAGCCGAACAGATACAGACGGTCGTTTTTATAACGATGGATATTACAGAACAGTCGGAACATTAGGTTTTGATTATTATCCAACTCAATTTTCAAAAATTCGTTTTCTATATCAACACAATAAGAATCAGGTAGATAATACATCTAATGACGGAGCTACTAATACTGATTTAAGATTGACAGGTGCCTATACAGACAGAGAACTAAATAATTTCACAAGAACTACAGACAATTTTTTTGGTATTCGAACTGAAACAGCAATTACTAAAAATATTGATTATATTTCAAAACTCTCTTTCTACAGAAGCGATTCGTTATATCTGGATCAAATTGATGCTCTAGATGCTATAAGAGCATTCTTTTCTCCTTATATGACAGATACTACATTGACAAATTTTCGTGCTGACAATCAATTGAATTTTAAGTATAACTCGCCTAATTCGAAAAAAGATTTTCTCACATCTGCTATAACAACCTTAGGATTCGAATTCGAAAAAGAGCGAACTTTTCAGGTCGAAATTTCTAAAACAGAAAGATCAAAAAGAACTGCCCGCTCTTTTTACACTCAAGAACAACTTACTTTCTGGGACAGATTATACCTCACAACGGGTTTGCGAATTGATGACTTCGTTAAGGGGAAAGACCCCTTAACATACAAAGTATCTAGTGCATATCATTTCAAAAAAAGAGGCACCAGAATTCGTACAGTTTACGGAAAAGGAGTAAAGAGACCTTCTTTTACTGATACTTTTGGATCATCATCGTATATTGGCAATCCAAACCTTGAACCTGAAGTACAGAAAAGTTGGGAATTTGGAATAGATCAAGATTTTTTTGGAAAACTCATAAAAGTCAGCGGGACTTATTATCATAATGAACTTAAAAATATTATAGCCTGGAGTTGGAGTACATACGCAAATGGCACAAACTATGAAAACATATCAAAAGCAAGGACAAAGGGCGCGGAATTTTCTATCTCCATTCTCGATTATAACAATTTCACAATTCGTGCGAACTACAACACATTAGATACTTTAGTTTTAGATGACAGCAATGGCCTAGGTGGTTCCTCTTTTAAACAGGGGCAGGAACTTGTTCGACGACCCAACTGGTGGTGGAGCAGTACGATTTCATATCATCCTAAATCTTATACAGCAACATTATTTCTAAATCAGATGAGTAGCAGAAGAGACTTTGATTACAGAGGATTTGTAGATGGAACGAATGGTGGCTCATCAGTAAAAATAAACAACTCAGGTTTCACAAAAATTGACGTTGCTCTTTCATATTATTTAAAAAATCTTCCACTTAAGGACCAAAAAACTACTTTAGAATTTAAGATCAATAATCTGCTGGATGAGGATTACGATGAAATATTTGGATACAATGCACCCGGAATAGAAATGTATGCAGGAATGAAAATATCTTTTTAAAATAAATAGAAACAAGATCATTGGAAAAATAGAAAATCAACGAATATCCTTATAGGATAAAAAATGAAAATAACGATTCTCACTATAATCATCACTACTGGTTTTCTAATTTTCTTTTTCTTCAACTATTCTCGATTATTCAGCAAACTACCACTAAGAGTATTTAGTGGGGCAGCCGTCTATTCTGCCGTAATATTTGTTCTAGTGAATATTCCAAATATACTCTTTGGCAATCTTTCTGTTGCACTGCTTGGTCCATTTTCATTTTTTCTAACTAGTTTTTTTACAGAATTACCCTTCTTCGCAATAGTCGTCATTTATCTTAAAAGATATCCTTATGTAGGTGCTCTGTCTTTATTAATAATCATCAGGAAAATTATTGTCGCTTTTACTATCTATTCATTTGCAATTGTTCCTTTCCTTTCACTCGCATTAGAAATTCTCGTCTATGAGTTCCTATTATCAAAAGCTGGAATTACAAACATAAAAAATCAGAATAAAAAATGGATGACTACAAAAGAACAAAATTACTCATCCATTTTTCTAACCGCTTTTGTTTTGATGACAGGAAATTCTCTAGTAACTCTGGTCAATTTTGAACTTTATATGTTTTTTTATCGTTTAGTTTATGCACATTGGTATATTTTTAGTTATATAATGGTTACTTGCGTGATTTGTACGTTCTTAGGTGTTTTATTAGGGTTTAAACTCCACCAATCACTAAGAGAGGTTCAAACATGAAAAAAGAGCCTCTTTCAAATATGATATCTTTGAAAAACTTCTCATTCACATATCCTGATGCTAAAAATGAGTCTATAAAAAATATAAATCTTGAAATTCAACGAGGTGAAACTATCCTCATTACTGGTTCAACTGGATGTGGAAAATCAACTCTTTTGAAATCTATTTGTGGTTTCACTCCAAGAGAAACGGGAGGTTCGTCAGAAGGAGAGATATCTATCTTAGAAAAGAAAATTTCAAAATATTCTTTTGAAAAGATCTCACAAACAATAGGATTTCTCTTTCAAGACTGTGAAAATCAATTAATTTGCTCAAATGTAAGGGAAGAATTAGCCTTCGGTCCTCGAAATTTAAGATTAAAAAAAAATGAAATATTAAATAGAATCGATTTTGCGCTGGAAATTACAAAATCAAAAAAATTGGAATTTAAGAACTGCAGCAGTCTTTCTGGAGGAGAAAAACAAAAGATCGCCTTGGCAAGTATACTTTCAATGAAACCAGAAATTTTATTGCTTGATGAGCCAACATCACAATTAGATTACGAAGGAGTAAAGAATTTCATTAAGTCTATTACTGAAATTAAAACTACGTATAATCCAACTACCATTTTTGCAGAACATAGAAACAATAGAATTATGCCTATCACAAATCGGCTAATTATCATGGATAAAGGTTCAATTGTAGGTGATTACAGAAAGAAAGAGTTTTCTGACGCTTATGAGATTTTGAATCAACTTAAACTAGAGATCCCTGCCTGGATAGAAATTACAAAGAAGATAAATCTCCATAACATTAGAAATGAAGAAGATTTCTTACAACAATCTAAACATCTTAAAAATAAACAAGACCTTGCTCAACAAAAAACAGAACGAAAAAATCAAAAAAGAAAAAAAATACTATCTGTAAAAAATATATGTTACTCCTACGAAAAAAATAAACCTGATATTTTTTCAGATATTTCTTTTGACCTTTTCGAAGGTGAAATTCTTGCAATCATGGGATCAAATGGAACTGGAAAAACAACTTTACTTAATCTTCTATCAGGTATTATTCAGCCCAAAAAAGGAGAAATCATTTGGTTTGAAGAAAAGAAGTCCAGTCTACTCTCTCTTGTGGGAAAAATTGGATACTTATTCCAGAATCCTGATCTAATGTTAAGTTTAGACACTGTTAAAAAAGAAATTGAATTTGGTCCTAAAAACTTAAAATTTAAAAAATCTAAAACCAATGAATTGGTTCAAGAAAGTTTAGATTTTTTTAAACTTTCTACCCTTCAATATAAGAATCCTTTTTCTATCAGCAGAGGTGAAAGACTTCGACTTGCAATTGCATCTCTTTATTCTTGTGAAAATCAAGTTTTGATACTCGACGAACCTACAGGAGGAATGAATAGAGGAATAAGAACGATAATTATGGATCAACTAAAAAAATGGGTACAAAAGAAAAATAACAACAGTTCAATCATTCTATGTACTCATGACACAGAATCTGCGCTTAAATACGCAGATAAAACAATGATTTTAGAAAATGGCCGGATTGTTATGCAAGGGAATTCAGATACCGTTATTTCTAGAGCATATTTAGATAAAAGATATATAGAACCACCCCCTCATGCTTATGTGAGCAAAAGTTCAGGATATGAAACAATTCCAAGATCTTTAGAAATATTTATCAGAGGACTACAAAAAAGTTGAAAAAAACGCGTAAAGAATATTTCAAAAATCCAAAATTTGAAATAATTTTACTACTAATTATTTCAATTCTCTCTATTACTCTAGACAGTCTTATTTCTCTAGCAATACTTTCTTTGAGTAGTTTTTTATGGTTCTTATTTTCAAATCCGACAAGGAAACAGATATTTTTCTTTTCAATTTTAGTAATAAGTTCTGTTTGGGGTATAATTTTTTCTCAGTCATTATTTTATCCGTCTACAAAAAAAACAATTCTATTTATTCTCCTTTCAAAAGAAACTCCAATACTTGGAAACTTTACCGGAGGTGTAATTTTTTACTTAGAGGGACTAATTTACGGCGCTTTTCAATCACTACGTTTTATTGCAACAATAAGTGCTGGATTCGCAGTTAGTTTATGCGTTGATCCAACTACATTAATAAGAGGACTCAACTCTTTTCGAATACCTACTCATCTTTCTTTCACTGTTGCCACAGTTTTTAGATTTATCCCTTTAACACTAGAAGAATTTATGACTGCTCTCAGAGCACAAAGGATGAGAGGTCTCAGACCCTTCGGCAAATGTGGCTTAAATATATTTATGACGCTTTTGAAATTATCAAAACCTGTGGTAACTGCCTCAATTAGAAGGTCAGAGACAATAACTTTTTCGATGCTTAGTCGAGCCTATAATCCAAATGCCAAACAAACAAATATTGAACTTTTAAAAATGGAAAGAAGAGAAAAAAGATTGATTGTTTCCCTTTCTACAATTACTGGATTAATCATTTGCTCAAAAATATTATTAATTTTACATACAAACAAACTATTCTCTTTTTCTTCTTTCGAAATTTTTTATCGTATAATCTCCAAATATTTATAATGAGAAATCAAATGAATAAAACTCAAACAAAAAATAGAGCAGCTAAGAATTTCATTTTTATTTGTCTTTCTGTTTTTGTTCATTTTTTGTTTTTTGTCTCATTCTCAAATCTCTCGATGAACTCCCATAAAGGGATAAAGAACGTTTTAACCCTAAAAATCAATAGGATCGCTAATAAGAATTTATTGCCTAATCAAAAAAAAGAACTCCCTTCAAAGAAAATCCATAAAGATGTTAAAAAACCAAAATTTATTAAAAAACCTTTTCAAAAAAAAATAACATCTAGAAAATCTAATATAAGGAAAAAACGAAATCTTAAAGTTAAAAAACTCCGTCAAATGAACAAGATCAAAAAATCATCTATTCCTATCTCAAAGATGGAAAATCAAAAATTTAAAAAATTAGACCCAGCAAAAGTAGTCAAAAAAATATTTTTGAGTCAAAAGACTGCAAATACGCCCAAGAAAAATGTAAAACAAACGGATAAAAAGAGAAATTTAAAGAAAATTGTCAAACAAATAAAAATAAAGAAGAAAGCAAAACAAAACAAAAAAGGAAGAGTTTTTAAAGCTAAAGAAAAAACAGGTGTTATTATTGTAAAGAAAAGAAGTGAATCATCTATAGAATCAATTAAAAGAGAAATTTCTCAGAAGATACAACAAAAACAGATATACCTATATCCTCCTATTGCAATCAGAAACGGAATACAAGGCGTTACAAAAGTTGTATTTAAAATAATGCCGGATGGAAATCTTCAAGAGATCTCTATAAGAAAATCTTCAGGAAACATTTTTCTTGATAAAGCATCATTAGAAGCTATTTCTAGCGCTACACCTTTCCCTTACTTGAAAGATCCTCTAAAGATTTCAGTCAGATGGAGAATAGAGAATTAAAAAATCAATCAATTTGCTCTATTATGTATTTGACTTAGTTTTTTCCCTCTACCGGCAGAATATACCATACAACCTTTTGGATAATGGTATGGACCGTGAGGTACATCACCACCGCCATAAACATAATCACCAGGTTTAAGAATTTTTCCATCAACATGCATTTCACCCTCTAAAACAAGAGTAGAATGAAAATAATCATGAGTATGTCTAGGTTCAACGTAGCCAGCAGGAAATTTAACGAATTTATCAACACGCTCTGAAACTTCGTCCTCTGCCTCTGCAATAATTTTAACTTTAAGTCCTTCTGGAAGTCCTAGTATTTCTTCTCCATCCTGCCATTCAATCTCATCGGTATTAATCGGCAAAAAAGGTATTGCTTTTTCCATGTATTTTTCCTCCAATAAATTAATTATGCATTTTCTAATAGTTCTAATTCTGCATCAAAAGATTTCTGTGCAAATTTTTCTAATAATGATTTATAAGCAGAAATCCGACAATCTTCTCTGACCTTATCATTAAAGATTAACTGCGCTAAAGCTCTATTAAGTGATTCGTAATCTCCTTGCTGAACCACTAATCCGTTTTCTCCATCAGTAATCACTTCGTCAGAAATTGAACCAAAACATGACAAAATTGGAATCCCATAAGTAACTGCTTTCAAGAGTCCTATTCCGACCAAATCAAAATTAGAGGGTTCAACATAAACCCAAGAATGTTTAAAAACTCTTTCGATATTGTCGATATCATTAATCTCATTAAAAATAATATCTTTTTCAAGCTGCATTCCTTTTAAAGCAAAACGAAAAAAAATACTCTTCGGTTTATCACCCAAAACTTGCAAAAAAATATCTTCAGTACCCGCAGCTGATTTTATATTTTTAAAAACTCGAAGAAATCCAATAAAATCTAAAACTGACAGTTCTGGATTTCCCAAAAAAAGTATATTTCTCGTAGACTTACTATCATCAGGTAAAAATTCATTCTTTTTTTCAACATAGGGGACTCTTAGCACCCTAACCTTTTCCTTGAAATCTTTATAATAATTAAATATGTTTTTCTCTGAAAATTTGCTAGTTACCCATATCCATTTCGATGCCTCAAAAATTTTTCTTTCATATTTGAGATTCCTTTTATACATCAGATTTCCAACCTTTGAAGGGTAATAAGAACTTTCAATAAATGCTTTCCTATTATCTAAAATAGAATTAGAAACCCATATGGAAAAAGGTATAGAGGACTCATATAAAGGGACTGCACTTTCAAACCATCTACCAACAGCTATCCCATAATCAAAATCAGACAAAATGGTATGATTTTTTCTGGATTTATTAAAAAAAGATCTCTCAAAAAAATTCCAAGGCAAATAAATTATACGTTTTCCTTCACTGTCTTCCAGTTCTGTTACCTTAGAAACATTTTCTAAAGATATAAGAGTGGGATAAAAACCCTTATATTCAAGAGCTTCGTAAAGGATACTCGATAAGATTAATCCCTCTGGATCACTTTCTCGATTAATTACACAAATACAGATTTTTCTTGTAATTTTTTTAGTCCAAGATTAGTAAGTAAAAACAATAAATCTATTTCTTGATAATTTTACCTGTCAAGTGCACTTAAAAGTAGTTTTTCTATATCTTCTTTATGAAAACCATACTCCAGAAGTGAATCTTTTGCTTGCTTTAAAACTAAATCCCAATCTTCTTCTATCTTAAAATTTTTAAGGATATCACTGTATTCAAAAGACATTGCTTCACCTAATAATGAGGTAAAATTTATGATTTCAAAAGGATGATTCTTTTGTTCTCCGCAAAGCTCACGATGACAGCTATGATAAACTGTCACTAACGAATCTATATTAGCCTCCCTAGCAGAATTGAAAAGTTGATGTCGCATGGCTTCCTTAGCTTCGGGAATCACAAGAGAAGGACACTGGTATGAATGATCCCTTCTCTGTTTTATCTCAACAAGTTCTATCCCGGGGACTGAAGAAACAATTTTTTGGACATTTTTTTCTATTTCCTCGACTCCACTATGCAGATGAATACCTACTCTCTTTTTAACCGGCTTCACAAAAAGAGAGTTAAGTTGATGGAAATTATCAATCAAAAATTTAGTAATATGAACAAAAGGGATTTTGGGGTTTTCTCTTTCATGAAAAACAGATTTTCTTGAATTATTCAAAACTTCCAACTCTTCAGAATATAGATCTGAATATTCAGTGTACTGCATCTGACAGGTAGGACAAAAAGTAATTATTCTTTCAGGTTCGTACGCTAGGAAGTGTTCTAGAGAATTAGCTCCCATTCTTACTCCTGTTTGCAAATCTCCTCTTCGCATATGATTTATTCCACAACAATGAGAAACACCTCCGGCAATTTCATAATCGATACCAAGACGATCGAAAATTTCTATACAGGAAAATAAAATATGTGGAGTTTGTAAAATATTACATCCAAAGTAAAAAACGTTTTTTGACTTTTTTTTCTTATTTACTTTCACAGAAATTAATCTTTGATAGGAATCTGGTGGCATCTGAAAAGCAGATACAAATTTTATCGTATTACTTAACAATCTAAAATAACTTCGACTTTTTTTTTGTATCTTATCAAGATCCTCTGAATCCGACTGAAGTTTTAACTTTGCATATGTAAGCATTTCTCTTGGGTTTATATCTTCAGGACATGCATCTATACAGATTCCACTTTTCTCACAAGAATTTACCCAAACTTCTGAATTTTGACTAAAATTTTCATCTTTCAAAATACCGATTACATCTTTTGTAATCAGTTCCGAATTCACCTCCTTAATAGATGTATAAGGAACTATTGGGCAAACTTCGAAACATTTTCCACAATGAGTACAAGAGTCCGTAATTTTCTTAATTCTTTTACTTAAAAATTCACTATTAATAAGCATAATTAATACATCAACCGTGATGAATTGATAAAATGTACGAAAATTATCTCCATATATATACAAAAAAATATATAATAGTTTTGACTAAAAAAATAGCGTAGATATATGATCGGATTTTACATTTTTATGCGGGAGTTATTTAGATGAATTTGATTGTAGTCCCTGACGATTTTCCGTCTGTTGTATCTGGAACGCAAATAGAAGAAAAATTAAATGAAATTGCAGAAACTAAGATTTTTTGTTCAAAACCGGAAAATGATGAACAACTTATAGAAAGAGTTCAAGATGCTGATGCAATTATAAATATTCGAGCTTTTTGCAAATTCGACAAAACCTTTTTTCAAAAGGTTAACAACCTTAAAATTATTTCTATATGGGGTACAGGAACAGACCATGTAGATTTAAATGCTGCGAAACAAAAAAACGTAGCTATAACAAATACACCTGGTGTTGCTGCAATCTCCGTTGCAGAACATACAATTACTCTTATGTTATCTGCTGCACGTAGAATTAACGAAAATGACAATGCGATACGCTCAGGAGATTGGCCTCGAGGGGAAATGATTCAATTAAATGGTAAAACAATAGGAATTATAGGATTAGGTGCAATTGGGAAACAAACAGCTATCCTTGCAAAAGGAATCGGAATGAACGTTATAGCATGGACTTTTAATCCTGATAGGGAGTTTACCGAAAAAATGGGGATTAAACTTGTTGAATTAAATGAACTATATAAAAAATCAGACGTAATCTCATTACATATTAGACAATCACCCGAAACCTTAAACTTCATTAACAAAGAAACAATAGAAAAAATGAAAAAGACTGCCATAATCGTCAATACTGCAAGAGGACCTATCATAAATGAGAAAGACTTAGTAAAAGCGCTTAAAGATGGAAGAATTTCATCTGCAGGGTTAGATGTTTTTGAAAATGAACCACTATCAATTCCTAATGATTTTAGTGAGTTGAAAAATGTTGTTTTATCTCCACATAATGCGGGAATAACACCTGAAGTAACAAAAGCAGGATTGGAATTAACCGTAAAAAATGTAGAACAATTCTTTAAAGGAGTGAAACAAAATTTAGTATGTTAAAAACCTATTTGATTCAAAATGGTTATGAATCAAAAACATATTGCTTATTAATCTTTTTTCTATTAAAAATGTTTATTTATTATAGTTAGTTCGCGTGTAACGTTTGCTGCCCAAAATAAAATCCTAAAAAAATTACCGCCTGAGGAATAAGGAGTTCGTAAAATGAACAAAACGGGAGGAATGCTTCTCGCCGAAGGAATTGGAACTTTTGCTTTATGTTTTGTCGGTGCAGGAGCTATCATCGGTGGGAACGGATTACTTGCTGTTGCTTTAGCTCACGGTCTCATTCTATCTGTTATGATTTCTGCACTCGGTCCAATTTGTGGAGGACATTTTAATCCCGCAGTTACAATTGGATTCATGGTAACTGGGAAACAAGAGGCCAAAATAGGAATTTTGTATATTATTGCCCAACTCATAGGAGCAACATTAGCAGGCTATATTCTAACAATGATATTTAGTCCAGATGTTTGGATGAAAGCAAAGTTGGGGACCCCTACTGTTGCAACCGGTTTAAGCTTTGGGACTGCAATTTTAATCGAAATAATTCTGACTTTTTTCCTAGTAATATCGATATGGGGAACAGCCGTAGACAAAAGGAGACCCGATATTGGTGGTTTAGGCATAGGATTAACAGTTGCGGCTGATATTTTAATTGGAGGACCATTAACAGGTGCATCAATGAATCCAGCCAGAACATTTGGGCCTGCACTAGCTGGAGGTGGATTTGACGGCATGAACCACCTTGTATACTGGATTGGACCAATAATCGGAGGTGTTCTTGCTGCTGTAATTTACAAAAACGTTTTTATGGAGAATAACGACTAATTTGCTTATACTTACTACCCCTTTTCATTAAAATTGAATAAGGGGTAGTAGAAATTATTTTATTAGTCCATAAGATGAAGAAAATTCTTCTAATTTTCTTATGTTTTCTTCAGATGGAGAACATAAAGGCAGTCTAAATTCAGGCTTCACTTTTCCCATTAGCGAAAGAGTAAACTTTGCTGGAATTGGATTTGTCTCAATAAACATCATTTTATTTAAAAGCCACATTTTATAGTGAAGTTCTTTTGCAATATTAAAATCTCCATTTAATTGAGCTTCACACATCTTAGAAACATCAGATGGAGAAACATTTGCCGTGACAGAAATAGTTCCTACCGCTCCCATAGTCATCATAGGCAATGTCACAAAATCATCCCCAGACAAAACGAGAAAATCATCTGAAACCTTAGAAATAATTTCACAGCAATTTGCAAGATCACCAGTAGCTTCTTTGATACCAACAATATTAGGAATTTCAGACAATTTTGAAACAGTATCAGGTGCAATAGCTGTGACAGTCCTACCAGGAACATTATATAAGACATTAGGAATATCGGCTGATTCAGCAACGGATTTGAAATGTTGATAAAGACCTTCTTGAGTAGGTTTATTGTAATAAGGTGCTACCAGTAAAGCACCATCAGCACCAATTTCTTTAGCAAATTTAGTTCTCTCAATAGCCTCAGCAGTACTGTTAGAACCACAACCTGCAATTACAGGAATACGTCCATCTACATATTTCACTACAAGTTCAATAACACGATCATGTTCTGGATGGGTCAAAGTGGCTGACTCTCCGGTGGTACCACATGCTACTATCCCATGAGTTTTATTTTCTAGATGAAAATTAACAAGAGATTGTAAAGAATCTTCATCTATGGTGCCATTGTGAAAAGGAGTTACAAGAGCAACATAAGAACCTTTAAACATTTAAAAATCCCTTTTTGGGTAAAAATTAATTTCAGTAGCTACACTAGCTATGCTAACAAAGTTAGGTTGTGTCTTCAAGAAAATCTTAATATAAATAGTCACACTCTTTTTTGACAAAAATAAAACTTACATATAATGTATTTAGGTTATCCGCCTTTCTTCTTGAAAAATCGCAATCCAAAAATTATGTATTGCAAAAGTCAGGATCATCATAAAATATGATTTCGAAATTCATGTTTTTCACATATATACTTCTTTTTTTGTTAATTACAGTCGGTTTTTCAGAGGCCAGATATAAGAGTAAAACAAACAAAAGATTTCCATACAAATCTGCGCTTCTTATCGAAGCCGAAACTGGAAAAGTTCTCAGATCATTCAATCCACACAAAAAAATCATTCCTGCATCTATTGTAAAAATGATGACTTCATATATCGCATTAAAAGAAATACAAAATAAGACATTAAATTTGAATGAGTACGTTTTTATATCCAGAAAGGCATCCAAAATAGGGGGACAACAAGTCTACTTGGCACAAGGAGAAAGATTCAAAGTTATAGATCTTCTTAAGGCAATAATGATTAGTTCGGCAAATGATGCTGCTTTTGCGTTAGCAGAACATATATCAGGTAGTTCAGAAGGATTTATAGATTTAATGAATCTTACGGCAAAATCATTGGGAATGAGAAATACACGATTTGTCAATGTTAATGGTCTTCCACCGAACAGAGGAGGATCTCCTAACCTTATGAGTGCTGTCGATGCAGGGATATTAGCAAGAGAATTACTCAAAATACCAATGACAACTAAAATTAGTAGTATTAAGAACGAAGGATTTAGAAAAAACCAATTCATTCTTACAAATACAAACCGTTTGATTGGTCGTTTTCCTGGTTTAGACGGACTTAAGACTGGTTTTTATAGAAAAGCTGGTTTTAGTATTGTTGCTACAGCTAAAAAATCAAATTTACGTCTTATTGCAATAGTTTTTGGCGCAAAAAAATCTAGAACTAGATTTAGAGAAACAAGCAAATTACTTTCTTGGGGATTTAATCGTTATATTTGGTTAGACGTAAGAGAAAAATTAAAAGATAAAATTAAAGCAGTTAAAATAATAGATGGCGTTGAAAAAACCGTAGGGATAAGTTTAATCGGGAAAAATAGGATTCTCATAAGAAGAGAAAACGTAAATAAAATTTCTATAAAAAATAAGATCCCTAAAGTATTAACTGCGCCGATAACAAAAGGCCAAGTTATAGGAAAAGTAACTGTAAAAATCAGGAAAAGAAAAGTCGCAATACTGTCATTAACTACAAAGAAAAGTGTTCAAAAGATCTCATTCTTAAGAAGAATTCTTAATTTTTGATTTTCTTATGTTTTTTATGACATAAAAAAGGAAGAGAAAGGGAAAAGAACATAAGCATAGAGACTTCAGAATCTCCAAAATTATATTCAAACATTCCTGACGATATAAAACCAGAAATAGAAGCTATCCCTGCGACTGCGGAAAAAGTTAGTATTGGACTACCCTTGTTATGGTTATAATTCCTTATTGCTTTAAAGAAGAAAAGAATCCATATTAAGAACCATGAGATAACTGCAGGCAAACCTCTTTCTACGCTTAGATGTAGAAAATTATTATGCAAATGGCCACGATATTTCTTTATTTTCACACCATTAGGAAGCACATTTACCTTAATTCCATCCGAATCCGTAATATAAGATAACTTAGGATCAAGATAGATATTTTTATAATAGTTCTCTTTTACTAATCCTGGTCCAAAACCTGTAAGTGGTTTCGTAAACATCATTTTTATTCCACTTTTCCACATTATTGTTCTTTCTATCATTGTCGGATCATTGAAATTTCCAATACTCTTCACCCTTTTAATTACAGAATTAGGAGAAATGAATAAAAACAACAACAACATTCCTACAAATGTGATTATATAAGTCCTATTTCTAGTAACAAATAAGATAATAGTTGAAGATATAAAAATACCAACCCAAGCATTACGACTTAAAGTCGCCAAAACTGCTACCAACATCAAAATAAGACCCAAAAAAATCCATAATCTGCATCCTTTACTTATTTCCGATATTAAATAAGTTATTGTTAAAGAAATAACAATTACAAGAAATCCTCCAAGTGTCATATATATACTAAAGAATCCAGACTTTCTGCTTCCTAGATTAACAGGATCGAGAAAAATACTTATAAGCACAAAAAAACAAACAATACTAGTTGAGAAAATAAGAACATTAAGCAGGAATGGAATCTCTTTTTCATCATTTACTATATTAATAGTAAAATAAAAAATCAAAAACTGTGTGATATCTCTAGCGGACATTGTACTTTCAAAAGGTTTCTCTGAAGTAAATGCACTTATAAGAGTGAAAACAACAAACATGAGCACAGGCAACCAACATGGGAAACTCAGATTTGGTACTTTCAATTCACGATTAAATGAAATAAACCATAATAAAATCCCGGAAAAAATAAAAATTTGTGAAATCGAAATTGAAAATGGAGCAGAAAAAAGATACCCCAAAAGACATAAGAAACAAATCCTTGAATAAGAACCGCGGTCCTCTAAAAATTCTTTCATAAAAAAAACCTTTCAATTCTTATTTGCGAATTATCTGATGAAGCAAATTTTCGTAGCTTTTCGCAACATTCGACCAATTATTCTCTGTTGCTAATTCTCTCCCTCTTTTCCCCATAGAATCTGACAAGGAAGGAGAGTCAAAAATTTCAAGAACTGCAGATACAATTTCATTTGGTTTTTCAGGATTAACTAAAAAACCATTTTCTCCATCTAAAATTGCTTCAGAAATACCTCCTGTGAAACCCCCAATAACAGGTTTTCCACAAGCACCGGCCTCAAGATAAGCAATTCCAAACGCTTCAACTGCACCATCATTTTTGTCTATTCTACTAGGCATTAAAAAAATATCGCATGCTTGATAAAAAGCAAAATCCCCTCTTCCTAACTTCCCATAAGGGACCTCGCCTACAAATAAAACTTTCTCATAAACATTTAGTTTTTTAGCCAAATTCTTAAGATTCTCCATCTCAGGCCCATCTCCAACTAAGATGTAAAAAATATTTGGATACTTCTCAATAATTAAAGGCATAGATCTAATAACACTATCAAAACCCTTCACTGGCTGGAGACGGCCAACAGATAATAAAACTTTTTTTTCAGACAGACCAAGATTTTCTCGAAGAATTTTTCCTTCACTATCAGGTCCAAAATTAGAAAAGGAAACTCCATTCCTAATTGCAAAGATTTTGGAATCACTAAAACCTAAAGATACAAGCCGATTTTTTGTATATTCACTCACTGCAATTAGAGCACTTGATCGATTTAAACTTTCTCTCAATTTTATCTTTCTATTCGAACTGTAAATCTCATTACCATGTATGATTACAACAAAAGGAATCTTAAACAGTTTTTTGATAAGGATTGCGGATCTTAAAAAGTCTGCTCGATGAGTCAACAATAAGATTTGAGGTCTCTTAAACAAAACAAAACAAAAAAGTACCGGAAAAATAAATAACTTCATATTTATACGTAAAATATTAACTAGCTTATTTGCCTCATCTATTTCAGGGTCTTCTTTTCTTCCTCTAGCAACTACATCCACTTCATGACCCATTTCAGACAATTCGCCAGCCAATCTAGCAGATAGAGTTTGCACGCCTCCTACTGACGGAGGATAAACTGCGGCACATAAAAGCAATCTCAACTCTTATCCTTTTTCTCTTCGTAAATTTTAAAATAAAGCTTTTCCGTTTCTTTCATATTAAGTTCTAGAGAGAATTTAGAGGCTAGTTCCCTAGCAGATTTAGCAATAGGTTCTTTGTTAACAAGTGACAAACACTTTTCGAGTAATTCTGATATTTCTTTCGGGTTTGTTGGATCTTGAAGAACAAAACCATTTTCTCCATTAGTAATTATTTCTGCACCACCACACCTAGAAGAAAAAATACATAGCAGACCACTCGATAGAGCTTCTAAACAAACATTACCAAAAGGTTCGTACAATGAAGGTAAAACAAAAACATCAGCTCCCTTATAAAATCTTGCTGTATTTTCTAAAGAGCCTAGAAAAAAGACATTTTTTTTAATATTAAGTTTTCTAATTTTTTTCATATAGGAACTTTTAGCCCCTCTACCTATAACTAGCAAAAATGTGTTCTTTCGGGTCTGAACTGACAATTTAGAAAAAGCCTCGATTAAAAAACTAAGACCTTTTCGAAAAAATCCTCCTCCTATATATAGTACAAGCGAAGCATCTTCTGGCAATCCAAATTCATTCCTTAGTGAAAGTCGATCTTTCTCATTTGCCAGAGAAAATTCTTCAGTATTCACACCGTTATAAATAACTGGGATCTTATCCAAACCATAATGACGAAAGATTTCTTCTTTCCCTTTTTTACTAATAGCAGTAACTATAGGATTGGCCGATCCTGAAAATATTTTTTTCTCTAAAAACAATAATAAGATATGTAATGGATTTAAAAAACGAAAAAAAACTTTCCAACGTGGAAGGAATTTACTTGAAACTGATAGCCATTCTCTATGCAAACCTTCTCCTGCACGATATAAATCACAATCAACAAAACGATCAAAGGAGTGAACTAAATCAAATGACTCTGCTCGTAAAATATCTTGTGCTCTTTTATTAAAAAAGATAACTTTCAAGAATGAAAAAGGAACATGAAAATTAATCTTATGAACTTTGATCAAATCATTCTCAAAACAATTATATTTTCGGGTAATCACATGAATATCATGACCTGCTTTTGAAAGTTCATTAGCTAAATGCCAAACATATCTACCAACACCTCCAGAACGTAGTACAGAAGACCTCACCAATGCTATTTTCATAATTATTCACTTTGTTAGGTTGAATTAATCAACTTAAAAAAACGGATTAATTAGATGATGACCCATTTTCCTCTACCTGCATTTCATATAATTTCTTATAATGACCATTTAAACTAATCAGTTCACTATGAATTCCTTCTTCCACTATTGACCCATCTTTAAGAACTACAATTAAATCAGCGTGTTGAACTGTAGAGAATTTATGAGAAATAACTAATGTAGTTCTTCCTTTCATTAGTCGATCAAGAGCCTCTTGAATTAAGGTCTCATTTTCAGAATCAAGTGCACTAGTAGCTTCATCCAATAAAAGAATAGATGGATTTCTTAGTATCGCTCTAGCAATTGCTATTCGTTGTCTTTCCCCACCAGAAATTCTAACTCCATCTTCACCTAAAATTGTATTATATCCGTCAGGCATCGCCCTAATAAAAGAATCTGCGTTAGCAGATTTTGCAGCAGATACAATATCTTCAAAATTTGGTTCTTCTTTAAATCCATAGGAAATATTTTTCGAAACAGTATCATTAAAGATAAAAACTTGTTGAGCTACCACGGCTATTTGATCGCGAATACTTCTAATATCCAATTCGCTGGCATGTAAACCATCAAATAAGATTCTCCCACTTGAAGGCAAATAAAATTGGGGAATAAGATCGAGAAGTGTTGTTTTACCAGCTCCACTTAATCCTACAAAAGCAACTAATGAACCACGCTTTATCTCTATGTTTATATCCTTTAAAACGGGGACGCTGTCATATTCGAAATTTACATCCTCAATTCTGATTTCATTTGTAAGTTTATTCATTTTCTTTGTTCGAACCGCTACCTCTTCTGGAGGTTCATTATCAATCAATTCAAAAACGGATTGTCCACCAGCTATACCTTCCATCATATTATTATAAACTCTTGTAAGAGATTTGAGAGGACTATAAATCATACCAATAGCAACGAGGAAACTAGAAAATTCTCCTGGTGTTACTTCTCCCTTTATTACCATCATAGAACCAAACCATAAAACAGTAGCTGCTATAACTCCTCCAATAGCTTCAACTAGTGGCGGTGCAAGTGCTCTTACTCTAAGAACTCTTTTCATATTGGCAAAAAATGAAAAATTAGATCTATCGAACCTTATCTCTTCAATTTTTTCTGCTCCATATGCTTTTACTTCTTTAATACCAGAGTATGTTTCTTTCATTAAACTACTAATATCTCCCATACGTTCTTGATTACCTCTAGTTGCACGACGAATTTTTTCACCAAGTCGGAAGACTATATAAGAAATAGGGGGAACCGCTATGATAAAAAAGAATGACATTTTCGGGCTCTGATAGAATGCCACCGAGAGGAGTGCAATAAAAGTAAAAAAATAACGTGCTAAATCACGTAAAGAACTAGATACTGCTTTCTGCATCAATGAAATATCAAACAAAACCTTAGACATTAATTCGCCTGTAGTTTTTTGTTCGAAGAAATGTAAAGGAAAAGACATCATACGAGAATGAAGCTTAGAACGAACATCTACAACTACCCTATGGCCAACCCATTCCATGAAATAACTTTGAAAATATGAAAAAATTCCTTTAAACAAATAAATTACGACTAATACTAAGGATAGCAATACTGCCATTTTTATATTTTTAGAAATAAGCACATCATCAACTGCATATTTCACAAGTAGAGCAGGAAATGCGTTAAGACTCGCAACTACTAAAGTGCATAAGACAGCAAGTCCAAAACGAAGTTTATATGATTTTAGATAATATAAAAGATTTTTTATTACAAAACGTTTCTTCAAAGATTCCCCTTAAACAAAAATCACAAAAGATTTAGAGTTTCTTTATAAATCGTCTGAATCTTTTTCGATTGATAATCTCTATGAAATAATTCTTCAACGTGAGTTCTTCCGTTTCTTCCAAAAGAATCACGCAATTCCTTATTAATAATTATTTCTTTAAAAGATTCAACTAACTTTTTCTCGTCACCATATGGTACTGAAAATGCATTCTCTCCATGTAGCACTACCTCATCTAAACCTTTAAAATTAGTTACTACATTCGGCAAACCCATCGCCATTGCTTCTAAAACAGCCCTACAACTTCCCTCAGAACCAGGAGCCATAAGTGTAAATAAGTCCAATCCAGATAGAACCTCAACTAAATCTTCTTCATGATAACCAGCAAATGAAACTGAATTAGTTAATCCTAATTGTTCTACTTTATGTTCTATATTAGGTAAAAATTCTCCTTTCCCTATAATAATTAATTTCACTTTTTTAAAATCAACGCTTATTTTTTTGAATCCTTTTAAGAGAAAATCATATCCTCTATCGTGCGCTAAACGAGAAACAATCCCAATTGCGAAAGATTCCTCATCTACTTCTAAGATTTTCCTCCCATTTTTTCTGTTTTCTATTCTCTTATTAGGATTAAATTTCTCCAGATCAACTGCACCTTGGACTACATCGATTTTCTGAAAAGGGATCTCTAAATTACTATGCAAGTAATTTTTAATATATCTATTAACTGCTATTAATTTATCACTAGACTTTGCTAGCAGATAATTGTCAAGAATTGAACTTCTTGAAACTCTTGAATTATGGATAGTTCTAATAATTTTAGGTGAACTTTTTGCTAGTATTCTAGAAAAAGTTGCTAACCAATGATCAGCAGTCAAGTGTGTATGTATGATGTCTATCTTAGAATCATCCAAATATTTTGCAAAAGAATTAACAAAATTAAAAATTTCAAAAGGATTCAATTTTCGAGTTGGAACAAATTTTCTGATAACCTTTAAATTATTTTGTTCAGCTTTCTTTTCTAATTCTTCACCCAAGATACAAGAAAAATCAACATTATGCCCTAAATCAGACAACCCGATGGAAAGTTGTAATACTGGCTCGGAAGCACCAGTCCACCAAGGACTAGATATGATTTGAATGATATTTAATGACTTCAATCAGAAATAACCTCTTCGTAAAAGAATAAAGTCCTTTTTATCATTTTTTATAGACTAAAATTTCTATCAACGAATTCTTGTCCCATATTACCCATTCTTTCTCTTATTTTTTTATTTTTTAATAGAATCCGTATCCCATTTGCTAATGCCATACTATCCTTTGAAGGCACAACAAGACCAGCTTTTGAGGGAAAGAGAACCTCTGGGACGCCCCCGATATTTGTCCCCACTATTGGAACACCCATAGACATAGACTGCAAAGCAACTTGAGGTATTCCTTCCGTTCTCGTAGAAGCAATAACAAGTAAATCTAGTCCTGCCATAACTGTCGGGATATCTTCTCTATACCCAAGAAAGAACACTCTACTATTTAACAAATTCGATTCAGCCGCTTTCTTCTCATATAAATCTCTGCCTTCACCATCACCTATGATATAGAATCTTGCTTTCTCAGATGACAACTGACGAATAGCTTCTAAAAAATCTAAATGGCCTTTGCTACCTCGAAGTTGAGCAACCATTCCAACTAATAAGGTTTCTTCGGGAACTTGCATTTCAGATTTAAAAAGGCTCTTTGAGATATCTCTATTAAAAACCGAAGTATCCACACCTGTAGGAACAACTTCAATTTTAGAAGGATCGCAAGATTTTGAAGAAATAAGTAATTTTTTTATAACTTCTGCAGTTGTAAAAATTTTTCTTGGCAATCGATAAACTAAGTTAAAAGTGTGCCCTTTGATAGGAACAGAAACATGTCTCGTTCTAAAAACGGGAATACGCATTAAACGACCAACTAGACCACCTATCCAACTATCTATACTACTATGTGTATGAATTAAATCAGGTTTGTATTTAAAAATTAAGAATATAAATTTAAAAAAAGATATTAGATCCCATGAAAATCTCATTCTTAGTTTACAAAAAGGAATAGATCGGGATTCAGCTTCTTTTCCTAGTCTACTATTAGGTTGACCAACTATAAGAATCTTATGACCTTTAGCTATCAAAGAAAGCGATTCCAATAAAATTCTTTTTTCTTGTCCACCAAAACCTTCTGATGCTTCTGTATGGATTATTTTAAGAGACCTCATTCTTCTTCTTAAACTCCAAAATAATGGCAAATCTCATAAAAACATACCATGCTAAACCAGCACTGACTATAAAACCTTCAAGTCCATCTTTCCAACCAGATTTAATGATATAACTACGAAAAAATCTCCATAATGGTCGAAAAAAAATATCTGTCTTTTTTGATGAAATTTTTTTCTTTAAACTTTCTTGGGCTGACAAAATAGCATAATCTTTTTGACGCTGAAAAAAATCAGAGACATTTTCATAACTATAATGAAGAATAGGTTCATCCAATTGATAAACTTCACCATCTACCTGAACTGATTCATGAACCTGTCTATCGTTAAAGGAAGCTTTTTCTTTTTTAAAGAGTCGTATTTGATAATCGGGCCAGAGATCTCCGTTTTTCAACCATTTTCCAAAGAAGATATTTTTTCTTGGAAATCTATATCCTTTATAGATGCTATCCTTATCAAAAATTTCAAAAAGAATCTTCATTAAGTCATCTGAAATTCTTTCATCTGCATCCAAACTCAAGATCCACTGATTTTTTGCCTGTTGAATTGCAAAGTTCTTCTGATCAGAATAACCAACCCACTCTCTTTCAATAACATCGGCACCTAATCCCCTAGAAATATCACAAGTTCTATCTTCACTCCCTGAATCAACTACTAATATTTCATCTGCCCATAAAACACTTTTAATACACTCAGAAATATTAGCTTCTTCGTCTCTTGTAACTATTACAACAGAAACTTTTTTTTTCATTATAAAACTCATTTTTATTAAGTAACTATTGATTTGTAAAATTTATCTTTATTGATTTTTTGCCCATTCTTCTAAATCAACAGCTTCATCTACAAGGAGTACCGGTATACCATCCTCAATTCTATATACTTTTTCAGCCACTCTGCTTATCAAAAATTTTCCGTCTTCACTAAGTTCAAGCGGCTTTTTACAAATAGGACACGCGAGAATTGAGAGAAAGTCATCACTAATACTCATCATTGTCTCCTTAATTAATTATCATTTATTTTAAAGTAAAATTACCCTGTTTTCTTCCCCAACTTTTTTCTAAAGCATTTTCTACTTCTTTTACACTAATTAAAGACATACACTCTATAAAGTCACATTTTCGTAAATAACATTCACTACATGCAAGTGAATGGTAGAGAATCATATTTTTATCTCCCCAAGGACGATTTCTTTCAGGATCTGTTGGACCCATTAGGGTTATACAATCTAAGCCTAAAGCCGCAGCTAAGTGAGAAGGACCTGTATCTCCTCCTAAGAAAAAATCACCTCTCCTAATTAGTGAAATAATTTCTCTAATACTACAAAAAGGAAAGATCAACCCATCTTCATTCATTAAATTTAAGATCTTTTCAACTAATTCCTTTTCCCCTGGTCCCCACGAAAAAAGGACTCTCCCTTTTGTTAAATTAACCCAAAAATCTGCGACTTTTGCAAAACGAGATGGATCCCATTGTTTTGTTATCCAACCTCCGCCAGGATGTACAATAAGAATCGGCCCATTCGACTTTAAATTATTTTCAACATAAAAAGATTCAGCCTTTTCAAATTCGTCCCTATTTTCAATTAATGGAAAACGAAAATCTTTATGTTCAGGTATAGGGATTTTTAATGGCTCTAATAATGAAAGATTTTTTTTTATGACATGCGATTTCAAATCAGAAGGAGCAGCATATTTATTCGAAAAAAAAGCATTAGCCCTCTCTCTGCATAAATTTTGCTCGAAACCAACACGAATCTTTGCTCTTGAAATAAAGGACAAAAATCCACTTTTAATAAGTCCTTGAGGATCTATAGCAACATCAGGCGCAATATTTTTCAATTCCTTTAGAGAACCCAAAAATCCTGAAATAGAATTTAAATTTATTTTTGTTCTTAAAAGTTTACTATCAACCGTCAAAATTTGATCTATATCCGGATTTCCATGTAAAATTTCAGCATAAATCGATTCAACTATCCACACAATTTCTGCACTAGGCATAAAATCTTTGATAGCTGAGGCTATAGGTAACGAGTGTATTATATCACCTATAGCTCCTAGACGAATTATCAAGAATCTTCTTTTCATTTTTAATTCGATTTTTTTAAAATTTTACCTAATTCAGTTGATGAATGATTTTTTGGATCACCACATATCAAGATTTTACCACCATATTTCTCAACTATATCTTTCTCAGGAACGTTATCTAAAGTGTAATCAGTTCCTTTAACATGAAAATGAGGTTGTATATCTAATAGAATTTTACTTACATCCAATTCTTCAAAAAGAAGAATATAATCCACACAAATTAATTCAGAAATTATTTGCAGCCTTTCAACTTCTGGAATAAAAGGTCTACCTTCTCCTTTTAAGACTTTAGTAGATTCATCACTGTTTATCCCCACGATCAATAAATCTCCACTATCTTTTGCTTCACGAAGATATCTTATATGACCAACATGAAGTATATCGAAACATCCATTTGCAAAAACAATGATTTTACCTTCTTCTTTTCTCTTTTCGATTTCCAATTTCAGTTGTTCTAAGCACCATAATTTTCCTAAAAATTCATCATTTTTGTTCAAATTTTCATCCTTCAAGAGCACGAATCAGTTCATCTACTTTCACTACAGCAGTCCCCATTTTCATAACTACTAAACCTGCTGCAATACTTGCAATCTCTGTTGACTCTTTCAGACTTGCTCCAGACGCAAGTGAAAGCGTGAAAGCAGCAATGACTGTATCACCAGCACCAGTAACATCCGCAACTTGATCAGAACCAAAAATCGGAACATCAGTTCTGAAATTTTCTTTTTGGAAAACACTCATTCCTTTCTTTCCACGAGTTATGAGAACGGATTTAGAATTAGTGATCTTCAAAAGTTCTTTGCCTGCCTGATCAATTTTCTCATCATTTGGATAAAACCCAATTGCATCTTCTACCTCTTCTTCATTAGGCGTTATTGCAGTTACACCCTTAAAATCTGTACACGACCAGCGACTATCAACTGTAACAATAATTTGATTCGAAATTTTTTCTATAAATTTTCGAATTTTTTCACTAACTACACCTAAACCATAATCTGATACAATTAATGCGTCTAAACCTTCTTCACAGAGTTCTTCAATAGATTTAATAATCTGAAATTCCATTTTTTCTGAAAAATCTCTTTTTTTCTCGTTATCTACACGTATAACTTGTTGTCGGGTAGTATTTCTTCCTCCAGCCAAGATTCTTTTCTTAGTAGGAGTAAGAGTTTCACTATCAAGAAAAATTTTATCCACATTGATTTTATTTGAAAACATTTTATCCTTAAGTTCTTTACCCTCCATATCATTTCCAACTACTCCAACTGCAAACACCTTACTACTAAGTGAAGAGGCATTCATTGCGGCATTTCCACCCCCGCCAGGTAATAAGGATCTATCTTGGAAATCTAAAACTATAACTGGAGCTTCTCTGCTTATCCTAGAAGTTTCTCCATAAATAAATTCATCTGCTATAAAGTCACCAACTACCGCAACTCTTAATGATGAAAATTTAGAAAAATATTTTTTTAATACTTGAGCCATTTAAAAATCCTAAATCTGAGAAAAAATAAGTTCTATTGCGTGGTAAACATCCTCTGCTAAGTAATCTGGTTCACGCAACCACTTTTCATTATTTGTTTCAAATTCCCCTCTACCGTATCCAGTTAAAACCAAAGCTGAACGACATCCTGCTGACCAACCAGACTCTAAATCAGAAAATTTATCACCAATCATAAACGATTGTTCTAAATCAATATCATATTCGTGTGCTGCCTTTAAAATCATTCCTGGTTTTGGTTTCCTCATCTCACAGTCCTTAGAAAATAGATTTTCGCTTCCAAGAGGGACATGAGGACAATAATAAATAGCATCTAAATTAGCATTTTTTCTTCTCAACTCTTTTTGTAATTTTTCATGGACTTCTTCAATCATTGATTCCGCGAAATATCCTCTCGCAACACCTGCTTGATTTGTTACCAAAATTGCCAAAAAACCTGCATCATTTATTTTCTTTACTGCATCTCCTGCACGAGGAAGTAGTTCATAATCATCTAAATGTGTTACATATCCAACATCTCGATTTAAGGTACCATCACGATCTAAAAAAATTGCTTTTTTCTTTTTCAACTCAGCCTCCGTCTATTTTACAAGATATTTTTCAATCTATTTTCAACATCCGAAACTGTAATTTTTTCCATACAGTCATGATGTTGTAAAGGACATTCTCTCTTGAAACATGGACTACAATCTAAATTCTCATATATATAAAAATTATTAGATCCTCTTGGAGCTGTTAATTTTGGATCAGTAGACCCAAAGATAGAAATCGTGGGTGTTCCCACCAAGGAGGCAATATGTAACGGACCCGTATCACCGGATATAAAAGCATCAAGCATAGAAAGTAATCCAGGTAAGATTAATAAATTGTCTCTACCAAAAAAATTTAGTGCTTTTCCTTTAGAATATTTTACAACCATTTCAGTTAATTCCTTCTCCCCTGGACCACCAAAAATCAATACACTGGCATTTTGTTCATCAATTAAACGTTCAGCCAATAATCCAAAATTTTTTGGATTCCAAGTTTTGGAAGACCCGAAAAATGCTCCTGGATGAATACCTATAAGAGGTCGTTTCGATAAAACAACATGTTTTTCTAACGTTTTTTTCGAAACCTCAAGTAAGTCATCTCTTATTTCAATAAAAATCCTTTCAGAAACTGGATTCAGTCCATTTGCAACAAGTAATTCGAGATAATAATCCACTAGATTCAAAGATTTATTCTCCGACAAAAAAACTGGATTCGTAAGTAATTGCTTTCTGAATCTAGTAGAATACCCAATTCTTGATTTTGAACTACTCAAATAACTAATAAAAGCCGAACGAAAACTATTAGGTAAAATCCAAAAAGTATCGAAAGCAAGTTTATCCTTCAATTTTCCAAATCGAAAAGTTTTCAATAAATACCAGAGATTTTTCTTGTCGAGTTTAATAACCTCATCCACCCAAGGAAAGTTTCTAACAAGACCTTCAACCCAAGGATTAACTATAACTCTTATCTTTGAATCAGGGAAATTTAACCGAAGTGAAGCAAAAAACGGTGCTGCCATCGCAGTATCACCTATCCAGTTGGGAGCCAAAACAGTATGATTTTCAGTAACAGAAAAATCAATATTACCCAAAATGATGATCCTTTAAAAAAGAAATCGAAATTTTACCCTAATAATTGTACAATTTTTTTAGTAAACTAAAAAATGTCTTGGGTTCTATGAAAATTTCTTTATTTTCAGTTCGTTTTTTTAATCTTATTAAAATATTTTTATAACTTTATAATATGAATTTGGAATTTTTATATTGAAAAAACTTCAAACTTACATTTTAAAAGATATCCTAAGTTGGTCTTTCTTATCACTGCTTTTGCTAACTTTCATTTTATTAATAAGCAGAATTTTTGAGATAACTCAATTATTAATAATAAATAAGATTCCATTTATTATTGTTTTGAACTTTTTAATGACAACACTTCCAATTCTGTTGTTAACTAACATACCAATGGCAATATTAATCTCCACAGGATTAGTATTTAGTAAGCTTTCACATGACAATGAACTATTAGCAATGACTTCATCAGGAATGAGTTTTTATAAACAATTAACCCCTGTAATAATATTAGGAATAGTAACTACTCTAATTATGTTTTACTTGACAATTTATGGACTACCATGGGGATTCTCAAAAAGCAGAATTATAAGCAAAAAAATTATTTCTATAAGTCAGATCGATTCTAATATACAAGAACAAGTTTTTAAGGAAATTGCAGATGGAATAGTAATTTTCGTAGGAAAGAAGAGTAATAAAAGTAAAACATTAAGAGGAATCATCATTTCTGAGTCAAGAGACCAAAAAAACAAAAAAATAATTTTTGCTAAAAAAGCTATTTTCAGAAAAGATAAAACAAAAAATTTAATAGTTTTTCAATTGTATGATGGTTCAATCCACGCAGAAGTAAATCAATCTCCTAAAGGAAAAATTATTTCAAACAAGACCATTCCCACAGAAAAAAGAAGTTATAGGATTACACAATTTAAAAAATATCATTTGAAAATTGACTTGGTCCAGAGAAATGAAAACTTTAGCCCCTTTCGGCTTAGACTTAGGGAGTTGCCTATTGAAAAGCTAAATTATGAAATTAGAAATGCAGAAAGAGATTCAAAAAAAGAATTAATGTACCTAATTGAATTTCATAGAAGAATTGCTTTTCCTTTTATTTCTTTAATATTTGCGATGCTAGGAGCATCACTTGGGGTAACAAATCAAAGAACTGGAAAACAGGGAGGATTCTTACTCAGTCTAACTATATTGTTCCTTTACTATCTTCTTGATACTTTTTTCAAAGGCCTTGGTGAGAATAGATTTTTATCACCTATTTTCTCGGCATGGGGGGCAAACATAATTCTAACATTATTGACTCTTTATTCTGTATATAAAGTTAATCGCGAAGGGGATTTCAAAATAATGAAAGTAATTTCAAAACCCTTCACATCGCTAAATAATTTCACAAATTTAATTAGAAGAAAATCATGAGTATAATAGAGAGATACATTTTAAAGCGTTTTCTAGTTTTCCTGGCTCTTTTCCATATCGGAACAACAACACTTTTTTTACTCGCAGAATTCATCGAACGAATTGATGACCTAGTGGAAAAGAATGCATCTTTTTCTCACAGTTTTCTTTATTTTTTCTATAAGATTCCTATGCTTTCCGTTGAAGCAATGCCAGTATCAGTTCTATTAGGTTCAGTAACTACATTATTTATTTTTTCAAGAAGAAAGGAAATACTTTCGATGTTAGTTTCTGGTATTAGCATCTATAAAATTATAAGCCCAATTCTAATCGCAACACTAGCTATAGGTCTTCTAAACTTTCTTGCAAGTGAATTTGTAACTCCAAAAACTAATGAACTATGGTATTACAATTGGCGAGTGAACATAAAAAAGATACCTATTAAGTCTTACCAAGAACAAAATTCTGTATGGTTTAGATCTAAGGACAAATCCATTATTTGGTTTATTAATCACTATGACCCAAAATTAAAGAAGATGAAGAACGTGACTCTCTTTTTTTTAGATAACAACTATAATTTAAGAAAAAAAGTTCAGGCTCTTCAGTCAAAATGGGATAAAAAAGATTCTAATTGGATTTTCTTTAATGGGAAAATACAAAAATTTCTTTCTTCCGGAAACATATACAAAAAAGAGTTTGACAAGCTAAAAATGAATGTCTTTGAAAAACCTAGTGATTTCGAAGATATAAGAAAAGATCCTGAACAAATGAATTATCGAGAGATAAGATCTTACATTGATTTCCTAAAACAAACTGGCGTAAATCCAACAAAATTTGAGGTCCAAAAATGGTCAAAATTAGCGAAACCATTTATGATTTTCATATTAGTTCTGGTAATAATTCCATTTACTCTCAATAATAGTTTTAATTTTTCTTCTGCAATCGGAACTATTGTATCCGTTATTTTAGGATTTAGTTTTTTTGTGATTTTTTATGCAAGCCTATCACTAGGCGATAATGGCACATTACCACCATTCTTTTCCGCATTCGCACCTAACGTTCTTTTTCTTGGTCTTGGAACGTACTTCTTAACATTTTTGAAGAGCTAAAACTAGCAAATCTTTTTGAGTATAAGTTCCCATAAGGAGTCAGAATTATCTATTTTCATTTTCACAGTTAAAACTAACAAAGGAACGCCAAGCTTAAAATCATCAAGTTTCACAACATCTTTTTGAGTAGTAATCATATAATCTGGATTTAATTCTTGAGTTTTTTTCCTTATTTTCTCGAGATTTCTTTCGCAATAAAAAACATGATCAGGAAACTTAAGATGTTCTATTATAGTAATACCTTGTTTTTCGAGAATATTATCAAAAGAATCTGGATTTCCAATCCCACTAAAGGCAAGAATTCTACTTGATTTAATATCTTCCAATTTAAAATAGGATTCCTGTTCGGGACAAAAAATATGCTCAACAGTTAGTTCGCCTTTAAAAATAGGCACTGTGAGATTTAGGGAAGCAAGGTTTTGCTCCCCTTTCTCTTTATCTTCTCCAGTAACAAGAAATGCATCCGCATACTTAGAATGACTTATTGGTTCTCTCAAAATACCAGATGGAAAAACTCTACCATTTCCAAACGGATTCTTACCATGAAAAAGAAGAAAATCGAAGTTTCTTTTTAATTTCAAGTATTGGAAACCATCATCAATCAATACAACATCTACATTAAAACTAGATATAACTTTTTCGCCTGAAAGTATACGATTAGTACCAGTTATTATGGGAACATTGGGAAATAATCTTGATAACATGACTGATTCATCTGAAGCAGGAGGAGAGGTTAAAATATTGCCTTTTCCGTCACTTACTAATGTGAAATTAGAATTTGAACTTCCGTATCCACGACTTATAACTGCTGGATTTAAATTTTTTTCAATTAACTTTCTAAGAAGCCAAATTAAAACTGGTGTTTTTCCCGTTCCACCCAATGAAATATTTCCAATAGAAATAACTGGCACGGACAAAAATGTAGATTTAAAAAAATTTGTATCAAAAAGATACCTTCTAACAAACATTAGTACGGAGTATACAAAACCAAATGGAAATAGAATTAAAGTTAACATTTTTGCCCATAATCTGGCATTTTTTTTGCCGCTTAGAGCATTTAACAAATAAATTCTAAATTTATTCAATTTCCAACTCCTCAGAAGTCTCAATTGCCTTCAATATTAAACTAGTTGCATATAAAGAAGACCCTTGATTGTCTCTTACCAATTTATATCCTATAGAACCTACTTTTTTCCTTAAGACTTCATTTGAAAGCAAATCGTTCATTACTCTCTTTAGATCCTGTTCTCCTTCAACCTGGTATGCAGCTCCTTCTTTTAGAAGCAACTCTGAGACCTGATTAAAATTATACATATGTGGACCAAAAATTACTGGAATTCCACGCACAGCAACTTCTATTGGATTCTGCCCCCCATGCCTAATTAAACTTCCACCAACAAAAGCAAAAGTAGCATAAGAATAAAACTTAGCTAGTTCTCCCATTACATCTAGTATTATTATCTGTCCATCTTCTAAAATATTTTCAGAAATAGAACTCCATAAAACAGATTTTTGTCCCATATTTTGTATTTTTTTTTGGATCGATTCAGTCCTATTTATGTGACGTGGTGCAATCATTAGGCTAATCTTAGGAAATTTCCGCTGCAAACTTACAAAAACTGATGTAACAATTTCTTCCTCACCCTCATGCGTACTACCTGCCAGTATTAGGTTCTCCAATACAGAAATTTTTGGTTTAGAAAAATTGGCATTTTTCTCGTTATTTTCAGGTAAAAGCTCAACTGAATCGTATTTAATATCGCCTGATACAGTTACATCACAAGCTCCCAAAGAAACAAAATATCCTGCATCCTCTTTTCCACGTGCGACTACTTTAGATAAAAGATTAAATATTGGTCGGAAAAAAAAGCCAAATGATTTATATCTATTAAATGAACGTCTTGAAAGTCTTGCATTTACGATAAAAACTGGGCATCCATATCTTCGGGCTTGGTTTATTATATTAGGCCATATTTCAGTTTCTATTATCACCAATATATCAGGGTTCATAGATTTAAAAATTCTTTTGACTATCGAAATAAAATCAAATGGAAGATAGAACACTTTTTCAACTCCCGGAATTTTCAAAGCTTCTAGTCTTCCGGTCTGAGTTACAGTTGAAACATAAATTATTAATTCAGGATTTTTATTAGAAATCGTTTTTATTACTGTTTCAGCTACTTTCACTTCACCTACTGAAACGGCATGAAACCAAAGTTTCTTACTTTTTAAATTTTTCGGTCCAAACTTATTAAAACCAAATCTTTCAAAGAGACCAACTAAAGAATCTTTTCTCTTCCACGTTCGATAGATAAAGAATAAAAGTAATAAAGGAGAAAAAATCCGAAGCAAAAAATTGTATAAAAAATAAGACATTAAGAAATCTTTTCATCTTTTATTGTTAATGAAGATTCAGCTAATAGGTTAGACTTTTTTATTGCATCCTGAATCTGAATTGTATAATTTTCTAATTCGTTTCGTTTTAATTTTCTTGGTACTGAAATCGGCTCTCCATAATTCATTGATAATTTTGAAAAAGGAAGGGGAATAACAGTCCTATCCCATGTTGACAATTCAAATGAATTCTTGATAGCAAAACCTAAAGGTAAAATTTTACACCCGCTTAAAGAAGCCAGCTTAACTATTCCGTTTTTAACTTCATTTGGAGGTCCCTTAGGTCCATCTGGAGTTAAAACTAGGTTATACCCTTCCCTGGAACTCTGGATGAGGCTTCTTAGAGCCATACCTCCACCTTTGTTAACAGAAATTGTACTAGAGGACCCCCTAACAAAACGGCTTCCAAAACGAAACATGATTCGTGAAATTAGTTCTCCATCTCTACTTTTACTCGTTAGACATTTATGTGGCATAGTTCGGAAAAATGAGATGGGAAGTGTTATATGTCTATGCCAGAATACAAAAATATATTTTCCAAATTTATCTCTAAGAACTTCTTCATGTAACTTAGGCTGGAGACATTCTATGGTCATAGTTTTGTAGATAGAATTTAATAATTGATAAATTGCACTAGAAAAAAAACGTATTCGGAAAGATACATCGATTTTTAAACCAAAAATATCATAATTCTGGTCAATTCTAACTCTATTTTGTTTCTGCATTTTCAAACCAATCATTCAAAATATATTCTGACGCATTTATATATGGATTTGAAGATTCTAGCTTTTTTCTAATTTCACTTATAAAAGTTTTTTCTTTCTTAAATTTATTTCCTTCAATAAAAAGATTTCTTACTAATTTCGCAATATCAATACCGTTTACTTTTCCCTGCAGTAGTTCTGGGACAACTTCTTCACCAACAATTAAATTCGACAAACCTAAATAATCTACTCTCATTAAGAAATACTTAGCTAAAAAATAACTTAGAATATCAGTTTTATATATAAGTATAGATTCAACTCCTATTACAGAGGCTTCCAAAGAAGCGGTTCCACTTGAAACAATAGCAAAATCTGAAATTTTAAGAAGTTCGGATAATTTTCCACGATAAGGAAGAATAAAATTTTCAGATTTGTTTAAAAATGAATGGATTGTATCTTTAGGAAGTGAGTTTGCTTCAGAAACTACAAAAACTGTTTTTGATAATTCTGAATGCAGAATCCTTGCAGCATCAATCATAGGAGGCAGATGCCTATTCAACTCTTTTCTCCTACTCCCTGGAACAAGAGCTATGATATTATAGGTATTATCAATATTTAGATCGTTCTTTGTTAAGCCCGTTTTCGTTTTTTGCATTAACTCAAAACATATTGGATTTCCAATATATTTAGCAGGGATATTACTTTTTTTAAAGAATACGTTCTCAAAAGGAAAAATTGTGAGTACTAGATCAAAGTTCTTTGCAATCTTTTTTGTACGAGATGGTTTCCATCCCCAAATTTGTGGAGGAATAAAATATATCATACGACTTTTCAGAAGATTTTTCTTTAATAACCTAACTAAATTCATATTAAAACCTGGGAAATCTACAAAGATTACTATCTCAGGTTTTTTTTCGATCGCAAACTTTAAAATTTTTGAACGAGTTTTCATTAATTCAGGAATAACTTTTATTCCATCAAGTATACCCGTAACTGAAACATTCTCGTAAGAATACAGGATCTCAACTCCAGCAGAATCCATGTACGGACCACCCATACCAGAAAACATTATTTGAGGATACTGCTCTGAAATTGAACTAACCAATCTAGAAGCGTGAAGATCTCCAGATGCCTCACCAGCTATAATCATTATCCTGGAGGGAGTTGATTTCATTTTTTGAGATTTTCCGAAAGACCGTAAATTTTAATTCCTGCCATTTCAGAATTGTTCATTACTTCATCATAATCTGTAACTAAAGTGCCATTCGCTTGCATAACAAGCGCTGAAGCAGAAATCTTTTTCAAAACATCAATTGTATCTAACCCAATTACAGGAAGATCATAACGAGGATCTTGACTAGGACGAGCAACCTTACAAATAACGCTTCCCTCGACTCCTAATTCATGCGACCTGTAAAGGGTAGCATCTGTCCCTTCAATCCCTTCAACAGCAATTACAGCTCCATTTTTAAACACTACTGTTTGTCCAATATCTAAATCGGCAATTTTTCGAGTTATTTGATAATAACTTCTAAATTCTGAGATATCTTCTTCGTCAATTTCAATTTGATTTAGAGAACCTTCCTGAGCAACTATCGATTTCAAAAATCTTAACTGAGAAATAACTTTCAAACCATTAGTTTCTATGAAATCAATTATTTGATTCATTATACTCACATCATTTAGACGACCTGCATTTTCTAAAATCTTCCTTGCATGTTCATCAAATTCATGAATAGAAGTGAAAATTCTTCTTTTATCTACCTTACCGGCAAAACCAATATTCTTAACCCCTTGAAGTTTGAAATAGTCGATTATCTCCATTGGTTTGCCAATAGGGAAAAAGATTGAATTGTCTGTAATATTTTTCAACAAACTAAAAGAATTCTCTGTTAATCCAACACCAACCACAGAAATTCCTTCTTTCTTCGCAGATTTAATAAATTCCAATGGAAGAACTCCATCTCCAGCTATTAATCCTACTCGTTCAGTTAAATCTTTCATATATTCTCAAATTAAGAAGAGACGGGGGCAGGAATATCCAAGATATCAATAATCTGAAGTGCTACTTCTAAAGAAAATAAATCTAAATGCGGATTTTCTACTACCTTTTTAGCTGAAGCAGAATCTAAAAAGTGTCGCAACTCTAATTTCAAAGGATTATCCTTATGGACGAATAATCTCTCCAATTCAGATTGTTCCCTATATTTCAGATCTTCTCTTGAGAGCTGATGTTCACTAGATGCCTTCCTTTGAATACGTAATTCTTGGTCACCATAATCAAGGGTTATATATGCATCTGGTTGAGATATTGAAAGAGTACGAATTTTACTCTGTGTTACCCTACTAGCGATCAAATTTGCAACACAACCATTCTCAAAAACCATTTGGACATTTGCGATATCATCTCTTTGACTATGGATGGATGCTCCAACTGCAGATAATGATACTACCTTCTCATTCATAAGCCTAAGAACTATATCAAGATCATGAATCATCAAATCAAGTACAACACCATCATCCCTAACACGTTCGGTAAAAGGCCCCATTCTGCGACACTCTATTAGAGATGGATTAGTTACAATATTTTTCAATTCTTGAACAGCGCCATTAAACCTCTCAACATGACCAATATGCAAAACGAGTTTATTCTTTTTCGCGATTTCATATAATTCTTTAGACTCTTCTAAGGTATTAGCAATCGGTTTTTCAACAAGAACATGAACCCCACTTTGAAGAAAAAATCTGGAAACAGAGAAGTGATGTCGTGTTGGAACCGCAATCGTAACTGCATCTACTGAATCCAACATATCTTCTGGTCTCTTAAAAAAAACAGTGCCATATTTATCTGCAATATATTTTGCTCTTTTTTCATCTAAATCACAGACTGCTACTATCTCATAATCTAAAAGTTCAGAAAGAGCTGCGACATGGTAACTACCCATATGACCAACTCCAACTACCCCTACTCTTAATTGCCTTGACATTTCTTACACTCCATTAATTTCATATAGTTCCTTGATAAATACCACGCTCAGAACTCCTAACAAAATCAATAACAATTTTTATCTCTCTATCAAGTACAAAATCATTTTCAATTTTCTTACACGAATCTATCAAAGTTTCTTTAGAATCAAACAAAACCTTATATACTGACTTAATATTATTTCTAACTTTAGATGAAAGTCCTTTTCGTTTCATTCCTATAATATTTAAACCCCTCACTCGAACAGGATTTGAGTCTATCATAGTAAATGGAGGAATATCTTTTTTCACAGCACTATGTGCACCAATAAAAGAACCTTCACCAATACGTGTAAACTGATGAAAACCTACATAAGCTGATACAAAAACATCATCTTTAATGAACGTATGACCGCCACACGCGCAAAAACTAGCAAAAATCACTCGATTTGACACTTTACAATCATGACCAACGTGGACCCCATTCATTAAATAACAATCTTCACCTATGATGGTAGAATTTTGATTATCCATAGAACGATGAACTGTAACAAACTCTCGAATGACGGTCCGTTTTCCAATTACTAAATCGCCTGTCTCTTTGTCTAGAGATAAAACTTGGGGTTCACAACCTAAAACAGCACCTGAAAAGATTCTACATTCTTCTTTAACAACTGTTGGCCCTTCAATAACAACATTACAACCTATAGAAACTCCATCTTTAATTACAACATCTTTACCAATTACAGAACCTGAACCTATTTGCACATTATCACCTATAAGTGCACTTTTATGTATCTCTACTGTTTTATGAATTTCATTCACTTTTTTATCTCGTAACAAATGCTGAAATAATAGCTTCAGCAGCTACTTCCTTATTTACGGTTGCGACACCAGACATTTTAAAAAAATTACTTCTTGATTTTAACATCTTCACTTCTAATGAAAGACAATCCCCAGGAATCACAGCTCTCTTAAACTTTGCTTTCTCTATAGTAGTGAAAAAAAACGGGTCGCCTTTTTTTAAAATTTTCGAATAAAAAAGATAGACAACACCTGTCTGAGCGAGAGCTTCTAAAACTAAGACTCCAGGCATAATAGGTCTTTCCGGAAAATGTCCCTTAAAAAAATCAAGAGAAGTATCAATATTTTTTTCTGCTAAGATTAAAGGAATATCATTATTAATAGAAAGGACCCTATCTACTAGTAAGAATGGTTCTCTATGCGGAATAAGTTTCTTAATTCCATCTATTTCAATCATTCTTTTCCTCATCTTTATCGAAGGAAGAAAACTTCTTAAACAAATCTGGTAATCTTCTAAGTAATGATAAATTTCTCTTTGCAATTCCTATTTCTTCGGCAGGAAAACCAAAATAAGTTTTCCCTGTAATGAGCTTTTTTGACGCTGCACTTTTTGCGGCTAACTTAACATTATCTTCAATTTCCACATGCTCTATGGAACCTGATTGACCTCCAAAATAGACGTTTTTTCCAATCTTCACACTACCGGCGATACCAACTTGCGATGCTAAAAGACAATTCTCGCCAACAAAAACATTATGTGCAATCTGTACCTGATTATCTATCTTTGTCCCTGAGCAAATCCTAGTCTCTTCTATTGTCCCCCTATCAATAGTACTATTGGCTCCAACTTCAACATCATCTTCTAATACGACTACCCCAGTTTGAGGAAATTTTAGATGGTCGCCCGACTCTTCCTGTACGTATCCAAATCCATCTGAACCAATAACAACCCCAGCATGTAAGATAACCCTAGAACCTATTACAACATCAGAATAAAGAACTACATTCGGAGAAATTTTACAATCCTCTCCAATAATTACTCCCTCTCCTATCTTTGTTCCAGCAGAAATCTGGCATCTATCTCCTATAGAAACATCGTCTCCTATGACAACATAAGGACCAATAAAAATATTTTTTCCTAATTTTACGTTTTTTCCATACAAAGCAGTTTCATCTAAACCTATTTTCAAGTCTTTATCTGGTCGAAAAAGAGGAATTATTTTTGCAAAATCTAATTTTGGATTCCTTGAAATAATCGAGGGACGATCAGATTGAATTTCTGGTGGTATAATTAAGGCTCCAGCAGAACATTCTTTAAGATTTTTTTCTGAAAAAACAAAACTTAGTTCTTTAGAACTTGCACTCTTGTAATCGGCTATATCTGAAACCTCAAAATCACCATCGCCTATCAAATCACCATTTATGAATCCGGCTATTTTGGAAAGTCTCATAAGGCCTACTATTTTAAAGAATCATACCTCTGAATAACTTTATTAGTTAGATCAATAGAACTATTTCGATATAAAACAAGAGTAGAACTATCTATGACTAAATCAAAATTTTGCTCTTTAGCAACTTTGCTAGAAATTTTTCTTATTGTTCCAACAATTTTACTGAGCACTCTTCTCTTTTCACGTTCTAAATCTCTTTTCTTTTCGCTAAAGAACAATCTTAATTCATCTCTTTTTCTAAGTAGTTTCCTTTGCAAACCGAGTACTTCTTTTCTTTTCTCGTCCCTCTTCTTTTTTCTCCAAATAGCAGCTTTTTGATTAAATTCATCTTGTAACTTTTTAACCTTGACCATTCTGTTTTGTAAATCTTTTCTTCTAGACTTAATTAAATTATCTAATTTTTTAGCTTTCTGTTCTAATTTACTACGAGCTTTTAGTGCTGGTTTAGAATTGCGAAGGACCTCCTGAACATCAACAACACCAAATTTGGCTGCAAAAACAGAATAACTAGAGAGCAACAAAAATAAAAATAAACTTAATAGTCTCATTTCACCTCAACAAATTTAGAATCCAACACCTAATTGAACATGCGATTCTCTGCTTCGTTCTCCAGACTTTGCATCAAGCTTATATCCCATATCAACTTTCATTGGTCCAAGCGGTGTAACAAAACTTAATCCAACTCCAGCTGAGTAACGAAGATCGCCTAAATCAAAAGCATTATGCCGTTCCCAAACATTACCAGCATCAGTAAACAAAGAAATACTAGTTGGACCAATAAAAGGATGTCTAATTTCAAGAGAAAGTACGGCAGCTGATAAACCACCAATAACATTTCCTTGTGAATCTTTAGGTCCTAAATCATCAGAACGAAACCCCCTTATACCCTTACCATAACCTTTAGAGTATAAACGACGATAACCTGGCACTTTTCCACTAAATGTATCCACATATCGTAAATTAACATGGGTCTTTAAAACTAATTTCTTTAAAGACCTAATGCGCAAATCTTGACCGATACTTTTAAAATATTGAAATTCATTTTCAAATGAAAACATGTCTATATCTGCACCGAGGAATCCTCCTGAAAGAGCAGGAACTAATTTAAAATAAATACCTTCTGTTGGCATGCCTTTTGAATCTCTACTGTCATATTGCATCCACGGAGTTAATCTACTCTCTAAACGAGTTTTATTTTCTATATCCAGTATATCTTGATGAGTATTCGCTTTTGCATTTGTAATTTTAGTTGCTGAAAACTCATAAGCTAAATATACATTCATGAATTCAAAGATTTCTTTACCTACTCCAATACGAGCACCTTCTCTACGACTATCAAAAGAGTCAAATTCTTGATCTTCAAAAAACAAATCCCCACCAAGTGAAAATCCCTTGTCCATAAAATCAGGATCAGTTAATGTCCCTACGAAATCAGTATCTTGTTTTGTAATTGAACCTTTAAAACTAGTACTATATGCCCTACCAAACAAATTATTTTCTCTTACTTGACCCATAACACCAGCACCTGACTCACTACTTAAAGTCATACCTCCAGTAATTGAACCAGTAGGTTGTTCTTTAACCTTAATATTTATATCCATTAAGTTTTCTTTACCTGGAACGTCTTCTTCCTTTACTGACATCTTACTAAAGAAACCAAGACGCCCAATTCTCTTTCTCGTGATAGCGAGAGCCTTAGAATTATACAAACCTCCTTCAACAACTCTTATATTTCTTCGAATAACATTATCGCGGGTCCTTGTATTTCCTTCTATTTTAATATTTCTAATATATACTCTATTTCTTGTATCGATTTTGATTGTCAAATCTACTTTTTGGCTATTTTCGTCTAAATCTATCATAGGTTTTACCGTTGCATATGCATATCCAAACTCACTATAGCGACTTCTAATATTTCGGATATCTGAACGAAGAATTGAACGATCAAAGATATCACCCTCAAACATCTTCAATTGCTTCACCAATTCAGTCTTCGGGATTATTTTTTCTCCTCCAACAATGTTAATTTTATTAATGGAGTAAATTTTTCCTTCTGTGATAGGAATTATTATCGATAATTTATTCCTATCGACATCTTTTTTAATTATAGGCTGACCAATCTGAACTTTAATAAAACCATTTTTTTGATAATGCGCATCTAATTTCATAAGATCTCTTTGAAGGATTTCTTTAGTATAAATTCCAGAATCAGTAAAAAACGAAAACAGTCCTTCTTCATTCAAATCAATCACACGTAATAATTTTCTTTTCGAAAATGCACTATTCCCCTGAAACCTTATAGATGAAACTCTTACACTATCTCCTTCATCTATATTCAAAGTTATCTTCACTTTATTTTTCTTCTGAGACTTTAAAATAGCTTCTACTTTAGCAAAAAAATAACCTTTTTCTTCATAAAGTTTTCTTACATTTTGCAAAGTATTATTGAGTGTAGATTTATTAACGATAGTCTGTGTCTTAATAGTAAGCAATTCCCTGATGTCATCATTAGAAACTTGAGAATTTCCTGAAATAACTATAGAGGTGATTGTTGGTTTTTCGGTTATTCTATATATAACTCTTAAACCGCCTTCGAAAGATTTAACTTCTACTTTAACATCACGAAAAAATCCAAGAGAAAAGATTTTACGAACATCCGACCTTGTCTGCTTTACAAGCTCATCGTTTTTGTAACTTTTTCCAACCTTTAAACCTAAATGGAAAAAAATTGTTGACCTGTCTACTCTATTATTTCCCTCTATCTCTATAGCTTTAATGGTAATAGCAGGTGAATTTGTTTTGGCGTGAACAAAAAAAGACGTAAGAGCAATGAAAAATAGAAGTGTAAAAATATTAACTAAAGCTCTCACGGAAAAAAACATGACCCCCTCCTGAGGGCTTTAATAAAAAAAGTAAAAACTCTTAATTAAGCATCCTGCGCACTAAATACTTCTGAAGTCTCTTTAGCCTCAAAAATCAATTCATCTCCTGCCAATTTGACTAAAACAGTTCCTCCATCAGTGAATTTTCCACGCAAGAACTCTTCACTCAAAGTATCTTCTATATGTTTCTGAATGACTCTCCTGAGTGGTCTTGCTCCGTAAGAAGGATCAAAACCTTCTTTCGCTACCCACGAACGTGCTTCATCTGACAACTCTATACATAAATTCTTATCTTGTAAGGTCTTATTTATTTTTGCAATTTCAATATCAACAATTTTTGTTATATCCTCATGTGACAGAGTTCTAAATGTTGCAATTTCGTCTATACGATTCAAGAATTCTGGGTTAAATGTTCTCTTTAACTCGTCCCTGATTCTATCTTTCATTTTATCAAAATTATTCGCTAAATCATTTTTCTGAAATCCTACTGCAGAACCCTTTTCAATAGTTCTTGCAGCAATATTTGATGTCATAATTATTATCGTATTTTTAAAATCTACTTGGCGTCCGTAACTATCTGTCAAAGTACCATCTTCCATGACTTGAAGTAAAATATTGTAAATGTCAGGATGTGCCTTTTCTATTTCATCTAAAAGAACTACAGAATAAGGTTTCCTTCTAACTTGTTCTGTAAAATGCCCACCCTCTTCATAACCAACATACCCAGGAGGTGCCCCAGTTAAACGGGAAACATTAAAACGTTCCATGTATTCACTCATATCAATTCGAATCAGAGCATTCCTATCTCCAAACATAAAATCTGCTAAAACTCTTGCCATTTCAGTCTTTCCAACTCCAGTAGGGCCTAAAAAGAGAAAACTACCAATTGGTCTTGTAGGACTTTTAAGACCAGAACGGGCACGACGTACAGCTTTCGTAAGTAAACGAGTAGCTTCTTCTTGACCTATAATTTTTTCGTTTAATTCCTCTTCCATTCTCAGAAGACGCTTGTTCTCAACCTCTTCAATTCTTTGCAAAGGAATTCCAGTCATACGACTAACCACATAGGCAACATCCTCTTCTGTTACCAAAGGTTCATCATCGGTCTTTTCTTTTTCCCAATCAGACTTCATCTGATCTAAAAGATTTCTATCTCTTTCTTCCTGATCTCTGAGTTCAACTGCCTTCTCAAAATCTTGATTTTCTATCATATTCTTCTTGATGCGAACTGTCTCTTCTATACTTTTTTGCATCTCTTTAATATCATTAGGGAAAGTTTCTCTTTCAATCCTTACTTTACTGCAGGCTTCATCTATCAAGTCAATTGCTTTATCAGGAAGAAATCTATCAGAAACATATTGAGATGAAAGCTTCACAGCTGCTTCTATAGCATCACTTTGCAAACGAGTTTTATGATGATCTTCATACCTTTCTTTTAAACCATTCAGAATACTTATTGTATCCTCAATTGAAGGTGGATCAACCATAATGCTTTGGAAACGTCTCTCCAAAGCTCCATTTTTTTCTATATATTTCCTATATTCATCTATCGTTGTTGCACCAATACATTGCACTTCACCACGACTCAGAGCTGGTTTCAACATATTGGAAGCATCAATAGACCCCTCTGCAGCTCCGGCACCAACTAATGTATGTAATTCATCAATAAAGATAATAATTTGCGGACTTTGCTTAATTTCTTTCATAATAGCTTTTAGTCTTGCTTCAAATTGCCCACGATACTTAGTACCTGCAACTAAAGCACCCAAATCTAATTGTATAACTCTTTTATCGAATAAAATTTGAGGTACATCGCGAGAGAAAATTAATTGAGCAAGTCCTTCGACAATAGCTGTTTTACCAACTCCTGGTTCACCTATTAAAACTGGATTGTTCTTCGTTCTTCTCGCTAGAATCTGAACTAACCTTTCAGTTTCAGTTTCTCTTCCAACAACTGGATCTAACTTTCCTTCCTGTGCAAGTACAGTAAGGTCCCTTCCAAATTCATCTAAAGACGGAGTCTTACTTTTCTCTCTGGTTCTACCGCTAACTGGCTCTTTAAGTAAATTAATTGTCTGTTCTCTCGTCTCCTGTAAGTTTATTCCCAAACTAGAAAGAACTTTTGCAGCTAATCCATCCTTTTCTCTAACAATTCCAAGTAAAAGATGCTCAGTGCCTATATAATTATGACCCATTAAACGAGCCTCTTCTACTGCATATTCAAGTACTTTTTTTGCTTTGGGAGTAAATGGGATATCGCCTTCAACAGGTGTATCTACACTTTTTGGAAGATTTCTCTCAAGTTCAACACGTAATTGTTTAGGATCAATCCCTAATTTTTGAAGTACAGCAATAGCGATACCTCCTCCATCTTTCAATAAACCAAGCAAAATATGCTCAGTACCAAGATATTCATGTCTATATCTTTCGGCCTCTTCTCTAGCTAGAATTACTACCTTGCGGGCACGCTCTGTAAATCTCTTAAACATTTGGCCCTCCTAAACATTGATCATTAATCAAACCATCTACTATATGCATTTTTTTATCCATGCTCTCTGATAATACACTATTATGCGTCACGATCAAAAACGTTTGGCGTGTTTTAGAATTTATTTCTTTTAGCAATTCATAAATCCTATTTGTATTTGAAGAGTCTAAATTACCCGTTGGTTCATCCGCAAGAACAATCTGAGGTTCATTTGCTAGAGCCCTTGCAATTGCAACTCTTTGTTGCTCTCCACCAGATAATTCGGAAGGTCTATGATTCATTCTCTCTTTCAAATCTAAATCTAATAATAGTTTTTCAGCCTTTTCTCTAGCAGAGGAACGAGATTTTCCTCCAATTAAAATTGGAATCATTACATTCTCAACCGCTGTAAATTCTGGGAGTAAAAAATGAAATTGAAAAACAAAACCGATCATTTCATTACGAATTTTTGACAAATGAGAATCTTTTTCATTTTCAATAGACCTACCATTCAAAATTATTTCTCCAGAAGAAGGTTTATCTAAAGTACCTAAAAGATGAAGCAGAGTAGATTTGCCAGCACCTGAAGGTCCAGTAATAGCAACCATCTCTCCCTCAATTATTTCAAAACTAATGCCTTTTAGGATATCAACTTGATTTTTGCCAATTTTAAAACTTTTCTTTAAATCTTTAACTTTTAAAATCATTTCACTATTCCAAATTTAAGGTTTTAAAATTGCAAGAGAATTTATTGCAAAAAATCAACCAAATCTTAACTCATCAATCGGATCTATTGAAGAAGCGCGCCATGCCGGATAAACAGTCGCAACTAGACTTACTAAAATAGACAAAAGAGAAATTGTTATTACTTCAAAAAACTGCATTTCTATAGGGAGTCTATCTATATGATAAATACTTGCTGGCAAGATTTCGAACCCAAAAAAATTTTCAAGAAAAGATTCTACCAAATGTAGATTCCATCCTAACAACAAACCCAAAAAAATTCCCAGCATAGTCCCAATAAAACCGATAAATGCTCCTTGGAAAAAAAACAACCGGAGAATAAAACTCTTGGTAGCTCCCATTGATTTTAAAATAGCAATATCTTTTCCTTTCTCCATAACCACCATTACAAGGGAACCTGCTATATTAAAAGCAGCAACGATAACAACTAACATAAGAAGAATAGTCATTGTTGTTTTTTCAGTTTTAAGGGCCGAAAACAGGTTTTGATTCATCGTCTGCCAAGAACGAACCTCATATTTGGCACCTATCCTATTTTTTATTCTTTTTGAAATTTTCTCAGAAAGAAAAATATCACTCACTCGAACATGTAAACCCGAAACGTAATTTCCTAATCCAAAAAAATCTTGAGCACCCTGAAGTGAAATAAAAGAAAGACCTGCATCATATTGATAAAATCCACTCTTAAAGATACCAGCAACAACAAAATCGTTAGCTCTAGGAATTAGTCCCATAGGGGTAACTTTTCCTATAGGGCTAATCATCTTAACGGTATCTCCTGGCTCTACTACCAATTTAGATGCTAATTCACTTCCTAGAATTATTCCTCGTTTATTCTGTTTTTTTAGATCTCTAATTTTATTCAATGTACTTAAAGACATAAATTCAGCAAAATCTTTTTTACTAGATTTGTTTATACTTATTCCCTTCACAACTGCACCCATAACCCTACCTCTAGATGAAAACATTACTTGTCCATAGATGAAGGGAGAGGAAGATCTTACTTTCTCTTCATCATTGATTTTTTTTGAAAGTTCTCTCCATTTTAAAATTCCTTCATTCCCGTGACTAGAAACTACTACATGACTCTGCATCCCTAAAATTTTTCTTCTAAGTTCTTTTTCAAATCCTGTCATAACTCCAACAACAACTATAAGAGCCATAACACCAAGACCTATCCCAAGAATAGAAATTAACGTTGTCACTGAAACAAAAGAAGAATTACGTTTTGATAGCAAATGACGTATCCCTATAAATATCTCTGAAAAGAACATCATTTATCCTCTGTTCTTTCTTAATAATGGAAAAAAAATCACATCACGTATAGATGGGGAATCTGTAAGAAGCATCACGAGTCGATCTATTCCAATTCCCTCGCCTGCAGTAGGTGGCAATCCATATTCTAAAGCTATAAGATAATCTAAATCTATTTCATGGTTTATTGCCTCTTCAGTATCATCAGACTTGAGTTGTTCCTCAAATCTAACTCTTTGTTCATCTGGATCATTTAACTCAGTATATGCATTCGCAATCTCTCTTCCTGATACAAATAGTTCAAAACGCTCTACGATATCAGGATCACTTTCGAGAGATTTTGACAAAGGAGAAAGTTCCTTTGGAAAATCATAAATAAAGGTAGGTTGTATAAGTTTAGGTACAACTGTCTCATCAAAAATAAGTTCTAGAATCTCTACGTGACTTGCCGTATCCAACTGTGAAGAAGAACTTCCATGAGAAAGACCAGATGCAAACTTTTTAGCAACCTCTAAATCAGAAAGAACTTCTGTAGGGGCTGAACCTATTTCGACTATAGATTCGTGCCATTTATGTCTTTCCCATCCTTTTTCGAAAGACAATTCTATATCTCCGAATTTAACTTTTGTTTCTCCCTTTAATTTCTTGCAGATTTCAGAAATCATAATTTCTGTCATTTCCATTAGATCATTATAGTCAGCATAAGCCTTATAAAATTCTATCATGGTAAATTCAGGATTATGTTGAGTAGAAATACCTTCGTTTCGGAAATTTCTATTTATTTCGTATACGCGGTCCATACCTCCAACAACCAAACGTTTCAAATAAAGTTCAGGAGCAACTCGAAGATAGAGCGGCATCTCAAGAGTGTTATGGTAGGTTTTAAAAGGTCTTGCAGTAGCTCCTCCAGCAATTGCATGCATCATTGGTGTTTCTACTTCTATAAATCCTCGGCTGTCAAGAAAATCTCTCATTAACTTAATCAACTCAGTTCTTGCTTCAAAGACTTTCATAGAATCAGGATTTGCAATCAAATCTAAATATCTTTGTCTATACCTCGATTCAACATTTTGTAGACCATGCCATTTTTCGGGAAGTGGCCGTAAATTTTTAGTCAGCAACTTAACCGTTCTAACCCAAACAGAAAGTTCTCCAGTTTTGGTTTTAAAAATCCCACCTTCAAAACCTGCAATATCTCCAATGTCTAATCCTTTTGCTTTTTCAAAACCTTCTTCTCCCAAATCTTTTTGCCTTACAAAGAGTTGAATCTGACCTGTACCATCTCTTAAATCCATGAAAATAACTTTCCCCTGCAATCTTTTCGCCATAATGCGTCCAGCAAGGGTGTAACTATTTTCTTTCTCTTCCTCTAATTCTTCCTTTGACAAGGAAGAAAACTTTTCCAAAATCTTTCTTATCTGATGTGAAACGGCAAATCTATTTGCGTATGGATTTACACCCTCTGAGCGAATTTCTTGAAGTTTATTTCTTCTTTGAGAAATTAAAAGGTTCTCTTCCTTTAATTCATCAGAAACTTCTTTATTATTTTCAGTATTAGAGTCTTCAAGATCATCTTTCATAAATGCATCGCCTTTTATAAAATTAAGTATTAAGTATCAATAAGAGTTCTCAAATAAGCATCTAAGAAAATATCTATTTTACCGTCTAAAACGGCATCTACATTTGAAAACTCGGTATTTGTTCTATGATCTTTTACCATACGATATGGATGTAAAATATACGAGCGTATCTGACTTCCAAAAGCTATTGTTTTTTTAGAGGCATGAATAACATCTTTTTTTTCTTGTTGTTTTTGTTTTTCGATTTCATACAATTGAGCTCTTAGGAGTTTTATTGCGGTTGCACGATTCTTGTGTTGACTTCTTTCGTTTTGACATGAGACGACAATACCTGAAGGCAAATGTGTAATCCTGACAGCAGAATCAGTCGTATTCACGTGCTGACCACCTGCACCAGAACTCCGAAAAACATCAACTCTCAAATCATTTTCAGACACATCTATAACAACATCATCATTTACTTCCGGGCTCACGTCTACAGACGCAAAAGACGTGTGTCTCCTTGAGTTCGAATCAAAAGGAGAAATTCTAATCAAACGATGCACACCAACTTCTGCTCGCAAATAACCGTATGCATATTCGCCTTCGACAATTAAAGTAACACTTTTAAACCCAGATTCATCGCCAGGAAAAACAGATACTACAGATACGGAAAAATTATTCTCTTCAGACCACCGCGTATACATTCGGGTTAACATACCCGCCCAATCCTGACTTTCAACACCACCGGCTCCCGCATTAACCGATATTATTGCATTTGAATAATTATCAGGCGAATTCATTATGGAACGAAACTCTTGTCGCTCAACTTCATTTTCGATAGAGAGAAGATTTTGGGAAATTTCTAATAGAATTTTTTCATCCTTACTGTGTTCTAGTTCCATAATTTCTATAAGTTCTTTTTGGTCGGAAAGACTTGTTCCGATATTTTTCCATGAATCTAGGACTCTTTGATAAGATGCACGTTTTTTTAAAATATTCTGTGCTTTTTCAGAATCATTCCAAAAATCTGATTGTCCAGATATTTTATCTAACTTCTGACACTCAGATTCAACTTTCTCAAGGTCAAAGACGACCCCATAGATCTTGAAGTTTGGATTCTAATAAATTTATTTTTTTTAACTGTTCTTCCATTTCTCCTCCAATAACAGACGAAAAAAGAAAATAACTAAAGTAGTAGTATTATACCTCAGAAAATCTAGACCCTATCAAGTTCAAAACGAAGAAGAAACAAACACAGAGAACAAAAATATCACCGTATTTTGAATAAAACGTTTGAGAATTCTTATTTAATTTTATACGACCATTCCAAATCCATCTCTTAAAAAGTTCACTTTCAACCAATATCTTACCCTTTTCATCAATTACAGCGCTTATCCCAGTATTTGCTACTCGTACTAATGGGGTACGCATTTCTATTGCTCTAAAAATTGCCATAGACAAATGTTGTTCTGAAGCCGCAGTTCTTCCAAACCAAGCGTCATTTGTCACATTCACTATAAAATCCACTTCTTTGAATTTTCTAACAACTCTGGGGAAAATAATCTCATAGCAAATCAAAGTTGAAAACTTATTTTCTCCTATTTCAAAAATAGTCTTTTTATTGCCTGTTTTAAATTGTCCAATAACAGGCACAAGCTTATTAACAAAAAACAAATAGTCTTTGAACGGCACATACTCGCCAAAAGGCACTAAATGTTTTTTGTCATACCTTGCAATTTTGGATCCCGAGGAATCAAATAAGAAAACTGAATTATATAACTCTTTCTTACCATCATTAGGAGAATGTCCTAAAGCTCCAAGTAATAAATTAGTTTTCTTTAAAAAAACAAGTTTCTTAATCCATTCTGCCCAAAGAGATTTGTCTCTTAAGACTAAAGGCAGTGAAGCCTCTGGCCAAATAATTAGCTTTCTTTTCTTCTCTGAGACATTCATCTTTTTACTAACAGATTTTGTTTGAATTTCTAGAACATTTTTGATGTATCCAATGTACTCTTTAGACCATTTCATTTCGGGTGAAATATTAGGTTGAACTATCCCGATTTCTTGAATTTTTGTCTTTCCTGAGAAAAACCTAGGACTAATTTTGAAATATCCATAACTGAAAACAAGAGCAGTAATTAATACTAAGAAAAGCCCTTCCCAGCGAATTAAACTCTTTGGACTAACAAAAGAATTAAACAAAATATAATTAATTAAAATTATAAAAAACGATATGCCATAAATACCAGTCAAGTCAGCTATTTGTATTATATAATGCATCTCAAACTGACTGTATCCCACTAAAATCCAAGGGAAACCAGTAAATAAATGAGCACGGATAAATTCTAAAGATACCCATATAGATGGAACACTAAGAAAAAATAATGATTTAAACTTATAAGAAAAACGAACAAAAAAGAATGAAAAAAAAGCAAAATAAAGTGCCATATACAGTACAAGCAGAAAAGTCAAAAAATACGATAGAAAAGGATGCAAACCACCATACGAAATCATCGTATTTTTCACCCAATGCACACTAAGACTATAAGCAACTACACCAGATAAGAGACCTAAACGGAAGGCTTGATGTGGACTTTTCCTGTATATAGAAAAAAACAAAGGAACTAAAAAACAAAATGACAACTGACTGAATTTAAAAGGTGGAAAAGACAAAGAAAATAAAATACCAGAAAAAATTGAAAAAACTATACTTCTTGAACCAGAAATAATCTCTATAAATTTATACATATTATTTAGATAAACCAGAAAGTGTCTTTGATTCTCCTAAATGATCACGAATCGCATTTACTAGTTGAGCGTTAATCCCTTCTACTTCTAATAGTTCTTCATCAGTAGCAGAAGAAACCCCCATAACTCCATTAAACTTTTTTATCAAAGCCCTTCTTTTCTTTGGTCCTAAACCTTTAACATCACTCAAACTATTTTCGAAATTTTTCCTTTTTCTCTCTTTACGATGGTAGGTAATCGCAAATCTATGAACTTCATCCCTGATTCTTTGAATAAGATGTTTTTCATCACTATCATTATTTAGTTTTATGGGGGTTTTTTCTTCTGGAATATATATCACATCACTATCTGTTCTATTATCAGAACCCCTTGCCTTAGAAATAGAACAAACACTTATTAAAGAAACTAAATTCAATTTTTTTAGAACTTCTAGAACTGCATTAAGTTGACCTTTTCCCCCATCAATCAATAACAAATCAGGTAATAATTTACCTTCATTTTTAAGTCTTTTTAAACGTCTATAAACAATTTCTTTTATTGACAAGAAATCATCGGGCTTATTCATTGGATATCTTATTCTATATCTCCGATAATCATCATGGAATGGCAACCCATTTTTAAAAGCAACACTTGCACCGACTATTGAATTTCCTTGCAAATTTGAAACATCAAACGCTTCTATGCGTTCAGGATATTTTTTTAATTTCAACTTTGATTCAATTTCTTCCAATGTATTTCTTAATAGAGATTCTTCATTTTCTTTAGATTCTATTTCTTCTAAAGCATTTAAACACGCCATTTTAAGTAATTTGTACTTTGTTCCCTTTTTAGGTATCTGTATTTCTACTCTCTTACCTTTTTTAAGAGAAAGCCATTTGGAAAGAATATTTATATCTTCAGGGAGATCAGATAACAGGATTTCCTGTGGAATCAGATTTTGCTTATTGTAATACTGTTTAACAAAACCTGAAATTAATTCTTTCTTTGAAATTTGATTTTGTACTTTGAATGAAAAATTTTGATCACCTAGCAATCGACCTCCTCTCACATAGAAGATACGAAAAGAAGCACGATTAGACTTCTCATAAAAACCAATTATGTCTTGATCACAATTTTTAGAATACAAAACCTTATGATTTTGGAGGACATACTCTATACTTTTTAAATTATCGCGAATGCTTGCTGCTTTTTCAAATCTCATTTCTTCAGAACATACTTCCATTTCTTCACGCAACCTTTTAATCAATTCGCGATCTTTTCCTTTCAGAAAATCGATTGTGTTCTTTACACAAATATCATATTCGACTTTTGTTTGAAGTCCATCACATGGCCCAAAGCAACTTTTCATTTGAAAATAAATACATCTTTCTGATGTTTTATCTTCTATTCCTCCGGTACATGACCTTACATAGAAAGTTTTTTGCAAAAATTTAACTGTTCTCCTCAAACTACTAGTAGAGGGAAATGGACCAAAGTAAAGATTATTGTCATCTAAAACTCTTCTCACTATCATTAAACGAGGAAAATCTTCGGATGTGGTAAATTTAAGATAAGGAAAACTTTTGCCATCTCTTAATTGTATATTATATAAAGGCTTATACTCTTTTATGAAATTATTCTCTAAAACTAGGGCTTCGACTTCATCAAAAGTTACTATATAAGAAATTTCCGCAATATCTTCAACCATTTTTGAAATCCATGGACTCCGTCCATGGTTACTTGAAAAATAACTTCTTACTCTAGATCTTAATTTTGATGCTTTTCCAATATATAGGACCTTTGCTTCAGAATTTCTGAAAATATAAATCCCTGGCTTTAAGGGCAACAACTTAAATGAATCTCTATTTGAAGTAGAAAGAATTGCAAACTTAGTTTCTTTAAAATTCAAAGTCTTCATAAAACTAAACCTTAATTCCTAATTGTTTTTTTTCATAACTAAAAATCTTGTCTCTTAAGAGAGCAGCATTTTCAAAATCTAATTTTTTAGCAGCCTCTCTCATTTCTATACGTAATTTTTCTAAATTAAGTTTGTCCTGTTCTGTAAAATATTCTATTTCCCTTCCGGATTCTATTTCACTCACATTCTGTCTTACTTCAGTTCTATCTTCACTGTTTAGCAGAGGATCTAATCTTTTTTCTATCGATTTAGGAATAATTCCTTTTTCCTTATTAAATCTAAACTGTAAATCTCTTCGTCTATCCATCTCTTCGATAGCACTGCTCATACTCCTTGTCATTTTGTCAGCGTACATAATAACTCTTCCATTCAAATGTCTAGCAGCTCTACCTGCAGTTTGTATAAGAGCAGTTTCTGATCTTAAAAAACCTTCTTTATCTGCATCAAAAATTGCAACTAATGCTACTTCTGGCAAATCAAGTCCTTCTCGAAGTAAATTGATTCCAATTAGAATATCAAATTCACCCGCCCTAAAATCTCTTATAATACTAACCCTCTCGACTGCGTCTATATCACTATGTAAATATCTGACTCTTAATCCGATATCATCGTAATACTCTGTCAGATCTTCAGAAAATCTTTTAGTAAGGGTAGTTGCTAGAACCCTGTCTCCCTGAGAAACAACTTTCTTTACCTCAGAAATAAGATCATCTACCTGTGATTTTGCAGAACGAACTTCAACAATTGGATCAATTAATCCTGTTGGCCTAATAATTTGTTCAACAACCACATTACTACTATTAGAAACTTCATAATCACTTGGAGTAGCCGAAACATATAAAACTTCTGTTAATTCGGCCTCAAACTCATCAAATTTAAGAGGTCTATTATCTAATGCTGATGGAAGTCTAAATCCGTGTGATACTAAAGTTTCTTTTCGAGATCTATCGCCATTATACATTGCACGAAACTGCGGAAGAGTTTGGTGGCTCTCATCTATAATAATTAAGGGATCATACTTAAAGTATGAAAACAAAGTGGAAGGTTGCTCTCCTTCTTCTCGACCATCAAGATGTCGACTATAATTTTCAATCCCATGGCAAAAACCAACTTCTCTTAACATTTCCAAATCTTCTCGTGTTCTGTCGCTTATACGTTTCCCTTCAAGGAATTTGTCCTCTTTTTCTAAGTAATTTATTTGCTCACACATTTCTTCCTCTATTTTATTAATCGCTATATTTAGTCTCTCATCTGGAGTTATATAATGGCTATTTGGATACAACTCTACAAAATTAATTTCTTCACCTTTAGATCTTCTTAAATGATCGATCTTAGAAATTTTGTCAATTTCATCTCCAAAAAGTTCAATTCGGACAATATAATCATCTATATGGGGAAGATGTATGTCTATGACATCTCCTCTCACTCGAAAAGTTGAACGTAAAAGTTCTATATCATCTCTTTTATATTGTATTTTAACTAGATCTTTTAGAAATTCTTGGCGATTAATACTCATTCCTTTTTCTAACTTCAAATGTAAATCAGTAAAATCAGAAGGGTGACCTAAGCCATAAATGGAACTAACACTGGCGACTACCAATACGTCTTTTCTTGTTAGTGCTGAGAGGGTTGCTGAATGTCTAAGTCTATCAAGTTCATCGTTAATAGACGCATCCTTTTCAATAAAAGTATTAGTAGTAGGGACGTAAGCCTCGGGTTGATAGTAATCATAATAACTTACAAAAAATTCTACGGCATTCTTGGGGAAAAAATCTTTAAACTCATTATAAAGCTGAGCAGCAAGTGTTTTATTATGAGCTAAAACTAACGTAGGTTTATTTAATTTCTGAACAACATTTGCCATTGTAAAAGTTTTACCAGATCCAGTTACACCCAGTAAAACTTGCTTTTTCTTCCCATCTTGAAAATTCTTTACTATTCCATTAATCGCTGATGGCTGATCTCCAGCAGGGATAAAATCAGAAAAAAGTTGAAAATCACTCATAGAAAACCTTTTGCGATATAAAATCTAATTCAGAAAAAAGAAAGTGATTAAAAGAGAAGATTAAAAATATTTTGTCCACTTCTCAGTGGAAAATATTACAGAAGATTTTCCAAAACCACCAATCAAGGGAAAAACAGGTTGAGTTGGTTTTGAAATAAGAATCATACCAACTTCCTCAGGAAGTCGATTACCCTTTTTCGCATTACAAACTCTACAACTACATACTACATTCTTCCAGGTCGATTTTCCTCCTTTGGAACGAGGGAAAATGTGATCCAATGTCATCTCGCCGTTAGAAGAACCGCAATATTGACATGTGAATTGATCCCTTTTCAAAACATTTTTTTTACTAAACGGAACTTTTTTCTTTCTGATTTTCAAATAAACATACTTCTTAAGTCGAATCACAGAAGGAAGAAATAATTGGGAAGTCTCACTTCTTATTTCGAATTCACCAGACTCCACGACCTCTGCTTTCCCAAGAAGACTCATCTTTATCGCTCGTTTTGCTCCACACACATTGATCGGCTCATAACTCTGATTTAAAACAAGAACTCGAAAGGCTTCCATAAATAAATCTCCTAAGTAAAACAGGAATTCAAATATAACCTATTTATGGTAAAACATCACTTTGATAGGCAAAATTAGTATAATAAATAAAGCAGATTCGAAAACAATAAATAAAAAACATTTCACGAGCTTAAAGATTTTTCAGTTATATTTTTCAATTTTAGTTTCGTCGGAGTTTGAAAAATGATTTTTTTTAAAAAAATACTAAAACTTCACATTTTTAAGTTCATCTTAATTATTTTTTTTACAATCGGAATTCTTTTGGGATTAGGAGTTTCTTTCCTTTTTGAATTCCCTGAACTTGACCGATTAAATAATTATCAACCAAACACAACCACTAGGATTTTTGATTCTAAGGGAAAACTTATTGCAGAACTTTACCTCGAAAGAAGAGAACCAACTTCGTTATCTAAAATACCAATCCAACTTCGACAAGCTTTTTTGTCTATTGAAGATGCAAGATTCTACGAACATCCCGGCGTAAGCTATCCTGATATTATAAGAGCTTTTTTTGTGAATTTGCAAAGTGGTCGTTTTGTACAAGGTGGAAGCACAATTACTCAGCAACTAGCAAAAGTACTATTTCTTACACCGGAAAGGACTTTGAAAAGAAAAATCAAAGAAGCTTTGTTAGCAATAGAAATTGAAAAACGCTTCACAAAAGATGAAATTCTAGAATTTTATTTAAATCAAATTTATTTGGGAAATGGAGCATACGGTGTACAAGCGGCTTCTAAAATTTATTTTGATAAAAAACTATCTGAGCTTACTTTAGCAGAAAGTGCACTTCTTGCCGGACTACCTAAGGCACCCTCTAAATTCAATCCAAGGAAAAACCCCAAAAGATCAATAGCGCGCCGAAACTTAGTATTAAAGAGAATGTTGAGTGAAAAATTTATAAAGAAAACAGAAAAGGATTCTGCACAGGATGAATTTCTTAGATTAAATCCTTTTACTTTAAACCAAATTCCTGAAACTGCTTATTTTGTCGAACATGTTCGAAAACAGTTATCTAAAAGATATGGAAATACTATGTATCGAAGCGGTCTTCAAGTTTATACAACACTTGATATATCCCTTCAAAAAAATGTAGATAATGCTCTTCGAAGAGGCATTTATAAATTAAATAGGATGAGAGGTTTTAAAGACGCTTCTAAAAATTTGACAAAACATCCAAAACTTGGAGATCGTTTCCAATTTAGAATTACTGAAGTTAGAAGAAAAAAAATTCTTGGAATTATTGGTATTTATGAAGCACATATGAAAATTCCAAAGGAGATTAATTATAAACTACTTAATTCAGGTGATATTGTTCTAGGTAAAGTTAAAAACTTAAATAAAAAATCAAAAAGAATTTTTTTAAAATGGCAAGAAACTATACAAGGAGCAGTTATAGCATTTGATCCACGTTCTGGTGCAGTTAGAGCAATGACTGGGGGAACAAATTTCAGACGTTTCAAGTTCAATAGAGCAGTACAAGCCAAAAGACAACCTGGTTCTGCTTTTAAATCAATTATAATGGGAAGTGCCCTATCTTTAGGCTATGGTCCCAACCACATTCTAATGGATTCTCCCTTCGTAGAACGTATACCTGGGACAAAAAGAGTTTGGAAACCTACAAATTATTCTGAGAAATTTTATGGGCCTGTTACTATGCGAAACGCACTAGAAAAATCACTTAATTTAGCAACCATAAAACTTTTAATACAAATAAAACCTAAGAAAGCTATAAAATTTGCGAGAAGACTTGGGATACATTCAAAAATGTATCCCTATTTATCTTTAGCATTAGGTTCAATAGAAGTAACTCCCTATGAATTTATTTCATCTTACATACCATTTGCCACTAACGGTATCTACGCACGTCCATACGAAATAGAAAGAATTACAGATGATGAAAATCGTATAATGGAAAAATTTATTCCCCAATTTAACCTTGCCATAAGTCCAGAAACTGCATTTCAAATGAAACTATTACTGAGAGGAGTAGTTACTGACGGAACAGCAAAATTAGCAAAAAGTATAAAACTTTTTGTTGCAGGCAAAACTGGAACTACTAATAAGTACAAAGACGCTTGGTTTGTCGGATTCTCTCCTGACCTAGTTCTTGGGGTATGGGTAGGTAGGGATAGCAACAAAAATATGGGATTTCGAGCTTCTGGAGGTTCTGCAGCACTTCCTATTTGGGTAGAAATAATGAAAAAATGGAGTAAAAGAAAAGGAGATAAATTTAATTATCCAAAATCTCCACCGAAAGTGAAACTTATTAAAATAGATTACAAGTCGGGTTTTCTACCTTCAAAAAAATGTAAAGGGAAAATTATTTTAGAAGCATTTATTGATGGAACAGAACCAACTGAAAAATGTTCATGATGTAATGTCAAAATCTAATAACGCATTGATAAATTTATTCGTATCAAAATCAACTAAATCTTTCTCATGCTCTCCAAAACCTAAATAACAGACCGGTACTTTACTTTCATTAGTTGCTGAAACTATCATTCCTCCTCTTGAGGTACCTTCTACTTTAGTCATAATTAAACCCGTCAATTGAATACAAGCATTAAATTCCTTTACCTGATTCAATGCATTCTGACCTGTATTTGCATCAATTACTAGGAAGACTTCATGGGGAGAATTAATGATAACTTTACCGCATACTCTATGTACTTTCTTTATTTCTTCCATCAAATTTTTCTTGTTCTGTAGTCGACCTGCTGTATCAATTATAATCACATCTGTTTTCTGTGCATTACCTGATTCTAAAGCATCGAAAACTACGGAAGATGGATCTGCCCCATCGGAACGACTTACAAAATCACATCCGATTTTTTTTGCCCAAAAATTTATCTGTTCAGTTGCAGCAGCTCTAAAAGTATCTGCACCAACTAACATCACTTTTTTTCCAGTAGACATTTCTTTCAAAGCAAGTTTACCTGCTGTAGTTGTCTTTCCAACTCCGTTAACTCCAACAAGTAAAATTACCTTCGGGCCATTTCTTTCATCTTCAGGAAATTTAGTTACCTTCTGTGTTTCAGGGAAAAAAGATAATAAAATCTTCTTCATACGTTCATGAGTCGATTCTCCTAAATTCTCTCCTGCACGCAATCTATCAAGAACTTGAGACACTAAACGAGGTCCCAAATCAGACACATAAAGAGCTTCCTCAATCCTTTCATACATTTTCTCATCTATTTTATCTGTTAGAAAAATATTTTTTAATTTTGAAAATAATTTATTTCTAGTAGGAGATAAACCATCATAGAAACGATTTTCCTGAATATCTTTAGATGCAAGTCTCTTTTTTATTCGTTCAAAAAACAAGATTAATCTCTTTGCTATCAAGAATTGAGGAATTAGTTATTAGAATTTAGTTGCTTCTTATTGATTGTTCTACGTTATCATTTTTTTTTCTATTAAGCTGAACAGAAACAACTTCCGAAACTCCTTTTTCTCGCTGAGTTATTCCATATAATTGTGAAGCGAATGACATCGTTTTCTTATTATGAGTAATAACTATGAATTGGCTTCTATCCTCTAGTTCTCCAAGTACTTCCCTAAACCTTATAACATTGGCATCATCCAGAGTTGCATCTACTTCATCAAGCAAACAAAATGGACTAGGTCTCACGGAAAACACAGAAAAAAGCAAGGAAATGGCAGTGAGAGCTTTTTCTCCAGCAGATAGTAGCATAATGTTAGAGGGACGTTTCCCTGGAGGCTTAACTTCTATATCTACTCCACTTTCTAAAGGTTTTTCAGGTTCTAACATAAACAACTTTGCCTCTCCCCCAGAAAATAGCCTTCCGAAAATATCTTCAAAATGTTTTTGTACTTTTTCGAATGCATCAAGAAACTTTGTTTTTGTTGTTCTATTTAATTTTTCTATAGTGTCTTTTAAATTTAAAATTGACTGATCAAGATCTTCCCTTTGCTCTTTTAAGAAAGAGAATTCTTCATTAACTTCATCATATTCTTGCGCAGCTAAATGATTTACTTCTCCTAATTTTGAGAACCTATTGTTTAAATCATCTAATTTCTCCGTTTTTTCCCTGTATGAAGATAATTCCTCTCGAAACTCATCAATTTTCGTATGAACACTAACTCCATGCTTCTGTAAAACTTGTGCAACCATCGCATCTTTTTTAACTTGTAAAGTAGTTCTAGTTTCCGAAGCATTTGCAATTTTTTCAGAAATTTGATCAGATTCGTTCCTGAGACTCCTTATCTGATTGCCTAAGTTTTCGTTCTGTATTTGAATATCTGTAAGATCTTTATCCTGCTCAATCTCACTCTGAATCATTCTTTGGTTTTCAATTTCAAGGTCTTTAGACTGTTCTTCAAAAGATTCTATACTTTCTTGAGTTTCTTTTCTCTTATTATTTATTTCTTCGACATCTGACAAACAATTTTTTTTACGGAGACGACTTTTCTCAATAGATTCTCCGAGTCTATTCAACTCACTCTGGATTGATAACACCTTTCCAGAAAATTCAGTCAATGCAACACGTAACTTAGAGTGTACTCTTTCTTCTATAGAAATGAGTTTGATTTCTAACTGTCTTTGATTCTCTATTCCAACTCTCAATTCATCTTCAGCAGACTGAAGTTGCGTCGATATACGATGGAAATTAGCAACTGATTCAGACAAACTAGTTTCATTATTATCAATTTCTAATTTCAACTCCTCACATTTTCTATTTCTTTCCAAAACTCCAGTAGTATCAAGTTTCGATGACCCACATTCGAAAGAACCATTCGGATAAATAATTTCTCCATTTAAAGTCACCCAAGTAACATTGGAAGGTCCGGTCAACCAAGAACTATAAGCAACATCAATATCTTCTACTATCGCCACCCCACCTAAAAATTGAGATATACAATCTTTAAATTCATTTTTACTACTAACTAGAGATGCTGCAGAACCGAAAACTTTTTCAGATCTCGGAATTTCGGGAAAAGTCTTTTCCTTTGAATTAATAGAAATAGCCAAAGCACGAATATCACCTTTTTTTGCGAAATTTTTTATGGCGGAAAAAGCATCATCTGGATTATCAACAACCACACTGAACAAAAGTTCTTTTAAAATTGACTCTATAGCTTTTTCATATCTCTTCTCAACTACAATAGAATCCGAAAACAAACTCATTGCTGTTAAACCCAAATCAAGAAAATCATTCACACCAGCTCTTTGCTTTAGTGAAGAATCTATTGTCGATTGAATAGCCTGCAACAACGTTCTTTTTTCAAGGATATTATCCTTAAGTTCTGTATTTTTCATTTCATATTCTGTCCGCACTTTTTTTAATCTTGAACATTTTTCTTCATATGTAGAAACTTCATTCTTCAGTTTTTCCTGCGCATCAATAACTTCTTTAACCTGAGAGAAATATTCCTTTAAGTTTTCCTCTACTTTCTGATCGTAATATTGAGATAAATCCATGTTTTCTTTTACAGCCGTAATAAACTCTTTAAAAAGCGAATCTTCTCCTCTAGTTTTATCGACCAGATTTTTAAACTTGTCTTCTTCTTCAATTAATAGTCTCTTTTCATTTTCAAATCTATTAATCTCTTCTTCAAGCGTAGAACCCTCGTTTTCTCTTTTAAGTTTCTCTGTTGCTAATTCTCTAAGTCGATTAGAAAAGATTTCTTTCTGTTCTTTAAGACGAATAATCTTTCCATCTACTTGAACTATACGTTGTTTTGTATTGGATATAAGTTCGGATTTTTGCTGCAGTTCTATTCTTACTCTTTCTCTGTCAGATTCGACTGCAGATATTTTAGAAAGAACAACTTGCTCGTTCTCTTTCAATTTCTCTAAATCTAATTCAGCAGGTCTAAGCTCATTTGTTATTTTCAGAAAATCAAGAACAGAAACACATAAATCTAAATCTTTAATATCTTCTTGGTATTCTTTGTAATATTTTGCTTTTCTAGCCTGTCGACGCAAAGAATTTAATCTTGACTCTTTCTCACGCATCACATCATCCATACGGGTAAGATTACCCATAGACAATTCTAATTTTCTCATTGCTTCATTCCTACGGTTCTTATATTTCATAATTCCAGCAGCTTCTTCAATAAGAACTCTCCGATCCATAGGCTTGGAATTAACTAGTTCTTCTATTCTGCCTTGTTCTACTATTGAAAATGTGTCCAAAGATACACCCGTATCTAGAAATAGATCAGTAATATCTTTTAATCTACAAAAATTCTTATTTATTAAATATTCGCTTTCTCCTGAGCGATATAAACGCCTTGTAACTACAATTTCCTCAAAATCCTTATACTTGAGATCTGTTATAGAACCATTCAATCCACTTAAGGTCATTGAAACTTCGGCCATCCCAAGAGATTTCCTTTCCGCACTACCGTTAAAAATCACATCATCCATTTTCTTTGCACGCATGTTTGTTGGAGCCTGTTCTCCAAGAACCCACCTGATAGCATCCGACACATTACTTTTGCCACAACCATTTGGACCAACAACTGCAGTCATAGGACCACTTAAATCGATCACTGTTTTATCAACAAAAGATTTAAAACCTTTCATCTCTATAGATTTTAACCGCAATTTTTACCTCAAAGGCGAAAAAATTATCAAATGTCAGACTGCGTTGTTCTTTTTTAAACATGCCTTAGCAGCTTCTTGCTCAGCTGCTTTTTTTGATCTGCCTTCACCTCTTCCTAAAACTAGATTCCCTTGTAAAACTTCAACTGTAAAAACTTTAGAATGCTCTGGTCCAAATTCATTGATTATTTTATATTCCGGCGCCTTCTGTCCTGAACTCTGGAAAAATTCTTGCAATTTACTTTTATTATCATTTAAATCTTCTATAGATGCTGGAGGCAAATTTCCCAATAATTTTTTGTGTATCCAATTAGCACATTTCTTAAATCCTGCATCTATAAAAATTGCACCAACGATTGCCTCAAAAGTCCCTGCTAAAATTGAGTTTTTAGTTTGTCCTCCAGTTTTTTTTTCTCCCTTTCCAAGCCTTATAAAAGGAGCAAAATTAATTAACTTTGCTACCTTCGCAAGAGCACGACCATTCACTAAAAGTGATCTTTGACGAGTTAATTGACCTTCTTGGTAATCTGGGTAGGAATTCCAAAGGAAATCTGTAACAACTAATTGAAGTACTGCATCACCTAAAAATTCTAATCGTTCATTGTCATCACCTGGGGGGATAATCTCTTGAGAGTATGACCGGTGTGTTAAAGATTGAATTAGAAGTTCTTTTTGAGAGAATTTGTGACCTATGCAAGCTTCTGCAGAAACTATGTCGAACTCGTCTGAAGACAGGGGAAGATGACCCTGCAAATTTGGAACATTCTGACTTTTAATGGGTTGCTTCTTCTTACTCGACTTTTTTAAAGAGTAATGTTGCATTCGTCCCACCGAATCCAAAGGAATTTGTGAGTGCAATATTTACATTTGCCTTTCTGGGCGAATTAGCAACATAGTCAAGGTCACATTCAGCATCAGGTTTTTCATAATTAATAGTTGGGGGTATACACTCTTTTGCTATTGCTAATACAGTATAAACTGATTCAACTCCTCCTGCGGCACCAAGCAAGTGACCTGTCATTGATTTAGTTGAACTAACAGCTAACTGGCTTGCATGATCCCCAAAGGTATTCTTGATAGCTGCAGTTTCTAGTCTATCCCCTGTAGGAGTAGATGTTCCATGTGCATTAATATAGTCAACATCTTCGGGGGCAATGGTAGCATCGTCCAGTGCCATCTGCATACATCTGGACGCTCCATAACCATCGGGGTCAGGAGATGTAATATGATAAGCATCCGAAGTCAGACCATATCCAACAAGTTCAGCGTAAATTTTCCCCCCTCTTGCAATCGCATGATCATAATTCTCAAGAATCAAAATTCCAGAACCCTCCCCCATTACAAAACCATCACGTTCAGAATCAAATGGTCTACTAGCTGATTCGGGGTCATCATTCCTACAACTAAGAGCCTTCATAGCACAAAAACCACCCATACCGAGTTCTGTAATACATGACTCACTTCCACCGGTAACCATAACATCAGCTATTCCTCTCTGTATGCATTTCATGGAATCTCCTATAGCATGATTACCAGAAGCACAAGCAGTAACAGTACAACTATTAGGACCCTTCAATCCCCAACGAATTGAAACTTGTCCAGCAGCTAAATTTGCCAGAAGTGTGGGAATAAAAAAAGGGCTCAATCGACCAGGCCCTTTTTCTTGGATTAATTCTTTATTTGCTTATATAGAAGGAAGACCTCCTAAACCAACACCAATAATTGCTCCCCATCTTTCAGATTCCTTATTCTCTGTACTTAGTTCTGAATCTTCAAATGCCATGGAGGTCGCAGCAATTACATACTGAATAAAAGTATCCATCTTTCTAGCTTCTTTTTTGCTAATATATTTTTCAGAATCAAAATCTTTTACTTCGCCACAAATTTTTGTAGGAAGACGGCTTGAATCAAATCTCGTCACAGGACCAATTCCTGATTTTCCCTCCATTAGAGCATTCCAATTCTCATCTATAGAGATCCCTAAGGGAGTTACTAATCCAAGACCAGTTACAACGACTCTAGGTGTATTCTCAGACAATTTAAAAACCTTAAATTAAATTTCATTCATAAAAACTATTATTGTTTTGAAACTATGTAATCTATTGCACTCTGCACAGTTGTAATTTTTTCAGCATCTTCGTCAGGGATTTCAAGATCAAATTTCTCTTCAAAAGCCATGACCAATTCAACCGTATCAAGAGAATCAGCATTTAAATCATCAATAAACTTCGCATCTGAAACTACTTTCTCTCTATCTGCTTCTAACTGCTCAACAATAATATCTTTGACTTGCTCTTCTATACTATCTTGCACTTTAAATCCTCCAGAAATCAAATTAAATATAGGAGTGAAAAAATGATAAATTTACAGGCGGAAAAACATTTTAAAACAATTTAAAAGAAAAATATAGAAGAAATCTTTAATTATTCAAGACCTTCTAATTCTAATAAAGTACTTTCTAAACTTTCTTTATCTTCAACGTTAAAAACAGGTAATCCCTTGAGGATTCTTTTATTCAATCCTGACAAAACTTTTCCGGGACCTACTTCAATAACGGCTGAAATGTTTTGACCTGCTAATGAACTAACTGAACTCTCCCACCTAACAGAAACGCGCATTTGTTTCATCAATAGTTCTTTTATTTCTGAAGCTTCACTGACAAGGTTTCCTGTCACATTAGCACAAAGAGGTATAGTTGATGACCTAAACTCTGTTGATTCTAAAACACGAGACATTTTCTCAGAAGCTTCAACAAGCAATGAACAGTGAAAAGGTGCTCCAACAGGAAGCATGACCGCCTTTTTAAAACCAGCCTCACGGGCAACAAAACTAGCCTGTTCTACAGATTTTCTCTCACCAGAAAGAACATACTGGCCTGGAGCATTATAATTAGCGATCTCTAAAACACCCTCAATATCATTACATATTTTTTCAGCTTCTTCTAATTTACCTCCCAGCAACGCTAGCATTGCGCCACCATCTGATGGGACTACTTCATGCATTAAGCGACCCCGTTCTTTAACCAACAAAAGAGCGGTAGAAAAATCAAAAACTCCCCCCGCAATCAAAGAGGTATATTCTCCAAGACTATGCCCGAGAGCAAAATGGGGAGAAAGTCCTTCATTTTCCAAAAGCCTCATACCTATAAAACTATGAACCAAAATTGCAGGCTGTGTGTAATTCGTTTGAGTAAGTTTTTCTGCAGGACCTTCAAAACTCAACTTAGCAATATCAAAACCAAGAATATCATTCGCCTCATTATAGACGTCTCTTGCAATTTGAAAATTCTCATAAAAGGAACTACCCATACCGACATATTGAGAACCTTGGCCAGGAAACAAAAAAGCTATTTTTCTTAATTTTCCCCTGCCGGATAAAATCTTTTCTTCATTCATAAGATATCTTCTCAATTAATGAACTTCACAATTACCACTTCAATAAAGATGCACCCCAAGTTAAACCACCACCAAAAGCAGCTAAAAGAACATTATCCCCTTTTTTTATTCTTTCCTTTTTCACCTGCTCATCTAAAGCAACTGGAACTGTAGCAGCGGACATGTTTGCATATTTGTTTATCGTTACAACAACTTGTTTCATGGGTAATTTTAATCTTTTTGCAATTGCTTCAATAATCCTTATATTAGCCTGATGTGGAATAAAAAGATCAAGATCACCTAGAGACATTCCATTTTTCTCTAGAATCTCCACTGAGACATCAGAGAAATTTTTCACAGCAGTTTTAAAAACTCCTTGACCGTTCATTTTCAAAAGATGTGCATTAGTTTTAATATCTTCTTCTGAGATAGGAGACAATTTAGAACCTCCGCCAACGATAAGGATTAATTCACCTTCACTACCATCACTATATGTAATCGAATCTATGATCCCAGATTCGTCATCAGATTGTCCAACAACAACTGCACCGGCACCATCTCCCCATAAGATACAATTTCCCCGATCTGTCCAATCAGCAACCCTTGTCATTATATCAGCGCCAACTAACAAAACATTTTTAGCTAACCCCGATCTCAAATATGCATCAGCGCATTGCAGACCATAAACAAATCCAGAACAAGCAGCATTAAGATCAAAAGCAGGAGAATTTCCGATATTAAGATTAGCTTGCAACCAACAAGCCGCTGAGGGACACACAGAATCCGGAGTAATGGTCGAAAAAATAACAAGATCGATATCACTTGCATGTAATCCTGCAGCTTTGATAGCATTTTCAGAAGCAGGCAAAGCCAATTCAGATACTCCGACCCCTTTTGGGGCAATTCTTCTTTCCGAAATACCTGTACGCTCAAGGATCCATTCATCAGTTGTATCAACAATTTTTTCAATTTGTTTATTCGTTAAAACTTCTTCTGGAACGTAAGAACCAGTTCCAAGTATTTTTGATCTCAAAATAGATTGACCAATCTGGTGGGCAAAATTAAAAAATGAATGGGCGAAATTAACTTAAACAATCATACATCTTTTTTATCTGACTCATCTCCAGAAAAAATCCCACCCTTAATTTGGTTCCAAAGACGCCAGCCTACATCAGAAGAACTAGGACTATAAATACTAGAATATTTCGAAATATTATCTTGCAATTTAGAACTTAAATCTTTTTTTACAAGCTCATGGGTTGTTCTTATAGCATTTTTTATAGTCTTAGCATTACTCCTACCATGACCTATAGTACATATACCATTAAGACCAAGCAACGGAGCAGCGCCATATTCAGAATAATCCGTCTTTCTGCGCATGGCATTAATACCTTCGCGAAGGAATAAATATCCTATCTTTCCCTTTACAGAACCGCTAAATTCGTTTCTCAAAAAAGTAGAAATCATACTACTAACACTTTCACTAACTTTCAACGCAACATTACCTGAAAAACCATCAGAAACAACGACATCCGAAGTTCCTTGAAAAATAGAACTACCTTCAATATTACCAATAAAATTTAAATCAGTTTTTGAAAACAATTCATGAGAATTAATTAGTGCTTCTGTTCCTTTAGAATCTTCACTTCCAACATTAAGTAACCCTAAAGTTGGATTTACCTTCCCAAAAAGAACTTCAGAATAAATCGAGCCCATAATTCCGAATTGGAAAATATGTTGCGCTCTTGGATTTAAATTAGCACCAACGTCAACCATTACTGTAAAACCTTTTAATGTTGGAATAACTGCGGCTATTGCAGGACGTTGAACATCTCTCATTTTTTTTAAAACAAAAAGAGCAGCAGCAAACGTTCCTCCTGTATCGCCTGCGGTAAATGCTGCAGATGCTTCTGATTTTTTTACTAATTCCAATGCAACCCTTATAGAAGAGTCTTGCTTGCTTCTTGCTGACTTAGTAGGAGATTCCCCCATTTGAACAACCTGCTTTGCTTCACGAATTTCAAAATCAACATCAGAAATCCCAAGCCTTCTTATTTCACTTTGTATTCTATCAGGAATTCCAACCAAAATAGTTTCTATATTAAATTCTTTTAAAGCAAGGTAAGCACCTTCTACAACTTCTCTAGGAGCACTGTCACCACCCATCGCGTCAACTGCTATTTTCATATGGACCTACATTCTTTAAATTAGACACTAGATACATCTATAATTTTTTTCCCACGGTAAAATCCACAAACAGTACAAACCCTATGGGGAAGTACAGAGGCATTGCAGTTTGTGCAAATAGAAACGGCAGGATTATTAACCTTATAATGGGTTCTTCTTTTACGACCCCTTGTCTGAGAATGCCTTCGTTTTGGTAACGCCATTTTTCATATCTCCTAACTTACATAACAAAAAATTAATAAACCAAAAGACTAAAATATCATTTTTTTAATTTAAAATCTTTTAGAACAGACCATCTATTATCAATACTATGAGAATCTTCATTGTCAACTGAAAAAGATGAAGGTTTGGTTAAATTTTTACAAGCCTCCCCACACCGCGGCTGAACGGGAATAGAAAGCAATAAATGATCTCTAATAGATGGAAATAAATCAATTCCCTCTGAAGTTATATCAGAAACTTCTAAATCTCTAGAAACAAGCTCAAATTCATCTCCTTTAATACCCTCGTCCTGTAAGGGAGACAAGAAAAATACACGAAAACTCTCCTCCAAACAAAGTTGAAAAAGTTCAAGACAAAATGAGCAATTAAGCTTACAGAAACCACTTAATTTAGCCTCAAAAATATACTCGGAACTGTTTATTCGAATGATCTTCCCATAAAGATTAATATCTATGAATTCGAGAGAAGCATCATCTTCAAGAGAGATCATTGAAACATCCAATTTCGAATCAATTCTGAATCCCTCTTCTCTTATTTCTTCAGGAGAAATAATAAACTCCGAACGATTTTTCATAAGAAACCTCGAAAATACGCGTAATAAATAATCAAATGTATTGACGATGTTTTAGTGTGTCAAGTAAGAAAAAAGGCTAAAGACAACATAAATTCGGGACGCCTAAATTAATGAATCTTTATATAAATCCATAATCAAACAGAATTTTTAAATCTATCCTTCAGTTTCGAGTAACCTATAGGAGTATGACTAAAACGTAGAATTTCATCCTCTTTTAAATGTCGAACATATTTTGCAGGAACACCCATCCATAAAGTCCCTGATTCTATTACTTTATACTCTGGCACAACTGAACCTGCTCCTATAACAGAACCTTCTCCAACTTCAACTCCGTTGAGAACTGTTGCGCCCATAGCAACTAGAGCACCGTCTTTCACATCACACCCATGAACAATTGCATTATGGCCAATTGAAACGTTATCACCCAAAATACAAGAATGTTTTTCTGTTTCTATATGCAAGATTGAACCATCTTGTATGTTCGTATTTTTCCCTACCCTAATTGGCATGTTGTCACCCCGAAGAACACAATTATACCAAACACTACTGTTTTCACCTATTTCAACATCACCTATAACCACTGCCGTTTCTGCTAGCCAAGCAGTAGGATGAATTTTAGGAACTTTTCCCTCAAATGGTATAATCATTACTTCGCTAACCTCCAAAAGTATTTTACTTTCAAAAATTGATCAAAATGGATGAGGAGCATTTACTCCTAACAAAGAACGTCTTACTAAATCCATAGCAAACATAGGAACACGAGATTGAACAAATTGTTCATTACCACCAAAACTTGACTCAAAAAAATTACTTTTATCTTCACGATCATTAAGAACAATATGTGTTGGTCCAAGTGCTGGAGTACGTCTGCTCATTTCTGGTTCAATATTTTCAGGTGGATTTGGCCCAAAAATTGCTAACCCAAGATCGGAATTAGAGTTTTCTCTAATCTTTCTAGCAAAACTTTCTGCCAAGTTTGCATCTTCTATATCAGCGGGTATAGGAAAATCTAAAATTTCCCCGACCTCTTCAGGATTAAACCCAACCACTCCTCTTTTAAGAAAACTTACTCTCTGAGGCCAAGCACCTAATCTTTGAATAACTGAGCCTCCTGAATTTGTTTCTATAATTGACAGAGTTTTGTTTTTTTCGACTAACAGTTTAGATAGAACTTCATCAAGTGTAATTTCTCCTATCCCATATATAGAATCGCCCAAAATAGCATTTATCTCTTTTTCCATTTCATCTATCATTGTTTCCGCCTCAGAAATAGATTTTGCTCTAGCTGTAATACGCACATCAACCTGCCCAGGATGTGCTAAAACTCCAATACTTGGATTCACTGAATTTCTAAAAAGTTCCCCAATCATCTGATCGACTCTACTTTCTCCCAATCCACACGTTTTAAGTACACGTGTTCGAATAACATCCTCAAGATCAAATTTTTCTTGAATTATTGGAATTGCCCTTTCACCAATAATATATCGCATTTCATGAGGAACCCCAGGACTAACAAGAATAATTCCTTTTTCATCTTCACAGTAAAAACAAGGCGCTGTTCCTCTTGGATTTTCAATAGGAATTGCACCTTTAGGAATGAAGGCTTGCTTTCGATTATTATCAGTCATTTTAAATCCACGACGAACAAAATAAGCACTAATATAATCATACAAATCTTGTCTAAATTCTAGTTCTACACCCATCACTTTTGCTACAGCTTCACGGGTCAAATCATCAACTGTAGGACCCAGACCACCAGAAGTAATTACAACTTGACTCCTATCGTGAGATTGACCGATAGTTGAAGCCATACGATCAAGATTGTCTCCTATAATCGTCTTGTAAAACATATTTACGCCAATGGATTTGAGTTGTTGTGCAATGAAGGCGCTATTTGTATCTATTAAATCACCAAGTAACATCTCCGTTCCTACCGCAACAATCTCCCCACGTATGACCTGTCCCATTTTTTTCCCCTTTTCAGAACATTTTTTTAAAAATTGAAACCAATTGTTATGTACAACTTAAATATTAATCAAATCAATTACTTCTATTACATCCTTAATTTCAAAATCCGGACTTTCATCTTTTCCTAAAGATTTTTTGTCTCCTTTATTTAACCATACTGTTTGCATACCTACACTTTTTGCTCCAATTACATCCGCTTCAAATGTATCACCAACAAAGAGTATATCGGAAGGATGTAGATTCAATTTCTTAGACAAATTCATGAAAACACTACCTCTAGGTTTACGATAACCCTCGTCTTCTGAGATTACACAAACATCAAGAAACGGAAGAATGCCTGTTTTTTCTAAAATAGACATCGCTCCATTAGAATGGTCAAAATTACTCAACAAACCTAAAAGGAAACCAGAATCCTTAATTTTTTCCAACATCACAAGACGATTATTATAAAAAACAGTAGCACTCAAAAGAGTTTCCATATGTGCTTCCATTGCAATTTTTGCAGCTAATTCTCTTTCATCATCTGTCAAATTAAGGAAACGACTAGAAAGACGTCTAAATCTATCTATTGACCTGATCTCGCGATTTTCAACATCTCTTTCTCTTTCTTCCCATACCATTTTGGAGATTTCTTGCCATATGATATGAAACGAAAAAAAATTGGGCAACTCAAATCCTTCTTGATAAAGCCTGTCATATGCATTTTTGGAAGTTGTTCGCTCCGTTCCTCCTTCAACTTCGACAACAGGCATTAGAGAAAAATCAAAATCAATTAAGGTATCAAACAAGTCAAAACAAACACTTTTAATTTTCAAAATAATCCTCGAGTTTAGTATTTCTGTTTCAACTAATTGAACTCTGCATCTAAATCCATTTTTCTGTACGAACTTGCATAATAAAGAAGTGGAGCTTTAACATCTTCTTCAAAAAGTGCACGAGTTACTAAACCAACAAATATAGTATGATCTCCACCTGGCACCTCATTGAAAAGCTCACATTCTAATAAACCAATATTTCCTTTTAAAACGGGTGTTGTGTTTTCCCCCATATCATAATCTAGCTCAGAAAATTGGTCCTCTGCATCTCGTCCCTTTCCCGCAAACCAATCTGAAAGATCTTTTTGTTTCTCTGCCAAAAAATTCACATTGAATTTCTTAGCATTTCTAATCATTTCCAGGCATGTTGCATTCTGATCAACACATACAAGAATTAATGGGGGATCAAGAGAGACTGAAGAAAAAGCATTTGCAGTCATACCTCGTGAAGTTTCCCCATCATTTACTGTTACAACTGTCACCCCTGTAGCAAACCTACCCAACGTATTACGAAAATGCTTTGGATCCATTGCCATAAAATCCTCCATATACAATGAGATAAATTATTTATGCGTTCAGAACAGCAATTGCCCTAATTGGAGAACCTGATCCACCCTTTATTTTTAAAGGCAATCCAATATAGAGAAACTCTTTTCCAACAACTTTTTCAATATTGTATAGATTTTCAGTATTCGTCCTTCCCAATTCACGACAAACTAGATGACATGGGTATTCCGGACTATGGGCCATATCCATACTGGGAGCGTCAGTACCTACGTTTAATGCTCCACATTCTTTATAAACGTATTCAGCAGCATCTCTTGTCCAACCCGCATAATGGGTTGTATACGTTTTGTTAGGATAGTGCCTATTGTAATGACCATATGTAAAAAGGAGAGTATCTCCTTCTTTAATTTCCAAATTATAGTGCTGTAATCTCTCTTTTACTTTTTCAGCATCTATATAACTATTGTCTTCAACATCTTCAAAATCAATTGCAATTCCTCTGCTATAAAAAAAATTAAAATCCATTTCATCTATATGCTTTGCTGTAGGAGATGGATCAAGATGACTTATTGAATCAACATGTGTTGGTCCATGTTCACACATCTGAATAATACCAGAGTAATAACTCATTTCACTTTCAAATCTACCGCTGGCTGCACTTTCTTCGTGAGTCATATTTGTCCAACGCCAAGTATCAGGATGGCCTACAAAAACAGGCATGCCTGAAAAAATGGGTTGAGTAAGATCTACTATCTCATGATTTTTATATCCCATATCTTATCCTCCTGATTCGAATGGTTTCTAATTATTAATAATTTTGAGTTTATTTAACGCTTAATGATACAATTTATCAATTCAGTGATGGTATTATGTTTTAAATTTAAGAATATGTCTCTTTATAATTTGCAAAAAACATATCTAACTTAATCTATTACAGACAAAAAAAGATGGATACTCCAAATAAAATTTCGATTATTATTCTTGCTGCAGGCCTTTCTGAAAGATTCAAAGGAAATAAACTTCTTGTTAAAATAGATGGAGTTCCTCTAATACGCAAGACAGTAGAAATTTACCTTGAGACAAATCCCTATGAAATTATTGTTGTTGTCGGATACGAACAAGATAAGATCAAATCCGCACTTAAAGGATTAAAGATAAAATTTGTCTTTAATAAAAAATTTAAAGAAGGTCAGGGTTCAAGTGTAATTACAGGTATTCTTTCGACTAATAAAGATTCAGACGGTTATTTATTCGGCTTGGCTGATCAACCTTTTGTTTCTAAAGAAACAATTAACAAGCTTATTGACTCATTCTATATAGATGGAAATGTAAGAACACTAATTGTTGCGCCATTTCAAGAAGAAAAGAGAGGGAATCCAGTGCTTTTTTCCTCTCAACTTCGAGACAAATTGCTAAAAATCGTGGGAGACAAAGGAGCGCGTGATATTTATAAAAAAATAAACGATAAATTCCCTCTGGCAATTAAAAAAGTTAAAGTAAAGGAAATTAATACTTTTTATGATTTTGACACAAAACAGGATTTTGAAAATTATGGAATAAATTAAAAGATTCTTATTTAAGAAAAAAATGGAAGGAAAAAAATGAATCTCAACTTTGAAATCGCATCAGGAACAAAGGTTATCTTTGGACGCCAATCTATTTTGAAATTAGGAGAAGAATGCACAAAATTAGGAATGAATTCTCCGATGCTTCTAACTGATCCAGGTTTAAAATCTAGTGGTGCTATTGATATTGTTTTTGAGAGTCTTGATAAAGCAAAAATAAATTTTCAACTCTACGATAAAGTTGAAGCCAATCCATCAGACACTAGCATTGTAGATGCAAACCATAAATTCATAGAAACAGGCTGCGATAGTTTCATAGCTGCTGGTGGGGGAAGTACTATGGATACCGCAAAAGCTGTATCTGTTTTATACGCAAACGGAGGAAAACTTAGTGACTGGTACGGAATAGGTAATATTTTAAAATCAAGCCCTCCTTTAATAAGTATACCTACTACAGCAGGAACTGGCAGTGAAGTCACAAATAGTTCAATTGTAACCGACACAAAACTACAGATAAAAACAACAGTGAGAAATGACACTATGTTCGCAAATATAGCTATTGTTGATTCTTCTCTACTTGCCAAATTGCCAAAAGAACTTGCTGCAGGCGCACTAATGGATGCATTAACTCATTCAATAGAATCTATTGGATCACCAAAATCATCTCCCTGGACAGAAGCACTGGCAAATAAATCAATAGAATTGATTGGAAGATATGCTAGGAAATATGTAGATGACAGAAGTGTTGAAGAATCTGCTGACGCAATTTCCCTTGCCGCGACTCTTGCAGGGAGGGCATTCGGTAACACTGGACTTGGGATAGTGCATTCACTTGCCCACCCTTTAGGTGCCTACCATCAATTACATCATGGAACTGCTAACGGAATTTTTCTACCTTCTGTAATGAAATTCAATTTGCCAAAAATGAAGAAAAAATATGCAGAGATAAATACCTTGCTATCCAATGATACTAATAATTTTAAAAACCAAAGTGAACTTGAACGAGCAGAAGATACTATCAGAAAAGTTGATGAATTAGCTCGTGATATAGAAATACCTAAAACATTGAGAGAACTTGATATTACAAAGAAAAATTTAGATGTAATGTCAAAGGATGCAGTAGAAAGTAATCAAGTAAAAACAAATCCTGTCCCAGCTACTGAAGATGATTTAAAAAAATTGTATGAGCAACTTTTATAAAAAAACTCTTAAAAATCTATAGGAGAGAGGTCCAAAATATTTACATAAACTTCTAGCAATTAAGATAAGTATTTTTTTATCCAAAAAATGTTTTTTATTTACGAAAACTAAATCATGCTGCAATAATTTAGGACTTCTAGCAATAGCTATAAAACCTTCTTTTTCTAACAAACCTAAGACCTCGTACTTAGTTTTTTGGTTTTTCCAAACTTCCTCTGTCTCCACCTCAACATGAATAAAACTAACTATATCTTTCACTTTACTTAGGCCATTTAAAACTTCATATGCACCACCTTCTACATCTATCCAAAGTGCTATCTGTTTTGGAAGAGTGTGCAAACTCAATACAAAGGAATCAACTCTTGTAGATTGGACTCTTACAATTTCATGCCCTCTGCTAATTTCATCCGTTCTTACTCTTGTAGAACTAACCCCACCATGTCTGTTATCCCTGCCTTCCTGTTTTATAAATTTTTCTTCTTCATAGAAATCTATCTCTCCATCAAAATCTGAAACTGCTTTATTGATAATAGAAATATTTAGTGAGTCAAAAATAGGGTTATCTTGCATTTTCTTAAAATTTGATGAATTAGCCTCAAAAGAAACTACTTGAGATTCAGGAAGCAAATTTATCATTCTAATTGCATCTCTTCCATCTAAACTTCCGATATCAAAAATTAAATCGGGCTTAAAAATAAATAATAAACTATTGAAAAGATATTTTGTTCTTTTCAATACTGTTTCCATATTAATCTCCTCTTTTTTTACAATAAGAACTCATTAGCTTAGAATATAGGACACAAATTAACGAATTTAAAACTTCGAACTTATAATTTTTATTTCAAAAAAAATGAAGGGCTATCTTATAAATGGGAATTGGTAAAATAATTATTTCAAAGGAATCTATAAAAAAAAGAATTATTTCACTTTGTAGAGAACTTGAACAAACAACTTTTTCGCAATCACTACACGTAATTGTTATTTTAAAAGGAGCTGCTTTTTTTGCCTCAGATCTTTTAGCAAACCTAAAAAAGGAAACAACTTTAGGATTTATAAAAGCCTCAAGCTATGGGGGAAAAACAAAAAGTTCCGGAAAAATAAAATTAAATATTTTAGAAATGGGCACTATAAAGAACAAAAATATCTTATTAATAAACGATATATTAGATACCGGTCAAACTCTAGAAGCAGTAAAAAAAGCAATTGTTAAATATGGCCCGAATTCAGTTAAGACATGTGTACTTCTTGATAAACCCTCACGACGAATTGTAGACTGCAATGCGGATTACGTGGGTTTTCAAATAGAAAATGTCTTTGTAGTCGGTTATGGACTAGATTTTAATAACAAACATAGACATCTTGGTGATATACATACATTTACTCCATAAAAACATGTATTTACGGAAACCTTTTCAGAGGTGAAAATGTCAAAAAAAAATAAAATTACAATTGTTGAAGTTGGCACAAGAGATGGCATGCAGATTGAAAAAAAATTCATTTCGACAAAAAAGAAAATTAAAATTGTGGATATGATTACTAACTCCGGCATTCAAAGAATAGAAGTAACAAGTTTTGTAAGTCCAAAACATGTTCCTCAATTATCAGATGCAAAACAAGTCATGGAAAATATAAATAGAAAAGACGGGGTGGAATACGAAGCACTAGTTCCAAATTTAATAGGTATGGAAAGAGCTCTAGAATGTGATTTAGATAGAATCAGTTTTTTTGTATCAAGCAGCGAAACTTTTAATAATAAGAACCTAAGAGCTTCGCGTTCGGAGATGATAAAGAAATCAAAAGAGATTGCTAAAATTGCAATAGAGAACAAAATAAAAATACGTGGCTCAGTAGTGACTGCATTCGGTTGTCCTTACGAAGGAAGCATACCGTTTGATTCCCTAGAATGGGTGATTAAGGAATACCTAGAGATGGGCTGCGACGAAATTTGTTTAGCGGATACAGTTGGAATGTCTAATCCCGAACATGTTAAAGATATTACTGAAAGAATGAGAAATATTGCTCCAGACGTTCAATTTGCACTCCATTTTCATAATACTAGGGGTTTGGGACTTGCAAACGTTTATGCAGGCTTAAAAATTGGGATTAAAACTTTTGACTCTTCAGTAGGTGGACTTGGTGGTTGTCCGTTCGCACCAAAAGCAACAGGAAATATAAGTACAGAGGACACGGTTAATATGCTCCAAGAAATGGGATATAACACAAATATTAATCTTGAAAAAATTATTCGAGTGGTATCATACTTAGAAAAAACCCTATCCCGTCAATTGCCAGGACAATTACTCCACGCTGGAAAACCCAAATGGTAAATTAATAAAAAATTATTTTCATAAAAAGATGACTTGTTTAATAATAAATATTGTATACAATATACCAAATTTTAAAAGAGAGAAATTTTATGGAAGATAATTTAGATGAACTCAGAAATGTCTTGAGTAATGCCTCCATGCATGGTGGAAGTGCCTCAGAGGCAAAACAACATAAACAAGGCAAATTAACTGCTAGAGAAAGAATTTCCTTCTTACTAGACGAAAATACTTTCTCAGAATTAGGCTTATTAATGGAATCTAGATCTTTTGATTTTGGGATGGATTCTAAGAGGATTCCAGGAGATGGAGTAATAACTGGAAGTGGAACAATATCTGGGCAAAAAGTTTTTATTGGAGCACAAGACTTTGGCACACTTGGAGGTTCACTCGGAGAAATCCATGCACAGAAAATTATACGTATTCAGAAATTAGCTTTGCAAGCTGGAGTTCCAATAATTTTAATTCTTGATTCAGGGGGAGCGAGAATACAAGAAGGAGTTTTATCCTTACATGGATATGCTCAGATTTTCAGATTGAATACCTTATCCTCAGGAGTTATTCCCCAAATTTCTATTATCCTTGGTCCATGTGCTGGAGGTGCAGTTTACTCTCCTGCAATAACAGATTTTATTTTTATGGTAGAAGGCATCAGTAAAATGTTTATTACAGGACCTGATGTAATTAAAGCAGTCACAGGAGAAGAAGTTACTTTTGAAGATCTAGGTGGAGCAGAAGTACATTCTAAAAAAAGTGGAAATGCTCATTTTACATCTAAGAATGAAAAAGATTGTTTTAATTTAGTAAAAAAATTACTGTCATTTTTGCCATCGAATAATATAGATAACGGACCAATTGCAGAAGTTCCAGAATCTAATGCTGAGGAAAATATAGTTCTAGATAAAATCGTACCCACTTCCTCCACACAATCTTATGATGTAAAGGAAATCATTTCAAATATTTTCGATAATGGAGACTTTTTAGAAGTTCAATCAGAATTTGCTAAGAATATAGTAGTCGGTTTTGGAAGATTAAAAGGAAATTCAGTCGGCATTATAGCAAATCAGCCCGCTCACCTTGCAGGCGTTTTAGATATAGATAGTTCAGACAAACTGGCACGTTTTGTTCGGTTTTGCGATTCATTTAACATTCCTATTATTAATTTTGTTGACGTACCTGGATATTTGCCCGGAACACAACAAGAATATGGAGGTGTGATTCGTCACGGAGCAAAAGTCCTTTTTGCGTATAGCGAAGCAACAGTTCCTAAAATTGCCGTTATTGTTCGTAAAAGTTACGGTGGATCTTATATAGCTCTTAGTGGTTTAGGTCTTGGATATGATTATGTTTTTGCTTTTCCTACTGCCGAAATTGCCGTAATGGGACCAGATGGAGCATCTAATATTATTTTCCGTAGAGAGATAGAAGAATCTAATAACCCTGAGAAAACTAGACAAGAAAAAATAAAGAATTACAAGGAACTTTTTGCTAAACCTTACACTGCAGCAAAACAAGGTTTTGTAGATGCCATAATAGAACCAAGACATACGAGAAGGGAACTTATTAATTGTCTTCAAATATTATCTACAAAAAAAGAAAGTCGGCCAAATAAAAAACACGGGAACATCCCTCTTTAACATTAAGGACAAAATATCGTGGATTCAGTTTTAACTGAAGGAATAAAATTAACGATTATTGGGACAGTGTTTGTTTTTCTGTCACTTTTTTTTCTATGTTTTATGATCAAAATTTTTAATTTTTTTCTAGCTGAAAGCAAAAAAAAAGAAGTGATAGAAGACGACTCAGATACTACTCTCATCATTTCAGCATCAGTCGCATACTTCTTAGAGCATACAAATGAAGAAATCTTTATACCAAAAGTTCTCAGAGAAGAATCAAATTGGCAACTAAATTCTAGGATATACCCTCTTATTTCTGGTGAATAAATTGAAAAAGTTTACATTAAGAATCAACAACAAAGAATATAAAATTCAAGCTGAGAGACTTGAGGAAGCAGAGAAAATCAAAGTCAACATAGATGGTATTGACCATGTCGTTGAAATACTAGAAGAAAGTGAACAATCAAATAAAAATAAAATTGCATCTCATTCTCCTAGAAACATAAAATCACCACTACCGGGAGAGGTCCTTTCTATCGAAGTGACTGTGGGTGAAATAGTATCTTCTGGAACGAAATTATTAGTCTTAGAAGCAATGAAAATGGAAAATATAATTACCGCGGAAACAGATGGCAAAATCTCAGATATTTTAGTGAGTAAAGGTGACAAAGTAGAAGCTGGACAGGAGCTAATTAAAATAGAATGAAAGAACTAGTTACTTCTCTAAACGATTTCTTCTTAGTATCTGGAATCTACACTATGAACTTCGGTAGTTTCCTAATGATAACTATTGCCTGTTTTTTGCTTTTTCTAGCAATATCAAAAGGTTTCGAACCTCTTTTACTTATTCCAATTGGATTTGGAATGTTATTATCAAATCTACCAAATTCTAGTATCTTTTCTGAAGGTGGATTAATCAATTTCTTTTATTATGGAGTGAAATTAGGAATTTTTCCTCCTTTGATTTTTATGGGAATTGGAGCGCTAACTGACTTCAGCCCCTTAATATCTAATCCAAAAACTATACTTCTTGGTGCAGCTGCACAATTTGGTATTTTTACAACGTTAATTGGTAGTATTTTTTTGGGATTTAACCTATCTCAATCTGCAGCAATAGGTATAATTGGAGGAGCTGATGGACCTACCGCCATTTACACCGCTTCTAAGTTAGCACCTGAACTTATTGGCCCAATCGCTGTAGCGGCATATAGTTATATGGCTCTTGTTCCAGTGATACAGCCTCCCATAATAAAAGCTTTAACTACCAAAGAAGAACGATCTCGAGAAATGGAACCTCCTCCTCCTACTAATCAAAAGATCTTAATTTTATTTCCGATTTTCACAACTATATTCACTGGGTTATTACTTCCATCTGCAATTCCTCTGATTGGAATGCTAATGCTTGGAAATCTTTTCCGTGAATCTCGCATAGTAGAAAGACTTGTTAAAACAACCGAAAATTCACTTCTTAATATTGTTACTATTTTTCTGGGCGTTTCTGTTGGTGCATCTATGACTTCAGAAAGCTTTCTTAAATGGGAAACAATAGGAATATTACTTTTAGGACTATTTGCATTCGCAATTGGGACTGCGACTGGTGTTATTTTTGGAAAAATCATGTCTTTCTTTAGCAAAACACCGATTAACCCTATGATTGGTGCAGCTGGCGTGAGTGCTGTTCCGATGTCAGCTAGAGTTGTACAGAAAATAGGATTAGAAGAAAATCCTAAGAATTTTCTGCTTATGCATGCTATGGGACCTAATGTTGCTGGAGTAATTGGTTCCGCAATAGCAGCTGGATTATTAATTTCTCTGATACAAAATTAAGGAACTTAACTAATGAATGCTCCACTTAAAGATATCAAAGTTTTAGATCTTACCAGAATTCTAGCCGGTCCATATTGCACAATGATGCTTGGTGATATGGGCGCAGAAGTTATAAAAATAGAGAATCCAAAGAATGGAGATGATACTCGCGGCTGGGGACCACCATTCTTAAATGGAGTAAGTACATATTTTATTTCAGTAAACAGAAATAAAAAAAGTATAACTTTGAATCTAAAAGAAAATGCAGGGAAAGATATACTCAGAGAACTTATTAGAAATTGTGACGTAATGGTAGAAAATTTTAGGCCTGGCACTTTAGATAACCTCGGATTTCCATGGGCAGATATACAAAAGATTAATGAAAGAATTATTTTTGCATCAGTATCGGGATTTGGACAAACAGGTCCTCGAAAAAATGAACCAGGTTTTGACGTAGTGATTCAGGGAGAGGGAGGCATCATGAGTATAACGGGAGAACCAGATGGTCCTCCTACAAAAGTAGGGGCCTCAATTGGAGATATAACAGCAGGGATGTTAGCAGCACAAGGAATACTCCTAGCTCTGTACGCAAGGGAAAAAACAGGTAAAGGACAAATGGTTGATATAAGTATGCTAGATGGACAAATTTCACTGCTTACTTATCACGCCAATGCATTTTTTGCTACTGGGACTATTCCTGGTAGAAGAGGCAACAGGCATCCTTCAATTACTCCATATGAAACTTACAAATGCAAAGATGGCTACCTCAACTTAGGCGTCGGAAATGATTCTCTTTGGGAGAAATTCTGCGATGCGGTGGGACTAGAAAAGATCAAGAATGATAGCCGATTCCAAATAAACGCTGAAAGAGTAAGAAATAGAATAGAATTAGAAAAAATACTTATTCCCTTTTTCGAAAATTTTGAACTACAAAAAATGATTGAAATCCTTAGAAATGCTGGCATTCCTTGTGGTGCAATTAACAATTTAGAAGATGCACTTAATAACGAGCAAGTTATTCAAAGGGAAATGGTCCAAGAAATAGACATACCTGAAGCTGGAAAAACTAAAATAACTGGTATCCCTATAAAAATGTCTGAGACTCCTGGCGACATTAGAATCCCTCCTCCGAGTTTAGGAGAACATACTAATCAAATTCTTGAGGACTATCTTAATTTCACTAAATCAGAAATCCAAGATCTTCGTCAGAAGAATATAATATAGGAGAAAATAGTTTTGCTTAATCCTGCAAGAATAGATAAACCTAAATCCTTAAGTAAAATTGTGGTTGAAAAGATCAAAGAATCTATTATGAACGGCAACCTCAAACCCGGCTCCAAATTAATTGAGACACAATTAACAAATTCTCTGGGCGTGAGCAGAACTCCGCTTAGAGAAGCTTTTCGTGAACTTGCGGCTGAAGGATATATCACGATTTATCCCCATAAAGGAGCATTCGTAACAAAAATCACTAAAAAAGAAATAAAAGACCTATATATGATTACAAGCGTGTTAGAGGGACTCGCTACTAGATTAGCTACTCCTCTTTTATCTCTTGGTAAAAATAGGAAACATCTAGAAAAATTGTTAAAAGAATTGAGAACTCATGAACAAGCTGGTGAAATAAGTAAATACTGGGAAACTAATCAACTATTTCACCAATTTATAACCAATTCATGCAAAAATGAAAAACTGAAAGTTGTTATTACGAATCTCCGAAGACAAATCCTAAAAACCAGAATTATAACTTTGAGAGTCCCAGGTCGTCTAAAATCATCCATGGAAGAACATGAAGAAATCCTAAAACATATCCTTAGAAATGAATCTAGAAAAGCAGAAAAAATGGTTATCAAACACCTTGAATTACAAGGAAAAATACTTTACGACATATCTGAAAAAACTTCGCAAGAAAATAATTTAGTCTAACTCTTTTTAACGAAGGTACTCTTTACTTCTGCAATCAATTGATCATCTTTAATTTTAAATCCTAATCCTCTTAAAAAAACAAATGACTTCTTGGTTTTTTCTACAAAACCTTCAAACCTTAGTGGAGTAAATATTTCTACAGGAGACCTATAGCGGATCTCACTTCTCGCAGAATAACATTTAACACCATTCAGAAATAAACAATTTGCCATCACATCATCTAAAATTGAAAAAAGAACACCTCCATGAAGTATATTATCATACCCTTGGTGTCTTTCATTAGGAGTGAATTCAGCTCTACAAATCTCACCATCTAATCTAAACTTAATTCTTAAACCAAATGTATTTTTAGAACCACAAACAAAACAATTATCTGCAATTCCTCTTGTATCATCAGAATTCATATTTTTACCAAAAAAAAGGGAGAAACATTTATTGTCTCTCCCATGATGAATTTCAAAGACTATGATTCTGTTTTATTTTCTTCCTTCTTTTGACGTACTTCTCTCCTAGCATCTTCTTTACTTGTATCCCTATCAACGAGTTCAAGAATAGCCATATCCGCAGAATCACCAGGCCTTGGAGGCAATTTCAAAATTCTGGTATAGCCTCCAGGTCGGTCAAGATATCTAG
>MDTE01010324.1_pt1 | contig 87416 bp, 86 predicted proteins | sample 811231 | NCBI WGS metagenome assembly MDTE01 (sample SAMN05326651, study PRJNA326480) | marine metagenome | isolation source: seawater | place: Indian Ocean: Red Sea | collected 2010 | reverse complement strand
ATTTGACATTGCAGGCCAATCCTGCATAAGGATTTAAGATTGCAAGGTTGTATGTTTAATAATTAGGTTGCGTTTGGTATATTTTAATTACTAACATTTAATACATGAACGGTAATAAATTGGATAAATCTAACAAAGTACAAAACCTAGTCTGGATAGATATGGAATTTACTGGACTCGCCGATGATCAATTGATTTTAGAAATAGCATGTTTAGTGACTGATAAAGATCTTAATGTGCTGTCGGAAGGCTTGAATTTAGTAGTTCACAGATCTGAAGTTGAGTTGATGAGAATTGAAGATTGGTCACTTAAAACACACACTGAGTCTGGACTGATGGAAAAAGTGAAACATTCATTGCTAAGTATCGAGGAAGTGGACCAAATAGTTGTAGATTTTATTTCAAAACACACCATAAAACGCAAAGCAATCCTATGTGGGAACTCCATACATACCGATCGGAGGTTCATACATCGAGAAATGCCCGTGTTGGATAGTTTCTTACACTACCGTATGGTTGATGTTACATCCATTAAAGAATTGATAGAGAGATGGTATCCTGAAAAGCCTGCGACACCACCTAAGAAAAACACCCATGCTGCGCTCGACGACATAAAAGAAAGCCTTGCTGAACTAAAGTGGTATAAAAAGCACTTTTTTGTGGGCATAGTATAAAAGATTATCGGGTTTAATGATGCAATCCAAAATTTAGGTTTCTACTGGCAAGTTAAAGATTGGCGGGAGTGCGAGGGAGTCGAACCCACCTACCCCGCTCTTCACGAAGCACAACGGATTTGAAGTCCGCAGGAGCCACCGGGCCCCATCCACTCCCTTAAATATTAACTACCTAATACAGAATCGATCTTTTTCTTTAAGGCGCCTTTGGGTAATGCTCCTATTACTTGATCGACTGGCTTGCCATCTTTAAAAAATATCAGTGCTGGAATGCTTCTGATTCCATATTTGGTTGCGATTTCAGGGGAATTATCAATGTCGACCTTGGCGACATTAAGCTTCCCAGTGTATTCTTCGGCTAAGTCATGAACTGCAGGTGCTATCATTTTGCATGGCCCGCACCATTCTGCCCAGAAATCTACTAATATAGGTAGATCTGACTTTAAAACATCATCTTCCCAAGTGTTATCGGTTACGTCTATAGGTCCAGCCATTAATCCTCCAGAGCAATTAATTGCGAAAAATATTGAATATAGTTTATCGTTGGCGGTAATGAGGGTCAACCTCATATAATCTGGTTCCTTTGTTAAATTTCAAGTTATGGTTTAAAGTTGATAGATTATGGGCATGCAAAATTGTGTTAACAAGGGCGATACTTTTGAAGTTGAACTAGAAGATTGGACCGATCAAGGTGAAACGGTTTGCCACATTCAAGATCAGAAAGTTGTCGTATTTGGAGGAATACCAGGAGAAAGAGTTACTGCTGAAATTATTCGGGTACATAGAGATTATATGGCTGCTCGGGTGATACGAGTGATCAAGTCCAATGAAAATAGGCAAGAAGTAGATTGTCCGTACTTTGGAGAATGCACTGGGTGTCAATACAGACATTTGAAATATAAACAGCAGCTTGAAATTAAGAAAAAACTCTTTATGAAAACACTTTCACATCAAGTTCATTTATCTGATGGTGTTGTAAAAGAGATAATTCCTAGTCCTGCACAAAATCATTACAGAAATCACGCGCGATTCACAATCAGCAAGGAAGGTTTATTAGGATTTGTAGGGAAAGAAACCCGTAAATTTGTTCACGTATCAAAATGCTTGTTAATGAGCAATCGTATTAATAAAATCATGGAACAATTGCAGGGTAAGGCTTCTCAGACCAGGCAGTTATCGGTTAGGGGGAGCGATTTTTCGGAAGGTTATTTGATTCAGCCCAGACTTAAAGATGTCAGTCTGGATTTAAACACAGGTCACTCTCATTATTATGAAGTTATTGGTGATAGAAGATTTAAAGTTGCTTCGCCGTCGTTTTTTCAGGTAAATAATGCGCAGGTGTCGGCAATAATTGATGCTATTTTGGGATCCGGAATGATTAATAGCGAATCTAAAATACTGGATGCGTATGCTGGAGTTGGTACTTTGTCTATATTGCTAGCTCCTTATGTCAAATATGTATTGGGGATAGAAGATTCTGCCGCTGCAGTCTCGGATGCCAAGACCAATAGTGCCGGATTAGATAACGTGGAGTTTGAAGTTGGCAAGACAGAAGAATTGATTTCAGAAATGAAAGAATTCTTTGATGTCGTGATCTTGGATCCATCTAGAAAAGGCTGTGCCCCCGAGGCTTTGCATGGTCTGTTGGACATGGCGCCAGAAAAAGTCATATATATCTCTTGTGAACCAAAGACTCTATCTCGAGATTTAGCAGTTTTGAACTCGAAATATTCTATAGAAGAGATAATTCCTTTTGATATGTTTCCTAATACCTATCACTTAGAGAGTATGACTTACCTTAGGTTACATGATGCATAAGTTGCCTGTTATGTTGGCGTCTAGCTCTCCGCGGCGTGCAGATATCTTGTCGTCACTGGGATGGAATTATAAAATCGTATCTCCTGATGTAGATGAGACCCCTCAAGATAATGAAACGGGTAAGGAACTGGTGGTCAGGCTATCATTCCTGAAAGCTAAGAAAGTAGCAGAGAAACATGTTGGATATATTGTGATAGCAGCTGATAGTGTTGTTGAAATGGAAGGTCAAATTTACGGTAAGCCTGGTTCCGTACTGGAAGCCAGGAATATGCTTAAAAGGATCCGTGGCAAAGATCACTACATACATACGGGGATTACGGTGATGAATAGTGTAAATACAACGAGTAATACCCATTGTGTAACTACTGTAGTCCGTGCTAGGGAATATACAGATGATGAAATAAATAAATCTATTATAAAAGGTACTCCCTTTGACAAAGCTGGTGGCTACGCCATTCAAGATGACAGCCTAAAGCCGGTAACAATTTTAGAAGGCTGTTATTCTGGGGCACTTGGTTTACCTGTATGTAAGTTAACTGAGATAATGGAAGATATGCAGCAAGATATTCAGATTACCAAATTTGTTAAAGATACCAAATGCAAACCAGAATGCTTGTTTGTGGGTGATAACTTATGAATTTGTTTGGTATTGGATTAACGGAACTTGTCTTTGTAGTGGTGATATCATTTATAGTGCTAGGTCCCACGAAAAGCATTGATGTGCTGAAAAATTTGGTAAAGACTTTGAGGCACCTACGGAATGCATGGGAAGATGTAAAATCTACGGTCGATGAAGCCGTAGATGAGGCAAAGCTAGATTTTAAATACATGGACAAGTTACTAGATACAGACGCCACGAACGCGAGAGAAAAGCAATCGGATGACTAGTAAAGAAATCACTTTGAAAGATCACTTTAGAGAGCTACGTAAGCGTCTTATTATAAGTGTCCTATCTATATTGGTGGGAACTTGTGTTTGTTTTTCATTTTGGCAAGACATTGTCCTTCTTTTGGAACAACCTGCAAAGTTTTATGGAATGTATTCTGAACAAGGATTAATTTTCACTGAAGTTACGGAACTTTTGTCTACTAGTTTTAAGGTTTCTATCTTAGGAGGATTCGTATTAGCTTTCCCCATGATTGCCTATCAAATAATCAGATTTGTTGCTCCGGGATTAAGCACTAGGGAAAAATGGTATTTGTTCACAATGTTGCCATTTTCAGTATTGTTTTTCGGATTAGGGGTTGCATTTGCTTATTTTATCCTAACTCCATCGGCACTACATTTCTTACTTACGTTTGGCACTGAAGTTGCGACTCCTTTCATCAAGGTTAGCAATATAGTAGGACTTATGGTTAGATTGTTGTTTTGGATGGGGATATGCTTTCAAATGCCAGTAATTATATTTATTCTAGCTAAGATAGGGTTAGTCACTTACAAGAGTTTAGGCCGGTTCAGAAAATACTGGTTAGTATTGTCCTTTGTATTGGCTGCGATTATCACCCCGACCTTTGATCCGATTAACCAATTGATTGTCGCAATTCCTCTAATGATATTATATGAATTTGGGGCACTTCTGGCATTAGCAGTGCGAAGGAAGCCTAAGGAAGCCTAAGGTGAAGCTGTACTATTCATAGTATTTTAGTACGTCTACTTGTTGGAGTACCCCTTAATGATTACGTTAGTCTTTTTTCTTGGAGTCAAGTGAAGCGGAATCATCTATTTCAGTAACTGAGGATTTAAACCCTTTGATCGCTTTGCCTAAGGATGACCCGATTTCAGGGAGCTTCCTGGCTCCGAAGATTAGGAGCAGTATTGCAAGTATGATTAATAATTCTGGTAGACCGAAAGGCCCTATTCTCATTTTTTTCCTCTGTAATGGCTATTATTAGTGAATTCTACCAGAATTCATATGCGCAAACAATCAATCATGTCGGCGACGGAAGGCCCATAACAGAACATATGTTCTGTTATGGGCCGTTTGAGAGGTTGTAGAAGCAGGTTTGCGTATGTATAATTACGGTGTAAGAGTGACTAAATTTCATCGAATTGGTGAGCGCTGAATATGGCTGATTCTGATAAATATGACGTAATAGTAATTGGGGCAGGCCCGGGGGGTTATGTTGCCGCCATCAGGGCTGCACAATTAGGCAAAAAAGTTGCCGTTATAGAGAAAGAAGCATTGGGAGGGGTTTGTCTCAATTGGGGATGCATTCCCAGTAAAGCTCTACTCAAAAATGCCGAAGTGTTGTCATATATAAATAAAGCAGATGAATTTGGGATTACTGTTGAAGGTGTCAAGGCGGATTTCGGGAAAGCTATGGATAGGAGTAGGAGTGTAGCTGATAAGAATAATAGTGGAGTGGCCTATCTTTTACGTAAGAACAATATCGACCATATTGAAGGCAACGCCATAATAAAGACGCCCACAACAGTAGAAATAGACGGAACGAGCACCTATAGTGCAACAAATATCATTATTGCTACAGGTTCCTCACCCAGAACAATCCCTGGTATTGATATTGATCACGAAAAAATTGTCACAAGTAGAGATGCGATAGTAGAAAGCAAGCTGCCTAAGTCCATCTTGATAATAGGAGGGGGGCCAATAGGCGTTGAGTTCGCCCATATATACCAGGCATATGGAGTAGAAGTCACAATTGCGGAAGTAATGGACAATATTGTCCCAAATGAAGATGAAGACATTTCTAAACAACTGAGCAGATCTCTAAACAAAATTGGTGTGAATATCAAAACGGGCTGTAAAGTTGCTTCAGTAAAGGTTAATAAAACATCCGTCCGAGTGGGATTTGAGCAAGGTGAAGAACTTCAAGAAGCTACGTACGATCGGGTCTTGGTCGCCATCGGGGTAAGTCCAAACACAGAAGGAATTGGATTGGAAAATATCGGGATTAGTGTCGATAACGGATACGTTGTGGTTGATGAAGAAATGAATACCTCTGTGGCTAATGTGTATGCAATAGGTGATATCACAGGGAAACTTCCTCTTGCTCATGTAGCATCGGCACAAGCTAATATAGCAATCGAATCAATGTGCGGATTAGATACAATCCCTCTTGATTATTCGATGATACCAAGAGCCATTTATTGTAATCCACAAGTAGCTAGTTTGGGCCTCACGGAAGTCCAAGCGCGAGAACAAGGATACGATATTCAGGTCGGTAGATTTAACGCTCAAGCCAATGGGAAAGCAGGGGCTATGGGAGAAAATGAAGGGTTTGTTAAGCTAGTGTTTGATTCTAAGTACGGCGAAATATTGGGTGCACACATGATTGGTCCCGAAGTCACTGAACTCTTAGGGGAATTGTCCCTAACCAAATTGTGCGAAGGCACCTCGATGGAGTTAGGTCTTGCTGTGCATGCACATCCAACATTGTCGGAAATGATTAAAGAAGCTGCCTTAGATGCTCAAGGTAAAGTACTACATATGTAAGAGGGGTTGTTATGCCTAGGAAAAAAACCACTAATACGAAGGCAAAGGCCGTTGATGATATTGCCGCGGTGGCAGAGCCCACTGATTTAAATCAAGAACAACTGCTTGAATTTTATGCTCAAATGGTTCTTATAAGAGAGTTTGAAAAGGAAAGTGAACGCCAATATACAAGAGGGAACATTAAAGGATTTCTCCATGTTTATAGCGGAGAAGAGGCTATTGCGGTGGGTTCAATAAATGCGTTGAGGCAAGATGATGTTGTAGTAACGCATTATCGAGATCATGGACAAGCTCTAGTAAAAGGCATTGGACCTAAAGAAGCGATGGCTGAATTATTTGGTAAAGCCACTGGGTGTAGTAAAGGAAAGGGTGGCTCTATGCATTTGATTGATGCCGAAAAAGGTTTCATGGGAGGATACGCTATAGTGGGAGGGCAATTACCGTTGGCTACTGGTTTTGCTCTTGCTAGTCATTATCGAGACGAAGATAAAGTAACCTTGTGTTTCTTGGGAGATGGAGCTCTAAATGAAGGAGAATTCCATGAATGTCTTAATCTAGCTAAAGTGTGGAATCTTCCGATTATATTTTTCTGCGAAAATAACTTGTATGGAATGGGAGCTCCTGCCAAAGATCATCTTGCAGCTCCTGATAAGATTTATAAAATGTCCGAAGCTTATGACATCCCAGGATTTAGGGTTGACGGGAATGATGTTCTTGAAGTTCATGACTTGATGACCAAACTGGTATCTCAGATCAGAAATGGCTCTGGTCCAGCATTTGTAGAAGCTCAAACATACAGAATTCAAGGTCATTCTATAGCAGACCCTGCTAATTATAGACCAGAGGATGAGGTCGAAGAATGGAAATTGAAAGATCCAATCCCGGCATTTAAAGAATGGTTATTAAAAAACGGACATGCGACCGAGGAAATTGTAGAGCAAATGCACAAGACTGCTGAACTAGAGATAGTTGAGGCTGCTGAATTTGCTGAACAGAGTCCATTCCCTGCTAACGAAGAATTATATACAGGGGTGTATGCTGAATGACAACTGAAATGACTTACAGGCAGGCGATATGCCAAGGTTTAACAGAAGCGCTGGATGAAGACCCTCGCGTGTATTTGATGGGCGAAGATATAGGACCGTATGGAGGAGCTTTTGCAGTCACTCAAGGGTTCTGGGAAAAGTACGGGGCTAGGAGAATCAAAGACTCTCCCTTATCTGAATCTGCATTCGTTGGTGCTGGCATAGGATCGGCAATGGCAGGATTGAGGCCAATAGTCGAGATTATGACTATAAATTTCAGTTTGCTGGCCATCGATCAAATAGTTAATCATGCTGCCAAGGTAAGATATATGTCTGGCGATCAATTCAGCGTACCGATGATTGTGAGGACAGTGACAGGCGCTGGAGCGTCAGTGGCTGCGACACATTCTCAGTCTTTCGAAGGCTGGTATGCTTCGGTTCCAGGCTTGTATGTGGTTGTGCCATCGACACCACAAGATGCCCTAGGTCTTTTTAGATCATGCAGAGAATTAATGGACCCAGTAATGTTTGTGGAGCATATATTATTGTATGGGTCACGAGGTGAGGTTTCAGACGGAGTAAAAATACCTTTAGGCAAAGCAGACATTAAAAAAGAAGGGTCTGATGTGACGATAGTCAGTTATTCAAAAATGGTTCAAAATTCATTGGAAGCGGCAGCCGTATTAGAGAATGAAGGGATCAATGTGGAGGTCGTAGACCTGCGGACTTTAAGGCCATTAGATGTTGAAACCATAATTAAATCGGTCAAAAAAACTCATCGAGTGGTAGTCGTTGAAGAAACAAGTAAATTTGGTGGTTTTGCAGGAGAGGTAGTAAGCATAGTCCAACAAGAAGCGTTTGATTATTTGGACGCTCCTGTAGAGCGCGTGGCAGGAGAAGAAGTTCCAATTCCTTACTCAATGCCACTAGAAAAATTAGCTATACCCGATACGCAGAGAATAGTGTCTGCTGTTAAGAAATTGATCTAGAAAGTCTACGGACTAAGGAGGAATATTGGCGACGACTATAGTGATGCCTCAAATGGGCTACGATATGAGAGAAGGTACTGTTGTTAAATGGTACAAGTCAGAAGGGGAGCAAGTAGATAGAGGTGAGGTTATAGCTGATATCCAGACTGATAAGGCGACTGTAGAATTTGAAGCTTATACTGCTGGTGTACTGGGTAAGATATACGCTGCCGAAGGAGTCGCCATACCAGTAGGTGAAGCTATAGCAGTGATTACAGAACCTGGAGAAGAGGTCCCTTTGCAAGAAGATGCACCTGTGGCAGTATCTTCAGAAGTTGACATCACTGATACCAGTGGGAGCAATGTTGAAACTGCCCCCCAGACCTCCGTCATTGCAGGATCCGATTCTCTCTCTCCAATTGGTGAGGTGAGAGCGTCACCTCTTGCCAGGAGACTAGCTAGAGAACGTGAGATTGATTTAACCACGATTACAGGCTCAGGGCCTGGAGGAAGGATAGTCGAAAAAGATCTGGATAATTACAATCCTCCCTCAGCCCCAGCACCAGTGAATAGCCCAATGGATTCGGTAAGCGTAGAACCCTTGACATCGATGAGGCAAGCTATAGCAAGAGTAACGGTTGGGAGCAAGACTACTGCTCCGCATTTTTATGTTACTAGTGAAGTAGATATGGCTAGAGCTGTATCTTTCAGGCAAGAAATTAATTCTGCATTATCTGATGGGACTAGAGTAAGTATCAATGATCTCATAGTTAAAGCTTCTGCGTTAGCACTGCAGAAATTCCCTAAATTCAATGCATTTTTCAAAGAAAATGCTTTGGAATATCATTCCAGCTTGAACATTGGAATTGCTATCGCATTACCAGCCGGATTGATGGTGCCTGGTATTAACAACTGTGAGCTTAAATCTCTAACAGATATAGCAAAAGCAAGTTCAGATTTGATAGCACGAGCAAATGACGACAATCTTACTAATGAAGAATATACAGGAACGACTTTTAGTGTGAGCAATCTAGGAATGTTTGACGTTGAAAGTTTTTCAGCAATTATCTTTCCCCCTCACGCCGCTGTTTTAGCGGTGGGAACTGTTAAAGATCAACCCGTCGTTCGAGATGGAGAGCTAGCGATATCCAAAACAATGAAAGCAACAGTGTCCGTTGATCATCGGGTAGCTGATGGGGCCGAAGCTGCTGAATTCCTGGTGGAAATAAAGAATCTATTGGAGAACCCTGTATTATTGGTGGTTTAAGAGGTTTATCATGGTTAAAGCAAGTGGCGCCAAAGCGATTATTGAATCCTTGAAATTGCATGACGTGGATACTATATTCGGAATAATTTCTATTCACACTTTAGATATATATGATATTTTGGCTTCGGAGCAAGACCAACTACAATTCATAGGTGGCAGACAGGAATTAGGAATAGGGTTCATGGCTGATGGATACGCTAGGGTAAGCGGAAAACCTGGGATATTGCTTACTAGTACAGGGCCTGGAGCAGCTGATTCCATAGGAGCCGTTGGTGAAGCTTATTTTTCTGCATCTCCAGTTTTAGAGATCACTACTAATGTTGAACAAGAATTTATGGGTAAAGGTATGTTGCCTACTCATGACGTTAAAGACCAATCGGCTATGTTTAGTGCGGTCACCGATTGGAATGTAAACATTGATCAAGTCGATGCTATACCAGACCATTTTGTAGAAGCATTTCAGAGGTTTGCATCAAAACGTCCAAGACCGATTGAATTAGAAGTGCCTACAGACCTATTATCTGCAGAATCCGATGTTGAATTGTTACCTCCCGTTGCTCCAGAAATACCTCAAGCCAACGAGCAGCAATTGAGCCAATTGATTACTATGTTGAAGGAATCTAAACGACCTGTGTTATTTGTGGGAGAAGAGATGCAAATGATGGGAGGGACCCATGAACTTGTAATATTTGCAGAACAACACGGTATACCAGTTGTCACTGGTGATGGTGCCAAAGGGGCCTTTCCTGAAAACCATCCACTTTCTTTAGGGCAAGCCATCGGAAAGCGCATATGGGGAGAAAACCCTCTATTAGAGTGGCTTGGGACCTGTGACTTCGGTCTAGTGTTAGGGGCATCGTTGCCTTATAGATCCACAGCTGGAGTGGGTTTGAAAATGCCTCAAAAGTTTGCACATGTGTTGATGGATGAGTCTATCATTGATAAGAATTATAAGTCTGATCTAGCGATTTCAGGTAATTCACAGGCTGTGCTTGGTCAAGTATCTGAGGCATTGGGAGATTATAGATGCGATTTGGGTACTGATTACCAGGACGAAATCGCTGGAATGAAAAAAGAGATATTGTCCACTTTGGAGTCTACTTGGGCTAATGAATTACGCACCTGGCAAGCCATTCGAGCGAGCTTACCCGAGGACACGATTTTCAGTCTGGACCCTACAGTTCCTGCTAGTCGAGCCTCGAGATGCTTAGAGATTAATAATCCTAGAACATTTATGTATCCACATGGGTGGCTAGGTCTCGGCTTTGCTTTTCCTGCCGCCCTTGGAGCAAAAGTAGCGAAACCAAACACACCAGTGGTTTGTGTAACTGGAGACGGTGGATTCCAATACAACTTGCAGGAATTAGCAACTGCCAAACAGTATGGATTAAATCCTATAGTGTTAATGTTTAATGATAATGCATGGGGCGTATTGAAGGACTATCAAAAGCAAAGATTCGATAGCAGATATTTCGCAACTGATTTAGTTAACCCGGACTTTTCAAAACTTTTTGAGTCGTATGGATTCGAGTCGTTTGTGGTAGACAATGTGAGTGATCTGAAGGACGCTTTGCAAAAGGCGGTACATGCAGATGAACTGACTCTGATAGAGGTCAAGATTCCTAAAGGGTTTGCTGAATTCGTATAACATGTGTTTGTTTGGCTAGGCCGATTTTGGGAAGAGAATATAGGTTAAGAATATGAGCATAGTTCAACTAGTAAGTGTTACTCCTGATGCGGAGAAAACAATGGGTTATGTTGCGCGAGTCAGCAACCCTGCGAATCAAGAAAATCCGAAAGTAGCAGGGCTTTTATCTTACTGCATTAAAAATGGTCACTGGAGCGTATTTGAACAGGCACACATGACTCTTGAAATTAATACCTCTCGAGGCATCGCAGCTCAAATATTGCGCCATAGATCTTTTACTTATCAAGAATTTTCACAGAGGTATGCGGATTCTTCCCTGCTAAGTGAAGAAATTCCTTTACCAGAACTTCGTCGTCAAGACACTAAGAATCGTCAAAATAGTATTGATGATATCGACGATGACGTTAGGATCGAATTCCAAAATAAAATTCAAGCCCACTTTGATCAAGGGATGAGTCTTTATAAAGAAATGCTTGAACAAGGTATCGCTAAAGAGTGCGCTCGTTTTGTATTACCACTGGCTACGCCAACAAAAATTTACATGACTGGATCTGTTAGATCCTGGATACATTACATAAATCTTCGTGCAGGGAACGGGACTCAAAAAGAACATATGGAAATCGCAGAGAATTGTAAAACTGTTTTTTGTGAGCAATTTCCCATTGTGTCACAAGCTTTGGGTTGGGTTTAAGCACATTATAAGACTCATGGCTAGGGACTTAAGAATGTCCCACTTGTATGAGATTTAAGTTCATCAATACGATTCGTTGTGTTAGCCCGGTAATTACATTATTTTTTGGCGCGTAAAGATTTGGCAAACAACAAATAAAGTATTCCTGTAAATCCAGTAATTCCTGCTACGTAAAGCAGAGCTTGTCCTACTTGTAAGTAATTGAAAAGAATTCCTAGTATCAGAATAGAAATAGCAGTAAATCCATTGTCAAAATTATATATGCTAGTTACTCGCCCACGGAGATCGTCAGGTACGATCTCTTGAATAAGGGTGTTGGTGCCAACTCGTATGTTGGTCTGACATATCCCTAATGAAAAAAACATTATATAAGCAATGATCAACATGCTTGATAGAGATAAAACTGAGATTGCTATGCAACCTACAATCAATGCGAGGATTACCATGAGGCCCTTGTTTAACGGGAAATCTTTGGATGCCAGATAAACACTTGTACTAACACCCCCTAACCCCATAATTCCTAATAGTGTTCCTCCGACAGCGGGTCCTTCATTAAGTACTTGTGCTACATATATGGGCAGTATAAAAACTAGGGGTTGAAATATACATGTCGGGACAAAGCTGAGAGTAATAACTTGTGCTAAGGCTCTGTTTCGGGCTATGTATTCAACCCCAGAATATAGTTCTTTGAATATAGAAGTTTTTTTCCGTATGGGGCGATTCCCGTAAGGGGTATTCATACGCATCATGGATAAGGTTATGCCTAGATAACATAATGCCTCTATGTAAAAATTCCATTTGAAACCTAACAGGTAAATTAGTATGCCTCCTATCGCTGGTGCTATTAATCTAGATGAAGTTCTTGTTAAGGCGTTAAGAGCCGTAGCATTACGTAGTTTATCTAAAGGGACTACATTCGCAATTAAGGATTGTCTTACTGGCCTAATGATAGATACGCTGATACCAGTTATTCCGACGTATACAAACATATGCCAGGGTTTCAGTGGGCCCGAAACGCCAGGGTTTGATAAGTCGGACATGGATACTAAGGCACCGAAACATGCCGCAAGAAGTGTCATGAGAATTTGAGTGAGTTTAATCAAAGACCTTCGGTCGAATTTATCGGCTAATACCCCGGCCCAGGGTCCGATGATGAATACTGGTAATGTTCTGAGAGCTAAAACGGCTCCGGTTATAACTGTATTACCATCAGTTATTTCTAGGACCAACCATCCTACAGTGAGAATTTGTAGCCAGTCTGCAGAATTGACACACAAGTTGCCGAACCAAAGTAGGCGGAAATCCTTATATTTTAGAGATTCGAAAGTTTGGATGTTCATTTCAGGATTGTATCAAGGTACTGGATTGGTTCGGGTTATGGATCCGAACAATCCCTTGTAAATCCACAGTTGGGACAGCGGATTTTGCATTTATTTTCATTCATTTCAAATCCGCATATTTCGCATGTCAAGTCGTATGGCATTGATAATTCCACTAAGTTTTAGAGGAATTGTAATCTAAATTGAAGTCCTATAGGACGATTTAACAACCCAGTTTTATGCAGTTGTTATGCATAGTGAGTCAAACAATTGACTAAGGGTAGGTACTTTTTCGATATTGGAGAGTATATTCATGGCATTTGAGCGTTGTTCTGAGGATAAGTTGACTGAGGTGAGATTTTCAAATTTATTAGCTAAGTCTAATGAGTCAAATGGGTTATTTTGATGTCCCTTGGGGAATTTAGTGTGGGCTTCTAAATGTTTTCCAAATGTTGTGTTTAATTCTATCTTACAATTATATTGTGCGGGATATAAGTCGCTATATTCAGTGTTTTCAGTAATGTTGGTTATAGATATTAAGTTCGCAATGTCTTGCCTGTCGAGATTAGTTTTCTCAAATGTGTTTGGGTTAACTGTACCATCTATTAAAGCAGCTGACACTAAGAACGGTATACTATGATCGGCGGTTTCGCGGGTCGTAGGAGCCCATTTCTCTGGTTCCGTTTCAGGTGTACTTACCCCTCCTTGTCGATATGACTGAATATGGATTGAGGCGATTTCTGTATGATCGATTTTTTCAGATAGTTGACAAGCTAGGCCTATTGGGGCTTGTGTGTGAATTTGAGATGGATAATATTTGAAAATGTTATCGCATATTTTGTGGGTTTCACGCCGAGGTTCAAGAGTGGCAAGTGTAGGGGGTCTATCACATCCCAATTGTTCCCATAAGCCTTTATTTCCGTCGAAAGGTTTCTCTGGTGATGTTAGACCTTCTTTCGCTATCAGTGCTGCGAATATACCTGATTTAACCGCGGCTGCGGTTGCACAGCCTTTCCACATAGATAATTCTCCGACTCGAGTTGCTCCCATAGGTAGATTAGGAACTATGGCTAAGGATAGAGCATTGGTGATTTGGTTTTTGGGTAGCCCTAATAACTTAGCTGTTATTGCAGCTGCACTTATACCTAAAAACACTCCTTGATCCCAACCTAGTTGATTGACAACTATTTCATCTGACAGAGTCGCGAAGATTTCATATCCCATCACAATGGATGTTATGAGGTCTTGCCCTGATAGTCCTAGAGCCTCTGTAAGAGTAAGGGCCGCGCCAATCATGTCACTAGGGTGTCCTCCCCCGGGTGAGAAATAAGAGTCGTTGCAGTCTAAATATCTGATCATTGTTGTATTCGTAAAACCTGCCAGTTCTGGAGAACTATAGGTTGAATTCCCCAGTATCCGAGCTGGCATATCAGCACTTTGAATGGTGCTCGCCATTTTTCTAGCGATTTGCCCCGGCTTTGAATCGAACCCTCCTATAGCGCAGGCAATAGTATCTATCAACGTATTTTTTGTGTGAATTAATGTAGAATTTGATATATCTTTATATGATATATCCACAATGAACTCAGCTATTTGAGAGCTGGTAATGTCAGCCATTCTGATCATCTTCCGGACTGAGTTTGCTAACTGGGGATAATTCATTAAATTGATCTTCCCACCATTTATCAAATGTTGTTTCTCCGATTTCGTTCCGGATTACAGATAAATGATTGATCACTTGATCTATCATGGGCAGCTTGTTGTTGTTAACTAGTGTGTAAGTCCTTGCAGCCCATTCTAATGAACCATTAGTATCACCTTGTTCTTGCTTTATGATTCCCATCTGTCCGTATGTGCGGGCGAGTCGATCAACGCTAGAGGCTTGCTGGAAGAAGTCGATAGCTTTTTTATACCATTCTTCGGCTTGATTAAAGTTTTCTTGTTCATGATACAACAATCCGATTTGACGGCATTCATCTCCGCTACCAATGTGATCTTGAAGTTGGGTTTTTATCTCTAACGATGCTGTCAGCCACTCTTCTGCTTCGTCGTGGAGTTCTCCTCTATCTTGCGATAAAAGACCTAAATAGTGGAATTCTCTGGCCATTTGGGCCTGAAGGCCGAGCCTGTCCGCCAAATGGAGAGCTTGCCTGTACCAACTTTGAGCTTCTTCAAAGTAATATTGGGCGTGGAACACCGTTCCTAAATCATGGTACACAAGCATTGCTGTTTCTTCATCGCCATAGTTCTCCGCGATACTCTGAGCTTGTTTATACCAGCTTTCAGCTTCATCATAATTTAATTGAAGCTGGCTCAACAAACCTAAGAAGCGGTAGTCCACTACCATTTGTTCTTCATCACCGGATTGTTGGTGAATCTCTAATGCTTTACTGTACTCTGTTTTTGCATCGGAATATCTTCCTTGGAAATAGCGGATCCTACCGATGTGCTGGAATATCTCTGCGGAGTTGTCATTGGCTTCTAAAGATGTGTATATTGAGTTTGCTTTATCAAAATATTCTTCTGAAATTTCTAATTGTTTAGTTATGAGATGGACTTCTCCTAACTGACCGTAGACTGTAGCAAGTTTTAGGTCTTTGTTCTCTGGCTGGTTGTTTTCTAAGTAATCTAGTAACTCATGACAAATTTCGGTAGCTTCTGTAATTTTGTTTTGTTCAATAAGGTCTGTCGACGTGGTTCCTTTGATATATTCCCAGAGTTCAATTGCATTGTTGTCTATCGCATTAGCTGCATTAAGTCCAATTGTGCCTAATAATTGTTCTTTGAGTAGGTCTAGTTCCAAAAACCTTTTTTGCATTTTATATACCTGGGCAACAGGCTGCATAAGGATTTGAGCCCCTTCCCAGTCTTGTGATTCTAGCGCTAGCCCTAGAGCTTGATAAAAATTTTCTTCTTCTGCCAATATAGCAGTGGTTCCAGAGTCTGGATTTTCATCTAAAGATTCTAAGAAATGGTCTGCGGTGTCTATATATATGCGTGTGAATTCTTGTTCGAGTTTTGCTACAGACTCTGAGGAGTGAGATAGGTATAATTTCTCTCCTAACAATGGAGGAACACTAGCAGGAATTTGGTACACACTTGGAGAGATACTAGTTAGGACTCCGGAGTCTTTGCTACTTCTTAGTAGCGCCCTTGTAGCACCCCATCCTAGTTCTTCTTTCATGACAGTCTTGTAAGGGTTGCTTTGAGTGAAATGAGTAAGAACGTCTAGCATAATTCTTTTCTTGAATAATGAAATTACTGGAAGATGCGTTCTAATTCTATAAGAAGCTCGCTCGTAAAATACTTCAAATGCGCTTCTCAAAATATTGCTACCCGAGTCTACTTGTTCTTGTAAGGCTTGCTGGATCACTGAAATAGGATTTGATTTCAATAGTGGCAGGATGATTTGGAGTGCGAGTGGGTGTCCCTGGAGTTGCGACAGTAGGGCACTAAGGTCGGATTTACTTAGGTCTAGCAAGTCCTGATTATCATTGACTTGTATTAATGTAGATGCGAGTTGGTTAAACTCAGGCTTTCCCATGCTATCAATTTCAATTATGTGAGACGACTGGATGATGTTAGTGATAGACTCAGCATTGCGAGACAGGAGTAATATGCGGGAATCATTGTAATTATCGATTTCGCTCAGATAAGTTTTAAGTTTTATTACCTCTCCGGATTCCCAGAGTTCTTCGCAGTAGTTTATATCGTCCCAGATGAGAAGTGTGCCATTATTAGAGAAGTAATCTTTTAGAGCGTCTACTTGATCTGTTAAATCGAGTTCTCCAAAAGTTATCCCGAAAAATGAGCTCCCAGCTTCATGCAGGAGTTTTTGGAATGAAGATCCGACAGTCACTTGGGAATAGATGACGCCTCCAGGATATAGGTTTCTTTCTTCCGATGTGCGGGCGTAATCAAGTGCGAGTTCAGTTTTCCCAATGCCTGCTTCACCAACCAACGATATGACATGGGAATTGGTCAGTCCGTCTTCCAGCAGTTTTGTGTCTTCGGTGCGGCTAATGAACCCATGTGCAGGGAGGGGTGGCAATTGACTGTTTACTTCATTGTCAGCCTGCTGCATATAACAGATTCTCTTCTTCTATATATTTGGTGAGAACGCGTTGGCTTTAGAGCATGTCTACTAACTTTTAGCTACTGCGTACTCCAGCTTCTTTTGATTCTTTAGTTTGTTTCAACCATCTCCATCTTTGTAGAGGATCGCTCACTGCTCTTAGCCATACACCAAATAAATTGAAGCTTAAAGCAGTTAGGAATATTGCCATACCAGGAACGATTACGACCCACCATGCTCGGACAATATAGTCTCGTCCTTGCGATAGCATAAGACCCCATGATGAATCAGGTGGTTGTATACCGAATCCCAAGAAGCTCAGAGTCGTCTCGGTCAGAATGTTTCGTGGGACTTCTAGTGCCGCAATGGTTAATATGGGTGTAATTAGGTTAGGTAATATATGATGGGTGATAATTCTACTGTCTTTGCATCCGATAGACTTAGCCGCATCGACGAACGCTTGTTCTCGAAGAGACATAACTACTCCTCTAGCTACCCTGCAATAGAGCATCCATCTTGCTATTGCGAATACTATAATAATATTCACAAAGCTAGGCCCTAGGATGTATAACACTATTAGTGCCAGTAGCAGTAGAGGAACCGACATAAATATGTCCACAGCTCGCATGATGATGTCGTCGATTATGCCTCTGTAGTACCCTGCGATTACACCTAACAGTAATCCTAGAGCTCCAGACACGACCACTCCTAGCGCACCTACAGATATGGAGATTCTCCCTCCGTATATTAATCTGGTTAGCATATCTCTACCTAGATGATCTGTTCCAAACAGGAAGAATCTTTGTTCTGTCGTTGGAGGACTCACAAGGACATTTTTTGCCTCTCCTGTTGAGAGTGGAGGTAGGTGTCGAAGTCTTAGTTGTTGCTCTTCATAGGGGTATGGAGCGGCTATCGGGGCGAATGCCGCACATAAAATAACTACGATTAGGAACAGACATGATATCAAAGTGATCCAGTCACTCAAGAATGCTTGTACTAAAGCATGGTTCCAGATTCTAGAGACCATATTCTGTTTTTGTTCTAATTCAATTCCTATGTCGTTTTGCATTATAAATAGTCATCCTCAATGATTTGTCTTGAACGTGTTACTTGTACGAAACCCTTGGATCCAACCAAGTGTATATCAGGTCAACTAATAGGTTAATCGCCATAACCATCAGTGCGATTATAAATACGGAAGCAGTTACCACTGGTAAGTCTCTAGCGGTTATTCCATCTACAAGAAGCTTACCTAATCCCGGCCAGCCAAATATAATTTCGACAGCAGTAGCTCCATTCATAAATCCTGCTAATTCGTCACCCATCAATGTAACAATTGAAATTGCAGCGTTTTTTAAAACGTGAGCGTACAACACTTTATTTTCTGCTAACCCTTTCGCCCTCGCTGTTGCTACATATTGCTTGCCCATTTCTTCTATCATAGTTGCACGGGTTATTTGAGCATTTCTTCCTATAACCCTAGGCGAGAGTGTCAGAGCGGGCAGTACAAGATAAACCCAACCACTGGGCCCAAGGCCTGCGAATCCTGATGTTGGCAAGATATCCGCCTGAACCGCTAGTAGCAGTATTAGTACTAGACCTAGCCAGAATTCTGGTATGGATATGACCGCAAATGATAGGATATTTACTATGCGATCTACGAAGCCGCGCGGCCTTCTGGCTGCTAGCATACCCAAAGGTACTCCAACTATTCCAATTCCCCACGCCACCAATGCAAGAACTGCAGTGTTAGGAAGCATCCTGAATACAATTTCTCTAGCTGGTATCCTATGACGCAAAGATGTGTCAAAGTCTAGTGTTGCTAAGTTGGCGTAAAATTCTCCAAACCGGACATATAGTGGTCGATCAAGGCCGTATTGTGCCCTAATAAGTGCAATGGCTTCTTCAGAGGCATCTTCATCAACGAGTAGTTCTACTGGGTCTCCTAGGACATTGATTGCTAAGAAAAGCATTCCCATCAATCCGAGTATTATGAAGAAAGAGTGGCCGACCCGCCGTATCATGTAGTTTCGCAATTTGTTGACTCCGAATTACTTATAAATAAGGTCTAAAGCACTATGATTCGTACGTTCATGAGGCTTTGCGCAAGTATACTTCGACTTTTCATTATTTTGCAACTGGGCTAGCATAGTTATTAAAGATTCGAATGTATTAAAGCCAAGGTCATACTGATTCGTAATAATAAGTAGTTAACTTGCGATCTTTTTGATCTCCAGAGTTTCTCCAGGAGATAGTGCAACCCTTCTAACGGTAATACCAAGCTTGAGGCACCAGTAACCGAGCGTTGCTTTACTAATATCTAACTCATCTGCACAAGCGGATAGGCCTATATCATTGATCATTTCAGGAAGGAGTTTTTCTAGATCTCTCTGAAATGCTTTTTCAACTCTGAGCATCATTTTAGTTTTTCTTGCCATTACATCACCTGTGTTTAGCCTTTTGAATCTTCTAATCACAATCGAAATTAACATCAATATTAGACTATGTCAATAAATTGCCAAAACTAGTTTTAAATTTGTCTAATACTTATTTTATATTTGTTTAAGAAAAATGCAAAAAGTGTAATCCGTTGACTTGATGAACTAAATCAATAAAGGAAATTACGTGATCTTTGTTAGTTCGTCACTATCGAAATATGGAAGCGGCATACTAACCTTGGAATCCGATGTGGCGAGCTGAATCCCTTTGTGGGCAGGTAAAGTTCTACCGATTACAGAGCAGTTGATGTCGTGCTCTGCCAATAGAGATAATATATCATTGGTCATATCTGGACTAGCAGTAAATAAAAGACTGCCTGAAGCGATTAGGCCTAAAGGATTTATATTTGACACGGAGCACAAATTGGCGAACGTGTCAGGGATTGGTAAAGAGGTTTCATATATGAGTCCACCTAGTTGTGACGCTGAAAGCAATTCATGAATAGCGTTAGCAATACCTCCTTCTGTCGGATCGTGCATAGAGTGAACTTCGAGAAGTTCTCTTAATAGAGCCGCTTCTGGAAGGATGCTCATATTATTATTTGACGCGATGATCTCTAGATTCTTAATATTTGATTCTGAGAGATTTGCTTTCTTAAGTAATTCTGGGAGTTGAGAAACGATAATATTGATGCCTTCGATTGGGCAGTATTTGGTGAGGAAAATATTGTCGTTCAATCTTGCGTTACATGTTGGTTTTACTTGTGAATCTGTAGCTAATCCTATCATTGACCCACTTACAATTGGATGCCGTACAGCGTTAGTAATTTCACTATGCCCTCCAACAAGCTGAATGCCCATGTTAACGCAAGTTGATACTACATCCTCAAAGATTTGACTGAACTCATTTTGGTTGCTGTGTGGTGGCATTAAAATTGTAGCTAAATACCATCTAGGAGTGCCCCCCGAGGCTGCAATGTCGTTAGAATTGATTATCACTGAATGCCATCCCGGGTTTGTTGTTGGGAAGGTGATGGGATCACTTCCAATAAGCAAATTTTCCCCATTCAAATTCAATATCGCACAATCTTCTCCGATTGCTGGACCGTATCGCGTGTCACATGATTCTAATATAGGTATACTGCTCAAAAGGGCCTCTAAGATATTTTTGGGGATTTTACCTATATCCATTTTGAAAATTCCTGATAATTGATTTACATATTGTATATATGAAAAGACGGGGCAGGAAGACTCAGTAGGAATAAATAGATATGAGTAAAAAGAATTTTGGCAATTATAAGTGGAGCTATCTCGATATTTGTTGTAGAATCTAAGACCTGATTAGATAAGTTTTGGCGTTCCCTTGGTTCAGGAGCATTTATATGGAAGATTTTTACTGGGATCAGTTGTTACCGGAAAATGATCCAGACGTAGAGTTGTGTATATTCCCGCATCTCCAAGAATTCATTGTGATTGATCGTAGAGAAACTCCGCCTAATGTACAACTCCTTCACACGGAAAAAGTGTTTGATGAAGAGTTCAATGAATGTGTCCAGTTTGAAATCTCAAACTTTTTAACAGAGAATAAAACGTTCCCTTTTTCGCATCTGATGGATATGCCTAACAAGATAGAAGAAATAATCAGAGGGATAGCAATGACTTTCGTTTTGGAAACATTGGATATTGACCCTGATTCCTATGAGTCCGTACCTTCAATCGTAGCGTACGTGATTAGCGGGGGTTCAGTGAAAAAAGATTCAGACCATCTACTTAGTTACCTTAAATCTGAATGTGAGTCTTTCGATAGAGGACATCGAGGAGAGGATTGGGCTCAAGTAATCACGTCCTTAAGGGATCAAGAACAAGAGCAATATGATTCTAGTCAAATGCGAAGATCTCATCAAGCATTTGACTCTGATAAGCTAGATTATTTTTCTTTCTGGGAAAACCGTAATTAGAGCATATTAAATGCAGCGCATTAATATAGGGGTAATCTCTGACACACATCTTGCAGGTGATGGTAAAGGATTACCGGCTCAAGTCTTTCAAGCCTTCAAAAATGTTGATTTGATATTACATTGCGGAGATTTGGAATGCCTTGGAGTTTTAGATGAACTAGAGAAAATCGCGCCAGTAAAAGCTGTTAGAGGATATGAAGACCCTACCGAAATTGGTGATAGATTAGCTGACCGAGTAAGGGCAATACCTATCTCGATCACAGGGAGATCGGAATTGAGGATTGGTATGGTTCATGATATTCAGTGGCCATATCCTCCTATTTATACAGCTTCTGATGGTCAATCTATAGTACTTCCAGAGAATGATTATGACACTAGAATCCTAGTGACTAAGAAATTCGGATCGCCGGTGGATATCGTGTTGTTCGGAGATACCCATGAGGAGTTGTCTATATGGAGCCAGAATATTTTATGGATGAACCCTGGCAGCCCAACTTTTCCTGGTAAGAATCATGAATCTAACACTGTGGGCACTGTAGGACTTTTATACGTGGACGCATTGCATATCCAGCCATGTATAATCAACCTTAGAGAGATAGATCAATAAAGTAGCTGAGGCTGAATGGGAACAAACATCTTAATAGGCTTGATTCAAGGGATAGTAGAATGGATCCCTGTGAGTTCAGAGGGAATCCTAGTCATAATTTTCGAGTGTTGTACAACCATAGGATTTGCTGAAGGGGTCGCGATTGCCCTCTTGTTACACTTCGGAACAGGGCTGGCCAGCTTGTTATATTTTTCAAAAGACATAATTGAAATATTAAAAGTAAGAGATTGGACGACGGGTAATCAAAAAAATTTACTGGCAGCTATCTTAATATCTAGTTGTTTTACGGGTATGATCGGCATCCCGATTTATTTAGCAATGACATCTATACCTGAATCGTTGGGTAAATATGTAATGATCCTGATAGGGATTCTAATCATTGTTACTGGAATAGTTCAAATCAAACAAATTTCTCGAGTTGGGAGATCTATTGATGATTTGCACATTCTGGAAATGAGCCTTTTAGGTATCGTGCAAGGATTTTCCATATTGCCTGGGTTAAGTAGGTCTGCTCTGACACTGTCATTCCTGATTGGTAGAGAAGTTAAAGTGGAAGATGCTCTGAAATTGAGCTACTTGATAAGTATTCCCGTTAGTTTTGGGGGGGGATTGATTGGATTATTAACTTTAGGGCCTTCTGTTTTAGATATTTCTCATCTGGCAGGTATAGTTGCAGCGTTTTTCGTGGGCGTACTTACGATTGGTTTTTTGATGAGATTATTGAAGAGCATCCCTATGGGACTTGTTGCGTTAGCTACAGGGTTCTTGGTGATTGGTTCGTCATTTTTGTAGTTAAAAAGGCAGCCCTCGTTAGACAGCTGCCTTTTTATTGCCAGAATAATTATTTTATATGTATAGAATAATCGGTGTTACTACAGTGAACACTGGCGCGAACACCAAAGATACTATGGCCATCAATTTCAATAAGATGTTGAGTGATGGTCCAGAGGTGTCTTTAAACGGATCCCCTACCACATCGCCTTCTACGGCTGCTTTATGAGAATCTGATCCTTTACCTCCATAGTGTCCGAGTTCTACATACTTTTTGGCATTATCCCAGCTGCCCCCGGCACTCGCCATAGTGATGGCAATCATGAATCCGGACGCGACTGATCCAATTAGCATGCCTCCTAGAGCTTCTGCTCCTAAGATCAGGCCTATCGCAATTGGCATTATGACAGCTAGTAGGCCAGGGATGACCATTTCTTTTAAGGCTCCCCGAGTACTTATGTCTACGCATCGTTCGTAATCAGGAGTAGCGTTACCATCTAGTAAGCCTTCAATTTCTCTGAATTGCCTCCTAACTTCATTAACTACTGAGAACGCCGCTCTTCCTACTGCATTCATAGTAAGCGCGGAGAAAATGAATGGTAGCATTGCGCCTATAAGCAAACCAGTTAGGGTAGTGTGTTTTAGGATGTCTATTCCATCACCATCAAACAATCCCGCAGCTTGAGCAAATGCAGCAAGCAGTGCGAGCGAAGTCAAGGCTGCAGAACCTATCGCAAATCCTTTACCTGTAGCCGCTGTAGTGTTGCCAAGTGCGTCTAATGCGTCAGTTCGTTGACGAACTTCTGGTGCAAGTTGTGCCTGTTCTGCAATACCTCCTGCGTTGTCTGCCACAGGTCCGTAAGCGTCTGTTGCTAAAGTAATTCCTAAAGTAGAGAGCAGTCCTACTCCTGCCAAAGCAATACCATAGAATTCCTTGAGTTCGTAAGAGATGAGGATTGTGGCGCCTATAGCGATGACAGGAATTAGAGTACTCATCATTCCTGTTGCAAATCCGCTAATGATTACAGTAGCTGCTCCGGTTTGGGCGTTTTCTGCTACGTTTTTGGTCGGTTTGTATTCGTATGAAGTGTAGTATTCAGTCGCGGTTCCTATAATTGTCCCAGCGATCAGTCCTGTGATTATGCATATAAATAAACTGACACCATCTGATATTTCAAGGACATAAATTATCCCTGCTGAGAATATAGCGACCAAAATAGCAGATGCGAATATACCTCGTCGTAGAGCCCATAATAATTGCCCAAAGTTTGCATTTTCTGAACTACGAACCATAAAAGTTCCAAGAATTGAGGCTAGGATTCCTGCTCCTGCCAGCAACAATGGTAGCAGCGCTTCTTTACTGCTGATTAAAGCCATACTTCCTGCGGCAAGCGCGATGGCTGAGATTATTGAACCCACATAGGATTCAAACAGGTCAGCTCCCATACCGGCGACATCACCAACGTTATCTCCTACATTGTCGGCGATAACACCTGGGTTACGAGGGTCATCTTCAGGAATGCCTGCTTCTACTTTCCCTACAAGATCAGATCCTACGTCAGCTGCTTTAGTGAATATGCCTCCTCCGACTCTCGCAAATAATGCGATAGAGCTTGCACCGAATCCAAATCCGGCTATTACACTTGTATCTTGGAAAATGATCCAGAGGAGAGTCACCCCAATAAGCCCCATGCCCACAACAGTTAAGCCCATAACGCTACCCGAAGAGAAAGCAACTCGAAGGGCTGGATTGAGGCCATGCATGGCTGAAGCTGCTGTGCGGACGTTTGCTCTCACCGCGATGTTCATACCTACGAACCCAGCAACAGCTGAGCAGATTGCACCTGCCACGTAGGAAATAGCGGTGCCTGGTGTACTAGATCCGAGAGCGTAAAAATCGATTAGTACCCCTATTAGAATCGCAACTATGATTACGAATGGGAGGAGTGTTAAGTACTCTCTCTTCAAAAAAGCTGCGGCTCCGGCTTTAATTGCATCACCAATGTCTCGCATTCTTTGATTGCCTGAATCTACACGTAACAGCCTGGTAGCAGTGAAGACGGCAAATAATAAAGCAAGGCCACCTGACGCCAAAATTAAGATTATCGGTAACATGAAATACCTCGTGTTTATGATTAAAGATTTCTATTTGGTCTTTTAAACCGCGGGCAAGTTTACACAGGCTACTAATTAGTGTCAATAAATTTAACTTCGAATATTGGTAGTTTTTGAAACGTTTATTATGGGTGTTAAACTATGAATCATATTTAATAGTAAGTTGCGGAGACAATGTAGTATGGAACTTTTTGACTTGACAGAGAAAACGGCTCTAATTACGGGAGGTAATGGAGGCTTGGGGCTTGGCATGGCAAAAGGACTATCAACGCACGGCTGCGAAGTTATACTAGTGGGGCGAAACCAACTCAAGCTAGACTCAGCTATAGAAGAGATCAATAGTATTGGCAAAGGGAAAGCCCATGGTTTGATTGCTGATGTCAATAATAGTGAGGATTTGAAAGAAGTAGTAAATGACAGTGTGAAGGTGACAGGACAGGTCGATATTTTAATTAATAATGCTGGCATTTCTATACGTAAACAACCTGAAGATTTGTCAGATGATGATTGGGACAACGTGCTAAATACTAATTTAAGGTCCGTATTTAAACTATCTCGAATGATGTATGGGCATTTTAAAACAACAGGGCATGGCAAGATCATAAATATTGGTTCTATGTATTCTATATTCGGGAGTGATTGGGTCTTACCATATTCTGCTAGCAAAGGAGCTATTATCCAACTAACTAAAAGCTTAGCTGTTGCTTGGGCTAAAGATAACATACAAGTTAACGCAATCATACCTGGATGGTTTGAAACCGAGTTAACCGCTTCGATCCCGACTTTAGATCCAGAACGTTACAATAAGATCACCAATAGAATTCCTGTAGGGAAATGGGGCACACCCCAAGAGATTGCTGGTACTGCAGTTTTTCTGTCGAGTTGTTCTTCCGATTACGTAACTGGTACTTCTGTGATTGTAGACGGAGGTTATTCTGCTTCTTAACACTAGCCACGAAGGAGAGCTAATTAAAATCTGTGAATAATAGTGTTTTAATATATTCTGAATATGATGACGTAGTAGCTGAGGCTGTAGGATTGCTAGAGAAATCCGGGTACATTGTTTCCTCTTCAGGAGCGTTGAATGGGGCGATAGATTTAATTACTTCTTCCGATTATGGATATTTTCTGATAGATGACTCAATTGATTCTGTTACTACGAAATACTTGATCGCTGAATCTAGAAGATGTCATCCAGATGCCCCGGTTATAACATTTAATGCAGTTGAGTCGATCTTGACCCGGTTTAGACATTCAAGATCATAGAGGTCGTGGCTTAGCCGATTCTCCAATGACGCCATTTTCAATCAGTTTTGCAATATCAGAAGACGAAAACCCCATAGTTTCTAATACTTCGCGATTGTGTTGGCCTAATAACGGAGGAGGCATTTTAATCTCAGGGGGAGTTAAGCTCAATTTTAAAGGAGAATTGGGTGTTCTTAGATCAGGCACGTTGGGATGGCCTGGTATATTCACGATCATGTTTCTGGCTAGCACTTGCTCATTCTCCACGACTTGTTTCACATTGTTTATAGGACCGCAAGGTACCCCAGCGTCAGATATAATTTTGATCCAATACTCAGCGTTTTGGGTGGAGAAAATTTCGTTCAACAAGTCAACACATTCTTGCCTGTGAGCTACTCTGTCATCGTTAGTAATAAACCTGGAATCTATGAGTAGATCTTCTCGATTTATGGCAACACATAGTTTTTCCCAAAGACCTTGATTGGCACATCCGACTAAGAGATACCCATCCTTAGCACGGAAGTTTTGATAAGGTACAAGACTCGGGTGCCCAGAACCTAACCTTTGTGGGATATTATTGGTTCCCATGTAAGCGGTGGCATGGTAGCTCATGGCAGCGACTTGCCCATCCAAAAGAGATGCCTCGACATACTGGCCTTTGCCTGTGTTTTGTTTGTGATATAGACATGTCATCAGGGATCCATATGCCATCATTCCTGTAAACAAATCAACCAGAGAAAATCCAACTCTCTGAGGATCCCCTGCCGGGTCTCCAGTTAAGTCCATGAGCCCACTGTATGCTTGAATTATGAGGTCATAACCAGGCATATCTTTCAATGGACCAGTTCTTCCATACCCAGAGATTGAACAATAAATAATTTCTGGATTGATAAGCTTTATGTCTTCATATCCGAGCCCCATACTCTCTAAAGCGCCCGCACGAAAACTTTCTATCATTATGTCTGCGTCCGATGCTAATTTCTTTACTAAATCTACACCTTCTGGTGTTTTGAGGTTGACGGTGAGGCTTTTTTTATTTCTGTTGAATGATACAAACTGAGTACTTTCACCATTCCAAAATGGTGTCCACATTCGGGTTTCATCACCTCTACTGGGCTCTTCAATTTTGATTACCTCTGCTCCTAAATCTGCTAGCATCATAGTACAGAATGGACCAGCCAGCGTTCTGGTTAGGTCTACTACTTTAATTTTATCAAGAGCACTAGGCATATGAACCACCTCTTCCTATTATATAGGTTTGATTTCTTGGAAGGGAAATTATAGCATGGATCTATTATGAGGGATGTATGCGAAGTTTTGGTGTATGGGGGTATAAACATCGATCTTGTTACTAGATCAGATAGATTTCCTGCCCCTGGTCAAACCATTTTAGGTGATCAATTTGTTACTTATGCGGGCGGTAAAGGCGCCAATCAAGCAGTGGCTGTAAGTCAGTTGGGTTTGGTTGTATGCATGTTAGGGGCAGTAGGAGACGATGTATTCGCTCCAACATTACTCGAAGGTTTGAAGACGAAAGGCGTTATTATCGATGATATTGCCACGGTTCCGAATGAACATTCAGGAGTTGCTGTGATTAATGTGGATAAAAGTTCACAAAATCAAATCATTCAAGTGCATGGAGCGAATGCATATTCTGAGAAAGATTTGATTGTTAAATCTATGGAAGATAAAGCCTCGATTAGGTATCTCATGTTACAACTCGAAAGTCCTCTTGATATATCTGAAGAATTGGCTGTTAGCGCAAAACACAGAGATGTGACGGTAATGCTAGACCCAGGACCAACCAGACCCATTCCCCCTCGCTTATTTGAATGTGTCTCCATAATTACGCCAAACGAAACAGAAGCAGAATACATCACAGGCATACCAGTGATGGATGTAGAATCTGGGTTTGCCGCAGCTCGTAAAATAAAGGGCATGGGGATTCCCAAAGTGGTAGTAAAAATGGGATCTCAAGGTGCTTTGTATATTGATGATTGTGATGAAGTGTACGTTCCAGCAGTGAAAATAGATGCTGTAGATTCTGTTGCTGCTGGCGATGCTTTCAACGGTGGACTGATCTATGGGATATATCATGGGTGGAGTATAGAGGAGACCATGAAATGGGCCGTTTGCTCGGGAGGATTAGCAACCACTCGAATAGGTGCTCAAGATGCGATGCCTTCATTAGAAACTGTTAAGGCTTGTTACCAGAAAACCTTTCTGTAAGAGAGATCATATATGCAACCTTCACATTCCTATTGCCCAAAATGCGGTAACACTATCCAGTTAGTTGATTTTGAACAGAAAAAGATTTTGCAATGTCAAAGTTGTCACTCGGATTATTATTTTGATCCAAAAGTTTCCGCAGTGTGTGTCTTAACTACAGATCATCGAGTTTTGTTGATTAAAAGGGGGAATGAACCAGGATATGGTAAATGGAGTTTGCCGGGTGGCTATGTCGATCGATATGAAATTGTGGAGGAAGCAGTAGCAAGAGAAATTTTAGAAGAAGTAGGCTTACAGATTAAAAATGTAGAACTAATTGGAGTGTACTCAAGTAATGATTCTCCAGTTATAGTTGTAGCTTATTTGGCCAAAGGTTTCTTGGGCGATGTCAATACTAACTGCGAAGTCCTTGACAGTGGGTATTTCGCATTAGATGAACTTCCGGAACTAGCTTTCCCGCGGGATGAAGAGATAATACGTATTGCTATGAAGAGTTAGATGCTCGCGAATTCGCGAGCATCTAGGTAAATCTACTCTAATGGCTTAGGCATCCATTCTTCATTCCAAGGGAATTCGTCCCCTGATCCGTATGCATCAGTCCCAGAGTCTACTCTGTCCCGGTAAGGACTTTGGATTGGTTCGCTATAAGGGTATATACCTCCCTCATATACATCAGGTCCTAATTTGTAGTGTTTGGCTTGAGCAGGGGTTTCCACAAACGGCATGTTGATATCGTATAGTTCTTCTTTGTGCTTCGGACGAGGACCAGCTTTCGAAACATGACCATAAAGCTCACGTCCAATTATACTTTCTGCCATCCAGACACAATCGATCAATTTAGAAATATCAACTCCAGTGGGGATACCCATGTCTTCCATCATGTGCAATAGGTCTTCGGTGGGAGCCATTCCGGTGACTTGGCCATTACCGCAATACGGGCATCCTCCAAATCCGCCTATTGTACCGTCTAGTTCTAAAGTATCTTCAGACGATAGCACTCTCATTGCCGCGTAAGCGGAGGCGATCGCCATATTCCTTCCGTTGTGTAGATGAAGCCTGAAGTGTTTTATATCAGGCCAGCGTTCTTTAACCCTTACGATACTTTCTTCCACTTTGGCCGGGGTACAATGACTCATAGGATCACCCATCGCGCAACTAACCACATTGATACCTGCTTCGTCCCAAAGGCTATGTTGCACTTCAAACATTTGCATTAATGCGTCGACTGGGATTTCACCCAAGAAATTTGACCCCCAACTGGCATTAGTTCCGATACCTGCTTCTTTTATGTTCAGTTCTTGTGCCTGAGCAATTATTGGAGCCCAGCGTTCCATTTCTTGCATTTGGGATCTGTTAGTATTTCGACGTACGAATACATCACACATGTGCACGCCTAATCTAGGATATTTGTCTCTCTCGATGGTCAAAGGTGGGGAATAGGCTCGTGCTCTTTCTACTCCTCTTGGATTAAGAGCTAACGCAGTGTAAGTCACCCCAGGTTTTGGAGTGAATTTAGTTACTATCTCATCTATCCGTTCCATTTGCGGTGTCCATTTGGGACTTACGAATGATCCGACAACTATTTGTTTCAGTCCGGTTTCTGATAGAGCATCCAGAAGCTCTACTTTGTGGTCTACGGATATATTTGAATTTTCTATCTGCATGCCTTCTCGCATGCCCTCTTCTTTATATATGATAGTTGGCCAATTGTTCATTTCATCTCCCTAGTATAGGCGTATTAGTATGGTAGAGTATTCCAGAGATCAGCCTATGCTGAGATTTTATGAGGGCTGGTATTGCTTGTCAAGGAATTTAGAGTAGCGTCGACATTTGTCTTATAATGGAGCACAACACTACAAAATCATGAAATGTTTTAGGAGTTTATAAATGGCTAGTATAGGGATAGATCATATAGCGATTCCAACAGCAAATGCAGAACGATTAATTGCTTTTTACAAGAAACTCGGATTTGTGATTAATGATGAGCAAGAATGGAGGGCCGGAAAAGTAAATATATTTAATATTCAAGTAGGGGACAGTAAAATTAATGTACATCCCGAAGGATACGTTGCCGATTACAGGGGGCCAACAGCTGTTCCGGGATGCGGAGATATATGTTTTGTTTGGAATGGCACCGTGGATGAATGTGTTGCGCTGTTAAATGACGCTGGAGTAGAAATCATCAGAGGACCTGGCGAACGTAAAGGAGCACGACAAGGGGGCAAGATTCCTGCAGTGAGTCTGTATGCTAGAGATCCAGATGAAAACTTGTTGGAATGGATGATATATCAGAGTTAGATAATTTCTGGAGTCACGTACATAGAGATCTATAATGAGTAATGACAAATATAATTTCTGTACCACGATCGAACGTTTGGATATATCTGATATAAACGTAGAGGCTATCAATTATGCAAAGTATGACTTGATTGATATCTTGGGGGTAATCATTGCAGGCAAAAATGCCCCAGGGATTAACCAACTTGTAACACTACATAGTGAATGGCAAGGGCAGCCTCAAAGCTCGGTATTGTGCCGAGACTTAAAATTACCTGCGCCTTCAGCTGCGTTGATTAACGGTGCTATGGCACATGCACTTGATTTTGATGACACGTTGGATTTTGCAGGTAATATTCATGTGGGGGCTAGCGTGGTACCTGCTGCGCTTGCTATGGCAGAGCAGACAGGAGGAGTCACAGGAGCCCAACTTTTAACAGCTATTGCATCAGGGATTGAAATGTCTTGTAGACTAGCAGCTATAGCGCATGAAGACTTAGGGTGGCATAGGACAGGTGCATTCGGTATTTTTGGAGCAACTGTAGCTGCCTGTAAAGTCTTAGGATTAGATGCTCCATTGATTCAACAAGCTTTAGGGATAGCGTTGAGTCAAGCTTCTGGAACGAGACAATGCATATTAGATGGGGCGCTTACTAAGAGACTACAAGCTGGATTTGCCGCTTCTAACGCCGTTACCGCTGCCCTCTATGCCCAAGCTGGACTTACTGGTGCTCAAGACCCGTTATGGGGAAGGTATGGATTTTTCGAAATGTACCAGCCTAATGGATATGATACATCTAAAGGACTGGAAGACTTTGGCACCATGTATTTAATGACAGATCTCAGTTTCAAGCCATACCCTTGTGGTAGGCCCACCCACAAATTCATATCCGCATCTTTGAAAGCTCACGCAGATATCAATTCACATAGATTGAAGATCGAAGATATAAGTGCAATTAAATTGAAATGTGGTAGTGAAATTTTTGAACGACATAAACATAATTCTGATTCTCTCCACCCTCCCCAAAACCAGATTGAGGCGCAGTTCCATGTTGGGTTTTTGATAGCGTCAAGCCTTATCCATGGACGATTTGGATTGCATCAACTAGACGATTTGGCAAACAAACAGGTTGTGCAACTAACAAGAATGATTGAATGGGAGCCACACCCTACAAATTATCAAAATGATCTTATTGGACACTTAGAACTTACGGTTAATAACAATGAAAAGATGATAGTAGAAGTGACTCAAAGTTCAGTGGTTCAGTCCCCTTCCACTATAAGTAACCTGATTTATGAGAAATTTAGATCGTGTTTGGAATATGGACTTGGATTTGATAAAACCGAACAGGCCCAGGAGTTTCTGGGGCAACTAAGCGCAGTTGAGACACTGGCCAATTCTTCAGAAATTACTAATACTGTATTGAATTTAATTGAAGGTTAGTTTGTTCCTAACTCTACTATTAGGTTGTATTCATCCTCTGTAACTGGTTGAACTGATAATCTCACGCCTCGTTTGATGAGCATCATATTTTGGAATGCGGGATTTTCCTTGATCTCTTGGAGTGTTACTTCGTGGTTGAATTCCCGGTTTGCTTTGATGTCTACCATAAGCCAAGTAGGGTTGTCTGGGTCACTTTTAGGATCGAAATATTTTGCAGTCGAATCCCATGCTGTGAAATCAGGATAGGCTTCTTTAACTATAGTTGCCGTCCCAATTACAGCCGGGATTTTCGTACTACTATGGTAAAACAGTACTTTGTCTCCTATATGCATCTCGTCACGCATAAGGTTTCTGGCTTGATAATTCCTAACCCCGTCCCATTCTGCTGTTTGATCTTTTTCCTTTAGTAGATCTCCGAATGAATAATTTCCGGGCTCCGATTTGAATAACCAGTGTCTTACTTCGCTCATGTGTTTTTCTCCTTATCGAATGTCTATCCCTGCGGATTCTCTATCAAAACAATGTGCTGTTAAATCTGTTTTCTCACTCCGGAGAATGTCTTTCCGGATGCGTAGGCTAGGAGTTTGTGGGAGTTCTTCTCGGATTTCAATATATCTGGGTACCTTAAAGTAGGCCAATTTGCTGGCGCACCATTTAGTTATCTCAATAGGATCAACTCCTTGGTCGTTTCGTGGTATCAAATATGCCTTGACTTCATCTTCTCCAAATTCAGACGGCACAGCTATAATGGCGCATTCCAATACGGAGGGATGCTGCTTAATGACATCTTCCACTTCTTTAGATGAGATATTTTCACCTCGGCGACGTATGATATCTTTTTTTCTGTCTACAAAATACAGGAAATTGTCTTCGTCTAACCATCCTAGGTCGCCTGTGTGTAGCCACCCTTGTTGTAGGCTTAATTGTGATTGTTCCGGATTTTGCCAGTAACCAGGCATGATAGCGGGGTTGCGTAGAGCGATCTCGCCTGGATTCCCTGGCTGAAGAGACTCTCCTTTATCGTTTATGATTTTGATTTCGTTTTGGAAACGTTTATCTGGGTGCATTCTTGGTCTGCCTGATGAATTTGGCCTTCTACGGTCTCCAATCGTCTCTATTGTTCCGTAACATGTTTCAGTCATGCCGAATCCTACTATTATGTCTGTATCAAAGCGCTTTTCAAACTTTTTGAGAAACTCAGGACTAAACGCAGGTGAACCATAAAATAGTCTCACAGAGTTCTCCGAATCACTGTGAGAAGGTTCATTTTTTGAAAGTATGGACATCATCATACCTATAAAATTGACCACGGTAGCGTTCGAATTTCGTACTTGAGTCCAGAATCTGCTAGCGCTAAATCGATCTACTACTATAAGGGTAGCTCCAGATGCTAAAGTGCCCATGGTGGAATAATATTGGGCATTGGCATGGAAAAATGGTAAGCATGTAAAAAATCTATCTTGAGTGGAAGCTTCAGTCCAGTAAGCGAAGCCTTGACCTGCTGCGACGTACATTTTATGGGTGATCTGAACTCCTTTTGGGTCTCCTGTGGTCCCTGATGTGTACACTAGAGTTGAGATGGAATCAGGTGTAACTGACGAAGTGAATTGTGTCCCATTTAATGAACGAGTTTGGGGGAGGAATACTTGACTATTTGAACTGTTTGGACTTTGAGGTACTTCTAAATAATGATGGACAGAAGCAACATTATGTATTGATTGTTCCACCACTTCTTTGAGCCTTTCACTGTATATAACAAGTTTGGCAGCACAATTATTAGCTATGAATGTAAATTCTGTTTCTTTGTACGCAGTATTGATTGGGACTCCAATAGCACCTATCCTAGATAAGCCAAACCAAGCGTAGAGAAACTCAGGGCAATTATCTAAGAACATGCATACTCTATCTCCATAAGATATACCGAGTTCGAGGAACATTTCTGCGGCTTTTCGTGTGGAGTCTCCAAAATCGTTGTATGTGATGTTATTGCCGTCAAGCTCCAAGAAAATTTTATTAGGGTTAGTTCTTATCGCCTCGTCTAATAAGTCTGGCAAGGTTCGTTCCCAAGGCAAAATAGTTTCTAATTGTGAATTAGTGTCCGTCATTAGGCTCAGTCCAGGTTATCTAAGATTTGTGTATCGGCCATATGTTGTTAAAATATCAGTATGAGTAACGCAAAAATTGTATCAGTAGACCCCACTCGGTTCAAATTAAACGAACAGAACGATTCAGATTTCCATCTTGTTGGTTTTAAATGTATAAAATGTGGTATCTATATATTTGGACCGGCGACCAATTGTCAGCAATGCACCGAGCGGCAAGTCGTTCCGATCGAGTTTTCAGGCAAATCTCGACTTTATAGTTTTACGGTAATCAATGTACCTCCTGCTGGATGGACAGGTAACACACCATACATTTTGGCTGAAGGGGAATTGCTAGAAGGCCCGCATGTTTTGGCGGAGATTGTTGGGATGGAATCCAACGAATTGGCAATAAATATGCCGATTGAGATATCTTATGCTATAGATGAATCAGGGAAACATCCGATGGCAGTTTACAAATGGAAAGTTACGAATTAGTGATTTGAAGGTTTGACATGCAACAAACGAAAATAAATCGAAAGGTAAGGGTTACCGGCATAGGGTTACATCCTTTTGGGAGATTTAGGAATAAGGATATTTCGACTATGGCTAGGGAAGCGGTAGTGGAAGCATTGGCTGATACGGATATACCGTGGAATAAAATTCAAGTTGGTTATTTTGGTCATGTTTATTATGAAGGCATGTCGATAGGAGAACGAGTATTATCTCCATTGGGACTCACAGGTATACCTATTATCAATGTTGAGAATGCGTGTTCTAGTGGTTCGACTGCACTGTGGCAAGCATTTTGGATGATTAACGCAGGTTTGTACGATGTAGCGTTGGTCTTCGGGGCAGAGAAAGTTCCCAGCGGGCCCGTGACTGTTACTGCTACAGATAGTCCAGATCGTTTGATAGGCGGGGATCACATGATGGGGGGTTATGCATTACGAATGCGTAGATACATGGTCGACACAGGAGCTCCTGTGTCGTCTATAGCGCAGGTAGCGGTAAAAAATCGGCAGCACGCATCACTGAACCCCAATGCTCATAGGAACGACACATACACATTGGATGAAGTAATTAATTCGAGAATGATAGCTGATCCGTTGACGTTATTTCAGTGTTGCCCAACGAGTGAAGGAGCAGCGGCAGTGGTCCTTTGTGCTGACGATGTAATGGATTCCCTTAGCATTTCACGAGAGCGTTCACCTGAAATTGTAGCATCCATATTGACCTCGGGTGATTACAATGGAAATGGTAGCGATCACTCAGCTTTCAGTCCATATAGAACAGAACCCGCAGCGTTAAAAGCATACGAAATGGCTGGTGTGTCCCCGAGCGAAGTAGATTTAATACAAGTCCATGATGCTGCAACAATAGGCGAGTTGCAACAATTGGAATCCTTACATATATTTGAAAAAGGTGAAGCTTGGTTAGCCACTCAAGAAGGCCGTACTTCCTTAGCAGGAGACCGTCCTACGAACACTGATGGAGGGTTATTAGCTATGGGCCACCCATTTGGGGCCTCAGGTATCAGAATGATACATGAGACAGTCTTACAACTGAGAGGCCAAGCCGGTCCCAGACAAGTAGAAGGGGCGCAAGTTGGCGTTTCACAGTGTTCTGGAGCAGGAGATGTGACTACTGTTCATTTGCTCAAAAACTGAATCACTTAGCTCTTAATTTACTGAACTCAGATTTAAATCCTTCAACCATCGCCCGCCTGTCGGTTCCATGTAATATAAATCTAGCTCCGTTTTGTGCCCAAAACTCGGATAATTCCATCGATTGTTGATGTACAAGGACTGGGATTCCTGCTGATTCAGAGGTCGCTATTATATGCTTAACTGTGTCTATATATTTGGGATTGTTATAATCGTCAGGGATACCTAAAGAGATACTCAAGTCATTAGGGCCAACAAAAATTCCGTCTATTCCAGGTACTTTTAGGATATTATCCAGATTATTTACTGCTGCAACACTTTCGATACCTATAATTGCTATGTTGTTTTTGTTGCGATTTTCCAGATATTGGGTTGTTTCATCACTAACCTGAGTTCCGGAAGAAACTAAGTCTCTGACTGCTTGTCCTTTTAATGGCCTCCACTTGGCAGCGCCTATGACTTCTTGCACTTGTTCCACGGTTTCGCAATACGGGGCTAATACGCCTTGAGCTCCCGCGTCTATTGTCATAGTGACGTAATGGGAATCAGGAATCGGAATTCTAACTATAGGCACAACATCGACAGTGTTCCACATAGTTAGGAAGTCTCCTAACTCGCCCCTGCTTCTTGGGTTGTGTTCGGTATCTATTATGACATAGTCAAGACCAACATCATTCAGTAGTGGAATCCATCTAGGATTTCGTGCTACTGATATCATAGTTCCGTAAACTTTGCCCCCCGATTGTAAAATTTGTTTCAGTTCGCTTCCGTTCATTATTTCTCCTTTTGCATTGCACGTCCAATATGGTTTAGAGTTATTGTAGAGCTTTGATGCAATAAAACAACTGCATAAAGTTTAAAATTGTGTGAAAATCGTAGGGTAATGTGTGGAAGTTGTTTGTTAAAAAGTTTAACTTAGTGGTTGGCACAGGGAATATTATAGCTGCTCATTATTAATCTTGATATTGGAATCATATGGAATATATTTCTTCAGCGGAACAAATGGAATCATTGGCAATTGCACTGAGAGGCCACGACATCATTGGGATTGATACAGAATCCAATAATTTACATGCTTATCAAGACAGGATTTGTTTAATTCAATTGTCTACACCTAATGGGGTATATATTGTGGATCCGTTGGAAATGGATAATGTTGGTGCTTTGGCTAATGTTTTAGAAAACCCAAATGTTATGAAGATTATCCATGGTTGTGATTACGACCTGCGTAGTTTGGATAGAGATTATGGGTTTCGTATACGTAACATTTTCGACACTGAACTGTCGGCTAGATTCCTTGGGATCGATTCTTCTAATTTAGGCAATGTGATAGATACTTTCTTGGGAATTAAAATTAAGAAAAGCAGATCTATTCAGAAGTCGGATTGGGGCTACAGGCCCTTATCTGAACGGGCCTTAGAATATGCAGCTGCCGATGTGTTGTATTTGCATCAACTGTATGAAGTGATCAAGGAAAAACTTATTGCTATCGGTAGATATGAATGGGTTTTAGAAGAATGCAAGATGTTTGAAAACATCAAGCATATTGAAATCGATATTATAGAAGAGGGTTACCAGAAACTAAAAGGAGTAGGTAAACTAGATAGAAAAGCGCTGACGGTTCTTAAACAACTATACAAATTGAGAGAAGAAGATGCTAAAAGGCGAAATGTGCCAGCTCACCGCATCGTAAACAACGACACCTTAGTACGTATGGCTCAGAATCCTGATTTGTATATTGAACAAGATTTGTTTACAGAAAATCAATGGATCAATAACAATAGAGATTGGATTGCGATTGTCATTGATAAAGCTAAAAGTGGACCGCTAGTGGAAAAACCGATCAAATCCAAATCTAAAATGAAATCTGATGAAAAAGCAAGGAAAAGGCTCAAAGTTTTGAGAGAGTGGCGTACTAAAAAAGCTGGCAGTTTGGGTTTGCAGCCTGGAATTATTTTCCCCATGCAAGGGTTGGAAGCTGTGGCGATGGCTAATCCGGATAATTTATCCTCAGGGTTCGACACTTATGAATCAGGGATAAGGCAGTGGCAGAAGGAGCAATTTTTCAATGAAGTATGTCGGGCTATTTATTAATTCTGTTTATCAGCCTGTTTTAATCAAATTTGCGCAAAAAGTTGCTGCGTCGACGAGATCTGATATTATGACAAACTCGTTTACAGTATGCATTTCATTAGTCGCCATGCCCACTACTACTGACTGAATCCCGTGTAATCTCATTACATTGGCGTCAGTGCCTCCGCCAGATGGTTTGATGTCAGGTACCAGTCCCATGGATTCCATGGTAGCGGTTGATAATTTTGCGATAGTTTCTTCAGGGTCTAAATTGTACATTCGGAACATAACCTCGAACGATTCATCTATGTTAGCGTCTGAATACATGGTTCTGTATTTATCAAGCGTTTCAGTGACTTGCATTTTTAAGAGATCGATTGTTTCCGTATTCATACTACGGAATTCTCCACCAAAGGTAGTCTCTGGCGGAACGGCGTTCCTGACTGTACCCCCTTGAATTAATCCGACGTTAAAAGTTGTTTCATCGTCGAGCCTACCTTGAGGTAATTCTTGAATAATTTCAGATGCTATGCGGATGGACGATAATCCTTTTTCCGGTTCTACTCCAGCATGAGCCGCTCGTCCATGCACCGTGACATCAAATTTCATATACGTCGGGCTAGAACCAGTGATGTGGTTCACGGGTCCATTACCGTCAAAGACCACAGCATGTTTTGCATTTATCATGGTGTAGTCAAGATTGCTTGCTCCTACGAGTCCTATTTCTTCCCCTCTAGTGAATACAACTTGAACTGGTTTTCTGTTTATTCCTTGGCTGTGTAGGGTAGTTAGCCCTTCCAAAATAGCTGCCATGCCAGCTTTGCAATCTCCGCCCAATATCGTAGAACCGTCTGTGACTATGCGTCCATCTTTTATAGATGGCTTGATACCTCGGCCAGGCTCCACAGTATCCATATGCGCTGACAACATCAGAGGTTCGTCTCCAGGTTCCGATGCGATCAAGTTCCCATGATGATCTCGTTCGACGGTAAAGTTGAGGCCTTCCAATATAGGCGTTACGTATTTGGCTACTTCTTCTTCTTCGTCTGATGGGCTGTCGATTTGGATAAGTTCAAGGAACGTGTTAACAAGTCTGTCTTGATCAATCATTTTGGTCACCTGTGTGTCGAATTAGTATGTCTGTTATGGCCTTGCATGTGTTAGTAGTTTATCATACCGAGTATTAGTTAATAATTAACAGCGAGAAAAAGATGTTGCGTCGATTTATAGGTATTTTAATTCTGGTCATCACGTGTCTGGGGTGCTCCTCTGTGACTGATGATATATCGAAACCCCAAGAATCAGAATCTCAAGAAGAATGTATGGATATGGATGCTGTGTATAAAGGCACTATTACAAATGAATATACGGGTGCTAATGCTCCTATGTTATTAGATATTCTTCAAGAAGGATGTGTGGTCAACGGGTTTATAGAAATTGAAGAACCGCTTTTCACCACGGGGATTATCCATGGATGGATTGAACTTGACGTGCTGAACTTCATGGCACTAGATAGACAAAGAATGATCATTTTAGGTGAAGAGTTACATTTCAGGGCACAGATGTTGCCTAATAAAACTTTGCAAGGGACGTTTTATTCATTAGATCCTCAATCTAACGTTAATGATGAAGGTGTTTGGGAAGTTGTGGCCTATAATCCTTTAGCTAAGTTGGATCGGTAGCAAGTTTTCTTGGTACGTTAAAATGGTACCCCCGAGGGGATTCGAACCCCTGATCTTCGCCGTGAGAGGGCGATGTCCTGGGCCGCTAGACGACGGGGGCATCAGGGTTAATACTATCAGAAATGGAAAATAGCGTAAATGAATGAACTAAGAATTTTCTAAGACTGTCTTCAGATCGTTTCTGAAGTCAGACAAAGAAGGAAAGGTATATGTAGGTGGTCCAACGTCCCAAGTACCTTGATCTGGTTTCGGATCTATGAGTGCACTTTTCATACCCGCTCCGATGGATCCTTTTACATCTGTAGAATATTGGTCTCCTACATGCAGTGATTCAGATGGGGCGGAGGACAGCTTGCTTAATGTGTAATCATATATATACCTATCAGGTTTACTCGTTTGTAATTCATCGGAAAATATTAGAGCATCAAAATACTGTCCGATCTTATTGGAGAACAGGAATTTCCTGAAAGTGGTTCCTGGGGTCATGCTGGTATTGGAGATGATGGCTAGTTTGATTCTTAATGATTTTAGAGCTCTGATGAGGTTTAGTGACGTCGGATCCATCACGGAAGGATATGTTAGGTACACGTCAGCGTATGCATTTTCAACTTGGCAGATGGCTTGATGGTCTAAATTCTCATAAATCCCTACTTCAGAATTGTCTAGGAATATGCGTATTTGCTCTGAAAAAGTGACATCTTTCCCAGTGGATCGTATATTGACACAATCGTGCAAGCATTGGAAATATCCTTGTTTAAGCGCGTCTATGGTGATGTTAATGTTGGATCTTTGTAAAATTCCTTTTACTTGATCTAGGCGACTGGCCGTTCGAGTTTCACCATTTTCTCTGGTGTCGTGGATCAATGTGTTCCATAGGTCAAATGTTACGGTGGTGATCATATTACAAATCCGGTAGCATATTTTTCCAGTTGCAAGATTCTTGGTAAGCATAGGCTACTTTGGCAATTGTATATTCATTAAAAGGTTTTCCTGCTATTTGTAGACCTCCAGGTAGTGAGGCAGAATTGAATCCGCAAGGTACTGTGATAGCAGGCATACCCGTGATGTTGTAAGGCCTATTAAGGCTAGTTAATGCTGCCGAAGTATTCCGGTCAGTGCCGTTTATATTGACTGTTTCACTCAAGATATCCGGGGCAAAAACAGGCTCCGTTGGGCCTACTAAAACGTCTACATCATCAAGCAATTGAGATAGTTCTTGAAAATAAATTCGTCTTATTCTTTGAGCCGTAACGTATTGCTCTGCGGAAATAAATAAGCCTGCGTGCAAGCGTAGTCTTACAGGTTCATATATTTGATCTGGTATGGTCTTTAAGATCTGCTTGTGATAGCTGGTTGCTTCGGGCATAAGGATGCAGTTAGATATTGATTCTGAATAGGAATGCATTGGGAAAGAGACAGTCTTAATTTCTGCTCCAAGAGTCCTTAATACTTTCAGAGCTTCTTCAATTAATGAGCTCATTTCAGGATCAATATCGTTTAAGAATTCTTGAGGTACGCCAATTTTGACACCAGTCAAATCTGTTGATTCCATAAAATCCATGGATACTTGATCTGTGTGAACTGATGAAGGGTCATTATGATCAGTACCACTCATGGCGTTGATCATAATGACAGCATCTTCCACTGTCCTTGTCAAAGGTCCCGGATGGTCGAGGGACCAAGATAAAGGAGTGACACCGTGCTTACTTATCTTGCCGTACGTCGGTTTGAAGCCAACTATTCCGCATAAAGAGGCAGGAATTCGCACGGATCCTCCTGTGTCGCTACCCAAGGCTGCCGTGCATTGCCCGCTTGCTACAGAGGAACCAGATCCTCCTGACGAGCCACCGGTTAGTTTGTTTAAATTCCATGGATTGTGCATGTGGCCATAGTCTTCATTTTCCCCGGTGGGTCCATAAGCAAAAGGGTGCATGTTTAGTTTCCCTAAGAGTATCGCGCCTGCGGAATTTAATTTAGAAGCTACTGTGGAGTCTGTTGCAGGAATCCTGCTATCGTAAATCTTGGAGCCAGAAGTTGTTTTCAACCCTGCGGTATCAAACAGATCTTTTAGTGCTATAGGAATACCATGGAGAGGCCCTAGGTAATTTCCCGAGGATATTTGATTAGATATGCCCACTGCCCTTTGTTTGGCCTCATCTAGAGTCAGTGTGATGAACGAATTCAGTAAAGGTTCTGTTTCTTCAATTCTCTTGCAGTACGCATCCACCAATTCTGTAGCTGAGAGTTGCTGCGAATGTAGTAATTGGGACTGTTTGTGTAGACTGAGGTGAGTTATCTTATCCATTATCTCTTACTCCTCTGTCTGATTATTGTATAACATGGCGGGGGTTTCATTTTCAAGGGAAATCTCATTCAGGGCCTGTGCCGACCGTATCGTTGCCTGAGCATGTCGGTTCAATGCTTCTAAGTAATCCAGTTCCCCGTCAATCTGCAAGGATTCGCACCTAGATTGAAATTCTTCGTTACTTAACATAATAGTACTCCATTGTATGCTCGTAGAATGATACCATTATAGAACATTATGAGTGTAAAAAACGGAATATTAGCATCAATGTGTCTTGCTTCAAGCGGGATCGTATTAATTGTGGTTTTAGGGTTTGTATTTGGCTTATTACCTGATGGCCCCGATAGATTTGCGCCATTAATGACTGTGATAGCCACACTAGGTTTGGCGCTTCTTGTGGGTATCATCATTAATTGGCTAGGGGATACAGACATTCGATTATTCATTATTTCAGAACTAGAGATGGGTGATCATATTAATTGGACTACCTTAACTGCCTTTGTCATAGGAGGATTGGTACTTAGTGTGTCAATCAGCACCGCAATGGTAGTGATTGTGTCTGCTTTGGGGGCAGACTTTTTGGTGCCTAAAATCGAATATACGAACCTGATTTTCAAAGGTGAGTTTATTTTTTTGAGCATATTGGCATTAGCAGTGGTAGTCCCGATTTCTGAAGAGATTTTTTTTAGGTCGTTTTTATCAAGAAATTTCGTTCGCCTTGGTACCGGAATGAACATTGCATTGTCAGCTCTGATATTTGCCTTTTTCCACGCAGGTCAGCTTGAAATTATTGTGATTTCCTCCACCTTTTTTACCGGTATGATACTTGGGTATGTCTATCATAAGGCGAAGAGTGTGACTCCTTGCATCTTGATCCACGGAGCTCAAAATCTGTTAGTGATTTGTTTTACTATCCTAATGAATTGACAATTGGTCGGAATAGCTATAACTTTTGGTCATGAATAATAAGAGTTAAGTTTATGAATCGTATCAGCAAATGCTTCAAAAAAATAAGAAATGAAAATCGTAACGGCCTAGTTGTTTTTATTACTGCCGGAGCTCCCGATATGGAGGCTACTCGCGTGACTATACCGAACCTTATCGAGTCGGGAGCTGATATAGTAGAAATTGGGATGCCCTTCAGTGATCCTTTAGCTGAGGGGCCAGTTATTCAACAGTCTAGCTTTTTATCGCTGGGCAATAGCACGAACATAGACGACTGCTTGAAATTAGTAAGCGCTGTTAGAGAAGAAAACGAGGTAACTCCGTTGGTATTGATGGGTTATTTTAACCCTGTGTATCAATATGGAGTTGAGCATTTTTTGGATGAATGCAATAAACACGGAGTTGATGGTGTGATTATTGTGGATTTGCCAGCCGTAGAAGCTGGCGATTTTAAAGAGCTGTGTAATCACTACCGGGTGAGTTTCATTCCATTAATAGCTCCTACTAGTACAGATGACAGCATTAAATTATCCGTCGAAAAATGTGACGGTTTTGTATATTGCGTAAGTGTTACAGGTGTGACCGGGGCTCGTAAAGAAGTCTCTTCGAGAGGATTAGATCTTGTTGAAAGAATTAAAGGTTTCACTGGTTTGCCTGTTGCGGTTGGATTCGGCGTTTCAAACAAATCTCATGTCGATGAGATATGTTCGAAAGCCGACGCTGCTGTAGTAGGTAGCGCATTAGTTAGTGTGATGCTAGAATCTGATAGAGAACAAGTAGCAGACAAAGCAGGTGATTTTGTCAAATCACTAACTGCATAAATGTGGTTAAAAGCAAAAGTACATAATTTATTCGAGGCATTATGACACATTGTATTGGCGTGAGAGGAGCTACTCAATCTGAGACTAACTCACCTCAGGACATATATAGTTCCACCAAAGAATTGCTGGAAAAGATGATAGAACTTAATGGAATAGAAGAAGAACAAGTGGCAGCTGCTTTTTTTACTGTGACCGATGATTTAAATGCGGCATATCCTGCAGCAGCAGCTCGGCAGTTGGGATGGACTGAGACTGCTTTGATGTGCTCAACGGAGATTCCTGTCCCTGAATATCCTGAACGGTGTATAAGGATATTAGTATTGATTAACACAGACAAATCTAAATCGGAGATCAATAATGTGTATCTCAAAGAGACAGTAGTCCTTAGGCAAAAAGGCCTGGATGATACCTAACAGATAAGTTGGATTGACATCGCATCTTATACGTAGTATTGTCGATCGGGTAGAGAATAAAAACACTATGAAACAAAATTACTTTACATATTACTATTATTTTATGAAGGAAGGGGCGTGTAGTCGCGTTTAGATAGACTCGATATACAAATCAGCCCTTTCATCACTGAAAGGGTTTTTTTTTGCCTACCTCAGGAGTAAAAATGACTGAATCGAAAAGAACGGATATAAATGTTGTGAGTACTGAACCTTTAATAACACCAGCTGAACTGATTGAAAGATACCCTGTAGGCGATACAGCGTCTGCTACAGTGTTATCTGGGCGACAACAAGTAATCGATATCTTGGAAGGCCGAGATGATCGTTTGATTGTTATTGCAGGGCCGTGCTCAATTCACGATGAAAAATTGGCTATGGACTATGCCGAAAAATTATGTGGCCTAGCAAAAGAAGTTCAAGATAGATTGCTTGTCATAATGAGGGTGTATTTCGAAAAACCGCGGACAACAGTTGGATGGAAAGGACTCCTTTATGATCCGAAACTTAATGATTCTTTTGATATCGAAGAAGGTTTAGGTTTAGCCAGATCTATACTGATCAAAATATCTGAAATGGGGATGTTTGCTGGTACTGAATTCCTGGATCCTATTGTCCCTCAATATATTGCAGATCTTATTTCTTGGGGAACCATTGGTGCTAGAACCACTGAAAGCCAAATACACAGGCAAATGGCTAGCGGGTTGAGCATGCCAGTCGGTTTCAAAAACGGCACAGATGGGAATACACAAATAGCGGCCGATGCTGTAGTGTCATGCCGTAGTGCCCATGGTTTTCTAGGGCATGATCAAAATGGGCGAACAGCTATAGTAAGAACATCAGGTAACCCGAATGGACATTTAGTCTTGCGAGGTGGCTCCAGCGGTCCGAATTACTCTTCCCCTTATGTGAAGGACGCTCAAGTGCAACTTGAGGCAGCCGGAATTACTCCTAACATTGTGATTGACTGTAGTCATGGCAATTCTAATAAAGATCACACGAAGCAAGCTACGGCATTTAAGGACGTCGTGTCTCAACGAGCAGAGGGCAATTCAGCAATAGTTGGAACTATGTTAGAAAGTAATATCAATGAAGGGAACCAAAAATTGACTGGTGATATCAGCGCTCTGCAGTATGGGGTGTCTGTGACAGATGCGTGTATTCACTGGGATGAAACGACCGAGCTTTTACGTTGGGCCTTTGATACCTTAAGTGAAGCAAAAAAGGTAACTGCATAAAACATACAACCTTGGAGTAGCTATAGCATCTGGCTCATGTAGAACAAAGTCTACTGTTCAGAAAAATTAATGCCTGTGATGTATAATATAATCAAACTATTATATATATATGAGGCAGATTATGCTTAAACAAAACTCTTCTCAAGTAAGTGATCTCAAGGATAAATTTGTAGAAGCAGTTCTGGAAAGAGACGGCTACAAAGCATCTAATGTCATAGATTCGGCTCTTGAATTAGGTCTCTCAGCAGGTGATATCTATGTGAATATCCTATCTGAATCACAAGTTTGCATAGGGAAGATGTATCATGAAGGGAAGGTAAGTACTGCTCTCGAACATTTCGCTACAGAAACAGCTTTAGGGCAAATGATTAAAGTCTCAAATGCATTCCCTGTTAATAAACGTAATGGATATCGAGCAGTAGTAGCCTGCGTTGAAGGGAATATGCATTCCTTTGGTGCGCGCATAGTAGCTGACTTTATGAGGCTTGACGGTTGGGAAGTTGAGTTTTTAGGATCGGATACTTTAACTTCTGACTTGATACAGTTTATTACTGATGGCGACATCAATTTGTTGGCGCTGTCAGTCAGCTTGGATGATCAAATCCCCCACGTTGAGTCAGTAATGAAGTCATTTGCAGAAATGCCAGATCCGCCTATGCTGATGTTAGGAGGTGGATGCCCTAGTATTAAGACCCTTGATAAGCATACCTGTTTCAGATCAGATACAGTCAAAATTATTGTGGGCTCAGATCCCATAGAAGCGATGATTGGAGCGCGCGTTGTATGTGGCATAACTGACACTGACGGGCGACTGGCTTCACTAGAAGATTATTTGATAGTTATTGGGGATCAGATTCAGAAATTACGAAAGGGAAAATCCTGGAGTCAGGCTACGTTGGCTGCGAGTTGCGGATTGGACCGTACTTACATTAGTGCAGTGGAGCACGGGAAACAAAATTTGACTATTGGAGCGGCTGTAAAACTAGCAGATGCCCTCGATACCTCTCTTGTACACCTGTTGAGCCATTCCTAGGTATTGCTTATCCCACATTCTGTAGAATATAGTTGACAGAGTGCAGTATATACTCTACAATATCTTCATGTTGAGAATTTGGAGGTTTCGCGATGCTACACAAGAAGTGCTGCCCAAGATGTGAAGGGGACGTAAGTCTGAATAAAGATTATTATGGGTATTACCTGTCCTGTCTGCAGTGTGGTTGGTCTAAAGATATCCCTAAAGAGAAAGTGGTTGTTGGGACACGGAGTAGCGGCAAACATTCTAAATTGGCACTGGCTGCCTAATGATCAGTCATGGTTGATCAGAAAGTACCCGTTTAAAAATCAGGAGACTTGGTCTATCGTTTATTGAAAGGATCATTACAGGTTGCTATACTATGTATCATTAAAGCAGATACTAACCAAGGGGAAGTTCAAATGTTACCTAGTGTAAATTTAAAAACAGTATCGGTAGATGATCTGTTCCAAGTTAAAGACTGGCTGCAAGACCCAGAAATAAACCAAATGTGGTACGGTTGTGATGATAATGGCCAACCCTTTCATGCAGGTTATGATCTAACCTTTGATGCATCTGAAAGGATGGAATTAGTAAACAGATTAGCATCAGATCGCAATAGAGATGTAATATCTGTGTTCGATGAATTGGATGAACATATTGGTGAAGGGCAGCTCGCATATGAATGGCCGCTTCTCGAAGCACAATTGTTTCTTTTAATTGGTAAGAAAGAATTGTGGCATCATCATTTTGGGACTGCTGCGTTAGTCAAACTCCTCGATTACGCATTCCTGGAAAAAGAGCTTCATAGAGTATGGGTTGATGTTCCAGAGTATAATACGAACGCTTTGCATATGGTAGATCATGTTGGCTTTGTCGTTGAGGGTCATTTCCGAGGAGCACACCGAAAAGATAACACCTGGTACGATTCATCAGTGTTAGGGCTTTTGAGTGATGAATATGCTAGGAGACGGTCTAGGATAATGGAGACGGTCTAGTTTAGGAGGGATAGCATGCCTGTTATTACAATCAATGGTCCAATAGGATGTGGTGCTATAGAAGTTGGGAAATTGATATCTCATGAAGAGTCACTGAGCTATGTAGATAGAATGCTGTTTTCAGAAGCTGCTAAAGTTCTGGGTTCCCCGGTGCCTGAATTAATTAACAAGGAACAGGAATTTGTAAGCACCCTTGGAAAATTTACCAGAATCCTCCAGCAGGCTCTAGAAAAATCCGCTATAAGTGGTATAAGCGGAGAACCCTATTTTGGACGAGGAATGGAAATGTTATCTTCTGAAACTTACACCGAGATCTTGTCAGATAAGTCCGGAGGGAAAAAGATCAATGATAATGACTTTATTGAAGCCTTGTCTCAAGTGGTACGAGATATTTCCGATACAGGAAATGTAGTGATAATTGGTAGAGGCAGTAATATGATTTTGAAAAATCAGGAAGATGTGCTTCACGTGGGGATGGTAGGATCTTCTGATCTTCGAATTGGTACTATGACAAAGCGTGAACACCTAGACGAAACAGAAGCTAAAGATTATGTGGATAATTTAGAAAAAGCTCGCGTGGCTTTTTACAGGAAATATTTTAAAGTTCATCCCAATGATCCAGGATTGTATGATTTAATGCTTAATATGGACCATATGCCACATGACAAAGCAGCAGAAATGATTATTTTTGCATCTGGAAAATTGTCGAAGTAAATAACGTGATCCCGTTTTCTGATATTCCCAGAGTATCAACCAAAAAACCATTCATTACTATTTGCATAATTATAGCCGTGTCGCTGGTATTTATGATTCAAATTTTCACTAGCAGATTTGGAATCATATTTGGAGCAGACAGTGTGGCAACGGTTAGTTTCCTGTACAAATGGGGATTTATTCCCAGAGAATTGTCTACAGGTATTTCATACGTGGATATGAGAACATGGATGGGGCGGGTGAACATAGAATCTATCGTACCAACAAGTATGACTTTAATCACGTCTACATTTCTTCATGGAGGAGGGACTCATTTTCTTGGGAATATGCTATTCCTGTGGGTTTTTGGAGACAATGTAGAGCATAGGTTAGGGACTGTGCGATATTTACTTCTTTATATATGCACAGGCATTGTTGCTGGCCTCACCCATTATCTAATGAATCCTAATTCTGGCACTGTCTTGGTAGGAGCTAGCGGAGCTATTTCGGGCATTATGGGGGCATACATATTGTTGTTTCCGTCTAATAGGGTGCGAGTACTGTTTATGGTGGTATTAATTACCGTTATGGAAATTCGGGCTTTGTATGTGCTAGGACTGTGGTTTCTGTGGCAAGCACTACAAGGGCTTTTACATTTAGGAATGTCTTCTTCAACTCAAATTGCTTTTATGGCTCACGTCGGGGGATTTATAAGCGGGATGATATTGGTGAGCCTTTGCACAACTGTATTATTTAACCGCCGGTAATAATTTCAAATATTCACGGGCTTCCTGACTGCTCATAGGTGTTCTACCATGGAGTTTTGCCATAGTAACAGCCCAATCAACGTACGAAGCATTGGATTTAGGCTGAGGGTCAGTTGGTAAAGAAGGGCTGTCTTCAAATCCTACACGGATGTGGGCGCCAGTGGCTATTGCTATGGAGCATAATTCAAACGTTTGCATGCCGGCGCTATGTGCTAGCCATGTAGCTTTGGGGAAATGATCTTTGATGCCTTGAGTCATATTAAAGTAATTCTGAGGTGTTCCTGGCATTGCTTGCCTGCCATCTGACCAAGACGCTCCAGGCTCAACTAAGAAGTAATGGGTATCTTTAATGTTGCCTTCATTCATTAAGGTTATTGCATTATTTAAGTCTCCCATGTCATGTACAGCGGGCTCTGGGAATATTCCCCTGGCGTAGCAAATGTCCAATGTTTGCAAGATGTCTTCATATGAGTTTGGACTATTGACGGTTTTACGAGTGCCATCAGGTTGTAAAGCCCAGCGGGCACCGTGCCCTAAATTCAAAGATATCATCTCTACAGGATGTTCTGTATCAGCAAGATACTGTACTACTGACTCAACAGGTATATGAGACTGTCTTGCACTAGTATGGTTCAGTACCAAGTCACATTTTGAACGTATTAGTGAATCAGCTTCTTGATACCAAGCTGTATCATATGAAACGGTACCATCATTATTGCGTGCATGGAAATGGACAATGGAAGCCCCTGCTTCATAGCACCTGATTGCTTCATCGGCTACTTCTTGTGGGGAATAAGGGATATTGGGATTCGCTTCACGTAGTTTATTCCCATTCAAACAAGCTTTTATGATTATTTTATCCATTAGGCTCTCCTTAGATGAGTATGGTCGTTTTTAAAGAGTTATCAGTATGTTATTATAACCACACTTGAGAATGAGTTGTTTCAAGTGACAAATGAGAGGGTGAAATTGTGGCTCAAGTATGGTTGCCAAGTGAATTACAGCCTTATGCAGATGGCCAACAAATTATTGAAATTGAAGGTTCATCTGTAAGGCAGATTGTTAATAATTTAGATGCTGAATTTCCTGGATTAAAAGATTTTTTGTATGATCCTGACATGGATCAGATCGTAGGTTCTATGGCAGTTATAATTGATGGAGAGACGAGCCAGTTAGGTCTCCTCGATAAGGTAGAACCTGATAGTGAGGTGCATTTCCTTCCCGCAATTGGTGGAGGTTTGGATCCGTATCCTCAATGGAGAAAGTGACATGTCAGTTTCTGAAGTAACGGTTATTGGAATTGGCCCAGGAGATCCAGAATATATCACTATTAAGGCCCGAGACGCTCTGGCAGGTTCTGCTGTTGTAGCTGGATTCACGACTGTTTTGTCAGTGATCGAGCAATATGTCCCTCATACGAACCTATTGAAGCTCACTTACAGGAATCAAGAAGAGTTGCTGTTGGAACTCGCTGAACATGCCAAGCAAGGCAAAAAATGTGTATTGTGTGCGTGGGGAGATATCAATTTTTCTGCAAGTGAACTGATAGACCGCATTAGAAATAAAGTGGATCAATTAAATTTGATCCCTTGCGTGAGTTCTGCACAAATAGCAGCAGTGCGGTCTGGCCTTAAAATGGAAGAATCCATATTCGTAACTTTGCACAAACGGTTAGATGATGATCTAGAAGAGCTAAATCGTTATTTAAATGAGGGCCAACGAGATATGATCGTGATTCCAAGGCCGTTTGATTTGATGCCACAGGGTATTGCTGCCGGATTAATATCAAGTGGACAGAACCCTAGCCGAATTGTTAGGGTTTATCAAAAATTAAGTATGGAAGATGAAATGACTTGGGAAGGTTCTTTGTTGGAATTGTCCGAATATGAGACTGAGTTTAGTGATTTGTCGATTATCGTTATAAAGAAGGTGTAATGAAAGAAAACGACCGAATTTTATTTGTTTCCACTGCTGACACCGATACGTTGTCTGCAGTGGAAAGTTTAAAGCAGATATCTAATGAAATTCCTAAAGTGGAAATAATCAATATCCATTCAGGATGGGAATCTAGAGAAAACCAGCAGCAACTTTTTGATGCAGTCTTAAAGGCTCGGGTTGTAGTACTGAGACTCTTAGGAGGGAAACAGGCGATCCCCGAAAGTTTCGATCATGTGGTTCAAATATGCAATGAACTAGACATTCCGTTGATCGCATGCCCTGGCCATCAGGAGTGGGATCAAGACCTCATAGGTGCATGTACAGCTTCTGTGTCAGAAGTCGAAACGGTTTTCGGGTACTTAATGCATGGAGGTATGAATAATCTCCAAAACATGTTTTTATTTTTGAGTGATGTGTATTTTGAAACGACGTTTGGGCATGACGCCCCCGAACCGATGCCATGGGAAGGGATTTACCGTCCAGGATTGAGGTATCTGCCCGATATTGATCAATATTTAGAGGAATTCTGCGATCCCAATAAACCAACGATCGGGATTTTATTCTATCGTGCTCATTGGATGAGTGGTAATTTGGATTTTATAGATTCCCTCATAAACGAAATTGAGTTGAAAGAAGGTAATGTCATACCAATATTCACTTATAGCCTGAAACACAGTCCTGATAACTCGAATGAACCCGATAGAGTTTTGTCTAGGTATTTGCTAGATGGTAACACCTCAAGAGTCAATGCTTTGATAAATACTATGGGGTTATCGATGGTAGATATATCAGACGAAAACAAGGACGACTCCAGCGATTGGGTAAACCAATTCATGAAAAATTTAAATGTCCCTGTGATACAAGCAATTATTAGTACTGATACTAGGCAATCTTGGGAAGATAGTGAACTGGGGTTGAGCCCGATAGATACTGCGATGAACGTTGCCCTTCCGGAATTTGATGGCCGAATAATCTCTGTTCCTATTTCCTTTAAAGAATTAGAAGAAGTTATAGAAGAAACTCATAATAGTGGGTATACAGCCAAAATTCAGAAATATGTACCAGAGCCATCGAGGATACAATTTGTATCGGGATTGGCTATCAATTGGGCTAATCTTAATAGGAAGACAAACAAAGAGCGGAAGGTCGTAATAGTGATGAGTAACTATCCGACCAAGGATGCAAGAATTGGTAACGCCGTTGGCTTAGACACCCCCGCGTCTGTGGTGAATCTTTTAAACGCTATGTCCAAAGCAGGTTATTGTATAAATGATATCCCTTCTCACGGGGACGAATTAGTCCACCGCATTATTGAAAGATGTAGTAATGACAGAGATTTTTTAACAGAACAGCAATTGCAATTGGCAGCAGGCCATGTTGAGTCAGCGGTATATCAGCAATGGTTTGACACTTTTGAGGAGGATGTTCAGGCTACTTTACTGAATGAATGGGATATCCCGCCAGGTTCTGTGTATAGGACAGGAGATTCTCTTGCTATAGCTGGGATAGACCTTGGGAATGTATTTGTTGGGCTTCAACCACCACGAGGATTCGGTGAAAATCCTATTTCAATTTATCATAGCCCAGATCTGGCGCCCACCCATCATTATGTCGCATATTACAGATGGATTAAAGATGTGTATAAGGCAGATGCGGTTGTGCATATTGGTAAGCATGGGACGTTAGAATGGTTGCCAGGGAAAGGGGTTGGCATGTCTCCTTCCTGTTTTCCTGAAGTAGTTCTATCTGATATGCCGATGTTTTATTCATTCATAATTAACAACCCAGGGGAAGGGACACAAGCAAAAAGAAGGATACATGCTGCGATAGTAGACCATTTGATCCCTGCGATGACTACTGCTGATACATACGGCGATATTCAAGAACTAGAACAACTACTAGATGAACACTACCAATGCCAAACGTTGGACCCAGGGAAGATACCGATGTTAGAGAGTCAGATCTGGGAAGTGATTGAACGAGCGGAATTGAATCGTGACCTAGGAGTAGACTCTCCGCCTGAAGAGTTTGGGGACTTCATGTTAGAAGTCGATGGTTATCTGTGTGAAATCAAGGATATTCAAATCAAAGATGGGTTGCATACGTTGGGAGAACCTCCGGAAGGCGAACAACTTACTGGCTTGTTGGCCTCTCTGACTAGGTTGGATATGGCAGGTTTCCCAAGTATACGAAAAGCAATCGCTAGTACATTAGGCCTTGATTACGAGTACATCTCAGAAAATCTATCAGATCCTGTTGGGGAAGTATCCTCGCAATTCGAAGCTTATCATCCAACGAGCACTATCAGGACAAATGGGGATTTGATAGAGAGTATCGAAGAGATGGTTAGAGCTATATATTCTAAATTGCAGCAAAATGGCTTCAAAACGTCTGATGTGCACGGCATTTTAAAATCCGTCTTAGGAGAAGATTCGTCGTTAGTATCAGAAGTAGTGGAATATGTATGCAGCAGTATATATCCGAATTTAATGTCAACTACAGACGAGATCGACAATTTGATAGAAGGTTTAGAAGGGAAATTTATTCCAGCCGGCCCAAGTGGGGCTCCTACGAGAGGAATGCCTAATGTTTTACCGACGGGAAGGAATTTTTATTCTGTTGATCCTAAATCTTTGCCATCTCCGGCTGCGTGGGAAGTAGGAAAGAATTTAGGAGATTCTTTGTTGCAGAAATATTTAGATGATGAAGGTGGCTACCCAGAAATGGTAGGTATAGTCGTATGGGGGACATCCGCAATGAGAACCCATGGAGATGATATCGCTCAAATACTGTATTTGCTTGGAGTGAAGCCGGTTTGGCAACGAGAGAGCCGACGTATAGTGGGGATAGAGGTGATCGATTTGAAGGAACTAGGAAGACCAAGAATCGATGTTACCGTACGGATATCTGGGTTTTTTAGAGACGCATTCCCTAATCTGGTCAACTTAATAGATCAGGCAGTTCAAATGGTAGCTAACTTAGATGAAACACCTGAAAACAATTTTGTTAAGAAACATCTTATAGAAGACAAGAATAAAGCAGATACGAATGAGTCTGATGATGAACAAAAGCTTTTTAGAATCTTTGGAAGCAAGCCAGGATCATACGGAGCTGGGATACTGCCATTATTAGATGAGCAGAATTGGTCTTCTGTCCAAGATTTGGCAGAAGTGTATACCGCTTGGGGTGGGTTCGCCTATACAGAAAAATCGTTTGGTGTAGAAGCAAAGAAACAATTTGCTGATAGGTTTTCTCAAATAGTTATAGCTGCGAAGAATCAAGACAATCGAGAGCATGATATTTTTGATAGTGATGATTACATGCAATACCACGGAGGGATGATTGCTACAGTACGGGCGTTGACGGGTAGAAATCCTAGTCAGTTTTTCGGCGATAGCTCAGATCCTTCTAGAGTTAAAACTAGGGATTTACAAGACGAATCCCGAAGAGTCTTCAGGAGCAGAGTTGTAAACCCTAAGTGGATAGAATCAATGACTAGGCACGGTTACAAAGGAGCGTTTGAATTGTCTGCTACGGTGGATTACATGTTCGGGTACGATGCGACTTCACAAGTAATCGAAGACTGGATGTATAGAGATCTAACTGAAAGTTATGTATTAGACCCTGCTATGCAAGAATTTTTCAAACAGAGTAATCCGTGGGCATTGCGTAGCATAGTAGAACGTCTGTTAGAAGCTGTTGAGCGAGAACTGTGGGAAAACCCAGATCCTGACATGTTAGCTAAACTGCAAGAAATGTATCTGGAAATTGAAGAAGAGATTGAATCGCGACAAGAATAAAGGGTTTGAACAAAGTCTTAGAGTGAGGTGTGCATGAATACCGCTATAGAATTAATGATGGATTTGGCAAGAATGGAACACATGATATGGGTTGTTGGAGGCACTTCAGTAGTCAGTGAAAACAACTCAGACGGGATGAAAGAACCTGAGATTGAGAATGGATATATTAGTTTAGAAGCAACTAATTGGCATTGCCATATTGCTATGGATGAAGTTACAAATGCGCAGTTTGTGTTAGCTCAGGCTCACCCTGACTTGGTTTCGTATTATGTACGATTTTCACGAGGTTATGACAAAACTCTAATAAGATGTTATTTCCCTAATCCATGCCTGAACGATAATCATGAACGCGTAGAATTCCAGCAGGATAAGCTTGATATATTTGAAGATAAGAAAAATAGGTATGTAAATGAAAATGACATCGTTTTTGTTGACAGGACATAAAAGGAGACGTATTGGAATCAAATAGACAAATGAATTTCCCGTTTTCTGCAATAGTAGGCCAATCGCAGATGAAAAAAGCATTGGTGCTCAATGCAATCAATCCTAGTATCGGTGGAGTTCTGATAAGAGGTAATAAGGGTACTGCAAAATCCACAGCTGTAAGATCGTTGGCATTACTGTTGCCCGAACTTAATTTGATTCAAGGTTGTGTTTATAACTGTGACCCCGGAAGACCTCAGTCTATATGTGGATATTGTAGTGATCCTGGACTTAAAGAGGCTGTTTCCAAACCGGTGCAAATCGTACAGTTGCCGGTTGGCGCTACAGAAGATAGGTTAGTAGGATCCCTGAATATTGAAGAAGCTATCAAAACAGGAACTCGTGAATTTGAACCCGGGTTACTGGCTAGTGCTAATAAAGGGATACTCTACATTGACGAAGTGAATTTGCTTAATGACCATCTGGTTGATGTTTTGCTTGATGCAGCTGCGATGGGGCGTAATTATGTTGAAAGAGAGGGAGTCTCTGTTAGTCATGAATCCCAATTTATATTGATTGGTACCATGAACCCCGAAGAAGGAGACTTAAGACCACAGCTTCTTGATCGGTTCGGACTGGCAGTGGAAGTTAGTAATGATATTGAAACCGATTCACGCATCGAAGTAGTAAAACGACGTATGGCGTTTGAACAAGACGCTGCGACATTTGTAGCAAAATGGAAGGACACAGAAGCCCTAGAAAGAAATCGGATAGAGCAAAGCCGAGCAATGTTATCAGAAGTTACAGTGTCAGAGGAGATGCTGTATTTAATATCGGATATATGTGCCAGTTTTGGAGTTGATGGATTAAGAGGAGACATTGTGATGTACAAGACCGCTATCACAATTGCTGCCTATGAAGGAAGAACCGAAGTTAATTCTGATGATGTTCGAGAATCAGCAATTATGGCATTACTTCACCGGCAAAGGCGCCAACCATTTCAAGAACCTGCGCTAGATCAGGAGCGGTTAGATGACATTATAAATCAAGAAAATATTGGGCATAATAATTCACGAGAATCTAGTGAGTCAACAGGAGAACAAGGATCGTCAGATGACGATCCTGCCCCCCCTGAATCTGATGATAATGGTGAACACTCAGATAGAGATGAAGAAGTGAACCAAGATAATGATGAATCTTCACCCAGCGCCGGTAAAGATGAAATATTTGAAATCGGCTTAATTCCCAAAATTAAACAGTTAGAGATGCGAGCTGATGATCAGAAACAACGATCTTCTGTTGGGCGTAGAGCTGAAACAAATAGCGCTTCTGGAATTGGATACTACGTCTCATCCAGGATCCCTAAGGGTAAATTAAATGACCTTGCATTAGATGCTACTTTGAGGGCGGCTGCTCCTATGCAGAAACACAGGATCGCTGATAACTCTAATGCTGTAGTTATACGACCGACGGATTTGAGGGAGAAGGTTAGGTATTCTCAAACTGGAACTTTGATCATATTCGTAGTTGATGCGAGTGGTTCGATGGGGGCTCAAAGAAGAATGGTTGAAACCAAAGGGGCAGTGATGGCTCTATTGCTCGATGCCTATCAGAGGCGTGATTCCGTTGCGATGATAATGTTCAGGAAAGAGACAGCAGAATTAATACTGCCTCCCACTAATAGTGTAGAGTTAGCTAAAAATATGCTAAATACATTGCCTACTGGCGGTAGAACACCTCTGAGTAGCGGTCTTGTGAAAACCATGGAAATAATAGAAAGAGAGAAGACTAAAGATGTGAATTCCTTACCGCTAGTGGTATTACTATCCGACGGTAAAAGCAATGTAGGGTTAGATGGAACGAAGGTAATGCAAGATTCTGAATTACATAATATTTGTGAAGAATTTAAATTCAGAGGAATACGGACTATTGTGATAGATACCGAAACAGGATATGTGAAATTGGGGAAAGCAAAGGACTTAGCTGAACACTTAGGTGGGACACATATCACACTAGAAGAATTTGCTACCCAGAATTTGGTCAATGCTATTAATCAAAACCGCAGCAATTGAGGAAACGGATTAGAAATGAAGGGACTACAATATAATCAAGGTGCTAAACGATGTTTGTTGATAACATGGTTATTAGTACTGATGGCTGTTATTTTGTCTTGCAGTTCAGACGCTACTCAGGTCTTGGGAAGCAACCCGGGAAGTACTCAGGGATTAGACCTTAAAACGGAAGTAAGCCCAGTATCTACGGTTGGAGGTGCACGTAATGATAAACCTAGTGCCGACCCAAATAAAAGGGTGAGTCCTAAAGACAAACAGAGACATATTATAAAACCCACGTTTACCCCTGCTCCATTGATTAACCCCACGTTTACCGCTCCATCTTCAGAACCAGACGTAGTCAAATTTGTTAAGAATGTAAGAGTGACTCCTGACGACAACATTGACATAATTGGGGCATTTTGCAGGATAAATTATGTGCCCAAAACTGAGAATTTCCTCATCACTTTTGGGGGTACGTCTCAAGTAAAAGGTACCCAAGGATATGGATATAAATGGTACACCGAACAGATGGAATTTACTGGCGAAGGAGGTCTGTTTGAAAATAGAGGTACCGACACTGCTTCGGTCATGATAGGAGATAAGTATTATTTTCTGACTGATGGAGGAAAAGACATGTGGGCTCTGAGGAAGTATGATCCGATTGACTGGACCTTGTTAGGAGAGACTTTGATCCCACGGGATCCTAATAAAGAACCGGGTAATGATTTTATGCTCGAAGATGTAAATGGGATGCTGGATGTGGCCGGTTTGTACGTGGCTGAAGCTGCTACTGCAATTGATCAACATAAACTTGATCCGTACGAAGGAGAAGCGACGAGCCACAGATTTTTTTCCGAAGACTTAGAATTCCTGGATGATCGGATCTTCAATGACATACCTCACATAAATGCTTCATCAATGGTGTTTGTAGAGGGGATATATAACTTTGTTACCTCAACGGCATTTTTTGGTGATTTAATAGTTATGCAATACGATGAAGATTGGAATTACTTAGGTTCCAAACCGTTGACCCAATGGGGTAATTGGCCGATGGGGACAGTGTACGATCCTGGCTTGGAACTCTTCTTTGTTTCTTATATATCAGTAGAAAATATAATTAATAAAAGTGGTTTTAGGAATATTAGACTTGGTATATTCGATCGCGAATGGGATTTGAAAACCGACATAGCAGTTACGAATTATCACCGTGATTCGATGACTCAGTCTGGGCGACCTTCTGTAATTATTAAGGATGATAATGTGTATGTTGCGTATGATGTTTCTACAGTTTCCCGAGATAACCTGAAAGAAAATCAAGATTGGGAGTGTGAGATTAACGTATATGAATTAGTGCGTTAACCACATTAATACATATTGAAACTGGATATGTTAAATTAGTTAGGATAAAAGAATTAAAAATACCTACAAACGGAACAGACATCATGTTACAAACGTTTACAACACTGGATCCGATAAGCAGCTTAATTCGAATTGAGGTAATCAGGAGGACTATTTAATGACACGGTACCTACCATATGGTGATATGGAGAAACTTTTGTCCCTATCAAAAAGAAGAGGGTTTGTATTTCAAAGTAGCGAGATTTATGGAGGATTAAGTTCAACTTGGGATTATGGTCCTCTAGGAGTTGAATTAAAACGTAACGTAAAAGAGGCCTGGTGGAGGAGCGTGGTTGTATCAAGAGATGATGTGGTTGGTTTGGATGCAGCTATCCTAATGCAACGGCAAGTTTGGGAAGCTAGCGGGCATCTGGAAAATTTTAGTGATCCGCTAGTCGAATGTAAGAATTGTCACATTCGATTACGAGAAGATCAAATAGAAACAACAGTGTGTCCAGAATGTTCAGGAGAATTGACTGAACCCCGAAACTTCAACCTGATGTTCAAAACCTTTCAAGGTCCAGTAGAAGAAACTGCATCTGAAATATTTCTGCGACCGGAGACAGCTCAGGGCATATTTGTTAATTTTAATAATGTACTAAATAGTGCAAGAAAAAAACTACCCTTTGGGATAGCTCAAATAGGGAAATCCTTCCGTAACGAAATCACTCCCGGTAACTTTACTTTCCGGACCAGAGAATTCGAACAGATGGAAATTGAATTTTTTGTCGCGCCTGGTGAAGATGATGCTTGGCTTCAATCATGGCTTAACGAACGATTTGCTTGGTATTTGCATTATGGTATTAGAGAAGACAACCTTAGAATCCGGAGGCATGACGATTCTGAATTAGCTCATTATGCAAAAGAAACTTATGATATCGAATATAGATTCCCGTGGGGTTGGGGTGAATTAGAAGGGATTGCTAACAGAACGGATTTTGATTTGAAGCAACATGCTGAAACTAGCGGCACTGATATTTCTTATTTTGATGAAGCGACCAAATCAAGATTTGTGCCATATGTAATTGAACCTTCTGGAGGTGTTGATAGAGCTACTTTGGCATTTTGGCTGGACGCCTATGACGAAGAACCAGACGGAGAAAGCATCAGAACCATACTAAAATTTCATAGGCATCTGGCTCCAGTCACCGTTGCGATACTCCCATTGAGCAAGAATGAAAAATTAGTGCCTCTTACTCAAGCCATTCAGGACAAGCTGAAATTTCGGTTTAAGTGCCAATATGATGACTCTCAAAGCATAGGGAGGCGGTATAGAAGGCAAGATGAAATAGGGACACCATTCTGTATTACTATCGATTTTGATTCGCTAGATGATGGCCAAGTAACTATAAGAGAACGTGACTCTATGCATCAATCCAGAGTACCAATAGAGACACTTGTTGCCGTCATTGAAGATAAAATGGAGCATAATTGGTAACGTAGTGGATTATGTAACCAGACTATTTAAAGATGGTATTAATACGTCCGTGATTGCTTCTGATATTCGGTATTATGCCACATTAGAATCTACTATGGATGAAGTCCACTCGTTAGCAAAGGATGGTGTACCAGAAGGACTTATCGTTATTGCTGAAAATCAAAGAGCTGGTCGAGGCAGGAGAGGCAATGTTTGGGTTTCTGAATCAGGGAACTTGTTATTTTCAATATTGCTACGGCCTAAGCCTGAAAATGTATTTCTCTTACAGCCACTTATCGCGATTTCCTTGCGAAAAGGCATTATTGAAGCCACAGGGATAGATTTGGAGCTAAAGTGGCCAAACGACTTAATGGTTGGAGGTTGTAAAGTAGGAGGAATCCTGATGGAGTCAGAATTGAGGGATACTACTCTAGAATATGTAGTGGTTGGCATAGGCTTGAACTTAGGATTATCACAAATTCCCCAAAACTTAGATTATCAAGTATCAGACCTCAATTCTTTCAGTGCTGGTCAAATAGATAGGTCAATATTGCTAAAAAGTATAATTGAAGCGATCGATTTCCATTACAATCACATTGACAATGGAACCGTAATTGTAGATGAGTGGAGAAATCAACTAAATATTATAGGTAAATACATCAGTGTTAGATGGCTTGATAATGTGGAATCCGGGGAAGTCCTGTATGTTGATGATGAAGGGGCTATTGGATTACGGTTGAGCGATGGCAGAATTAAAACTATTACTACTGGAGATATTGTAGAGGTGCATAAATAGATGTTAGATGGATTGAGTTTGAACGGAAAGACTGTTTTGATTACTGGAGGTGGAACCGGGTTAGGTTTAGAAATGGTGAAATTTCTTTCAAGGGCAGGAGCTGATATATGTGTCGCTGGAAGAAGAATAGAACCACTACAAGTCGCGGTGCAACAGGTGAATGCGAATGGACAAAAGGGATTAGCTGTGCCTACTGATGTATCAGATTCCGATCAAGTTAAGCATATGACTGAACAATGCTTAACTGAGTTCGGCAAAATAGATGTTTTAATTAATAATGCGGCTTTGGTAGCCGATAATGTGGTCAAACCTATTTGGGAAATCGAAGATGATGAATGGCAAATGGCAATAGATGTTAATCTGTCAGGTGCCTTTTATTGCTCTAGAGAAGTTGCTAAACACATGGCAGACCGAGGTTCTGGGAAAATCATCAACACAGCATCTGGATTTGGGCTGAGAGGGGGCAAAGATATTTATATGTACTGTTGTACTAAAGGAGGTATTGTTCAGTTGACTAAAGTCTTGTCTTTTAGTTTGGCAAGATATGGAATTACTGCCAATACCATAGTGCCTGGATTTATACCAACGGATGCCACTGAGTCAGAATTTAGGACTACTTTGCCGAAATCAGGCGAGTTCTTGCCGTCTGGAGAACTCGGGCAACCGAAGCATATAGGGCCAATCTCCGTATTTCTGTCATCAGATGCTTCAGATTATATGACTGGTGAAATTTTTACTCTTGACGGAGGAGGTTTGTCGGCAGGGATCGCTCCGACAGGATATGCCCCAAACATTGAGTATACGGGAGTCTAGCATGCCTATCATACAAGAATTTTCATTAAATAACTCATTAATAGTTGTTTGTGTTTCAAGCTCTGAGGAGACCGTGTATCTTGCTGAATATCTGCAGTATGCCGGAGCAGATGTATACATATTAGCGAGTACCGACAAATTATTTCGACAAGCTCAAGATATTCTTGGCGACCGGATGGAAGGAAAGGTAATCGATTTACAGAGTAAAACAGAAATTGACTATGCCCGAGACCAACTTGTGAACACAAAAGGACAAATACACGGCCTTGTTATAGATAGCCGTAACGTGTTGGCTAAACCCCTTAAAGACATTAGTGAACACGAATGGGATTTAGTGATGGCATCTAACGCCAAATCATCTTTCTTTTTGTATCAGGCATTTGGTGAATGCATGAAAGATTATGGATATGGCAGGATAGTTAACATAACTTCTGAGCTAGGAGACAGGTCGGTAGACAACTTTTCGGTTTTCTCTGCCAGTCAGGCGGCAGTGCATTCTTTAACCAAGTCAATGACGGTTGAATATTCAAAATATTCAATACGTATCAATACGGTAGCAACTGGTTGGACGATACCTTCGGAAATTGATGTTGAAGAACAACGTAAAGAATTGTTAGTGCGATTCATACCTTTACGTAGAAAAGGAATTCCGAAGGATTTGGGTCCACTGTTGGTGTTTCTGTGTTCGGAAAGCTGCGATTATACTACGGGCCAGCCGATCTTTGTTAATGGGGGATTAACTGCGAGACCTTAAATAGATTCAATAGGGCTTGTAAGGAGACATGTTACAATTAACCCATAAAAATCAAAGGATTTAACATGGATCCAATCAAACGATTGTCGGCTATGGAAAGTCAAGCAGGCAGTTCGTTCTCCAAAAAACAGAATATCTTGCAATTATTTGATGCATTTATGAGTGCCGCAAATTTTCAAAATATTGAGGTTCCTATACTAGACAATACAGAATTGTTTCTAAGGAAATCTGGTGGTGAATTAGCGCCTCAGATGTATAGTTTTAGAGACCCTGCCGGACAACAAGTAAGCTTGCGGCCAGAAATTACCACACAAGTAATGGACTACTATCTTAAAGAAAACCTCGCAAATCCAGAAAGAAAATTTCAATATCAAGGCCCTGTATTTAGATATAGTGGAGAGTCTGGTGATAGAACTCAATTTACTCAAATTGGAGCTGAATTGATAGGGAATCAAGGATTGGATGTTGACGTGGAGATTCTTCAATTAGCAAGCGCTTTCATTAGTGAATTAGGTGTTAGTCAGTTCCAATGTAAAATGGCGGATCTTAATTTAGTGAATTATATAATTGACAATTTTGGGTTATCTCAAAAAGCTAAGGATAGAATTGTTGAAAATATTCACATTTTGAAACAAAGTGAAAGAGCGGTGAATGAATTCGCTAACCGACTGTCTAAATCTCAGATTACAGGAGATAAAGGTAAAGATGCCTATTTGTCTGCGGCGATTGAGAACTTATCTGAATCAGATGCAAGACAAGTTTTATCTGGTTTCTTGGGTTGGGTTAATGGGACTATGGAAGAAGGTTCTTTAGGGCGAAGATCCCATGAAGATGTTGTTTCAAGGCTCATAGGTAAATTAAGAAGTAGTGATTCGTTCGAACAAATACGAGAATGTTTGAACGTTGTTTCTGAGCTTATCAGAATTAGAAGTAATCAAGACGATGCAATAGCGCAGGCCAGAACATTATTTAACGATCAAGGGTACACATGTGAATACATTGATCAATTTGAGCAACGGATTAATGGATTAAGGAATCAGGGTTTGCCGGGTTGCGAAACAGTTATAGATTTCGGACTAGTGAGAGACTTTGGGTATTATACTGGAATAATTTTTGAAATATACGCTCTCCCAGGGAATAGGTTGCTGGGCGGAGGTGGTCGATATGATGCGCTTGGATCATTACTTGGAGCAACTCAGACGATAAACGCTTTGGGATTTGCTTTTGATGTAGATGCGATTTTGGCAACTGAAATAGGGACTATCTGAATTATGATAACGATTAAAGAAAATAGTAATGAATTAGTCATAGTCATACCTAGTGATGGTGAACTACATAGTAATACTATGGACTTCTTGGCCAGATGTGGATTAAAAGTGAAACCCACAAATAGCAGAGGATACACGGGGTCAATCCCTAGTATGCCTGGTGTTTCAGTATTGATGCAGCGAACTGCAGATATCACAACCAAAGTTGAGGACTACAGTGCAGACCTGGGAATTACTGGACTTGACAGGTATTTAGAATATAAAACTGACTCAAGGTATGTAGGTAAAATCATTGATGATCTTGGTTATGGTAGTTGCGATTTTGTATTAGCCGTACCTGATTCATGGATAGATGTAAATAGTACAGATGATCTTTCAGACTTAACGACTGAGTACAGGCAAAAGGGAATGGATCTAAGAATAGCTACTAAATACCCTAAATTACTAAATAATTACTTGTACCAGAATGGTATTTATAACTATCGAATAGTTGCAGTGAGTGGTGCATTAGAGGCGGCTCCTTCTGCGGGATATGCAGATTTGATAGCTGATTTAACGGCTACCGGTACTACTCTGAGGGCAAATAATTTAAAACAAATAGACCAAGGGACTGTCCTACGATCTCAAGCGTGCCTAATAGGTAACCCTGAATCTATTAACACTGATGACTTTAAGAAAACTAAAGCAGTTGAATTGATAGATTTGATCAAATCTAATCTGAGAGCTGATGAATACTACAGATTGACTGCGAATGTACAGTGTGACTCGGAAGAAGCGCTGGCAGAATTGGTGTTGTCGTATCCGGATATTTCAGGTTTGCACGGTCCTACCTTGTCGAAAATACATAACGGAGAGGAACTATCTTGGTTCAGTGTGAGTGTTGTCGTGTCCAAGGTAAACTTGACGGAATGCATATCACAGATCAGAGCCTGCGGCGGAGTCAGCATAGCTGCGTCTAAAATAGATTATCTTTTCAATGCTGCAGTATTTGACAACGATCAGATTTTTGTTGATTAATTTGTGACTCATGCCTAATTTACCTTTCCACATAGCCACCGCTCATAAAATCGCCAGTATTCTAGGAGACGAGTACGTTTCAGAAGATGTTTGGGGATATTGCTTATTAGGTTCAACGGTACCCGATATAAGAGCAATGACTAAGAGACCGCGGTCCGAAACTCATTTCACTGAATTAACGCTCAAATCTATTGGTGAAGGAACAACTATGATGTTCTCAATACACCCTGAATTAAAATCCTCTTCAATAGATCCAAAAATGAAAGCTTTCCTATGTGGTTATATTAGCCATTTAATTTGCGATGAGACGTGGATCACAAAAATGTATAGGCCTTATTTTTCCGAAGCAAATCGTAAATATTCAGAAATTGAGTCTAATTTATGGGATAGAGCTTTACAACTAGAGCTGGATAGTTGGTCTATCGAGTTGATTGAAAACAAAAAACTACTGCATCTGATTCCTGAAAACATAACTGACATACATTTAGATTTCATTGAGGAACGAGATTTGCAGGAATGGATTACATGGGTGAGAAACTTGGCAGGTCGAGGATTTTCTTGGGACAGGTTATATAATGCAATGAACCGAATGCACCGAAATGATTCATCAGTAACTAACACAGTGGATGAATTCATTAAGGCAATAGATTCAAATCTCCGAGTAATACATGATTATTTGGAACCAGATATACTAAGTTGGTATTTAGAGAATACCGTATCTGTTTCTGTATCAACGATTAAGAGGTACCTAAATTGAAACTAACATTGATAAAGGGAGTAGGCCAGGCAACTGATTTGTTGCAAAGGCAAGACCCTTTAAATATGGATGCAATATCGAATGCCGTGATTGATAAAACTGAGTCCGTGTTTGGGAAGGGAGTTACACCTGCTCAATCAGTCGTTAAGATCATTGAAGATGTCCGTCAGCATGGGGATGAAGCGGTGCTTAAATATGCAAGAATTTTCGATGATCCCGAAATAACAACCACTGCCTATGACATCAGGGAACTGGATAAGGCAACGTCACAGATCAATGCAGACCTACTCGACTCATTGGAAAAGGCAGCTCAACGAGTTAGAGAATTTCATATTAAAACCATGCCGGATCTAGAAATAAAAACTTCTAAAGGAGTTTCTGAAATGGTGAAACCATTGGAGAAAATCGGCGTGTATGTTCCTGGAGGGACGGCAGCATACCCATCTACGGTTTTAATGACTGTTATTCCTGCTAAGGTGGCTGGATGTAAGTCAGTGTCCATTGTTACTCCTAAATTAGCAGGAAAAGAAATGAATCCAGTCGTATTAGCAGCTGCGAAAATTGCAGGAGTGGATGCTGTGTATCAGGTTGGTGGAGTTCCGAGTATAGCAGCCCTAGCATATGGGACTGAAACAATTCCTCAAGTAGATAAGATTTGCGGACCTGGGAATGTTTTGGTCGCTTATGCAAAAAGACTTGTTCAAGGTCAAGTGGATATCGATGGTATTTTTGGACCAACAGAGACTATAGTTATAGCAGATTCTTCCGCCTCTCCTCAATTTTGCGCTGCTGACATGATTGCGCAAGCAGAGCATGATCCTATGGCTACTGCTATATTGATCACTGATAGCAGTGATTTGATAAGTGAAGTGGAAAATGAACTGGACAATCAGTTATCGTTGCACCAAAGAGGGGATTTGGCTAAACAAGCGTTGAATGATAGAGGAAAAATGGTTTTAGTTAGTACTCTAGAGGAAGGGATTGAAATAGCTAATAGTATAGCGCCGGAGCATTTGTGTTTGATGGTTCGTGACACTCAGTATTGGAAAAAGCAGGTTCGTAATGCTGGTGGTCTGTTTTTGGGAGAATACTCGCCTGAAGTTATGGGTGATTACATAGCAGGTCCCAGTCATGTTATGCCGACCGGCGGTACTGCTCGTTTTAGTTCAGCTTTGAGTGTGCATCACTTTTTGAAAACGATGCCTGTAGTGGAATTAGATCCTGTAGAATTTAAAAAGCTAGCACCAGACGCCGTTAATATTGCTCAGGCTGAAGGGTTGACGGCCCATTCTAATGCTTTATCAGTTAGATTGGATAATATCTCAAATGGATTTGATAGGGAATAGGATTAGGATGAGACACTGGAAAGAATTACTGCTCGATCATATAAAAGCTATTGAAACGTATCAGGGGGTTGAATCACCCGACTCGATCTCACAAAAGACAGGGATGAGTATTGATCAGATTATTAAACTGAATGGAAATGAAAATCCATATGGGTTCAGCGATCTAGTAAAAAGATATCTTGGAGAATATGATAATTACAATCTGTATCCTGACCCTCACCAACTTAAGCTCAGGCATAGTTTGGCTGATTATGTTGGAACTGATTTTAATAATATAGTCGCTGGTAATGGAGCAGATGAACTGATCGATATATTGATCAGGATTTTCGTAGGGATTGGCGATGAGGTGATTATTCCGACTCCAACTTTCGGTATGTATTCTTTCGGCACGGAAATAGTTGGAGGCAAAGTTATTAACGTTCCTAGAGATCATGCATATGATATTGATGTTGAAGCAATTCTACATGCAGTGACCGATAAGACAAAAATCATATTCTTGACGTCTCCAAATAATCCGACCGGTAATTTGGTTTCACATGAACATGTTACGCAGCTACTAGAATCAGGTGTGATGATTGTTGTTGATGAGACATATTACGAATTTTGTAAAAAGACACATTTAGGTTTACTAGAACACTACTCTAACCTGGTGATTTTAAGAACGTTTAGTAAATGGGCAGGATTAGCCGGTTTACGTATTGGATTTGGTATCATGCATAAAGAATTGGTGGATACCATAATGGCTATGAAACCTCCATATAATGTGAGTTTGGCTGCAGAAATTGCGATATATGCGTCATTGGACGATCGAGAACGACTGAGTGCTAGGGTTGATGAAATAGTTTCAGAAAGAGGACGGGTCTTTGACAAACTGAAAGACATTCAAGGAATCAAGTTGTATCCGTCTATGGGTAACTTTATTCTATGTGAATTTCAGGACGGGATCGGTAAAGTGATTTATGATTCGTTGTGTGAGCAAGGCATATATTTGAGGTATTTTGGTAAACCTCCGCTTGAAGACTCTATCCGGTTCAGCATCGGTAAACCGAATGAAAATGACAAAGTGATATCAGAGATTACAAAAATTATTAGTGGGAGATAGTTGTGAGTGATAGGAAAGCCACGATAACTCGTAAAACGGGAGAAACTCAAATAACTATGAGTTTAGATTTGGAAGGTACAGGGCAGTATAAAGTATCCACGGGAAATGGATTCTTGGATCACATGTTGGCCCAAATTTCTAGGCATGGCTTATTTGATCTGAACGTTGATGCAAAAGGAGATATTGAAACAGGATGGCATCATCTTGTAGAAGATTGCGGAATAGTCTTTGGGCAAGTGTTTGCTAAAGCCTTAGGTTCTCCTGTCGGTATAATACGGATGGCCCATTCATACGTTCCTTTGGATGAAACTTTGGCTAGGGTGGTGATTGATCTTAGTGGAAGGCCACACGCTCAGATAGAAACCGGTTTAGAAGATGTGATGGTTGAAACCCTTCCTGGGGATTTGGTCGGTCATTTCTTAGAATCCTTCGCTTATGAAGCTAAAGTTAATCTTCATGCAGAAGTCCTCAAAGGGCAAAGCCCTCATCATAAAGCCGAAGCTTTATTTAAAGGGCTTGCTAGAGCACTTAGACAGGCTATAGCAATAGATCCAAGAGCTCCCGATTCGATTCCGAGTACGAAAGATGCTTTAGGTGGTTAGAGTTACCGGCCTTTACGCGCTATAAATTCAGGGAAGGCATCCTCTGCCTTGGCGCCTCGCATAACATTAGAGGTAAAGTAAGTTTCGTTTTCCCATTGTTGTCGTAAGTTTTCACCTAATCCTTGAAGCATAAGCTCTTTTATTCCAATTACAGACTCTCTATGGTTGTTGGATATAGTGGTGGCTATCTCCATGGTTTTGTTGAGTAGTTCATTAGAAGGTACCAGATGATTTAAAAGTCCTATCCTGTAGGCTTCTTCTGCGCTAACTACTCTACCTGTAAATAGTAATTCTTTCGCCATAGGCCAACCAACTTGGTTGGGAAGGGTCCATGAACAATTAATCCTGCCATATGCCGCAGCTAGAAATCTGAAGCTGGAATTTTCGCATCCAATGCGAAAATCGAGTGATGAAGATATAACTGCTCCGCCTCCGTACGCCAGGCCATTAATCATGCCTATGACCGGCTTGGCACTAGCACTGATCTCGTAGCTACCTTGCTGGCGTTCCGCAGACCATTCGTCAAGTTGCTCTTGAGTATATAGTTTGTCATTTTCGCGTTGCTCATGGATGTCACCCCCAGCCGTGAAAGCTTTTTCTCCTGAACCTGTAATAACGAGGCACCCTACCTCGTCATCGGCGTTGAAGGTCGTGACCGCATCATGAAGTTCTGAGCTAAGCTTTCTGTTCATAGCGTTAAGTACCTCAGGTCGATTCAACGTGATTATTCCTACTCCTGAGTCAATTCTGGTTAATATGTGTTCATATGCCATTAGATTACCCTACCTGTTTTTGAGTTGATTCTATGCGCTCTGATCAGGTCAGTCAAATATTGAATTAGAATTTCAACTGACTACAAGATATATATATAATCCTGAGCGATAGTATAATTTGATTCGGTGATTAAATATGAACGTGATGGACGATGTTATAATAATAGGCGCTGGACCTGCGGGCGGAAATACCGCTCTAAGTTTGGCCAAGATGGGTCGCTCTGTCAGAATTATAGAAGCTGGTACTGATCCAGGTAACAAGGTATGTACTGGAATTATTGGGACTGAATGTGTAGTTAAATACCCACCGGATCCTGAAGTGATTTACAGGGAACCAATTTCTGCTACAGTAACTACAGCAAACGGCAAAGAATATCATTTTGAAACAGAATTCCCGCAAGCCCTTGTTGTGGATCGCACGCGATACGTGGCTAGTTTCTCTAAAAAAGCTAAGGATTTGGGAGCTAAGGTAAATTTAGGGGAGCGTGTATTATCGATCAACGTACGTGACGACTGTGTTGAAGTTATCTCCACTAAGGGGACATGGTATGCACGCCTATTGGTAATAGCCTCAGGCTTCGGAACATCTCTACTTAGCCAGGTTGGAATCGATCAAAACTATGCATACATGACAGGGTCGCAGATAGAAGTCTTTTGCACAGATTTGGAAAGCGTCAAATTGTATTTGGATTCTGTGAATACTCCGGGCTTTTTCTCTTGGGTTACTCCAACGACAGAGAAACAAGGTCTTGTTGGAGTGATTGCTGACAAAAACTCCAAACAAAAGTTAGAAAATTTTGTTAGTCATTTAATGAAGGATGGGATAATTGAAGAAACCTGCGGGAACGTCCGATCTTGGGGAATCCCTTTGCACCCTATAGATAGAACTTATGCTAAGAGGGTATTGGTTGTTGGGGATGCAGCTGGGCAAATTAAACCTATCACAGGGGGTGGTATATATTATGCTTTGTTGTGTGGTGACTTGGCTGCTAATGTTGTAGATAAATGCTTGGGATCTAATGATCTTTCCAGTAACGCTTTGGCTGAATATGAGACTTTGTGGAAAAATCATATAGGAAAAGAAATTAAATCTGCGTATGTTATCAGAAGATTTGTCGAGAAAATCCCGAGCACCATTCAGAGTCAGTTGGTCAGAGCTGCTAAGTCCCATAGAGTGATCGAAAATTTGATTGTCAATAAAGGAATGTTTGACGAACATACTCTTATTTTCAAGGCAATGTTTTCACACCCTGCGATTTCATGGGTGTTCAGGAAACATAACAGGAACACTAAATTGATTCAGGATTTTGACGAATTAGGAGATGACACATTCCAGGATACTGAGAATGAATTGGTGACCTATTAGTTACCTCAGAGACGGTATTATTATCAGGCCTTCATGTTCATCGCCCACTGAATCGGTTAATTCTGAATGATATAGCCCAGCTGTATAGGCACTCAGCGCTGCGTTAAGCGTGTTTTTGTCCCAGCTAGACGAGTGACCGGAACCTAGGAACGGATAGGGATAGTCTGTGGGGCTTTGTGAATTGGTAAATTTTGATGAAGAGCTTTCTTTGGTTTTGAATAAAATGCTTTTGGTGGCGTGTGGGTAGGTCTCAATTACTTTGTGGCCCGACGAGGACAAACTGTTATATATATTTATACTTCGGTAAATCAAATTTTTAGAGATCGAACCTCTTGTTGTATAAAAGCAACTTATAGACATGGAAGCCATTTGGATTTCAGAAACTCGTCCCTTGTTGCCTGTAATTGCATATTGGCAGTTACAGTTTGGCTCCAGACAACAAAGACCTAAAGGGAGAGAAGTAGGCGAACCTATACCTAAAATTGTTGGGGATAGATCATTAATCAAAGCGTAGAGTTCAGTATCTGTCTTAAATGTGTATGTATCGGTGGCTTTGAGGTCTTGGTTAATCAGGACTACTGTGCTTGGATATTTTTCATTAGCTCGTATATGGAGTCCTGCAAACATGTTCAAATTTACTCTCTGTTGATAATGTCCCTTAGCTTTTCCATTATGACCCGTGAAGTTGTGTATGGGTCTGCTTCTCTTGACTTCACTTTATTCAAAAGCCCTTGTGAATCCTGGTCCTTTTGGATTAATTCGTTTATGTAGTTAAGGCCTAAGTATTTTATAATTTCAGATGCTTCATTACTACGTTGCATTTCTTTTCTTTGACTTAAGTTATCTGTGTTTTTCATGTGTTCATAGTAATCCATGATTCCTCTAAAAAGATCGCTGATGCCCTTGCCTGATGTCCCTTCTGTTTGCACAACTATATGCGGAGTCCCCTGTGCGTTGTTTTCCGATATTATCAGTGAATTTATATCTGCGACTAGCCGGTCTGCTCCAGGTCTGTCTGATTTGTTGACGACATAGATGTCAGCTATTTCCATTAAACCGGCTTTTATCATTTGTATAGAATCCCCTGATTCTGGGGTAAGTACTACAGCGATTAAATCTGCCACATTCATAATTTTTAGTTCCGTTTGGCCGACTCCTACGGTCTCAATAAAAATAAAGTCGAATTTTGCAGCATCTAATAGTCGAGTCATGCTACCTATAATCATAGGGACACCTCCGGTTTCTCCATGAGAAGACAGGCTACGGATGTACACGTTGTCATCACTGTATTGCGACCCCATGCGTATGCGATCACCTAAAATGGCGCCTCCAGAAAATGGACTCGAAGGATCCACTGCTAACACAGCGACTGATTTGTTAAGTTTACGAACGTGGTTTATGAGTTGATTTACCAGAGTACTTTTACCGGCACCTGGTGCCCCAGTGATTCCTAGAGTTATGGCATTCCCTGTACAGGAGTCCACGTTACTTAGGATTTCAAAGGCTGTAGGATCCAGTTGCTCTATCCTAGATATCATTCTGGAAATAGCACGAGGATCCCTTTGTAATATTTGATGTGTTTCGATTTCCATGTATGCGATTATGCGTAGAATGTGTTGATGCAGTGTTGATTACTGACCATTACTAATTTCAAGGAGATCATGACGATTACCCCATTTCTTAAGAAATCTGCCAAAGTTTTTTACGCTAAGTTCATCCCGTTGGTTGTCATCAAGCTCTGTCCATTGCCTATGTTCATGTCGAGTAATAGGGATTCTGTTATCCGCTATGATTTGCATGTTGAGATCTTTGATTTGAAAACTGTAATCAATGTCGAGATTCCTATAGAAGCGGAAACATTCTCGCATTAAGCCAGTATTACTGATAATGCCTCTAGGGAAAATCATACAGTATCCCTGCATAGCGTCTGCTAACCCAGATTCCACTTCTTCATGAAAGTGCTGCATATCGTCGGATTTAAGTCCAAATGGGCCTAACAGACCGAGATGCTGATTAGATGCAAAAGCTTCAGATACAACTGAACATATGTCCCCTGTAATTTCGGATGATGCGTCTAGAATAATAATATATTTACCTGTACTTAATTTGATACCAATATTTTTGGCAGCGGCATCCCCTAAGACGTGGTCGCAATGGACCACAGTGACGTTTTCGTGCGAACTGGCTAATTCTTCTAAATAGTCGCCCGTGCCGTCAGTTGAACCGTTGTCTATCGCGATGATTTCAAACTTTGTATCGTGTGCCTGGACTTGAACTGCTGTTAAACAGCGTTCGATGTCGTCTTTGTATCCGTAAGCGTTCAATATAAAAGTATAGTCATACTGATTGGGCTGTTCCAGGCGTGAATCTATTTCTTTCCCTGAAGATATCGAGGGCCATTTGTCTATGATTTTTTCTAAGTGCATTTTGGGCCGAACTAGAGTTGTGTCTGGGTGATCTTGTATAACGTATCCTTGGGACAGAATAGTTTCTCTTATTTGATCTGATATGTCATAAGCTTCATTGGTTCGTAGGCCTAGGCGTGTTTGTGCCTGGGAGTTTATTGCCTTGGGTATAGAAAAGTCTTCGAATGGATCTGAAAGCCCTAGTCCCAGAATGGAATCAAATTTAAGGAGTAAGTGCGCTTTCTCTCCGTTGTTGATGTCGGATTTCACGATGCCCCATAGATATGCGAGTGCTCGAGGTAAATCCAAGTCATTCTCGACTATTTCCAAGAATTCTGCCTCTCTATTCGACGTCTGCTCATTGGGAATGAATGATTGATAATCACACTGCCAGTTCCAGAGTCTTATTCTTAGTGAATCTAGTGCCTTTTGACTTGCACGTAATGATGAAAATGTGAAGTTCATTCGATGTCTATACCTTACAGTAAGACAAAGATATCTGAATGCTAGAGGGCTAAAGCCACGGTCTACTAAGTCAGTAATCATGAATACGTTGCCCGATGATTTTGCCATTTTGGCTCCGTCTGCTAATAGATGCTGACCATGGACCCAGTAGTTTACATGTTTAGCGTTGTAGATTGCTTCACTCTGAGCGATTTCGTCCTCGTGGTGAGGGAACACATTGTCTATTCCTCCCGTGTGGATATCGAATTGATTACTTAGATACTTGTCAGCCATGGCAGAACATTCAATGTGCCAGCCCGGGAAACCAGGCCCCCATGGGCTATCCCAATAAACATCTCGTCCAGGCTCTGCCTTTTTCCAGAGCGTGAAATCTCTTGGATCGCGTTTTAGAGGATCTGTTTCCATTCTGACCCCTTCCAGAAGGTTGCCTCCAACGTTTCTGGAAAGTTTGCCATAATCCGGAAATTTACCTACGTCATAATAGATATTATCCCCAGCTATGTAAGCTCTTCCGCTCTTGATTAATGCTCCAACCATTTCGAGCATTTCGGGAATATGGTCAGTAGCCCATGGATAGTGAGTAGCAGGTAGAATATTTAATAGAGCTTCGTCTTTATGGAACTGATCCGCATAAAATTCTGCGATTTCTCCGATAGTCTTCCCTTCAGACAATGCTGCCAGAATCATTTTGTCTCCGCCAGTTTCAAGCAGTTCTTGCCTCATGTGACCAACGTCAGTTATGTTTTTCACGTGGTTTACATGATGGCCGCGGTACTCCAGTATTCTTCGGATAAAATCCGCCATCATGTAAGTTCTCATGTTGCCTATATGGGCATACCTGTATACAGTTGGGCCACATGTGTACATGCCAATTTTGCCGGGAGTAATCGGAATGATTTCTTCGACAGACTTTGACAATGTGTTAAGTATTTTTAGCACTATAGGTCCCTCTACGGTTAATATTATACACAGGCTGCTTCCGGTAATGAAATTCTAACCTTGGGCTATAGGAGAATTCTCATCGGTCACTAAGATTCCTTCATTTATTAGGGTTTTTATATCTTGTGAGTTGTATCCTAGGTCTGTTAGTACATCAGTTGATTCTGAACCCAAGATAGGAGTAGGTCTTCCTAGAGTCATAGGAGTTCTTGATAAAGTTGCAGTGCTCCCTAAATGGTCAACAGACCCTCTACCTGGGTGGTCTCTGTTGATGATTAAACCTAAGCCTCTGACCCAATTGGTGTTCTTTAATTCTCCTAGACTTACATTAGGTACAGCCAAGACCTGGTCGTTATTAATAAGCTCTAACCAGTCGTCTGTATTTTTTGACCTGAATATGTCTTCTAAAGACTCTTGAGATGTATCTATAGAACTTTCAGAGATATTTTCAGAATCGAATAAAGTCTTGAATGCTTCTAGCTTGGACAACGTTTCAATAAATGCTGATTTACTTTCTGACCGGATGTACATCCAGCCGTCTTGAGAAGGATATAATCTGGAATGAGCTCCCTCTCCTCTTAATCCTAACCCTTCAGGTTCATCGCGGACCATTCCTTCGTAGTCAAGCATGAATGGAGACTGGAGTAGCCCCGCAGTTAAACATAATCCGGTATCTACGGTTTGTCCTTCTCCCGTTTTGTTGCGTTCGTGCAAAGCTAAGGCTACAGCGTAAGCCCCCATCATACCCGTGCCGTAATCATTTGCAGGATAGGGGAGTAAGGCAGGTCGCTGTCCTCTGCCTCCACGCCTGATTTGGATTCCGCTGGTTGCTTGTGCAATTTGCTCCCACCCTGGCCTCTCTGCCCATGGGCCGTCAAAACCGTATGCGTTTAACGAAGCATAAATTAACTTAGGATTTATCTTTTTGAGGTCTTCATACCCTAGCCCTTGCCTAGTTAAGCTGTCTTTCCTGTAGTTTTGAACGAGGACATCGGCTTCTTTGACCATTTCTTTGAAAATAGCTAGACCTTTCTCTGATTTGAGATCCAGGAGAACACTCTTCTTTCCACGATTGACATCTATATTACCTGTTGGGTCGTATGGTCTGCTAGGATCATCAACTTTGATTACATCAGCTCCGTATTCTGCTAAAGTCCTCCCACATGTTGGCCCTGCTAACACGATGCACAAATCTAACACTTTGATTCCTTTTAAGATATCCATTGTGTTAGGGCTTGGTGGCGTGGAACCCGTTATATTGGGTACTTTGTTGATGTTGTTAAGTAAATGCGCATCTTGGTTTAGTGTAGGGGCAGGTCCTGTTATCTGTCCTGGGGTCCCTCTGAGCTTGACCTGTACCCCTGGTTGTTTCATTGTTCCAAGAATTGGATCCTCAACCGATACAATCATCTCTCCTTCGATGGGATGAGGGTGTATTAACCATTCATCGATCGTCTTACAGATGGTGCAAGCGCCCCCTGCTGCAGCAATAGAGTCCTCCCAATCTTTTGAACTTCTTGCTTTGAACAGATCAGTGAACCGTTTGAGCCACATATCATAAGTAGGTTTGTCCAAGGCTTTGCCAAAAGCGTCGATCGCATCCTGCTCCCATTCAGGATGGTCAGCTGCTTCCATTAATTGGCCTACGAATCTTTTGTAGTTGCCATGGTTCATAACCCAGCGGCCATCCGAACATTGGTATTGATTTACCATAGGGAGCGTGTAGGCCTCACGCATATTTACTGGAGGGTTGTCATAGAAATTAACCAAATTCCTTCCTATAGCGGTAAACATAGCACTGTGTAACGGTACTTCTATATGTTGTCCTATATTAGATGAATCTCGTTCTATAATAGCCATAGTCACAGCAACGGCTGATACAATGGCGGCAAAAGTGCTTGGGAGTGGTAGTGGAGTGTAGAGAGGTCCGTCATCTCCTTTTACGTGGTTATACACTCCGGTCAGTGCTGAAACTGTTTGGTCCCATCCTTTGGTGTTTCGATACGGACTGCCTTTAGCAAATCCGGGGAGTGAGCAATAAATGACGCCTTTATTAGTGGACGCGATCGTATCATATCCGATACCCAAACGATCGGCGACCCCTGGTCTAAAATTCTCAATAATTATGTCCGCGTCTACGCATAAACTGAGAGCTTGTTGGACGCCGTTACGAGTTTTCAGATCTATTACTACGGATTGTTTGCCTCTGTTCCAAGTTGCAAATGCATCTGAGTTTCGTCCTGGGTCTCCATCTGGTCGCTCAACCTTAATTACAGAGGCCCCTTGATCAGCTAATAACATTCCGAGTAAAGGGCCTGGAATGTATTGTCCAAATTCAACCACTTTAATATCTTTTAAAGCTCCTTGTTTTTCTACAGTTCTCATGATTTGCTCCTGATAGTAATATTGTCTAACGATTTAATATCTTTTAGTATGATGGGATCGGATTTCAGTTTACCAATAACGGTCACTGCGCTTGCTGGTTTGATTTCTCCGCCGGTTGATGCAGGAGTATCTCCAAAGAAAACACAGAAAGCATTTCCAGGGGGCCAGTAGGCGAGATCTCCTAACTCTACTGTTTCCTGAGGGCTTTCATTGTCAGTAAATAAGTCTATGCCGAAGTATATTTCATCCCCCCAAAGATTGACAGTGGCATTGATTGGAAGAATTTCGGATAGCAACTTGGCCGTATTAGTGTCATTTAATGTGGCTTGTAGAGTAGTTCCGGATCTATCAAATTCGATAATAATATCTGTTAGCCTCATCGAGTGTTCCCTAACGATGCAGTAAACCTATCAACGGATGAACCTTCTATAGGTACAGAAGTAGCTCCGGATACGATGAGGTCTGCAATGGCTTCCCCGATTCCACTTGATAGCATTACTCCTTTCTCTCCTCCTCCGGTAGCTAGATAGCAATTATCTAAATGAGGAACGCGCCCTAAAATAGGTAACCAGTCTTCTGTGACGGGCCTGAAACATACCGTCTGTAATACAAGCTCTGAATTTAGTAGTGACGGCACCATCTGAATTATTTTTCCCATGATAGTATTTCTAGCGTGATCGGTTGGTGATTTAGAAGAAAAAGGTTGATCCATTTCCTCCATTTTTGTTGCGCCACACCAGATTAAACCGTCAGGTTTTGGATGTATTGATGCTTCTGGCAATGATGGCACTTCCAAGTCAGGGTAATGCTGAATGGGAGAGTGTTTCAAACGGATTATTTGTCCTTTCAACGGAGTCACTGGAATGTCCATTCCGATCCACTCAGAAGCAGTAGTTGACCAAGGACCCATTGCAAGCACGACGGAATCACAATCAATTACACCACTACGGGTTTTCACGCCGATTACTTTGGAGCCTTTGCGGTTTATACCTATAACCTCATCACTCTTGAAAACAGCACCTAACTTTTCTGCTGCTGTTGCAAACGCCAAAGTTAGTTTATAGCTATCGCATGCGGCATTCCCCGTTGCTAATACAGCGCCTGATATATTGTCTGCGATCAAGGGATACTGAGATATGACCTCATTAGCAGTTACAAGTTCAGCCTTAAAATTTGAGTGCTTTGCACCATTAAAGGTATCTAATGTGTCAGATAACGCTTTTGAGTCTTTCTCCGATAGCGAGATTCTCAATAAGTCTATGATTCTTCCATCGAAATTTATTCCCGTTTCTTGCTGTAGTTCGGGCCAAATTTCCAGGTGCTTTTCATAAGAATACATAGCAAATTGGCTCAATGCTCCGGGAATCCCGTGCCCTACTAAAGGATTAAGGCCTCCTGCTGAATAGCCAGAAGCTCCTGAACCTATGCCTTCGTTCTCGATGATTGTGCTTGATATACCTCGTTTAGCTAGGAAATAGGCTGTGGCACAGCCTGCGATTCCACCTCCGATGATTACGGTGTTGGTTTGATTAGTCATTTCAGCTCCTTGTCATTTTGGTTAAGATATCTTATTGTTGGTACTAGGAGTGTTATATGCCAATATACCAGTATTTATGTGAAGAGTGTAGTTCTGAATCGGAATATATTAGATCTGCTGCTAGAGCGGACGATCCTGCCCCCTGTAAGTCTTGCGATGGTACTACTAAGAGGGTGTTGACCATGTTTTCGTTCAAATCCGATACTTTCACTGCACCTAAATTAAGATCTACCAATTCTCAACCTATGAGAGATAATCCTAAGAGTTAGTTGTTCGCCTTTTGCTCTTTGCATTCGATACATACACAGATAGATCGTAAAAAATCATATGTGTAGATACCTGTATGGTGTGTATCTGACCACAAAAACTGAGTTCCGTAATTCCCAACGATAAAATGGTCGAGTGCCTGAACATCCTTGTCCACACTGTCTGGATCGAGTAGTTCTTTCCCGGTCATTTCGTCGACGCATTGGGCACATCTGCAGCGGAGCCGTAAATACCTGTGAGGAAAAGCGCTTCGGTGCCCGTCGCTCCATACAATCTGGATAAAATCTTGCCTTATTTGAATATCTGACGCAATGTTGTCTGGCATGCTGGTATGATAGCCTCCGGCTTAAGTTTGGGATTGAACTTCTGCCAGCCGTGCCGGCCTGGGCATCTCGTCAGGATCAGTGGGTATCTCTATGATTGAAGGCTTGCCTGCTCTTAAAGCATCCTGGAACACATCGCCTATATCTTCAATTTTGTCTACGTAATAACCTTTGCCTCCAAACAATTCTGCGTATTTGTCATATCTGGGATTGATAGTGTCTGCCCCTACGTAGCGTTCATTAAAGGCATATTTCTGATAAGCTTTTTCAGATCCCCAACAATCGTTATTCATGACTATTGATATAAGATTTAGGTTGTATCTCACTGCCGTTTCAAATTCTTGGGCATTGAATAGGAATCCTCCGTCTCCATTGAAATTGACCACATGACGGTCAGGGGCCCCAAAAGCGGCTCCGATCGCGGTTGGGAAACTAAATCCCAGTCCTCCTAGGTCTAATGGACTGATGAGTGTTCGTGGTTCGGTGAAGTTAAGTCTATCTTGTCCGAAATTTGGAGCCAATCCAGCGTCCAATGCAATAATCGCATCGCGAGGCATCACTTTGCGTAACTCTGCGTAGACCCTTTGAGGCTTCATCGGGTAACTGTTAAGTTTAAGCTCATCGTCTAGTCTCTTAATTCTGTTTGAATGTTGGGATATCACGGTGGATTTCCAACCTTGGTTCAGTTCTCCTGATCCTTGGATTCCGTCGATGATGTCCTCTAATACCGACTTGACGTCTCCTTCAATTCCCACTGAAATAGGGTAGTTTCTACCAAGTTCTTTAGGGTCAATTTCAATTTGGATGATTTTAACTCCTTCTTGAATGAACCTATTGTCATAGAATGTAGTAGACTGACCCAATCGAGTTCCTGCAGCTATGATCAGATCCGTTTGCTGAATAGCACTTATAGCTTCATCAGCACCAAGTCGGCCTAGGTGACCTAAGAATTGGGGATGGTCGTTTGGTACAGCGTCGGCTCGGCCGTAAGAGGTAACGATTGCTGCGCCTGTTAGTTCGGCCAATTGCATTACTTGTTCTGCGGCTAAGCTCCAGTTAACCCCTCCTCCTGCGACGATGACGGGTTGTTTTGACTGTTTAATGTGTTCGACCGCATCGGATACGGATTGTCTATCACCTCTGGGACGATTCGAATTAGAGCGGTACTGATCTACGGACAGGTCTTCTATATCCAAATTTGTACCAGCTATGACGTCTCTAGGGATGTCTACTAGCACTGGTCCCATTTTCCCCGAAGTGGCGATTCTAAACGCTTGTCTAATAGCATCGGGTATTCGGTCAACTTTATTAACGGAATACGCCGCCTTGGTGATGGGTTTGAAGAGGCTCACCTGATCGAATTCCTGTGTAGAGTCCCTGTTCTGGTGGTCGCGAGAAGCTGAAGGGGCTAAATACACTACAGGTGAATGGGCTACAAACGCAGACCCAACTCCATAGCTTAAGTTTAGAACACCCGGGCCATTTGTAGCGATACATACCGCAGGTTTACCTGTGACACGGGCGTATCCATCTGCCATTAATGCGGCGCCTTGTTCATGCCGGGTTCCTACAAATTCTATGGATTGCTTGTCATACAAGGAATCTAATATGTCTAAAAAAGACGAACCTACAATGCCGAATAGGTGCGTCACCTGTTCTTGTTGAAGAATGTCGATGATTGCTTCGCCAGATCCAATGTTTCGTGCCATGATTACTCCTGATATTTAATTCGAATTAGCTTTCCTAACTGGTGTTAAGAACAAGATGATAGCGGGCAAGACCCACAGGATAGAAGCAAACCCAAACACTCCACTAAGTCCCCAGGTTTGACTTACCCAAATCGCGATTAAAGGTGAGAAAGATCCTAGCAATTGATTTATTCCCAGGACCAAACCCATCGTGGTGCCTTCTATACCGGTGTCCACTTGGTCAAGTACTAAAGCTTGTAGCAATTGCCCTAGAGTGTATGAGAAAAGTCCTATCACACCCAGAATTATTAATAGGGCTACTATCCCTGTTGTATACATGATAAAGAACGTTAAAACTCCAACAATTACCATGCTTGGTACTAATATTGATTTGCGCCCTAACCGGTCTGAAAGGTATCCCAACACAGGTGCCATAAAGAATCCTAAGCTGGTAACTATGCCGAGTCCAATTCCTTGAGAAAGTGCACTCGCGCCTATACCCCCATCTGTTTCGTCTGCAGTTAGGTAATATGGGACCCACGCTTCTAGGGCATTGAAACCAGTTTGCCTCAAAAATACTATTGCGATTAGTGAAAGTATGACTGGATTGCTAAGCAATGTCTTAGCATTCCCTAGGTGGTATCCTAAACCGTTGTTATCCTCGGTGGCCTGTACCACGCTTTTTAGATTCTTTAGGGATAGCCATACCAATACCGCAGTTAGTAAAATCGGTATGACGTAAACAATAGATATGGCTCTCCAAAGTTCCATGCCCAGCCATAGACCTAATGCAACGGGGATGGCACCTGTGACAATCGGACCTATAAGAGCTCCTACTTGAGCTCCTACTCCATGTACTGTCAGTCCAAATCCTCGGTTGGAAGAATATTGCTGAGATATTGCGGCAATTGCTGGGATATGCCAGACCTGCCCTGGAATTGGAAGCAGAATAGCTATTATGATCAAGAATCCTGCAACTGGGGTAATGGCTAGAAGAGCAAACAAAATCGCACCGAGAACCATACATCCTGTGAGTACTACGCCCCATCTGGTGCCTGGTTTATCAACAATAAATCCTGCGAGGCAAGTGATCACTCCTCCTGAAATATACCTGATAAATTGGAGCACCGAATATACCGCTAATCCTCCGCCTAGAGATGCCACAACTGTGGGCAATAGTACTAGAAGTGCATTTACTAACCAGTGTTGTAAAAAATGCCCTATCGTCAGAGAAATGAGAGTGAAACCAGCTCGATTGTTGTTATTGCTGGATGTAGTTGACATAACGCGCAATCCCTATTTTATTGATTAGAGAGCAATGATATGGGGAATCGCATTATATTTCAATAGGTCTACTGCTGCATCTGGACCCTAGGGATTCGTTTGGTGTACACTTCCGCCAAATGATGTAAATATTAATTGTAAAGGCAGTGATATGGAAAACGATTTGAATTTGAATCCAATAAACCTGTATGAATATGAGCGACGAGCCGAACTGATATTACCTCATGACAATTGGGATTTTATTGCTGCGGGTGCAATGGATGAACTCACGACTCAGAAAAATAGAAGTGCGCTTGATGCATTGAGCCTCAGGCCTAGGTTCTTAAGAGACATTACTGAAAGATCTATTGGCACATCCGTACTGGGAACTCCTATAAGTTTGCCAGTAATGATTTGTCCTACTGGCGGTCATGGTATCGCCCATCCAAATGCAGAATGTGAAACTGCTCGAGGGGCCGGTATGTCTGATACATTAATGATGGTGTCGACGAGTAGCAATAATAGTTTGGAAGAAATAGCTGACGCAGCATCTGGTCCTCTGTGGTTCCAGTTATATCATCGGGGTTACGATTTGACGGAGATGTTGGTGAAAAGAGCTGAGGAAGCGGGCTATAAAGCTATAGCCTTGACCGTGGATGTGCCTTCCCCGAGTCCTAAAGAAAGAGATCTAAAGAATCATTACTCCCGAGAACTGGAACTAGGTAATTTTCGGGGGTTGGATAAAAACAGAGAAGAAATTAGTGGCACGGATGAAACTCCTGGGTGGCAAGTGTCCCGGGTAGCCCCACTTACCTGGAAAGAATTAGATTGGTTGAGAGGACTGACATCTCTTCCTTTGGTACTGAAGGGTTTGAGAACAGCAGAAGATGCAAGGATGGCTGTGGAATGTGGAGTCGACGGAATATTGGTTTCCAATCACGGTGGCCGACAAATGGACGCTACCATGAGCGCGATAGAAACTCTCCCTGAAATCGTTAATGCAGTTGACGGGAAAGCTGAAGTCTATTTAGATTCGGGTATACGACGAGGAAGCGATGTACTTAAAGCATTAGCCCTAGGAGCAACAGCTGTTGGAGTTGGACGGCCATTATATTGGGGATTAGCCGTGAAAGGATCTGAAGGGGTTCATGGTGTTCTTGAATGCTTACGGGAAGAAGTTGATCGTGCCATGTCTTACACAGGTCAATCTGATGTCAAAGCGCTTGATCAAGGGCTAGTTAATATTCCTCATGGATGGGGGGGAGGGACGACAGCCCCTTAACCGCTATTGGTTTTACATAATACTAGACAGGAACGATTTAAGATGTGTGTTAAAAATGTCGGGCTGTTCAAAGTGACTGGCATGAGCCGCTTCTGGTATCACATGATAAGTTGCATTGGTGAATAGTTTCGCGACTTCTTCAATCACATTTGGTGGGAATATCAAGTCTGATTCACCCACGAGAAACATGATTGGAATGTCAAAATCCTTCAGAGTCGTTTTCCCTGGCCCTGATGCGTCTCTGAAAATACTTGATACTACCGAGCGTTCCCGTCTCGGGTTGAGAAGTCCTATCTGCTCGTAAAGTAGAGTAAGGGCTGGTTCATTGGTTATAAAAGAATCAGTGAGTGCTCTTTTAGTCGGATGATCTGGCGGAGCAACATTCTGGAGTAGATCGACGACAGCTTGTTCTCCAATTCCTCCTGTGGTGTCAGCTAGGACAAGAGCAGACACCATTTCTGGGTGCGCTAGGGAAAAATTTAATCCCGTAATTCCTCCCATTGACTGACATATAATGGCTGTCCTGTCTATTTTCAGGAAATCTAGTAAAGCTTTTAAGTCGCTTGCGAATTGGCTTGTTTTGATATTGTTGGGGTCATCTAGGCTGGACCCCCATCCTCTGTGATCAAACGATATACAGGTGTAATCCTTTTCGAATGCTGGTATTTGTTGCCACCACATCAAACGATTACCAGAGGCGCCATGGGCGAATGTGAGTGCTGGGCCACTTCCTCTTACTTCGTAATACATTTTGAAATTATCAATTTCCAGATATGGCATGATAGCCTCCTTCTCTCATAGGACTCGGGACCTGCACTACTGTTTTTGTGTGGGCAAGGGCAAATCCGTTGTCGTCTAATATGTAGGTATGAATTGTGTGTTTTATTTTAGGTTTTTGCTCAAATTCCTTTTTAATTATTCCAATCTTATTGGGGATCGAATCTCCTGAGAAATAGTCAGTAGACTGGACTCCTCCAATAAAAAAGTCTGAATGATAATGTGAGGCCATTGCATTGTAATTCCAAATACGGATAGCGCTTTCGCGAAGGTCTGTGCTCGAAGAAACCTCTAATTGGTCGTGAATGATCGCTATACTGTCTTGCAGAAATGATAAATTGTCCAGGTCACTGATGTTTAGTTCTGTCTGGTTATCTGGCATATATGGATCCTGGGAAGCATCAGCAAAAGTAAAGTTTTGGTAGCAAACCTCAGTACCTATGTCGTCGATTGTAGACGTTCCAATTTCGGCAGTGATGCCGCTGACGGATTGCACAATGTTCCTGAGCCAAGCTCCGGTTTGTAGGCGCCTTTCGGCGACAGGTTGACTTAAAAATACACTTCGGGTCTTAGATAAAGGTGGCAGTTTTATGTCCAGGTGTGATTCTCCAATAATCTTTGCTTCATTGATAATTAAAGGGGCCATTGGGGTATCTAGGTTGAGTTTTCTGTATTCTTGTTCTGGCAGGTAATATTCTAGAGTTCCTAAGTAGAGTCCATTCGAGCTTACAGTGTATGGATCTAACGGGGACTCCATGGACTTAAGCCATTGGATGATGTTTTGTTGATTAGTCATCACTAGTATCTTTGTGCGAATCAGTAAGTTTAGCTTTCAGTATTAGTAGCTCTTGGTTGTCAGGGTCTAATTCAAGCCCCAGCGTGAGATATTTTTCTGCTTGTGTATAAGAATAATTTTGCATATGGGTCTTTACTAGTGCTATGTAAGATCTTATTAAATTCGGATCCAATCGGAGGGCATCGCTAAAAGCTTTTAACGCCTTTTCTGATTCACCAAGACTTGTTAAAGCAGTACCAAGATTTAAAAGCAAATCGGGGAAAGGGTTTGTGAATTTCATAGCTAAAAGGTAATCATTTACCGCGGCTTGATACATAGATAGGTTTTGTTTTGCTATGCCTCGATTATAATATGCGTTTCCAAATGAAGGCACGGTTTGAATGGCGATGTCGTAGTCAACTAACGCATCTTGATACCGTTCAATATCTGACAAGGCATTACCTCTCGCGTAGCGATAATCAGGTTCATTGGGACGTAATTCAAGGGCTTTGGTGTAGTAGTCTATTGCCGTTGGTTTGTCTCCTAGTTCCTTGTGTGCGATTCCAATGTTGTAGTAACAATTGGGTAGCGCCGGGTCAATTTCTAGGGCAGAACTAAAGTCATCTATCGCTTGTTGGTAGTGATTTAAGGAAGCATGTGCTACACCTCTGCTATAGAAAAAGTCAGGGTCTATTGGATTCAGGTCGATGGCGGTATCGTATTGGACAATAGCTTCACTATACTTATGTTGTTGTCTTAAGATAACCCCTTTGGCATAATAGCCGACCGTATAGTCGGGATCCAGCTCTAAGCACTTGTCGTAATGCACTAAAGCTTCGTCTAGACTGTTAGATTGCTTGTATGCAAGGCCGATTCCATAATGTGCTTCAACCGAGACCGGACTTACTTCTAGTGCTGCTGTGAAACTACTAATGGCTTGGCTGATCAAGCCTAACCCTAAGAAATGGTGGCCTCGCTGGATAAATTCTGTTTCGCTAGTTTCCATCTACGTATCCATATGGTTGCTTTGAGATGTGGTGGTAGTGGTGGGTAGTGAGGGACTCGAACCCCCGGCCTCCTGTGTGTAAAACAGGCGCTCTAACCAGCTGAGCTAACCACCCTTAAGTCAAATTATAGCATATATGTTGGGTTTCCTTAAGCAAAATTGTTTACCAGATTTCTATTTGATTATGAAGAATAGTGCAAAGGCTAAAAGTACAACGTTTATAAATATCGTGAATAATCGGTCAGGTAATTTTTGCACAATTTTAGTTCCGAAATATGACGCTGCAATGCCAATAAAACCGATCGCGCTCCCGATAAAAATTACGTCTTTGGTTATAAAACCATTCAAGGAAAAAACAGCTAATTTGGGGATGTTTAATGCTCCCATTGCGAAGGCGAATGTTCCAATGAATGCCATTCTTTGCAATCCGTAATTTAAAAAAAACACGGATGTAAAAGGGCCAGGGACTCCCACAACACCAGCTATGAAAGCTGTTACTCCTCCTAAAGGTATGAAGCCCCATAGTTTCATCTTGAAATTCTGTGTGATGGGTAAGTACTTACTGACTAAAATCACTAGGATAAATATTCCTAACACTCTTTCTATAGTTGATTGATCGAGTGCTATGAAGATTGTCGTTCCCAAAACAGTTAATGGAATTGCTCCTACCAGGAAATACAGATTAACCTTCCAATCTATGTGTTGACGATTCAGCCAAACTCTAGCGGATGTAGCAAATAGACTACAGAAGCAAAGTGTAGGTAATGCTGCATGAGGCCCCATAAAAAACGTGAGGGTTGGCATTAACATCACGCCGCCGCCAAATCCAGCTACACCGGCAAATGAATATCCTAATAGGCCTGCTAGCAAAATAATTAAAACGTCTATGATATCCATGTTAATCAATTATGAAATACCCAGCGAAAAATAACAGCACCAAATTTATAAAAATGGTGAATATCTTATCTGAAAATTTATGGAGTATTCGGTTTCCTACATACGATGCGATAACACTAATGAACCCTATAGCTGTACCCAGAAACACAATTTCCATAGTCATGTATTGGTTGAATGTTAGCACTCCAAGTTTTGGGAGATTGAGCAAGGCAGTTGCAAATGCGAAGGTACCGATAAGGGCATGTCTGGTTAATCCATAGTTAACAAAAAATGCAGCGGCAAAAGGCCCTGGTATACCGATGAGACCGGAAATGAATGCATTCACCCCTCCCACTGGAATGAATCCCCATAATTTCATTTTGAAAGTTTGAGTCCCCGGTAAATATCTGCTCAAAACAATTATCAATAGAAATACTCCAAGAAATTTACGGATGATATTGGGATCCAAGAAAACAAACAGACTAGTGCCTATTATGACCATTGGGATGGAGCCAATCATAAAGTATACATTCACTTGCCAGTTAATGTACTTTCTATTGATGAAAGTACGACAAATACTTGAATATAACGCATATAAGCACAGTACTGGGAGCGCTGCATCCGGTCCTAAAAATAATGTCAGTATAGGCATGAGAATAATGCCTCCACCAAAGCCCGCGATTCCAGTGAAAGTGGATGCCACAAAAGCTACAGCTAAAATTACGAAAATATTGAACAATTCCATATTATTTAACTAAGAAGAACACTGCGAATGCGACAAGAATTAAGTTTATGAAAATGTTGAAATACTTATCTGGTAATTTCCCAAGGAGCCTGGAACCCAAGTAAGCTGCAGGAACACTTATGATTCCCAGACCGATACTCAAGTAAATAATTTGAAGATTAAGAAATCCGTCCCAGGCAAATACTGCTAATTGCGGGATTCTCAATATAGCCATAGCTATAGCAAAAGTACCAATATAAGCCATTTTCTGAAGGCCGTAATTTAGAAAGAACATAGCGGAGAATGGACCTGGCACTCCGACAAGT
>MDTE01062970.1_pt1 | contig 87746 bp, 88 predicted proteins | sample 811231 | NCBI WGS metagenome assembly MDTE01 (sample SAMN05326651, study PRJNA326480) | marine metagenome | isolation source: seawater | place: Indian Ocean: Red Sea | collected 2010 | reverse complement strand
TTAAGATCTGCCTCTGATAAATTTTTATCTTTTAATTTATCGAGTATTTCTTGATTTTTTTTATCATTCTTTTCTTGATCTTTAACTTTACTTCTAGCTTCAAATCCCTTTTTAATAAATTTTGCTGATACCAGGATTACTATGAATGCAATAATTACAGCTAAAGATAAAAATAAAAAAGTCATAAATTATTTAAGTTTTCCTAAAGTATTTAATAAAATTACACCTATTACAATAAATCCTATTCCCAATATTCCATATAAGTTTGGAGTTTGTTGATATTTAAATATTCCAAATAAAGTAACTGCAGTAATAGTCAATGCGCCATAAGTTGCATAGGTAAATCCGATAGGGATTACTGACATGGCTTTAGATAAACAGAAAATACAAAATATTATGCTAATAATACAAAATAATGTTGGATACAATTTAGTGAAACCATCTGTTGTTTTTAGAAAACCATTTGTCAGTATCCCACTAATAATACCTAAAACTAAAAAAACATAACCTGAAAATAAACTTAAACTCTTCATTTTGCTTTTGCGAATTGCCCTCCATCTCGATAGCGCCATAGCCATTTTTCCATAGCTTGTTCAACATCTTTGGGATTGATGTTAAGATCATTAATTGTAAGCTCTTTATTTGAAACAATGTTATCTGCCTCAGATAAAATTTCACATTGATCTCTAGTTAAAATTGGTGGGATAGGTAATAAACTTAAAATTGAGCTTTGTATTTTTGCAATTGTAATTGGCATTTCTACAACAAATCTTTTTTTACCAATTGTACTCATAATTGATTTTACCATATCGCCAAAACTAATAATTTTAGGTCCACCTATTTCGTAAATTTTTCCCTCATTTTTTTTTGTTTGTATTGCTTTAACGATCGCATCAGAAACATCTGTAACCATAATTGGTTGGAATTTGTAATCTATTCCTACTAAAGGAATTATTGGCGAAAAACTTAATTTAGAAAATAAATTAGTAAAATTATCTTCAGGACCGCACACAACACTTGGTCTTATAATTACTGTATTCTTAAAGTTGATTAAAGATTTTTCCTCTCCGGAAAATTTGGATCTTTGGTATGAAGATTTTGAGTCTTTGTTGGCTCCTATAGCGCTTACATGAATAAATTTATTTACTTTATTCTTTTCACATAATCTTGAAACAATATCGGGGATATCTGAATGTATTTTTGAAAATTTTTGTTTTCTATTTTCAAATAATATTCCAATTAAATTAATAACGACATCTGAATTACTGATAGCCTCTTCTATTTGGGTAAAATTTTTTGAATTAAAATCAATAAGTTCTACTGATCCTGGAGGGGCTTGAGTCTTTAGATAACCCTTTTGAAAGGCATTTCTTGTTGGAATAATGCATCTAAACTGTTTGCTCGTCAAATTTCGAACAAGATATCTTCCTATAAATCCACCACCACCAAGGATTGTTGCTATTGGGTAATTATTCATGGTATTTAGATAATATGGTAAAAATACATAGATTAAAAGGTGACATTAGTTCAGAAATTGCCAAAACTTTTAAAGATTCCGTTGCTATTGATACTGAAGCAACCGGTCTTCAAATTCCAGAGAGAGATAAGTTAAGCTTAATCCAGATTTGTGGTGAAAATGGAGATGTTTACATCATTCAACCTGATCGTAAAAAATATGAAGCACCAAATTTAATTTCAGTATTACAAAATGAAAAAATTTTAAAAATTGGACATTTTTTAAGATTTGACAAAAGTGCGCTAGAGTATTTTCTAAAATGTAAAATCAAAAATGTGTTTGACACAAAAATTGCATCCAAATGTGTGAGAACTTACACTGATCAACATGGACTTAAGAATTTAGTATTTGAATTTTGTAATAAAAACTTAGATAAAAGACAAGGGAGTAGTGATTGGAATAAAGATATAAATGAATTGAACGACAAACAATTAGAATATGCCGCTAATGATGTCATATATCTTCATAAAATTAAAAATGAATTAGAAAAGATGTTAGTCCGCGAAAAAAGAATGGATTTATACAAAAGGTGTATTAACTTTTTAGATACAAGAATAGAGCTTGACCAAACAGGGTTTAAATTTGATGTTTTTGAGCATTAAAAATGACTAAAATAAATTATATTAAAATAGCAAAAAAAGCTGCTGCAGTTCAGATCTCAGAATTAAGAAAGGTAAATAAAATATTTAATAAAACTTTTATACAAGCAGTTAATATAATTAATAATTGTAAAGGTAAAATAATTCTATCAGGTCAAGGAAAGAGTGGGAGAATTGCTGCTAAAGTTTCAAGCACATTAAGTTCTGTTGGGATACCATCTTTTTTTATACATCCTAGTGAAACTTCTCATGGAGACAGCGGAGCAATTCAGAAGAAAGATGTTTTAATTGTAGTTTCTTACTCCGGTAATACAGTTGAATTAACAAGTATTTTAAAATACGCAAATAGATTTGGGATAAAAATTATTGGTTGTGCTTCCAAAAAAGATAGTATGTTGATGAGAGCAAGTGATGTGAAGATTCTTCTACCTAAAGTACGAGAAGCAGATCCAACGGGGATGGTTCCAACTTCATCTACAACTTTAACCCTTCTATATTTTGATTGTCTTGCTGTAGCCTTGATGAACAAAATGAAATTTTCAAAAGATAAGTTTAAAGTTTATCATGCCGGGGGAAATATTGGAAAAAACTTACTTCTTGTTAAAGACATTATGATTACTGGAAAAAAACTTCCTACTATAAATATCAACAAAACAATTAATGATGCAGTCAAAGTGATCAATAAAAAAAAGCTAGGATTAGTAGTAGTTCTCAAAAAAGGCTATGTAACTGGTATTATTACAGATGGGGATTGTAGACGGGCAATTAAAGATCTTAAAAAAAATAATAAAATTGAAAAATTTATGTCAAGAAAACCTCTTTTTGTTTCTGAAAATATATCAGCCCAAAAAGCTCTTTCAATTATGAGCGAAAATAAAGTTACCAGTTTATGCGTTCCTACTGAAAATAGTCTTAATAAAAAAAATAAAAAACTTAAAGCAATAGTTCATGTACACAGAATATTAGACCTTGGAGTAAAGTGACAAAAAGAAAAAAAAAGAATTTATTAATACAGAGTTTCATTTTTATATTAGCTATTGTGCTTTTATATAATACTTACAAAGATAAAGACCAAAAACCTGAGAGAGTTTCAAATAATACTACTGAAAAAGCCATTATTAACGAAGACGAGAAAAAAACAAATAGGTTCGAGAATGTAGAATACAAAGGAATAGACCTTAACGGAAACAGATATACTATAAAATCTGAAATTGCTGATTTTGAATTAGAGACCCCAAATAAAATAAATATGAATATAATGACCGCAATCTTCTACTTCAAAGATGGCTCTGTTTTAAAAGTAAGAGGTGACAGAGGAACTTATAATAATCAAAACTATAATATGACCTTTAGAGATAACATCGTAGCCGAATATGGAGAAAATTTTTTATTTGCTGATAAGCTAGACTATTTGAATACTGATAGTTTGTTAACTATTTCTGGAAATGTAAGAACAGAAAGTGTAAAAGGTGATATGCTTGCAGATAATTTAGTTTTTGATATTTCTGAAAAAACTTTAGATGTCTCAATGTTTACTAATAATCAAGTTAATGTAAAACTAAGGAACTAATGAAAAAAGGTTTTAGAATAATAAAATTTAAGAAAAATAAACCAGTTTTTCAAATAAAAGATATTAGCAAATCTTTTGATGGCAGACCTATCTTAAAAAAGATTAGTATGGAAATGTTTCCAGGAGAAATAGTTGGTTTGTTGGGTCCTAACGGTTCAGGTAAATCTACATTATATAGTACTATAATTGGAGAGCATCATGCTGACGCGGGCAAGATAGTAATTAATGGAAAAGATATTACTGAACATCCTATACATGAAAGGGCCGAGGCTGGTATTGGCTATTTAAGCCAGCAGAGAAGTGTTTTTTCTATGTCAGTTTATGATAACCTTTTAGGTGTCTCCCAATTATCAATTAAAGGAACAGACAATCAAATTAGTTTAGTAGAAAAATTACTTGATGAATTTAATCTACAACATTTAAGAGATTTACATAGCAGTGTATTATATGGTGGAGAAGTTAGAAGACTGATGATAGCTAGACTTTTAATTAACAAACCAACCGTTGTTCTTTTAGATGAACCAATGGCAGCGCTAGACCCTATTGTTGTACAAGATATTCAAAAATATATTTTAAAGTTACAGTCTTATGGTTGTGCAATATTAGTGACGGATCACCAGGTTAGAAACCTTTTTGATATAGTGGATAGAGCATATGTGTTGGGAGAGCAAACTATTATTGCTAAAGGAACACCAAGTCAAATTTTAAAATCATCGAAAGCTATAGAATTATATTTTGGTTCCTCATATAATACCTAGAACCAATGCTTAATAAAAGTTTTTCTGTTGTCATTTCTAAAAAGATCAAAAAATTTCAAAAGTCAATCTTTGTTGATTCTGATAAATCTATCTCCATAAGATCTTTTTTAATTGGGGCGATAAGCCACAATATTTCTCAAGTTAGAAACGTTTTGGAATCTGAAGACGTCATCTCTACAATAAAATGTTTAAAAAAACTCGGAGTAAAAATTAAAAAAGGTAGATCAAATAACTATTTGATATATGGAAAAGGATTAGGATCTTTGAATTGCCAAAAAAATACAGTTCTTAATTTCGAAAATTCAGGTACCTTGTGTCGACTATTAACAGGCATACTAGCTACAACACCTGATATTCAAGTGACAATTACAGGAGATGCATCGCTGAAAAAGAGAAATATGTCAAAACTAATTAACTTAATGTCCGAATTTGGGGCAAGTTTTTTTCCTGAAAATAAATCCTATCTTCCTTTAAAGCTAGTCTCTTCAGAAATGCCTGTTGGAATAAATTATAAATCAGGAGTTTCGGCACAATTAAAAAGTGCAGTCATGCTAGCTGGATTAAATTCTTACGGTAAAACTAGAATAGAAGAAAATAAATTGAGCAGAGACCACACTGAAAAAATGCTTCTTAATAGTCCTAAGATTATAAAAATAAAAAAAAATAAAAAGAAAATTATAGAAATATCTGGAAAAAATTATCTTAGTCCTTTAAACATAAATGTAAAAGGTGATCCATCTTCTGCAGCTTTTTTTGCAGGTCTAACTTTGTTAAATAAAAATTCAAAACTTAAAATTAAAAATGTTGTTCTAAATCCTACTAGAGTAGGATTTTATGAATTACTTAAAAAACATGGTGGTAAAATTAATTTTACAAATATAAGAAAAGTTAATAATGAACGCGTTGGAGATATAGTTGTAAAAAGTAGCAAATTAAAACCTTTTAAATCACCAGAGTCTTTTTATACTAAGAGCACAGATGAATTTCCTATTCTCTTTTGTTTAGCAGGACTTACAAAAGGAACATCTTTGTTTAGAGGGGTCGGTGATTTAGTTAATAAAGAAAGTAATAGAATTAAAGAAATGCAAAGAATTTTAAAGCAAATTGGAATAAAAAGTTTCGCTAATAAAAAACAATTTAAAATATATGGAAAACCATTATCAATAAATAAAAATAAAGTTATTAAAGTTCCTAACTTGAAAGATCACAGAATATGTATGTCAGCAGTAATTTTATCATTAATTACAGGAATAAAGACGCATATTAAAAATTTTGAGACAGTAAATACCTCTGCTCCTTCTTTTTTAAAAACAATTAAATCAATAGGTGGAAGTTTTGAAATTAAAAAAAAATAATCTTGTAATATCTGTAGACGGAGGAGCTGCAACGGGTACATCTACTGCTGGAAGATTAATTTCAAAAAAATTTGGTTTGAAATTTTTATCCTCAGGATTGTTATATAGATATGCAAGTTATTTATTACTTAAATATCATCCAAAAAATAAAATCATCTTTTTAAAAAAACATTTTAAAAACTTAAAACTTATAAAATTAAACAATCTTAATTTACACTCCCCTAAAATATCAGAAAATACATCTATAATTGCAAAAGAAAGAAAGATAAGAGAAATCTTAAAACAATTTCAAAGAAAATTTTCTAAGAAATATAAAAAAGTTTGTATAGAGGGAAGAGATATTGGTACTGTAATTTTACCAAAAGCAGATATCAAATTTTTTTTTGTATGCGACCTTAAAACGGCTGCTAAAAGAAGATTTAGGGAATTAAAAAAAACAAATTCAAATATAAAATTAAAGGATGTAAAAAAGTCTATAAAAATGAGGGATTATAGAGATAAATCAAGAAAGAATAGCCCTTTACTGAAAAGCCATGATGCGATAATTGTGGACACCGGAAAATTAAAGAAAATTCCTGACATGATAAATAAAATGTCAGATATAATAAAAAAAAAGTATGGCTATTGAAGAACTGAAACAAAATAAATCTAGCTCCATGAAGGAGTTTGAAAGCCTATTAAACGAAGACTTCAAAGAAAGAAAATTTAAAGAAAATCAAATCATCTCAGCTACTGTTACCGAAATTCTTAAAAATTTTGTAGTAGTCGATTGCAAAGCAAAGATGGAGGGGATGATACCTATAGAAGAGTTTAAGAATGCTAATGAACTCGAAAAGTTAAAAGTAGGATCAAAGATAGAGGTATATCTAGAACGTATAGAAAGTTTCAAGGGTGAAATAGTCATTTCAAGAGACAAAGCCAGACAAATGAATGCTTGGAAAAGAATGGAAAAAGTATTTGAAACACAAGAGGAATTAGTTGGCTATATTACAGGAAAAGTAAAAGGAGGCTTTATATGTACTGTAGATGGGCTTCCAACTTTTATGCCTGCTTCTCAGATAGATATAAGACCACTAAAAAAAGTTGATCACCTTATGAATACTCCAATAAAGGTAATAGCAACCAGAATCGATAAAAATCGTGGCAATGTTTGTACAAGCAGAAGAGCAGTGCTAGAAAAAAGCAAAGATGCTGAAGTAAAAGAAATGCTAAAAAATTTAAAACATGGAGATATAGTTGAAGATGCTAAAGTAAAAGCTACTACTGAGTGGGGAATTTTCCTTGATATTAACGGAGTAGACGCATTGTTACATGTTAGCGACCTCTCTCATGGTCGAGTAAAGAAACCTGCTGATATGGTTACGATAGGACAAAAAATGAGAGTCAAAATAACAAAGATCGATCCAAAAACTAACAGGGTTTCAGCTTCGGTAAAAGCTTTGACTGAAGATCCATATGAAAGTTTAGAAAAAAAATATCAAATAGGTAAAATTTACGAGGGAACATGTACAAAACTTATGGACTACGGTGTTTTTGTAAGACTAGAAGATGGAATAGAAGGATTGATCCATAATAGTGAATTGTCATGGGTTAACAAAAATATTCAGCCTTCTAAAGTTTTATCTGTATCTCAACAAGTAAAAGTAAAAATAGTTTCAATAGATGCTGAGGCAAAAAGGATTTCTTTGTCTTACAAAGATACGCTTGATAATCCTTGGAAAAAGATTGAGGATAAAATTGGAACTATTGTCAATGCAAAGATAAAAAATATTACTGACAAAGCAATATTTGTTGAATTGGAGAATGGTTTAGTTGGTATGGTGCACTACAAAGAAATCTCATTTGATGAAAAAGAGGAAAATCTAAAAAAATTTAAGAAAAATGATATTATAAAAGTAAAAATTTTAGACATTAAAGATGAAAAAATTAAACTTTCTATAAGAGCTCTAGAAAGTGATCCTATGGAATGGTTCAAGGAAAATAAGAAAAAGGTTGGAGATATAATCACAACTAGAATTCATGAGGTTATGAAAAACGGTGTAAAAGTTTCAATTGATAACGATAAAAAATTAATAGTTACAATAAAAAAATCTCAACTAGCAAAAGAAGCATCTGATGCAAGACCGGAGGTCTTTTCACCGGGAAATGCTCTTGACGCTAAAATAGTAGAATTGGATATGCCATCAAGAAAAATTAGTTTGAGTGTTAAGGCAGCTCAAATTGATGAAGAGAAAAGTCTTGTAGCAAAATTTGGTGCAGGCGCAGCCAAATCTGGTGCTACTCTAAAGGGAATATTTGAAAAAGCTCTAGGGTCAAAATCAACGAAAAAAAATAAGAAAAAATAATAGATCTTGGTTAAGTCTGAAATAATTAAAAAACTAAAAGAAGCTCACCCGAATCTTAAACGCTCTCAAATTGAAGATATTTTCAATATTATATTTGATTCTATAAAATCAAATCTCGTTAAAAATAGGTCTGTAGAAATAAGAAATTTTGGTAGATATTCTATAAAGAACATCAAAGCTAAGCACAATGCTAGAAATCCAAAAACTAATGAGGTAATTTACGTTCCAGCAAGAAAAAAAGTGACTTTTAAAATGTCAAAATTTTTGAAAGAAGAGATTAATAAAAAAGAATGAAAAAAAAGAATATATTCATTGCTATCGACACCACAAACCTTAAAAAGGCTAAAGAAATAATCAAAGAGTCTACTAGCTCAAAACTTTCTATTGGCTTTAAATTTGGCCTAGAATTCTTTAACTCAAAGAATGGAAGAAAATTTATCTCTAAAATAAGGGGAAACAAAAAAATATGGTTAGACCTAAAATTATTTGATATTCCGAATACGGTAGCCTCTTCTATTTTATCTTTAAAAGATTTAAAAAATATAAATTATTTAACAGTACATGTCTCTGGGGGCTTAAAAATGATTCAAGTTGCCAAAAAAGCTGCTATGAAAATCAATAAAAAAATAAAAATCTTAGGAGTCACAGTGCTTACAAGTTTTGATGAGATTTCATTGAAAAAAACTGGGCATACCAAAAAAATTAACAAAGTAGTAATGCAACAAGCTGCTTTAGCAAAAAAAGCAGCCTTAGGTGGTATTGTTTGTTCTGGTCACGAAGTGAAGAAGGTGAAAAAAATTTGTAAAAATATGGAAATCATTACTCCAGGAATAAGATTAGTAAAAGATGGTGTTCAGGATCAAAAAAGAGTAGTGGATCCAAAAAATGCTTTCAAAAATGGAGCTACTGGTATTGTAATTGGTAGAAGTGTTACACAGGGTAATATTAAAAAGAATATACAAAAATTAATTAAATCTTTAGAGTAAAAGTTCAAAATAATGATAAAAATTAAAAAAGGTATTCCTGTAATTGATCAGCATAACAAGAATGGATTTTGGGGGGGTAAATTCGGGGGAAATTTCATCCCAGAAACTTTAAAAAAACCAGTTGAAGATTTAAGTATTTTATTCGAAAAACTTAGAAAAGATAGAAATTTTATAAAACAGAGAGACCATTATTTTAAAACTTGGGTTGGTGCTCCGACATCTTTTATAAAATTGGAAAATTTAACAAATTTTTTAGGTGGTGCGCAGGTTTGGGCGAAAGTAGTGTCTGAAGCTAATGGCGGGGCCCATAAAATTTATAATGCTACTGTACATTGCTTAATCACAAAAAGAGCAGGGAAAAAGTATATAGTAGGAGATACTGGAGCTGGCTATGCTGGAAAAATGTTAAGTATGGCAGCAAAAAAGTTTGGTCTTAAATGTAAAATCTTTATGGGTGCAAAAGATATTAAAAGACAAAAACCAAATTGTGACTCTATTAGAAAGAATGGTGCTGAAATTATACCAGTTTATTCAGGAAGCCAGACTCTTGTCGATGCAGTGAGCGAATGTATGAGATATTGGGTTGCAAATTGTGATAATACTGCGATGTGTGTAGGTAGTACTGTTGGTCCCAACATTTTTGTAAAGATATGTGGGTGGAGCACAGCGCAAATTTCAAGAGAGCTTAAAAAACAAATTATAAATGAGTTTGGAGAAATCCCAAATAAATTAAAATTATTAAACTGTGTTGGAGGAGGTAGCTCTGCTTATGGATTTTGGAGCGAATTTATGGATTACGACAAAAAACAAATAGAGATGGTGGGTATTGAGGCAGCTGGGCCGAAAAAAAGTAAACTTCATGCTGCGCCTTTAAGTAGAGGTGGTAAGCTAGGTATTCTTCATGGAGCTGCTTCCTATGTTTGTCAAAATAATGATGGACAAATTAAGGAGACAAAGTCTATAAGTGCTGGTCTTGATTATCCAGGTGTTTCACCGGTGCATTGTTTTTTAAAAGACTCTGGAAGAGCGAGATATACTTCAGCAACAGATGAAGAGGCTTTAGAAGCATACAAGATTGTTACGAAATTTGAGAATTTGAACCCAAGTTTAGAGCCGAGTCACGCATTTGCCGAAGCCATTAAAATTGCACCAAAGTTAAGTAGTGATACAGTTATTATAGTAAATTCTTGCGGAGATGCACAAAAAGATAGAGATATTCTAAAAAAAAGATTAGGAAATTTTAAATGAGCTTATCTAAAATTAGTCTAGCATTTAAAAAATGTAGAAATGAAAATAGACCAGCAATCCTAACTTTTATAGTTGCTGGAGATAATACTAAAAAAAAATCTTTAGAAATTTTAAAGTCTATTTCTAAAAATGCTGATATTCTTGAGCTAGGCTTTCCACATAACACACCGATCGGAGATGGAGGTCAAATTCAGACCAGTTCATATAGATCAATTAAAAATGGTTTTAAAACTCAAGATATTTTTCAAATAGTTAAAGATTATAAGAAAATTAAAAACTCAAAACCTTTAATTGTAATGGGTTATTACAATATGATTTATCAGTATGGTGAAAACAAATTTTTAAATAAATGTAAAAAATCAGGTGTAGATGGAATTATTGTAGTAGATTTGCCTTGGCCGGAAAATAGAAAATTTTCTAAAAAATGTAAAAAAAAGTCTATCAATTTTATTCAACTTTTATCACCAACGACTTCTAAAAAAAGATTAAAACAAATAATAAAAGATAGTCATGATATGTGTTATTACATATCAATGTTAAGTACTACTGGAGGAAAGCTCAAAGTTCCTCCAAAAAGAATTTTAAATAAATATAACAAAATTAAAAAAATAAATAAGCAAAAAAATATCGTCATTGGTTTCGGTATAACAGACAAAACTATATCCAATTTTAAGTCAGCCGATGGATTAGTTGTGGGAAGTCAATTGTGTAAATCAATTACTGACTCGATTAAAAAACGTAAAAATATTGTTTCATCTATAAATAAAATCGTAATTAGACTAAGAAAAAAAACTTTAAATTGAACTCACTTTATTTTTTTCATAAAAATAAATGAGCGTCATCAATATGGGTAATAATATTATTCTTGGGGCTAAATGATCCAAAGGTAGTGCTATTAAAAACATAAATAAATACAAAATTAAAATATAAAAGATCATTTTATTCTTATTTTCTGTTTTGAAATGAAAATAAAAGCAAAAACCAAAAGGAATTATAAAGTTTATCATGATTACTTTTACAGTAGACAGATAATTTTTATTGCTAAAAATATCGCTGAAATTGAATTGCCCTGGTTCATTTTCCAAAGGTAAAAAGAATTTAGGGTTTAAAAGACAAGCAAAAATATCAAAATTAAGAGAAAATAAGACAAATAATGATAGACCTATGGCAATGATTGTTTGTTTAATTTCTTTATTAAAAATTAACCAGGTTAGTGAAATCAAAATACCACTTTCTCTATTTAATGTTGCGAGTATTACCCAAATTAAAAATTGCAAAAAGTTTTTATTTTTACTAGCGTAAAGTGCTAAACTTAAAAATAACATCTCAAATATAGAGTATTGATATTCACTTAGAACATTTTGAAAAACAAAAGCTATAAAAAATAAGAATAAAAATTTATATTCCTTTTTTACTTCAAAGGTCCTAAATATAATTAAGTAAGATAGAAAAATTATTGAACTAAAAAAAAGAATATTAAAATAATACGGAAGAACATTATTAAAATTTATTAAATTATCATAAACATTAAAAAGAATAGTATTGAAGACCCACCTGACCTTGTGCCTATCTTTCATGTGTCCTGTTATTTCGCAATCTCTGTTTAGAAAGAATTCGTAGGTTTCCTTAGAGGCAAGATCTTGTGAGACAGTTGTTTTAATACCAATATTATTATTCGCAACTTTTACTTCAGATGGAATTTGGTTATGCGTAAAATTGATAAATATGGTAACAATTATTGTAAATACGGATAGATTTAAGAATATTTTTTTTAGAAAATCTGATTCAATAAAAAATTTTTTTGTCATTTACAATAAAATTTCTTACAATTTTACAAGTACAAGTTGTTGTTGTAATGCAAAAATTGAAGGGAATAGTTTAGTAAGCATTTTGTCAGTTATATCAAATATTTTTAAAAAGAAATTATTTAAAGGAACATAAAAAGTTTTTGAAATAACTCCTCCAGAATTTATGAAACATAAAAATTCAGTATACTTGTGATGAATAATTTTAAACCCATTTATATTTTTATAAAAGATATCTTTATCCTCAAAAATCATATTAGGTATTGCAATATTTCCGCTCCAAAGATCCTCTTTATCAGTGCTACATTCATCAGTACTGAAAACGTCTGTTTCAAAATTAAAACCTTCATGTTTCATAATCAAAGTTATAATTTGGTGCATAACTGAACAACTCACATCTTGAATAATTAATTTTCCATTTTTTTTTAGAATTCTGTTCATTTCCTTAAAAAATAATTTTGGATATGGCACATGATGGATCATATTAGAAGAGACAACAAAATCAAAAGAGTTGTCACTAAAAGGTGTTTTAAGAACATCTACATTTTTATAATCAAGAAATTCATCGTTGGTATAATCTGAAATTTTAAAATCTTTGCATTTAATGAAATCTTTAGAGAAACCTGGTCCTGTCCCCACTTCAAGACCTTTGGAGTCATAATTTATATACTCATTCATCCAATCAAATCTTTTCTCAATAAGAAAGTGTAAATTTTTAGACTTTTTTGAATAAAAAAAGGCCCTAGAGTTTTTTACATCTCCCTCGTTTTTCATTCTGTTCTGGTGGTGTTTAAATTTTGCTTTTTTTTTAATTTTTAACATTTTAAATATTAATATGTTATATAGGTTGCTGTAGTTAAGCTAATATATACTATTAATGGCTAAAATAGTAAATTTAATTAAGAAATTTAATTTATTTTGTATTTCATATACGATAATAATTTAATTTATATTGCTAACTCCTAGACAGATATCACTAGAAAAAATATATTAGAAATAATTTAATGAGCAAAAGACTTATAGAAAAATTAGTAGATAAAATATCATTATTAAAAAAAGACGGTTTACCATTAATTATTGGAATAGACGGACCAACAGCAGCAGGTAAAACTTTTTTAGCTAAAAATTTAAAAGCAAAAATTAAAAAAAAATTTAAGTCAGTTTGGATTTGTCAGTTAGATTGGACTTTAAAAAGTAGAAAATATAGATCTAGGTCTTTACAAGATTTTAAGGCTAATAAAACTAATTTTTACTTCGAGTCGCAAGATCATATGAATCTGGGAAAAATTTCAGATTGTCTGAAGAGGATTAAAGAATATAATTTCAAAGGTAAAAGTTTATTGAAAGTAAAACTTAATTCTCTTTATAATCGAGAAAAAGCTACGAACGATCTATCAGTGTCTGCGACAATAACAGGTGAGAGCCTGATAATTGTTGAGGGTCATTATACTTCTATACCAAATCTAGAAGGTTTGATTGATTACAATATTTTACTTCTTGGAGAAAAAAATGAACTTTTAAAAAGAAAAATTAACAGAGTAAAACATTATAGAAGTCCAAAACAAACAACTGAATATTTTAATTTAATTGATGTTCCTTCATTCGTAAACCATCTCTCTTTGTACAATAATAATTATGATCTAGTCGTAGATAACACCTCGTACCTAAGACCAGTTATTAAAAATAAAGACTATTCAATTAAATGGGTGAATAAAGTTTCTAATTTCAAAAAATTGAAAGAAGACAATTTAGATAAATTTATAAAGAGTAATTTTTATCCAAGTATTATAGAAAATCTAGATTTAAAAAATTTTTTTAAAATTTTTATTAAAGAAATAACCGAATTTGACAAGTTTGTTTCAAATAATATTAAAATTAATATTCAAGAAATTAATATAGATTTAACAAATTTTCTTCACGATACTGTTAAAAAAATTAATAGAAAGATTAAATCAAATCAGATATTTTTAAAATTAGAGTTCACAAATAATTTCCACAAAATTTATTACAAAAGCCCACCTTTCTTTGCAGGTTTTCAATTAACGAAAAATCAAAATGGCATAAAAGATAGTTTAAATATAATAGTAAAAATTAAAAATAAAGAATTTGAGATTGATGTTTATTGGAATGGTGGTGTGGAAACTATAAATTTTCAAAGAGATATTGGGAAAATTTATAAAGATTACGATTTTGATTTTAAAAAGAAAAATATTATAAAAATATCTCCTTTTAATAAAAATAACAAAGATTTGACTGCATTTATACCAACTGATTTTTTATATTTTAATTTCATTGATCAACACTATAAAGTCAAACAAATCTTTACTAATAGAGAAGAGTCGACTATTTCTGCAGCAGAAATTTTAGAAAATTATTTTTCCAAAGAAATTTTTTGGATTCATAGATTTTCTAAATTTTGTGAAAGAGATTTTTTCCAAAAAGTCGTTTCATGTATAGGCGCAGATTCTTTTGCTATAGGAAATTATCTTATTTCTTACAAAGTCAATGATAGAAAACTAGCAAACAAATTAAAAGAATTTTTAAAAAATTGGTCTCTTAAAGGAAATAATGTCAAAATAGCCGAAAGATCTAAAAATAAGTATGATTTAAAAATTGACCAAGATAGAAAAACATTTGTAGATTTTGTTAATTCTTCAACAAAACTGTTCAGAGCCTTCGATAATTCATTGTTTCTAAGTAAAGGTAGTTTTTTTAACGTCGATAGAGAATTATTGAAAAAGGATTTGACCATCCTTCTTGGCAGTAAACACAGAAGCGTAAGAAAGGGTATAACTTTATTAATAGAGAAGAGTTTCAATAACTTGCCTCTAAATATAAATGATTTATGGGAAGATAAAGTAGATACAAATAAAAAAACTATATCATTAAACTCTTTGACTAATATAAGTCCAACAATTTTATCTGATCTTTATTTCTGGCTTTCATTAAAAAAAGACAATTCTTCCATACTAGCTTCTAACGTTTATGATATAAGAAGAGATTCTTTTGATATCGAGTCCTATTTAGAGGCAGCGCAATCTATAAACTCACCAATAGTTATTCAGTCGTCGGTTAACGCTATTGGACCAAAATTAAAAAATAAAAATAAAATAATAGAGGGATATTTAAAACTCAAAGATGGTGCTGGAGAATTTGTTAAGAGCACTTATGAGAGTGCACGAAATATTTATATTAAAAATGAAAAAAATTTTCTTTTTGGTATTGGAATTGATCATATAGATGTAAGATACGATAAACCTAAAGGGAGAATAAAAAAATTTATAAAAAGTTTACAAGACTCAAACCTTGTAACTCATTATACTCTTGATGGTTCCTATATTTTAGAAAAAAATTTAAAAAAAAATTTTCAAAAAGAGAAAAGAAGTCTTTTCAAACAAGTTATTGACTATGAAACTGATATTATAAAATTAATTAAAAATTATCATATATTTGATTATGAGTTCTGCTCTAGTGAATTAAATTATGTTGGAAATGATAAAAAAGTTTTTATACCCAACACTAAGGATATGATATTTTTTTCAGAGTCCTTGCTTAAAAAACTTGATCAGTCTTACTTGGGTCTAGTAAACATGAGGCCAAAACTTATTATTGGTAATTTAGGAACAACTCACCACGGTCACGATAATAAATCTGTGAAAGTAGAAACTTCTGAGGTGTGGATTGAAAATATTAAAAAATTTGGTTTAGTCTCCGCAGTTCTTCATGGAACATCAAGAAGTCACCCCGAAACTTTAAAAAATGCAGTAGGAGGTTGTAAAAAAATTAATGTTGCAGGTGATTTTTTACAATGTTTAGTTTCAAATCTTCCAGAAAAATTGAAATCTATAGTTATTTCAGAAAATGATCAGGAGAAAACAAAGCTACATATAATTCGAAATAGTTTAAAAAATATTCCCCACAAAAAGAAAGAGCAAATAAAAGGTTCTTTAAAATATAAGTGTTTGGATATTATGAGAAATATTAATTCTCCAAGCCTTACCGAGCAAGATATAGATTATTTTAAATATAAATTATATAACTATGATGCCTTACAAATTAAATCTATTATTAGCTCTATTTTTAAAGAAATAAATAATTTTAAAAAAATTAATATTAATCTTAAAAAAACTAATTCAATATTTTTACCTTCTCCTATAGAGGTAGAATATGGTAATCAATTCAAAAAATTAATTAACCTGTCAAATAAAATGGGACATAGAAGGTTTCATATTGATGTTGGGGATGGAAAGTTCATTAACAGGGTTCTTAATGTGGAAAACAAAGTAAGTTATATAAAAGAATTAAGCTCAAAAAATATAGTCCATTTACATTTAATGACAATGAACCCGCATTATGGAGATAAAGAGAGCTATATAAAAAGATATGCAAAACTTGGGGCAGATAATATTGGTATTCATAGAAAATCATTTTCAAACCCTAAGGAGATAGATGATGGTATTAACGCAATTAAAGCTCTGAAAAAAAATGTTGGATTGTTCTTAGAAGTAGACGAAATTATAGATGAGGAAATTTTAAATACTATTATAAAAAATAAGATAAATTGGATTGTTTTAATGGGAGTTCCAGTAGGTTTTGGGGGACAATTTTTTAACGAACAAATTCTATTTAAATCCATTACTTTAAGAAAGTTTGCGCTTAAGAATAAGTTAGATTTAAAAATTGAAATAGATGGAGGCTTAAATAGAGACAATATTGTTCTTTGTCAGAATTTTGGTGCAGACTATCTCGCAGGTTGGTCTCTGGTTAAATCATCTAATATAGAAGGTTACAAAAAAAATCTCTCATTAATTAAAAAAAAATTAAAAAATGTCTAATTATTTAATCGTACCTCTGGCTGGGTATGGAAAAAGATTTATTAGAGCAGGGTACAAAGATCTCAAACCTTTTCTAAAAATTAATAAAAAGGAAAATATGATTGATGCAATCCTTAAAAATTTTCCCTCAGAATTTAAGAAGATTTTTATAGTTAGAGCTAATATACAAAAAAAATACCTAGATGTTTTAAAAAAATATAAAAATTCTAAGATATATTTCATCAAAGGTCATAACCTTGGACCTCTGTTTACGGTATATAAAATTAAGAATCAAATTCCAAATTTGAAAAATATATTTATCAGTTATTGTGACATTCATTGGATCTGGGGAAGAAAAAATTTTAATTCTTTAAAAAGTAATACCATTTTTTGTTATAAAGGTTGGCATCCATTTACATCAAATAATAATAATTATGCATTTTGTAAAACAGTAAAATCAAATGTTATACAAGTGAGAGAAAAAGGAAGCTTTACAAAAAATTGGCAAAAAGAAAATTTATCTATTGGATTATTTTTTTATAAAAAAAGTTCAGAAATGTTTGATGCTATGGAAAAAATAGTAAAAAGGAATATAAGAGTTAATAAAGAGTTTTTCCCTTCTTTAGCATACAATTTTATCAAAAACAAAAAAGCTTTAGATGTAAAAAATTTTGTTCATATAGGAAAGCCAGACTATTTTGAAATATTTAAAAAATGGGATAATTATTCTAAATTAAAAAATAAATTTAAAAAAAATATAAAAAAAACTTATTTAGCTGATAAAATTATTATTCCTGCTGCTGGATTAGGTAAAAGATTTTTAAAAGAAAAGATTAAAACACCAAAATTCCTTTGCAAAGCAAGCTATAATAATGAATTTATGATTAATTTAATTAAGAGTTTTTTAACACAACAAAATACAATTAATTTAATAACATTAAAAAAATACAAATTTTTAGATAAAAAATTCAAATTACATATACTAAATAGCTTATCAAAAGGTCAAGCTGATACGGTTTATAAAATTTTAAATGATATTAAACATGATGAGTCTTTATTTATAAACTCTTGCGATAACTTTTCTTTATTTGATGTTAATCTTTACAAAAAACTAACAAAAAAATCTGATATTTTAGTTTTTATTACTAATAATTTTGAGACTGATAATAGTACTTCTGAGGGTACTTGGGTAAAATCAAAAAAAAATAAAATTCAAAAAATAATATTTAAAAAGCCAAAAATTAAAAAAAGCTCAAGACTCACAGGAAATTTTTACTTTAAAAACAAAAAAATTTTTAACAAGTGCTACTTTGAAGCTATAAATAAAGGATATGGAAAAGAAATTTACATCGATAATCTTATTGAAGAGGCCTTAAAAATGAAATTGAAAGTTTCTTGTATACATGATGATGTTTATGTAAACATGGGAACACCAAAACTTTTAAAAGAATTTAATTTTTGGGATAAATATTTTAATGAATAGAAAAATTATATCTTGTGTGATTTCCTGCCACAATGAAGAGAAGAACATTCCAATTTTACTTGATCAACTAAAGAACTATGAGCTTCTGGATAAATTTGAATTTATATTGGTAAACAATGGCTCAACAGATAATAGTTGGAAGGTAATGTCAGAAAGTAAAGAAAAATTTCCTAATATTGTTTTTTTAAATCTTCAAGAAAATTTGGGCTGGGGTAATGGTATATCGCAAGGTCTAAAGCTTACTACTTGTGACTATGTCGGATGGATTCATAGCGATCTTCAATACGATATGAAAATTCTTATAAAGGTTTATGATCTTTTTCAAGATCCGAAAAATAAAAAAGAAAATATTTTAATAAAAGGTCGAAGGAAGAGTAGAACTTTAGTTGAAAATTTATTTACAATGTCCATGAGTATAATAGCTTCCGTTTTATTAACTAAAATTCTATATGATATAAATGCTCAACCAAATTTCTTCTCAAGAAAAATTTTAAATTTATTTAAAAATACTCCTAAAGATCTTATGCTAGATTTATATCTTTATTATATGGTTTCTAAAATGAAAAACAGAGAAATTATTAGATTACCAGTCGTTCAAGCAAACAGAATTCATGGATTTTCATCCTGGAATAAAAGTTTTTTGTCAAAATATTTTCTTGCCATAAAAATGTTTATTGGAATAGTTAAAATAAGGATCATGAGATGACAACATATATTTATCATAGACAAAACTCACTTAAAAATATTTTAAAATTAAAGAAAAAAAATATTGATGGTGTCGAGATTGATTTAAGATCAAGCAAAAAAAAAATAATTATTTCGCATGACCCTTTTAAAAAAGAATTAGATTTTCTAAAAAATGTTTATCGATTTAAAAGAATTTTTTTGATAATTGATATAAAATCAACGGGTATAGCAAAAAAAGTTGGTTTAGTTCTTAAAAAAAGAAAAATTAAATTTTTATTTCTTAATTTAATTTCATCAGAAGTTGTGGAATTGTTAAATACAAGCTTAGTCAAAAATATTTTAGTACGATTTTCTTCATTTGAGGAGCATAATTTAAAGAATAAATATTTCAAAAAAATGAAATGGATTTGGTTTGATTTTTTCGATAACAAATTTTTAACACTTTCAAATTATAAATATTTCAGAAAACATAAAAAGAAAATATGTTTAACCTCTCCTGACTTATTAGGTAAAAATAACAAAATTTTATTAAAGCTAATTAAACACCTTAACAAAAACAAAATTAAGGTTGATATGGTCTGCGCGAAACCAAAGGCAGTTAAAATATGGAAAAAGTTTTATATTTATCAATAAAAATGCTAAAACAAAAAATTGCCAAATTTATATTATTGAATAATATACCATTATGAATTGGATAACTAAATTTTTAAAACCTAAAATAAATTCTCTTTTTAAGAAAAAGTCTTCACAATCAAAAGATACTTTATGGACGACTTGTAGCTGTAAAAATTTAATTTACAAAGAGGATTTACAGGCAAATCTTAATTGTTGTCCTAAGTGTGGAATACACCATAAGCTTACATGCATAGATAGATTCCGTATTTTTTTCGATAATAAAGAATTTAAAATTATTAAAACCCCTGTCCCTAAAGATGACCCTTTAGGATTTGTAGATAACAAAAAGTACACTGATAGATTAAAATTAGCAAGAAACACTACTAAACAAGATGATGCAATTTTAATAGCTGAAGGAAAATTAAATGGAATTGATATAACTGCTGGTGCGCAAGATTTTAGATTTATTGGTGGATCGTTTGGTTCTGCCTCTGGAGAGGCATTTATTTCAGGTGTGCAGCACGCGATAACTAATAAAAATCCTTTTATCTTTTTTAGTTGTAGCGGAGGACAAAGAATGATGGAGTCTTCAATCGCGTTAATGCAAATGAGCAGAACAGTTTTAGCAATAAACGAATTAAAAAAAAATAATCTTCCTTTTATAGTAGTTTTGACAAATCCGACTACGGGAGGGGTTACAGCCTCTTGGGCCATGTTAGGTGATGTCTTGATTGGTGAACCTAGGGCAACAATAGGATTTGCAGGCAGAAGAGTTATTCAAGATACCGTTAAGGAGACTTTGCCTGAAGAATTTCAAACTGCTGAGTATGTAAAAGATCAATGTGGAGGAATAGATCTTGTGGTTGAGAGAAAGTATCTTAATTCTACAATAGGAACATTGCTTAGTGTGTTATTGAAAAAAGAAGAGACTCGAGCTAATACTGATAAATCAAATGTTGTTGCAATCGACAAGTCTCTACAAAAAGTTACAAAAGCGGTATAGCCGTAGAATAAATCTTAATCTTAATAGAATAAATAAAGTTTTACATAAACTTAATAACCCCCATTTATCTTTGGTGAACCCAATTAATATTTTAGGCAGTGATGGGAAAATGAGTGTTTTAACATCTTTAAAGTTTTTTTTGGAAGCAAACAAAAAATCTACTACAGCGTTTACCAGTCCACATCTTTACGATTTCCGTCACAGAATGTGGCTTAAAAATAATTACATATCTATAAAGAAAGCAAAAAAATTTATCTACTTAATTGAACAAACAAAGTTAAAACTTACCCTTTTTGAACTTTTAACATGTGTTTATATCCTTGCAGCTAAAGAGCTCAAAAATGTTTCTTATAATCTTGTAGAGAGTGGGTTGTTGTTTAAAAAAGATAGTACAAACTTATGGTCTGCTCCAAAAGCTCAAATTGTCACAAATATAAATTTTCAACATCAAGACTGGGTTAGACCAAAAACAATTAGAGAAATTTGTAGACAAAAAGTTGATAGTCTAAGTAAAAATACAACTATTTACATTTCTAAGCAAAAATCAGAAACTTTGAAAATAATTAAAAAATTTTTAAAGAAAAATCCAAGTAAGATAGTTTATCCAAATACTTGGAAAGTTATTAAAAAAAAAAATAAATTTTTTTATTTGGACAAAGTTAATAAAATTCGTATTTATAATAAACATATTAAAAGTAAAGCCTTAATTGAAAATCTTGGAATGGCTATAAAGGTAGCCTTAGACTTCGGTGTAAATAAAAAAATTATTTTAAAAACTATACCTAAAATCAAGTTTGAGGGTCGAGTTCAGTTTATTAAGAAAGGAAAATTAATAAATTTAATTAATAAAAATGAAAGATTGCTAGTCGATGGGTGTCACTCAGAAGAAAGTGCGAGAAACCTTTGTGGTTATCTTAAAAATTTGAATCTGCCTATTTATGGAATACTAGGAATGAAAAAAAATAAACTACCAGAAAGATTTATAAAAGTATTTAAAAACTCTTTTAAAAAGATAATAACAGTTAAAATTCCAGGTGAACCTGCTTCTATGGAATCTAAAAGACTAAAAAAAATATGTGAAAGTCAAAATTTTAAGACGGAAACTGCTGAAGATATTGTTCATGCGATTAAAAAGATTTCTGACAAAAAAAATAAGGTTATTGTTATTTTTGGAAGTTTATATTTAGTTGGAGCAGCATTAAGCAAAAATTAAATATTATTTTTAATCCATTCGACTATATTGGATTTTGTTGAGGCTCCAACTTTTGTGGCCTTTAACTGCCCGCCTTTAAATAAAAGCATCGTTGGTATTCCTCTAATACCATACTTCGTTGGCATATTAGGTTCTTTATCAATATTATGTTTTGCAATAATAACCTGATCTTTTAACTCTTCTGAAATTTCCTCAAGCGCTGGACCAATTTGTTTGCAAGGTCCACACCATTCCGCCCAGAAGTCAACAACAGTTGGCTTTTCAGATTTAATTACATCCTTTTCAAAACTTTCATCTGTAACTGCTTTTGTTGGCATAAATTATAAATAAAGTTTTTTTAATTAAAGTCAACTACGCTGAAGAGTAAATTTTTTCAAGTTCTTCAACGTATGCGTTTATTTCATCTAAAACTATAAGCTTTTCAGATTGGTCCTCTCTTTGAAATTTCTCTCTTAGAGTATCAATTTCTGAGTATGTTCTTGGTATCGTATTCCATTTTTCATTATTTGTGCTAAGTAGCTTTTTTGCTGTGTCTTTATGTATCATTTCATACTCTGATTTGGATAAAAACTCAGGTTTTTCCATGTAAAGAAGTTTTTTTCCAAAATATTTGAGTCTTTCATCTTTAAATTTATTGATTATCGACGGTTTTTCTTTCCATGCAGCTTTGTGAAATTCTGGCATTATTTTATTATCTTCTGTAGATGTAAACTTAGTATATATGCTCTCTTCATTGTAAACGTCCTCTTGTGATTTCATCTGCTCCTTTTCCTCGGCTTCTTCTTTTTTTATAGTCTTAATTTTTTCAGCAAATTTTTTATCTGTCTTGATAAGATTGGCTCTCTGTCTTAGTTTATTTTCACCAATTTCCTTATATTCTTCAAATTCCATCGCATAAGATGGATTCATAATTATAGGGTGTTTGTTGTGCCTGACAGTTCTAAGAAACTTTGGATTTTTTTTCATTGAAAGAGCTAATTCTTTGATTGGCATCTTAAGATAAATGTTTGGATCGTGTCTTAAATCAAAACATAGTGGCCATTGATATTGTGGATGTTGACACACAAAAGTTTGAACGTATGGCCTGCTTTTTCCATAAAAATACTCATTTGTACAAAAATAAATTTCATTTTTTATTAGTTCTAATGATTGAGTTTTATCCATTGTTAATAAACTAGCCTTCCAAACACTAGGGGCCTTTTTTGCAATTATTTTTGCTACACCCATTGTTGCAACAACATCGCCTATTGCACTGTGTGCATCACCATGTTTAATACCATTCAGAGGGGCCATTTGGTCCAATTTGTAAATTGCATTTCCTTTTTCATTAATTGAATTTTTTAGAGTATTTGGATAATAAAGATTTGCGGCTCTAGCTAGACTTAAAATATCACCTCTCGTATTTCCATTTGTGCTGGTTAGGTATGGGTATTCTAAAGTTTGAAAAAGAGTGCATCTTAAAAACTCCTCATCGAACTCGATACTATTAAAACCAATGTATGTAGCTTTTCCCCATTTTTTAAGCGTTTCAACAAATTGTCTTATCATTTCGTAATGGGATAAATTTGATCTTTTAAGTATTTTAGGCGTAGATTTATTGACTATTAAAGACATTGCTTCAGGAATTATTCCTGGACTTAGTCTGCATCTAGCATCATATCTATCTAGTTCTTCCAAGTTATCATTCGTAAGAATTGCACCTATTTGAATAATTTGACCCCAATACTTGTTAGAAGAGCTGGTCTCAAAATCATAGAAGACAAAGTTTGACATTTGTGGTTATTATTTTAAGACTTTTATCTTTTGACGATTTTCTTCTACAGTTTCGTTTGCTGTTTCTGGATCTTTAATATTTCCAAGAGTATTCATTATTGATCGAGCATCTCTTCCAAAATTATCTGTTGCACTTATAGCTTGCTCTAATTTTTTTCTTAGATCTTTTATTCCTTCGAAATGTTTTTCAAATCTAGAAGTAATATTTCTTAGATCTCCATATATTTGAGTAGCATGTTTTTGAACCTGTAAAGTTTGAAAGCCTAGATGATAAGATTGCAAAATTGCAGACAGTGTATTTGGTCCTGCAATAGTAATTTTATATTTTGTTCTCAGCTCCTGTAGCAACAGTTCTTTAGTTTTAGGATCTCTGTAGCTAGAAAGCTCAGCGAATAGACCCTCGGTTGGTGCATATACAATTGCAAAATCCGTAGTTTTTGGAGGGGCAATATATTTCGAACTAACTGCTTTGGCTTTGTTTCTGAAAGCTGTAGCTAAATCTTTTCTAGCCTCAGCGAGGCTCTGCTTATCATTATTTCGATAAGCATCATCAATAGCTTTAAATTTTTCAACCGGCCAGTGACTATCTATGGGAACTAAAATATCTTGAAGTTTAATTGCAAACTCAACAGTCTCGGATGACTCATCTGGCTTTGTTCTTACATTTTCAATAAATTGAGATGCTGGCAATAAATCTTTTAAAAGAGAAGCTAATGAAAATTCTGCAAGCACTCCATACTGCTTAACCCCAGCTAGAATTCTACTAAAGTTTTCCTGACTTTTATTAAGAACTTCAACCTGTTTATTAAAAACACCAACCTTCTCATCAACTCTGGTTAATGCACCCGTCATGTCTTTTGCTATATCTTTTGACATTGAGCCAAAAGATTGGGTAAAAGAATTTCTTAAAGCACTAATTTCTTGTTTTAAAACTTGATCAGATTTTTCTTCATTTTCAGGTTTTTTTTTTATTAAAAAAAATATCACACCCACATTTAGTGCTATTAATATGACTACTAAAATTATCAGTAACGACTCCATAGAAGCAAAATATACGATATTTATGAAAACTTAAAGTTTTATAGTATAGTTATAATATTATGAACAACAAAACTTTAGGAATTATTGCGGTACTATTTGGTATACTAGTCATTTTTAGTGAACAAGAAGGTGCCTGGATAGTTTCTGCAGTATTAATAGGTATTGGTTCTGGAATTTTTTTCTGGAATGATAAAAAAAATAATATAGACAATTAGTATGTCAAAAAGAATTTTTATTGTTTATGGGCATTTTAACACTACTAAGTCTTTTAATGCATCAATAAGAGATGTTTTTATTCAAGAAGCAAAAAAATGCGGCCACCAAGTAGATTTGATTAATCTTCATGAAGAAAAAAATCTTAAATTTTTTGATGGATCTCCTCCAGATGATCAAATTCTAGATTATAGAAAAAGACTAGAAAAATCTGATGTAATGTTTTTAATTTCTCCCTGTTACAACTTAAGAGCAAGTGCAATTATGGAGAATTGGATAGATGTCGTTTTAGCTCCAAAATGGTTTTTTTCTTTTCATAAAGTTGTTGGGAACTGGGGTTATCCTATAGCAGGCGCTATGAAAAATAAGTTAGCGATTATGTCGATGAGTTACGGTGGTCCAATGTTAAGTATTACTACCTGGTTTCAAAATATTCCCTTTCGAAGGATAAAGGCTGGAGTACTAAAGCTGGGGGGAATGAAAATTAAATATTTAAGATTTTATGAGGTTCTTCCTGGCATGAAATCTGGGACTTTTGAAAAGCATATGAATAAAGTTAGAAATTTAGCTAGAAATCTATAAAGAACTTAAAAAAATAATTCACAAATTCTAATATTGTCAAATATGTGTCTTAAATTTTATTAATCTATGTATTAATTAACTTAATTTAAACAATTTTAGAACATCTCTATTACAGAATTTAACTTTAGATTATAATCATGAAAGCATTATCTATATTGTGTTTATTATTGTTATTAACTAATTGTACAGCCCACAGCGTGAAGCTGGGTAAACGTTGCACCCAAGCAGATTCTGATGGAAGTTTTGAAAAGTCCTTTGTTTGGTTAGTTGACAAAGAAACTGTTAAAACGTTTGATAAAAAAATAAATAAAGAAAACTGTAAAAAAAATAGTTAATCGGACAATTAGTAACATCTAAAGGGCTAGATTTATCTAGCCCTTTTTTTTATTTTATATAAAAAACTAAATGAATGAATAGATTTATCATATTTTTATTTATTGTTTTACATTATGTTACAGCTTTAAACGCAATGGAAAAAAAAATACCTTTTCATCATCTAAAAGATGGGACTTTTAGGAATCCCGAAGGTTCTCCCCAAAGAGATCCGAACATTAAGTGGTCCTATAAAATATTTAATGAAGAAAGAAAAAAAATTGAAATAAATTTTCCAGATGATCACGTTATCCCCAGAAATAAAGTTATCAAAAATTTAGAGCAAAATAAAAATAATGACTTCATTGCATGGTTGGGTCATGCAACTTTTCTAATTAAATTAGGAGGGACAACAATAATTACAGATCCTTTATTTTCAAAAAATACAGGTCCCTTGTTTTTTGGTCCCAAAAGATATGTTGATCCTGCGATAGAATTAAAAGATCTGCCTATGATTGATTTGTTTTTACTAACTCATAATCATTATGACCATTTAGATATTTCTACAATTAGAAACTTTCCTAGCAAAAAAGCTAAGGTGATTGTCCCTTTAAAATTATCAAAATATTTTAAAAAATTTGAAGATGTAAATGAATTAGATTGGTATGAAGAAATTCAAATTAATAAAGATTTAAAAATTACTTTATTGCCAGCAGTTCATTGGTCCAAAAGAAGTTTGTTTGACTCAAATAAAACTTTGTGGGGCAGTTTCCTTATTGAATTTAAAAATAAAAAGATTCTTTTTGCATGTGATACAGGCGTTGGAAATATATATAAAAAGCTTGGAGATAAGTATGGCCCTATTGATATAACTTTTATAAATATTGGGGCTTATAATTTTTATCCAATAATGCCAATGAAAGATAAATCTGTTTATCATACAAATCCTGAAGAGGCTTTAGAAGTTGCAAAAAATTTGAGAAGTAAAAAAGTTATAGGTATGCACTGGGGTACTGTGATTCTATCTTTAGAACCAATAATGGAACCTCCAATTAGATTTAAAAATAATGCCGAAAATTTTGGTTTTAAAAAAAATGATACTATTATTTTTAAAATAGGTGAAGTTAAAGAGTTAAAAAAAATTATTGATTAACTCTTTTTTTTTGAAATTCACGATCAATAAAGTTAGTTAACGAGTCCACAAGGGTATCTGAAAATTTGAATATTTCATTAGTTTTGTACTCTAAGGAAATATTTTTTTCTGGATTCGTTTTATCCTCAACTATTATACCAGAGTCTGGATTGTTATCTTTTATGTAAACAAGAATAAGCCACTTTTCATCTTCATCCTCATCAAGTTTAATAAAAATTTCTGAGTTTTCAAAACGTTTATCAATTACTCTTAGCAAGGACATTTTTTTAGGTATCCATCTTCTATTTAACTGAAATACGCAAGATGCCATAGATCTATAGTAACTTTCGAGGGCAAATTCTATTTTTTGCCTATCGAGATTATATTGTCTTTCTTTTTCTAAAAGTGCGGAACGATCATCGCTATCAGTAACCTCTATACCAAGTTGTTGGATTCTTTCTCTAATTTTTTGATCTCTTAAAGCTTGATACTTCTGTTTAATCGTATCAATTCTTTCTTGTACACCTTCATAAGACTCTCGCTCTTGTCCTAAAACGAATTTTTCTAAATTTTTAATTTCAAGAGCTTCTCTCTTTCTAAATTGCTCTATTCTCTTTTCTAATTTTATTTGTTCTAAAAATTTTCTTTGCTTGTAAGCTTGTTCCCTTCTAACTTCAGCTTGCTCCAGTCTTATAAACTTTTGTAATTCTTTTCTTCTATCTCTTTGAAGCCTTATCTCTTCTTTGAATTCCTTTTGTTTTTCCTCTAGTTTTATTTGCTGCTCAATTTTTATCTTTTTTTGTTTTTCAATTTTCTCTTGATGCATCTGCTTTATTTTTAATTGTTTTTTTCTTTCCCTCTCTTCTTCTATTACTGCTTTGATAGTTTCAACTCTGTTGTTTATCTTATTTGAAATTCCCTGAAAAAATTTCTGTAAATAATCATCTAAATTAATTTTAAAAAATGGTTTAAATTTAAGTTTATCTGTAAGCCTAATAATTTTAACGATAGTAGCTTTTGAGGTGCTTTGAATTTTAATTTTTCTCTTTTTAGTTTTTTTTATTTTTCTCTTTTTGGAAGAGTTTTTTTTCCTTTTCTTTCTTGATGCTTGATAAGATTTTTTTTTAATTTTACGTTTTTTTATTTTTTTTTTCTTTTTTTTCATACCTGGTTCTTATTAAATAACAGGTTTTATGAATAAATATAGTCTCGTGTTCTGTTTGCAGATTGAAAGTTCTTCACAATTTGTAATTGAAAAACTACTAGATCTCTATACCTAAAGGCCGCAGCGCAACTCGCTAAATAAAATTCCCACATCTTGACAAATTTTTCATCAAATAAATCTTTGACCTCTTTTTTTTTATTCAGAAATCTGTCATGCCAATGCTCTAATGTTTTATCGTAGTGGCGTATAAGAGTCTCGCTGTCTGCAACAATTAATCCGGTTTTTTGTATTGGTTTAATTATATCTGAATACGACGGAACGACTCCACCTGGAAAAATGTATTTATTGATAAATTTATTTGGAGGGGTAGGAGCATCAACTGAACCAATAGTATGGAGCAAAAACTTTCCATCCTCCTTTAAAAGTCTGTTCATTGATGTGAAGAAGGCTTTATAAAATTTTTTTCCAACATGTTCGAACATACCAACTGAATAAATTCTATCAAATTTTCCTTTTATTTCTCTATAGTCAACTAATTCGAAGTTGACTTGATTATCTAGTTTCATTTCTTTAGCTTTTTTTTTGCAGTAATTTATTTGATTTTTGCTTAAAGAAATTCCTGTTACCTCGCATCCCTTCTGTTTAGCTATCTCGAAAGCCATGCCACCCCATCCACAACCAACTTCTAAAACTTTTTGACCAGGATTAATATCTAGTTTTTTTATTATATGATTTATTTTGTTTTGTTGAGCCTCCTCTAAAGTCTTTGTATCATTTTTCCAATACGCACAAGAGTATTGCCTATGAAGGCTGTCTAAAAATATATCATAGAGTTTTTCTCCTTTCTCTCCGCCTATATCATAGTGATGTTCAATATTTTTTCTGGATCTTCCAGGAAGATTATAATTTGAAAGGAACCTCCAAATTTGAAACATTTTTTTTGAAAGATAACCTGCTGTATTTACTTCACTTCTACCAAGATTTTTACAGAGCAACATAAGAAAGTCTTTCATTGATGCATTTTCAATTACCAGGTCCCCTCTCATATAAGCTTCAGGAAATTCTAGTTCAGGATCAAGGATTAACCTCCAATTAAGATTTTTTTTTAATAGTTTTACTGTAATAGGCTTGTCTTTATCAGGGTTACCGCAAATATACTTTTGTTTTTCGCTATCAACTAATATAATTCCGTTATCTTTAAAAATTTTTGAGAACAAACTTGCTACTAACATAATTTAAGCTGCCATTTCCTTTGTTGGAATAAATTTTACCTTTTCAAGTTTTGTTAAAAGTTCCTTTTTTTTTTCAGAAGAAAGCGAAACTAAAGGAGGTATAAGATTTTTGAAGTCTGCTTTGTAAACAGACATAAAAGCATGAAGAGCTGAGATCAAATGAAATTCATCAAAAATCTCTCTTACCAAAACTAGTTTTTCATTAATAGATTGCTTTGATCCTTTTTCAAAATCATCAAAAACTTTTCTTGCCATAGAGTGTGTAACATTTGTTACAGCAGAAATACATCCTGCACAGCCTAATTCCAATCCCTTAAGTAACTTCTTTTCAGAACCGGGAAAAATTAAAAAGTCAGAAATTTTCAAATTTTCAAATAAATTATAGCTTGAATCTTTGCAACCAATAATATTTTTTGGAAATGCTTTCACTAATTTTTTTACTGAGTCTGGACTAAATTTGTATCCACTTAATTTTTCAAAATTGTAAAGAATAATTTTAGCCTTCGGAGCTTCTGAAATAATTGCTGAATAAAAATTGAATACACCTTCATCAGTGTTGCCAGCATAATATGCAGGGGGCATAATTAAAAATGTTTGAAAACCATACTCCATAGCATATTTTATAATATCTATGTTTTCTTTTAAGGAATTATTTCCAGTCCCTAAAAAAAATTGTCTCTTTAATTTATGTGAAGATAATCTAGATATTAATTCCTTTTTTTCTGAAGAGGAAATTAACTGACTTTGTCCAGTTGAGCCAAAAAAGAAAACCCCGTGTAGACCTTTTTTGATTATAGACTCGGCATGAGATATCGTTGCGTTTATATTGAGGGTTTGGTCCTCATTTAAAACACTTAATCCTGCCGCATATACTCCTTTTGTAATCATAATCTTACCTAATTTTTATGACTAAGTTATAATAATATAACCAAAAATGAAAGTTTTAGTAATACAGCCAAAAATAGGGATGGGAGATATGATTATATATCTCCCGTATATTCAGGCTATAGCAAAAAAATTTAAAACTAAAATATCTCTTTTAGTAAAAGAAAATTCAAAAGCCGAAGAAATTCTAGCTTATGACATGCATATTCAAGAAGTAATTTATTTAGATAGGAAAAAAGATAATTCAGGATTACATGACGGTTTGAAAGGTTTTTTTAAATTAGTCCAAGATATTAAATCTAAGAATTTTGATAAAGTTTTTATTTTCAATAGTTCTTTAAGGTATTTTTTAATTTCCAAATTAGCTGGTATTAAAAATATTTCTCAATACCCTCTTTTCAGAAAAAAAGACAACATAGTTTTATCAGCAAAAGTATTTACTGAGGGGGAATTAGATCAGGTTATTTCAACTCAACCAGTAATAACAATTAAAGAAAATAAACCTGATGAAAATTTCACTAAAAATTTTAAACATATTTGTCTAGGTCTTTCTGCTAGTGGTCCTACCAAGCGTTGGGATATTAAAAATTATATTAGTTTGTGTGAGAAAATTACTAAAGTATTTCCATGTAAATTTTATTTAGCAGGTGGAAGGAATGACTTAGATTTAATAAATGAAATTCTTAAATCTAAAATTGGTGAGTCATGCAAATCTTTCGGTAATTTAAAAATAATTGAGACAATGCCTATAATCAAAAATTGTAATCTTTACATAGGAAATGATACAGGTTGGCTTCATTTATCTTCAGCTCTGGGTTTAAAATGTCTAGCTTTATTTATGGATAGTCCAGTGATGGCTTATGGAAAATACTCAAAAAATATAAATATTATTGTTCCCGAAGGAGAAACAGAGGAAACTACAACTCATGATACTTTGGGTAAAGATAAAATTTCTTTTGAAAAAGTTTATAAAAAATCAATTGATTTGCTATCTTAACTAAAATCAGTTTTAAGAATTTTGTCTCTTGCCTCATTAACTAATTGACTCAATCTTTCTGTCTTAATGTCCCTATTCATATCTGGATGAATTTTTTTTTGTAGCTTCATAGCGGCTTGTAAAACTTCATCTTTAGAACAACCTCTGTTTAGGCCTAGCAATTTGTAGGCTTCATCGTTACTTATGCTCGAAGATCCTTGAGGCTTTCCAAATTGAGCTCCGGAAAATCTACCAGAGTTTTTTAAAAATTGAATCAATCTCCATAACTGAAACACTTGAATTGCAGTAAGTCCTTTAATTTTTAATCCGCTCAATAAAACAAAAAGAAAGGGTAATGAAAATAGGAATTTTCCTCCAATGGTTAAAATTGCAGCGATAAATAGAGATAGATAAACAGCTATTTTTTTTATAGTCGTTGCAATCATTTTTGAACTGGCGCTTGCGAACCAGTTTAAAAATAAATAAACAATGACAAAAATGATAATTCCTAATAAAAACAAATTCATATAATCTCCATCCTATGAATATACCAAAATTAAAGAAAATAAAGAGTGTGAAAAAATATCATAATATTGAATTAAAAGACGAATATTCATGGGTTGATCAGGAAAATATTTTGGAAGTTCTGAAAGATTCAACAAAGCTATTGCCTGAAGTAAAAAAATATATTGAAGATAATAACAAGTTTACTGAAAACTATTTTAATGATGTTAAAAGCTTACAAAAAAAACTTTTTACAGAGATAAAGTCAAAAATTAAATTAGATGATACTTCGCTTAAATTTAAAGATAAAAAATACTTTTATTGGACAAAAACTGAGGCAAAAGGAAATTATGGTAAAAAACTTAGACAGCTTATAGATGGTTCTAAACCAGAGGAAGTATATTTTGATGGTGACCTTGAGAAAAAAAAGCATGGTTCAGAATATTTTGGAATTGGTACAGTTAATGTTTCTCATTCTGATGAGCTTTTAGCATACTCCTTAGATCTGCAAGGTTCTGAGTACTATACAATATACATTAGAGACCTAATAAAAAATCAAGAAAAAAAAGAACAAATAGAAAATACTAGTGGAAGTGTTACTTGGTCTTTAGATAGTAAAAGTTTTTTTTATTCTAGACTAGATAAATACCATAGGCCAAGAGAGATTTATAAACATAATCTAGGAACCTCGGTTGAAGAAGATAAATTGATTTTTCAAGAAAATGATGAAACTTTTACATGCGGTATAAGTCTGACAGCTGATGAAAAATTTTTTGTAATATCTACATCTGATCACATAACTACTGAGGAGTACTTTTTTCCCTCAAACTCAAAAGAAATAAAGCCTAAATTATTTAAAAAAAGAAAAAAAGATGTTCGTTATTCTATAGATTCATGGAAAGATCATTTTTATATTCATACCAATGAAAACTCTAGAGATTATAAAATATTAAAGTGTAGTATTGAAAATATAGAAAAAATAGAAGAATTTATTCCAGCAAAAAAAGAAACTGTTATTGGCGGACTTGATTTCTTAGATGACTTTATTATTAGATCAGAAAAATCAGATGCAATTCAAAAATTATTTGTAAGAAATATTAAAACAAATAAGGAAGAAGAAATCATAATTTCAGATGAAGAGATAGGATGTCCGGGAGCCTCCCAAATGCAGAAAAACACTAACACCACAAAGATTAGAGTTAGTTGGGAAAGTATGGCAAGTCCAGGAAAAGTTTATGAGTACGATGTTGTAACGAAAGAAAAAAAACTTGTTAAAGAAATTGAAATTCCCTCAGGACATGACTCTACTAAATATATTACTGAGAGAATAAAAGCAAAATCACATGATGGCAGAATGATCCCCATAAGTCTTGTGAGACGCAAAGACGCAAAACCTAATGGTGAGTCAAAAATATTACTTTATGCTTACGGAGCCTACAAACATAGTATACCTCCTTCTTTCAGTGCTGCTCGTTTCTGTTTAATAGATAGAGGGGTTACCTTTGCCATAGCGCATGTTAGAGGTGGAGGCGACTTAGGTGATGTTTGGCACGAAGAAGGCAAAAAAAAATTAAAAAAAAATACTTTCTTAGACTATATAGCTTGTGCAAATCATTTAATTAAACAAGGATATACTCATAAAGGCGGTATCTGTTTCTATGGTGGTTCTGCTGGAGGTCTAACTGGAGGTGCGGTTGCAAATATGGCACCAGAATTATTTTTTGCAATGTTACTTCTGGTTCCATTTGTGGACACGATGACAACAATGTTAAATGAAAAACTTCCCCTAACGCCAGCTGAATGGGAATTATGGGGCAATCCAGTTAAAAGTAAAGAGTATTTTGAGTATATTTTGTCTTATTCACCATATAATAATTTAAAAAAAAATTCTTATCCCCCGATGCTGATAACAACTTCTTTGTTCGATAATAGAGTCTTATATTCAGAACCTGTAAAATACATAGCAAAACTTAGGGATGTTAAAAAAGATGAAAATTTACAATTATTAAAATGTAAAATGGAAGCTGCAGGTCACGGCGGAATGAGTGGGAGAGATAATGCTATAAGAGAGCTTGCTGAAGAATATAGCTTTGTAATTAAATCTGGAAAAATTAAAAAATAGATTTTTTAATATAATCTAAAAACAGTTTTTACTAATAAATCCAACAACTATATTTTTAGGATTTATCTCAAACTTTCTTTCACATTTAATCTTAATCTTTTCTTTAATATATACATAATATCTATTTCCGTTTTGGGCAAAGTCAACTTGATCAGGTTTTCCAAAAGATATTTTAAGATCCTCTGCGGTTTTATTTAGCCATTTTGTCAATTCTTTTTCTTCTTGAGAGGTTTTTTCGTCGATTTTATTTGATACTGTTTGGCAGGATATCGAGGCAAGACCAACAAAGACTAGGATTAAAATTCGAAGCAATTTATTCATATTTTTTTTTTTTCTAGATTATATATTAAACTTATAAACAGAAAAAATACCTATAGGTTGTAAATTTCATTTTTTTATATTTTTCAAAGGATTTTAAGGAAAAATAGAGGTATTTAGCCTTAACAAAGGAGAAATTTCTTATGATGGAAAAATATTTTGAATATAAAAAACATAAAACAGATTTTAAAACTGAAGTTATAGCAGGAGTAACGACTTTCCTTACTATGGCTTACATAATGTTTTTAAATCCCTTTATCCTATCTGGTGAGTTCGCCGGACCTGATAAAGGTTTTTTTGATTTTGGCGCGGTCTTTACTGCAACCATTTTAGCTACGGCTCTTGCCTGTTTTATTATGGCGTTTTACGGAAAAACTTGGCCTATTGGTTTAGCTCCAGGAATGGGTATTAATGCTTTTGTAGCATTTGGAGTGGTCGCTGGTATGGGGTACACGCCACAGGCAGCCTTAGGAGCTGTTTTAGTTGCTGGTATTTTATTCTTAATAATTTCTTTAACACCAATTAGAGCATGGTTGATTAACTCGATCCCAAAAAGTTTAAAACTAGGAATAGGAGCTGGTATCGGATTATTTTTAGCAATTATAGGTTTGGAAATCATGGGTGTTGTGGGAGATCATCCTGTAACGCTAGTAACACTTGGAGATATCAAAAATCCTTTGGTACTTTTGGGATGTCTAGCTTTTGTATCTATGATTGTTTTAGAAAAAATGAAAGTAAGAGGAAATATTATAATAGGGATACTTGTGTTTAGTATCATAGCTTGGGTAACAGGATTGGCTAAATTTAATGGAGTAGTTGGAACTATTCCTCCAATGACATATTTGTTAGATTTTGATCTTACTGCTGCCTTCACAGCTGGTATGTCTACGGTCATTTTTACTTTATTGTTTATTGACTTCTTTGATACAGCTGGAACTTTAACATCTGTAGCTAATGTTGCGGGTAAGGTTGATAAAGACGGCAAGGTAAAAGATATTAATAAGGCTATGTTATCGGACAGTGTTGGTACTGTAGCAGGAGCACTTATGGGAACTACTACAGTTACAAGTTATGTTGAGTCAGGTGCCGGAGTAAAAGCTGGCGGAAGAACAGGAATGACTTCATTAGTTATCGGAGTATTATTTTTATCCTGCTTGTTTTTTTCTCCATTAGCAACAAGCTTGCCAAAAGAAATAGACGGGGCAGCTTTATTGTACGTTGCTATCCTATTCGTAAGAAATATAACCGACATTGAATGGGACGATATTGGTGAGTCAGGTCCAGCAGTTGTCGCAATGATAACTATGCCGCTGACTTATAGTATAAGCAATGGTATAGCACTAGCATTTGTCGCATATGCTTTAATTAAAATTTTAACTGGACAGTTTTCAAAAACTTCTCCAGCGATTTGGGTAATTGCGATTTTAAGTATTATGAGTTTTGTGGTTGCCTAGAAAGGAATTGAGGGCCGGTGAAAACTGGCCCTTTTTACTTTTTGTGTTTCTTGATTATATCTTCAATTCTAATTTCTTCGTAATTTTCAAAAGGTTGAACAATCCAAGGATTTCCATCTAGTCTTTGAGCGCAATAGTCTGGTTCGAATGTGGAGTCTTTCTTTTTCCATAAGACTGCGGTTTTTATGGTTTCAATTTTTTTTATAGGTTTGTAATTGTAAAGCCAATTCATGCTTCTTTTTAAAGTGACTCCTGTGTCAGAAAGATCGTCACAAAGAAGAAGTCTTCCTCCCATATCTTGAACAGTAGAACTTATTTCACGAGAAAAAATTAGTTCACCTTGTTGATTTTCAATTCCTTCGCCAGAATAAGACTCGACTGCAAGATAAGCACACTTTAATTTAAATACTCGGCTGAGCATATCTATTATAGGTGCTCCTCCTCTCATTATGCCAATAAGCATGGTAGGTTTATAACCACTTTCATGGATTTGTATTGCAAGTTTTTCTACAGTTAGATTATACTCTTTCCAATCTATGATAAGTTTATCAGCCATAGAAAAAGTTAAATCATTTTAAAGGAGTTGTAAATGAAAGGTTATTGGTTATGTGTTTATGAAAAAATTAATAATATGGAAAAACTAAAGGAATATGCCCCTAAAGCTACATTGGCTATTAACAAGTATTCAGGGAAATTTCTTGCGAGGGGAGGTAAAAATATCATTCTTGAAGGTAAAAATTTTCCTAGATCGGTAATTATCGAGTTTAAAACATTTGCTGATGCAAAAGAGTGTTATGACTCTAAAGAGTATAAAGAGGCACTCGATATTTTAAAAGGTCACGTAGAGAGAAATTTGCAAATTATTGAGGGTATTTAATATTGAATGGCTTCATTATCTATCGAGCGCCAAAGATACCATGTTGCAACAGAGCAATATGGGGAAAATTTTTTTTTGAGTTTTTTTAAAAATTTTTTTGAAGGAAAGTATTTAACATTATAATTTTTTGAAATAGCCCTTAGTAATCCTATATCTTGAACGGGCCAGATATTTGATCTATTAAAGGTAAAAATAAGTATCATTTCTGCACTCCATCTTCCAATTTGTCTTAAGCTTGATAGATAAATTATAGCTTCTTCATCTTTCATATTTTTTATTAGAACTGGCTTAAATTCCTTATTAATTAACTTTTGAGACAATTCTTTAATGCCTTTAGCTTTTTGTTTACTCAAACCACATGATTTAAGCTGTTTTAAAGTTAAAGATTTAATGACTTTTGGTTTTATTTTTTTTTTACAAAGCTTATCAAATTTTTTAAACACAGAATTCGCAGCTGCTACGCTTATTTGTTGCCCAATTATACTTTTACAGAGAGAGAAAAAAGGATCATTTCTGGTAAAAAGTTTTCCACTTTTGTATTTTGATATAAGCTTTTTCATAACTCTATCCTTTTTAGACAAAACCCTTTTAGCTTTGTTCCAATATGCTGGAGATCTTTTCATGACCTAGGTGTTATAATTTCCTTTTTAAGCTGGGACTCCCTAGTGAATATAATAAGAGAGCTTAAAATAACTAACGCTGCACCTAGCAATGTTAATATTTTTGGTATTTCACTCCAAATTAAAAATCCAAAAACAATTGCAAAAACTAAGCTTAGATATTTTATGGGTGTAACCAGTGATGCCTCTGCAAGTCTATAACTTTGGGTGAGCAATAAATTTGCAACACTCCCACAAATTCCCATTACTAAAAATATCAACATGTCAATTTTTTTTGGCATTAACCAATCGCCGTATAATGAAGATGCAAGACCTATAAGAGTACATAAAAAGGTAAAGTAAAAAGCTATGGTATAATTAGCTTCTGTTTTAGACAGAGATCTCACACTTATGGCGACGCAAGCAAAAAAAATACAAAAAACTATTGGAGACAAATAATAATAGTTTAAATCAATAAATGCCGGTTGAACAATTAATAACATTCCAAAAAATCCCAAGAGAACAGCTGACCATCTTTTGACTCCCACTTTTTCTGATAGAAAGAAAATTGATGCAACTGTTACGAAAATTGGACCGCCAAATGTAAGGGACACTACGTCCGCCAATGGTAGTTCTCTTAAACCATAAAATAAAGCTATTATTGCTAAAGCGCCGCATACTGCCCTAAAAGCGTGAAGTCCTGGACGAGATGTTTTATAAAAATCAAAAATTTTATCCCTAGGTATGATAAAAAAAATTGGAATGAACCCAATAAAAAATCTAAAGAAAAGAACTTGGCCTACTGGATAATAATCCAGCCATTTTACGCATATGTCCATGATAGAAAAACAAATGACACTAGCCACCATGTACAATACGCCTATTTGATTTTTTGTAAGCAATTTAATATCCTCAATCATTTTTAACACATAAATAAAGTTATGCAAAAATGTTACTTAGCTCTTGGTTGTTTTTGGAAACCAGAAGAAAATTTTAAAGGTAAAACAGGAATTCTTGAAACAGAGGTTGGTTATGCAGGTGGGGATAAACCTAAAGTGGAATATGAAGAAGTTTGTACTGGAACCACTGGTCATGCAGAAACGGTAAGGCTTACCTTCGATGAAAAGAAAATATCATATGAAAAAATCTTAAATTTATTTTTTAAAATGCATGATCCTACTCAAAAAGATATGCAATACCCTGACATAGGAAGTCAATACAGAAGTGAGATTTTTTATGATACAAATGAGCAAAAAGAGATAGCCAATAAAGTTAAAGATGAATTTAATAAAAAACTCGAAGGAAAAATTCAAACTAATATTTCTAAAATAAAAAACTACTGTAAAGCAGAGGAGTATCATCAAAAATATATAGAAAAAAATCGAGCATGAATAATTTAGTTACAACAACATGGTTAGAAAAAAATCTTGAAAATGTAAGAATTTTAGATGCCTCTTGGCATATGCCTAATATGAATAGAGATGGTTTCAAGGAATTTTCAAAAAAACATATTCCTAACTCATGTTTTTTCGATATAGACAAAACATCAAATCAAAGTTCACCGTTACCTCATATGCTTCCTAAAAAAGTACAATGGGAAAATTCAGTATCTAATTTAGGAATAAAAAATTCAGACCATGTTGTTGTTTATGATAACTCTGATGTTATAAGTTCTTGTAGAATTTGGTTTAGTTTCTTATATTTTGGTCATAACCCCAATTTGATTTCAGTTTTAGATGGTGGTTTAAAAAAATGGACAATAGAAAATAAAAAAACTACTTCGGATACAAAGTTATTCTCTAAGAGTAATTATATAGCAAAAGAAAATAAATCTTTAGTTGTTGATAAAAATCAAATTAATTTGAATATTCAAAAAAAACTTTTTGATGTTATAGATGCTAGAAGTAAAGGAAGATTTGAAGGATTAGAAGAAGAGCCTAGAAAAGAACTAAGAAGTGGTAAAATCGAAAATTCTAAAAATATTCCTTTTAATGAGTGCATTAACAAAATTGATAACACCTTTAAGAAGAAAGAAGAATTAATTGAAATTTTTGGCAAGCAAAACGTAGATGCTAAAAAAGATATAGCATTTACCTGCGGATCGGGAATAACCGCTTGTGTTTTGGGCCTAGCAAATTCTATTATAAGTGGTAAAACACCTATTGTGTACGATGGCTCTTGGGCTGAATATGGAAAAAAAAATTAAATGAAAAGATCAAAAAAATTTACTATTGCTATATTAATATTTTTTATTGGAATTGCTGTTGTGATTGGCGGTCGAACTGCGATAGGAAAACACTTTGCAAAAAAATTTTCTAAAAGACCCCCGCCAGGAGTAGTTGTCGAAATGGTTAAGGAAAAAAATTTCAGTCAAGCTATTGAAAGTTATTGTACCGCGCTTAGCAGTCAAACAGTTTCTTTTAAAATAAAGAAAAGTGAACTTTTAGAACCAATAAATTTTGGAAAAAATGTTAAAAAGGGGGAGATAATTGCCAAATTATCTTCTAAAAATATCATAGCTCCATTTTCCGGTAAAACGGGTACACGTGGAATTAGTTCTTCTACTTTAGGAACAAACTCTACAATGCTTACTTTGGATGACACGAAGGAAATACTATGTGATTTACAAATTCCAGAGGTTTATGCTGCAGTTTTAAAAAAAGGTCTTAAAGTCAATGCAAAATTTTTAGCTTATGAAGAAAAAGATTACAGCGGTATTATAGAATCTGTTGCTTCTAGAATTGATGCCCAAACTCGTTCCATTTTAGCTCGAGCCAAAATTAATAACAAAGAACTCGAGATCCTTCCCGGGTCCCTTTTAGATATAAAACTTTTTTATAATGAAAAAAGAGCATTATCAGTAGCAGATACAAGTATTATTTTTGAGGATGAAAAAAAATTTATTTATAAAATTTTAGATGATAATAAAATTGATAAAATTGAAATAGTTACTGGAGTGAGAAAAGACGGTAACTTAGAAGTTGTCAGAGGACTTCAAGAAAATGATCGAGTAGTCAAAGAGGGCTTATCTCGTCTTAGTAAAGGAATGACGGTAAGACCTATAATAAATTAAAGTATGCACAATTTTTGTCTGTTAAATATAAAAAGACCAGTGCTGAGCTCTGTTTTTTCTCTTTTGCTAGTAGTTTTTGGTTTATACACTTTCTTTCAAATTAGTACGAGAGAACTTCCCAAAGACCTTCAGCCTCCAGTTGTAGAAATTAGAACCAACTATACTGGAGCTAGTCCTACTATCATCTCTTCAGAGATATCAGAGCCTATTGAATTAGCTGTGGGAGGAGCAGAGGGAATTAAGTCTATCGATACACTTTCTGAAATAGGAAGAAGCACAATAAAGATTGAGTTTTTTACCAATATAGACGTAGATGATGCTGCAAATGATATTAGAGAAAGGGTAGCTAGGATTGTAGACAATCTTCCTGAAGATAGTAAATCACCTGAGATCAGAAAAGCCACAGCAGGATTTTCTACTAGCATGTGGTTATCAGTTAGTAGTACTTCTTGGAACTCTCTTGACATTGGAGATTATGTAAAAAGAAATTTAGTTGATGCTTTTAGTTCGGTTCCCGGCACAGGTCGAATAATAGTTGGTGGAATTAATGAAAAAGCGGTTAGAGTTTATCTTAATCCTATTAAATTAAGTGCTAATGATCTTGATGTTAAAGAAGTTGAGGCAGCAATAAGAAAAAACAATGTCTCAATTCCTGCCGGAACTATAGAGGCTAATAATATAGACCTCACACTTGATCTTGGAAAAACTTATAAAAATATCGAGTCTATTAAATTATTACCAATTAAAAAAAGTAAAAATAAAACTATAACTTTAGGTGATCTGGGAAAAATAAGATACGGAGCTGTTTCAGAGAAAACTCTTTTTAAATCTCAAAGCCCTAATTCGATTAATGAAAATACTGTGGGAATAGGAATTTATGCACGAACTAATGAAAGTACAGTAACTCTATCAAAAAATATAAGAAAAAAAATTAAAGAGGTAAAAAAATCTCTACCAGATGGGTTAAAACTTTCAGTAAGTTTCGACCGAGCCGTTTATATTTCTGAAGCAGTTAAAATGTGTTACCAGTCAATAATTTTGGCGTTAATTTTGGTTATAGGAATAATTTATTTATTCTTAGGAAATGTGAGGGCAATGATTGTTCCTGCAGTAACTTTGCCTGTGAGTTTAATAGGCGCTGCTTTAGGACTATGGGTTTTTGGTCTTACTATTAATATTTTTACTTTGCTCGCAATTATATTAAGTGTAGCTATCGTGACTGACGATAGCGTAGTCATGACAGAGTCTATTTATTATAGAGTAGAACAAGGAGACTCTCCTTTAATAGCTGCTTCAACAGGAAGTAAAAATGTTATTTTTGCAATTCTGTCGACAAGTATTATAATTTTAGCAACTTTTGCTCCACTCTTATTTATAGGAGGAATAAGTGGAACTCTTTTTAGGGAAATGGCGATCACTCTTTCTATTGCAATTGTTATTAGTACTTTTACAGCACTATCCATAGCTCCTATGTTGGGTTCAAAACTATTAAGTAAAAATACTAATAAGACAAAAATTGTCCTTAAATTTGAAAAAATCTTTAAATCTTTTGAAACATTTTACTCAGAAACTTTAAACTATTGGATGGAAAAACCAAAAACTATTATTTGGTTTATGATTTTTGTAATTTTTCTTTCAGGATTTCTTTTTAAAATTACACCAAAAACTTTACTAGAAAAAGATCCTGATAGAGGAGTGTATCTTGTATTTGGTAAAACGGATGAGTCCTCATCATTTGAATACACTGTTGATAAAGCAGAAAAGGTTGAAAAAAGATTAATTCCACTTCTACAAAATGAAGATGAGCCTTATCAAAAATTAATAATGAGAGTACCTGGTTTTGGTAGATCTTCTCAATCCTATAATTCATTTATAATAATTGCTCTACTAGATAGGTGGAAAGACAGAAAAGAAAGCGCTCAGAAGATTGTAAGAAAGGCCATAGGTAAAATTGTTACTGTTCCTGGAACAATGGCATTTCCTCTCACACCTAATTCTGTTCGAGTAAGCAACTACCAAAAGCCTGTTGTGGTAACAATCACTGGTCCATCCTATGAAAAGCTTTATCAATGGCAAAATTTAATAATGGAGGATATGAGAAACAATAAAGGTTTAGCTGATATAACTTCAGATTATTCAAAAAATAAACCAGAAGTAGAGCTAATAATTGATGAAAAGAAGGCTAAAGACCTGGGTCTTTCTATTGAGTCTATAGGAAAGTCAGTTGAAACATTATTCTCAGGAAAAACTGTAACTAAACTTAATGAGTCTGGAAAAGAGTATCCAATAATTTTACAAGCAGACTTAAAAGATAGAAGAAAAACAGAAACTTTAAGCAAAATTTTTGTTCGATCTGAAACTACAAGCAAATTAATATCTTTAGCAAATGTAGTCAGTTTTAAGGAAAAAGGCTCAGCAAAACTATTGACTCGTTATCAAAGATCTAAATCTATAACTTTAACTGCTAGATTAGTAGGTGGCTATACTTTAAATAAAGCCCTAAATTTTATTGAAAAAACTATTGATAGTAAAGCTCCCCTAGCTGGAATTTTTTATAAAGGAAAATCTTTAGACCTAAAAGAAACCTCTAGCGAACTATTAGTTATATTTGCTTTAGCTTTACTCAGCGCTTATCTTGTAATGGCTGGAACTTTTAATGCATGGAGGCAACCATTTGTGGTTATATTGACAGTTCCTCTAGCTGCGATAGGTGGTTTGATTTTTATTCTTCTTTTTAATAGTACAATTAATGTTTTTTCACAAATAGCACTCGTTGTTCTTATAGGGATAGCTACAAAAAATAGTATACTTATAGTAGATTGGGCTAATCAATTAAGAACCAAAGGAAGAACTGTTCAAAATGCTATAGTGGAGTCTTGTAAAAGAAGATTTAGACCGATAATAATGACAAGTTTATCAACACTTATTGCAATGATCCCATTGATAGTAGGAAATATTGGTCCAGGAGCTGGAGAGGGAATAAGATTAGCCGTTGGATGCACTATTTTTGGAGGAATGCTAATAAGTACATTTTTAACTTTGTTTACTACTCCAGTATTTTACCTTTTACTCTGTAAAAATTCAAAGAGAATGGATGATGTTGACCTACAATTAAGCAAGGAACTCAAAAAATAATATATTTATTTTTATCTAAATTCTTTTTACAAAGTGTTAGCTGTTTTCTATAATTATTTGCAGTATCTTTTACAGATTTGGCGTAAATAATAGCTTTTTTGTCCTTAGAATAATTTTTATAATCTCCCCAACCTTTGTAATAAGCAAGATACTGTCGATATGCATCATTTTTAGGAATTTTTAAAATTTTTGTAGTTTTATTTACATACCAACCAATAAAATCTACAGAGTCTTTAAACCTCGCCCTTGTTGCCAATTTATTTCCAGACTCTTGCTTGTATTGTTCCCAGGTTCCTTTCACAGCCTGAGAATATCCAAAAGAGCTTGATTTACGTTTAAATGGAATAATTTTAAATAATTTATTTCGAGGAGGTTTTGCTAAAAAATTGAAGTTACTCTCCTTTTTAATGAAAGCTAATTGGATATAAATTGGTACACCCCATTTTTCATAAGAACCTTTTGCATGTTTATACCAAAGATAACGTTCTTCAAAGATGGCACAACTATTTTGAGTGTTCTTTGGGATAGATGAACATGATGATAAAAATAATATTAATAATATAGTAAAAAATTTTTTAAAATGAATCACTAAGACTTTTATATAAGAATTTAGTTGGAAATTCTTCTCCATTTTTCTGGCCTTATAAATGAACCGCTCCATAATCCCAACTTTTTTTCTTTTGCGTAATCTTCATCCACAACATATTTTTTTGAATATTTTTTGTAAGCTACTGCATGTCCATTTTTAACCATCCACCTATTAAGATCTGATTTTTCGAGATAGCATATTGCTATATATCTTTTGTATTTATCTTTTGATGATGAGATACATTTTATAGATTTTCCTGCAATTTTTTTTTGAAGAGCGTTTGTTGATACAGATCCACAATCATAATTTTTTTTAAAATTAAAAATAGAGATAACTAAGTAAGTTTTTTTACATTTTTGTTTTTTTTCTGGTGCATCTATGCCGAATAATCTAATTTTCTTATTATTTATATGAACAGTATCTCCATCAATTATTTTAGCTTCTCCATAAAATTCTTCAGATACTAAGTATGTGGGAAATACACTTAAAGAAAAAATTAGTTTAATTAGGATTAATTTTTTTATATTTATCATAAATAAAGATTATAAAATATGCTGATAAAAAACCAAAAAAATTTCCTAAAAGGTCTAAAATTTCAAAAGATCTATTCGGTATAATAAAATGACTTATCTCTAGACCAATAGAAAGTAAAAGTAAAAATAATAAAGTTCTTTTAAATTTCTTGTCTTTTAAGAAGCTTATCAATCCGATCATAGATAAATAAAAAAGAGCAAAAAAATGATTTAAAGAAGTTCCTAAAGGATTATCAATAAGATTGGGTTGTTGGCCAAAATCTCCATAAAGAAAATACCCGATAAGGCTTCCTGGAAATAGATAAAGTGTCAGTAATCCTGCTAATGAAAAAAAATATATATATCGAATTATACGGATTTTATAATCCATTTTAAAAAGTCTGTATTTCCGTTTTTAATATCAAAAAAAATAACACATGGAACCTCGTAACTATGAATTTTTTTAACACCTTTAATTATCTTTTGGACATTTTTATTCATTGTTTTGCCAACTACTAGGACTTCTTTTGATTTTCTAATTTTTCCCTTCCAAAAAAATATTGATTCAACGTTGTTAATGATATTTGCACACGCAATGAGTTTCTTTTTAAGGAGAAATCCTGCTATTTTGGATGCCTCTTTCCTCTTGGAACAAGTAATGTAAAAGAATTTAATACCCTTCATATTAATAATTTAATATATTAAATATATTTTAGATTGTTATCTAGTTAAAATAAATTCTTATGAGTAAATTAATTCTAACAAGACACGGGGAAAGCTTATGGAATGCTGAAAATAGGTTTACAGGCTGGGTGGATATCGATTTGTCTAATAAGGGTATACTTGAGGCTCAAAAATCTGGAGAGTTGATTAAAAAACTTAATTTAAAAATAGATGTTTCTTTTACCTCTTATTTGAAAAGGGCTATTAAAACTTTAACAGTAATTCTTCAAAAAAATGGTTTAGAATTGCAGTTTAATACTTCTTGGAAGATTAATGAGAGGCATTACGGCTCTTTGACTGGACTGAATAAAGAACAAACCAAAAAAAAAATTGGAGAGGAGCAATTCAAAAAATATAGACGATCGTGGGATGTATCTCCTCCTCCTATGTCAAAAGATGATAAAAACATTTCTTTGTTCAGCCCTTTAAATGCAAGTATACCTGGGGGTATGATACCGTATACTGAGTCTTTGAAGGACACTTATAACAGGGTTGTTCCTTACTACGAAAAAGAGATTAAAAAGTATCTAGAACAGGAAAAGAATGTTTTAATTTCTGCTCATGGAAACTCTCTAAGAGCTTTATGTAAATATTTGTTTAAAATTTCAGATAAAAAAATTAATGATTTAGAGATCCCTACTGGAAATCCACTTGTAATTGACTTTACCAAAAAATTGGAAATCCAAAAATATTATTATCTTGATGAGGAACGAAAAAAAGAAATTATTTTTAATCAATAATATTTAGTTTTAAAATCTTATCATATATTTCTTTTGTATTTATATGATAAAATTTCTGCTTGCTTTCAAATCCAATCAAACTTGATGAACTTATAAGATTGTCCCAAATTTCATTCATAGAAAATACTTTTCTAGTTTCTTTTAAATTAAAAATACTTCTGTTTAAAATTTGCAAACCAGTAAAAATATATGAATTATTTTTTTCTCTATTTATTACTCTGTTTTTGTCTATGTTGAAATCACCTTTGAAAGATTTGTCAAAACTTAGATTTTTACTCACCAATAGTAGGATGGGCTTTTTGTGTTTAAAGTAAAGTTTCTCTAGTGACTCAAGCTCCTTTTTGTAATTTTCATTCCATAAAGTATCGGGATTTATAACTATAAATGGCTCATCGCCGAAATTTTTTGTAGCATTAAATACCCCTCCTCCTGTGTCTAGTAATTCTTCTTTTTCCTCAGAAATTGAAATTTTTAAATTATATTCAGCATCTAAAACAAACTTTTTAATTTTTTCACTTAAATGATGAACATTAATTGTTATTTCTTTTATTCCATAACTAATAAGCAAATTTATTGCCCTTTCCAGTAGATTTTTTTTTCCAATTTTTATAAGTGGCTTTGGTGTTTCAGACGTAATAGGCTTCATTCTATTTCCTAAGCCAGCTGCAAGAATCATAGCTTTTTTTATTTTCATCTGAATTTAACCTTTTTAAGTTTTTTAATAGAAAATTCTTTTTCAATTAATTTTTTTAAATTTTTTAATATTGGATTTTTCATTCTTTTCTCTATTAAACTCCAAGTATTAGGCAAATATTTTAAATAGTTAGATTTTTTATCTCTTTTATAAAGTCTTACAAAAATACCAAGAATCTTAAAATTCCTTTGTATAGATAAAATATAAAAATCATTTTTTATATTATTGTTTTGAAAATTTTTTTTCCTTAAATAATATTCTAATAATTCTATTTGTATGTTATTTGGTATCTTTATTCTTACATCATCTATAACTGATACCACATCATATAGTGGGTTTCCTAGAATAGCATCTTGAGAATCAATAACTCCGAGTTTTCCTTTTGAAATCATTATGTTAGAAGCATGAAAATCTCTGTGAGTAAAACAACTATTTTTGAGAACTAATTTTTTATAAAGTTGGTTTAATTCCTTTTTAATTTTAGATTTAATTCTTCTTACTTTTTTTTTAGAAAACAAATAATTTAAATACCAGTCAAAAAATAAGTCTGATTCTTTGTGTAAATTTTTTATATTATATTTTTCAAATTTTATTTGATGTTTTTTAAAAGTATAATTTTCTTTAAATTTAATTTTTTGCATTTTAATGATGATATCTATTAACTTCTTATAGCTTTTAAATTTATTTCTTTTTTTTCTTATGAAATCATTAAAAGATATTTTTCCAAGGTCGCTTATTTCTATAATATTTTGGCTATTAAAATTGCTAAGTAATCTAGGTGCTAAAATCCCATTTTTGTTTAAAATTTGGTTAACTGCACTATAAGTTATTAAATTTTTAAATTTGTCTTTTCTGGCAAAAATAACTATAGAGGATTTTGAACCCTTTTGAACTCTGTAGAACTCTCTAAAAGAAGCATCTCCAGTGATTTTTTTTAATTTATATTCCATTTATTTTGAAATCTTTCCATTTTCCAAATCCTAATAAATTTATATTTCTTTCATTGTCACTTTCAGTATATTTAAAATTAATTTCAAGTCTGTCTTTTTTTTGAATTATATTTTCTAATAGCTTTGGCCATTCAATTATTTTAATTGAGTCTTCGTTTTCTTCAAATATTCCAAGCTGTTTTGTTTCTTTGGGTGTTTTAAGTCTAAATAAATCATAATGCATAATTTTCAAATTTTTAATCTCATATTCATAAACCAAATTAAAAGTAGGGCTTAAAACCTCTGTCTCTAAAATTTTTTCTTTTCTTTGTAGATAATTAATAAAGCTTCTAGTAAATGTGGTTTTTCCAGTCCCTATTTCGCCATAAAGAAAAATGAAATCATTCTTGGAAATTTTGTCTGCAATTTTTTTTGAAATTGAATTTAATTGTTCTAAAGATTTTATAATCATTGGCTACTAAACTAGTAGCGATAGCTATCTGTTTTAAATGGACCTGATGTTTCTACACTAATGTAGTCGGCTTGTTCTTTTGATAATTTTGTTAACTTGGCTCCAACCTTCTCTAGGTGAAGCGTAGCTACCTTTTCATCCAGATGTTTTGGTAAAACATAAACTTTTTTTTCATATTTATTAAAATTATTCCACAGTTCAATTTGAGCTATTACTTGGTTAGTGAATGACGCACTCATAACAAAACTTGGGTGACCAGTTGCACAACCAAGATTCACTAGTCTTCCCTCTGCCAATAAAATAATTCTTTTCTTGTTAGGTAATTCTATCTCGTGAACCTGAGGTTTGATTTCATCCCATTTATAATTTTTTAATGCATCAACTTGAATTTCATTATCAAAATGTCCAATATTGCAAAGTATAGCTCGATCTTTCATATTTCTCATGTGGTCAGCAGTCACAATGTCTTTGTTGCCAGTAGCTGTCACAACTATATCGGCGTCTTTAATTGTATCGTCCATTAAAACCACTTCATATCCTTCCATGGCTGCTTGAAGAGCACAAATTGGATCTGCTTCTGTAATCATTACTCTTGCTCCTGCCTGTCTTAGTGAGGCTGCACTCCCTTTTCCTACATCTCCAAATCCGGCTACAATAGCTACTTTGCCAGACATCATTACGTCTGTAGCTCTTTTTATTCCATCTACTAAACTTTCTCTACAACCGTATAAATTATCAAATTTAGATTTAGTAACTGAGTCATTCACGTTAATAGCAGGTATAAGAAGTTTTTTATCAGCTTCCATTTTTTTTAAAGCTTTTATTCCTGTTGTAGTTTCTTCAGAAACGCCTTTAATTTCTTTTAATAGTTCTTTGTATTCTTTGTGCATTAAAGCAGTTAGATCACCTCCATCATCAAGAAGCATATTTGGTTTCCACCCCTTTTTTCCCTCAATAGTTTGTTTTATACACCACCAGTATTCTTTTTCTGTTTCACCTTTCCAGGCAAAAACAGGTATGCCTGCTTTTGCAATAGCCGCTGCAGCGTGATCTTGTGTAGAAAAAATATTACATGATGACCATCTGACCTCTGCGCCTAAAAAAATTAAAGTCTCAATTAAAACGGCTGTTTGAATAGTCATGTGTAAACAACCGATAATCTTAGCGCCTTTAAGAGGAGATTTGCCTTTAAATTCTTTCCGTAATGCCATCAAACCTGGCATCTCTGTTTCAGCTAAAGAAATTTCCTTTCTTCCAAAAGCTGCTAAATTAATATCTTTTATTTTGAAGTCCTCTGACATAATGAAATCATCTTTTAACAATATAATATATCCTTATCAAGGAGCAAAAGCTAAGCAGATTTGGGCAAAAGTACTTCTATTTGAGCACCTTTAGAATTGACACGATTTGAGGCTGAGATTTTACCTTTGTGTAATTCAACTATATTTCTTGCTATATTTAATCCTAATCCAGAGTGTTCACCAAATTTGTTTGGTCTATTACTATAAAATCTATCAAAAATTTTTTGCGTTGAAGCTTCGTCAAATCCTGGTCCTTGATCTCTGATAGATAGTAAAAAGTTCTCAGAAGTTTCGTTTATTTCTATCTCAATTTTATCTCCATTTTTGCTGAATGAAATTGCATTATCAAGTAAATTTGCAATAACTTGTTCAAGCCTATTTTCAATCCCTAAAACATGATGTGACTTTCCATTTTTATTTTTATTAATAATATTAATTTCTATTTTTAGATTTTTATTAAAAAGATTTTGTTTAAAATCCTCTACTACATTTCTTACAATTATATTTAAATCTATATTTTTCATTTTTTCTCTAGATAAAGATGCTTCATCTTTAAGCATTTGGGAATAATCTGTTATTAGTCTCTCTATTCTTTCAACATCGTGATTTATAATTTCGAGTAGTTTGTCTCTCTCACTTCTTTCCTCTATTTTATCTAAAAGCTCTGATGCTCCCTTTAAAGATGCTAGTGGATTTCTAATTTCATGAGCTAAATCTGTTGAAAATGTTTCTGCCCTATTTGCTCTTTTTTGAAGATCTCTAGTCATTTCATCTATTGATTTAGTGAGTTTTCCAATTTCGTCTTTTCTTATAAAAAATTTATTCATATTAAATGGTTTATCTTTTTTAAATTTAATTGCTTCGGTAAATAAAACTAATAATTTAATTGGTTTTAAAATGTATTTATTAAGAAAAAGCGAAAAGATTAAAATAACTAAAGCAACTGCAAGAACAGTTCTAATAATAAAATTTTTTCTCTCCTCAACAGCGATTAAGATGTCATTCGCTTGTTCGGTTACTATAATAAAACCTACAGATTTTTTGTTAATCTGAACTCTATCCAAAGTACTCACAAAAAAATTATTGTTTTTTTTACTTTCGATAACTAATGGTTCTACTTGAAAATTTTCTAATACATTTTTTTCAATTCTCTCCTGATTTTTAAAATTTTTAGCTTCATTGTTTTTCTGTAATTTTTTTTCACTTTCATTAACTGAGCCATCTATGCTTTCTTCTATTATTGAGTCTGTTTTAGAGAAAACCCCTTGATCTAAATCAAGAATATTTGTGTCCCCAATAATTTCACCTGAATTGTTAAAAAATTGTACTCTATCCAATCCCTGAAAAAGGAAACGAGTTGATAATAAAAATTTTTTAATACTTTTTTCATCAAAGGTAACATTAAGTCTTTGAATATGATCTGAAGTATTTTTAATTATAATTGTATGATTTGCAGTTCTCTTTTTGACTAGACTTGGTTGTATTGCCTTTAAATAAAGAAGGGTAAGTAGCCCAAGAACAGAAAATACCGATAAATTAAATAATAAAAATTTTCTTAATATTGATGAAGATTTTTCTTTTTTCATTTTTCATTAACTAACATTCCATCTATATCCGCTTCCATACCTTGTTTCAATCGCAGAAAATTTATCATCTACCTTTTTGAATTTTTTTCTTATCCTTTTTACGTGACTATCTATTGTTCTGTCTTCAATTTCTGTATTTTCTTTATATGCTATATCCATCAAATGAGCTCTTTCTTTTATGACCCCAGGCCTTTTTGCTAGTTCTTTCACAATCATAAACTCTGTGGTTGTCGGTTTGTCTGGTAAAGGTTTTCCGTTCCACTCGCATTCTAACTGCGAAGGATCTAATTTTAATTTTCCATGAGAAATTAAGGTTTTTGACTCGTCTGCAACTTCTGTTTTTTTTCTTAATTGAACTCTAATTCTTTCAATTAATACTTTCATTGAAAAGCCACCAGATTTTTTTACAAAATCATCTGCACCCAATTTTAATCCTAACAATTCATCGACCTCATCATCTTTTGATGTTAAAAAAATAATTGGGATTGACATTTTTTTTCTTATTTTTTTTAAAAGTTCCTCACCATCCATGCGTGGCATCTTAATATCAATAACGGCTAAATCAGGTGGATTCCTGGTTAGTCCATTTAATGCTGTCTCTCCGTCAATATAGGTTTGAACCTTGTAACCTTCTTTTTCTAAAGCAATACTTATACTGGTTAGTAAGTTTCTATCGTCATCTACTAATGCAATTATTTGAGCCATATAATATTTTAATCCTTATGATTAAATTGTCAAAATTTAGGCACTAATCAATCAAATTAATGAGCTTCCCCCCAATTAAGTCCCGAATTAACACTTACTTCTAAAGGTATTGAAAACTTATGATGTTCGGAGCTTGAGATTGAAACCATTATTTCTTTGATAATTTTTTTTATATATTCCTCTTTTTTCTTATCACACTCAAATATTAATTCATCGTGTATCTGTAGCAACATATTTGCATTAAATTTTTCATCTTCCTCAGAAATCTTATCCAGATTGATCATCGCTAACCTTATAATGTCAGCTGCTGATCCTTGAATTGGAGCATTAATAGCAGCTCGTTCCTGAAAGCTTCTTACGCTAAAATTTTTATCATTAATTCCCCTGAGATGAATCCTTCTTCCAAAAATATTTTTAACATATCCATTTTTTCTACAAAAACGAACTGTAGAATTCATATAATCTTTGATCTCAGGAAATTTTTTGAAATATGAGTTAATAAACTCTTGTGCTTCTAAATTTGAAACAGAAATTTGTTTTGCCAAACCATATTGAGTAATTCCATAAATAATTCCAAAGTTAATAGCTTTAGCCTTTCTTCTTAAATCATTGTCCACTTTATTAATAGGTAAGTTAAATACTTGACTGGCAGTCAAACTATGAATATCCTCTTTGTTTTTAAATGCTTTTTTAAGCTCTTTTACATCGGCCAAATCTGCTAGAATTCTCATTTCTATTTGATCGTAATCAGCTGAAACTAATAAATTGTTTTTTTCTGCAATAAATGCTTTTCTAATTTCTCTTCCTTCTTGAGATTTAATCGGTATATTTTGTAAATTAGGATCGCTAGAAGCCAACCTTCCTGTGTTAGTAGCTGCCAGTAAAAAAGAAGTATGAACCCTTCCAGTTCTTTTGCTCACATGGTCTTGCAGTGCATCTGTATAAGTATTTTTAAGCTTAGATATTTGTCTCCATTCTAATATTAGCTTAGGAAATTTATGGCCAGATATAGCTAGATCTTCCAATACGTTAGCACTGGTTGCTAGGCTTCCCTTTTTTGTCTTTTTCATCTTTGCTATTTTAAGTTCGCTATAAATTATTTCACCTAATTGTTTTGGAGATCCGATATTGAAAACTTTGCCAGCAATAGCGAATATCTCTTTTTCTATTTTCTTTAATCGATCTTCAAACTTTTTGGATAACTTTTTAAGATATTCACTATCAACTTTTATTCCATTAAATTCCAATTTTGAAAGAAGTTTAATCATAGGTTTTTCAAAAACTTCGTAAACTTTGTTTAATTTTTCCTCATTAATTTTTTCCTCAAAATAATTATATAAACGTAATGTTACATCTGCATCCTCAGCCGCATACTCAGTTGCTTGGCTAAGTTCTATATCAGAAAAATTAACTTTATTTTTTCCTGTTCCTACTAAATCTTTATAAGAAATAGTTTTATGATTTAAATGTAATTCTGAAAGGGTGTCTAAATTATGTCTGTTGTTTCCGGCATCAAGTGTATAAGAAAGTAGCATTGTATCCTCTATTGAGTTTAGCTCTACTCCGTTTTGTTTTAAAACTATATGGTCAAATTTAATATTTTGTCCAACTTTTTTAATACTTAGATCCTCTAATATTGGTTTTATTTTTTTTAATACTGTTTCTTTTTTTAACCCTTTAATCTTTTTATGACCAAAAGGTATATAACAAGCTTTGTTTGGTTTATAACTAAATGATACTCCAATTAGTTCGGCTTCAAGTGGATTAAGCGTAGATGTTTCTGTGTCTACTGAAATTATAGTCTGCTCATTTAAAATTTTAATCCATTTATCTAGGTCTTTTTCACTAATTATGCTTTCATACAATTTTAAATTAATTTTAGATGACTCGCTCTTTAAATTGCCTTGATTGATTTTTTTATTACTTTCCCCGTATAAACTAATTGCTTGACTCAAAAGTCTATTAAACTCCATTTCTCTTAAAAAGTCATAAAGTTTATCTTTTTGAACATCCTTAATTAAAAAATCTTTAATATCATCTTTTACTGGAACATCATCTTTCAGTGTCACTAATTTTTTACTTAAAAGTGCTTTGTCTTTATTTGCTAATATTGTTTCTCTTCTTTTTTTTTGTGGAATTTCTCCTGCATTCTTCAATAATGAGTCTAAAGTTTTGTATTTATTGATAAGTTCAGAAGCTGTTTTTATTCCTATGCCAGGTACACCAGGTATATTGTCAGATGAGTCTCCAGCTAAAGACTGAACATCTATAACCTGTTCGGGATTTACTCCAAATTTTTCAAAAACTTCTTTTTTTCCCAATACTTTACTTTTCATAGGATCATATAACCTCACTTTATCTGATACTAATTGCATCAAGTCTTTATCAGATGAAATTATCGTAACCTTGGCTCCTTGTTTTGTGATTTGTTTAGCATATGTTGCGATCAGATCATCTGCTTCGTAATTTATAAGCTCTATAGATGGTAAATTAAAAGCTTTGACGGATTTTCTAATATATTCAAATTGTGGAGCTAGATCTTCTGGAGCCTCAGTACGATTTGCTTTATATTCATTATAAATTTCATTCCTAAAATTTTTTTTTGCAGAGTCAAATATTACTGCAAAGTGAGTTGGCTTATTAATCGAGTCATCAGCTCTTGCATCTTCTAGTAATTTAAATAGCATAGAGCAAAAACCATTAACTGCTCCAGTTGGTAAACCATCGCTCTTTCTAGACAAAGGTGGAAGTGCATAATATGCTCTAAAAATATAACCTGACCCATCTATAAGATAAAAATGGTCTGTTTTTTTCAAAGAACTCATATATATATAATACCTTAAATCTTAAGCCATGATTAAATAAACTATGAATAAAACCGCATTAACTGTTGAAAATCTAACTAAGATATATTCTGGAAATAAAAAGAGAAAATCAGAAAAAGCTTTAAATAATTTAAGCTTTGAAGTGAAGCAGGGAGAGGTCTTAGGTTTGTTGGGTCCAAATGGAGCAGGTAAAACTACTTTTCTTAGCATACTTGGAGGAACTGTGCTTAAAACCCAAGGAAAAGTTAATGTTTGGGGTTTTGATCTAGACAAAAACCCTCGTCAAGTTAAAGCGTCCATTGGAATAGTTCCTCAAGAAATAAATTTAGATGCATTTTTCAGCCCTAAAAAATTATTAGATTTGCAGGCTGGGCTTTATGGTGTTCCCAAAAAGAATAGAATAACTGATATCATACTTAAGATGGTTTCACTTGAAGACCAAGCAAACTCCTACTCAAGAAATTTATCTGGTGGAATGAAAAGAAGGTTGCTAATAGCTAAAGCTATGGTTCATCAGCCGCCGATTTTAGTTTTAGATGAACCTACCGCTGGTGTAGATGTTGAGCTTAGAAAAAAACTATGGGAAAACGTTAAAGACTTGAACAAAGAAGGTGTGACTATAATTCTTACTACTCATTATTTATTTGAGGCTCAAAAAATGTGTGATCGAATTGCAATAATTAACAAAGGAAACTTAGTAGCATTAGATACTACGCAACAACTTTTGGAGAGAATTCAAACAAAAAAAGTTAGATTTAAGATAAAAAATTTATCTAAAGATGAAACTTTAATTTTGAATGGAGTGAGATTTGAAATAACAGGAAATAGTTCCATTACAGCTACATATGAGAAAAATGTGCATAAATTTGAGAGTATTTTAAGTTTTTTAAAACAAAAAAACTTAGAAATACTAGATATTTCAACGGAAGATACTGATTTAGAGGATGTTTTTGTTCAATTAACAAATAACTAGATTTAAGTTTAAAAAAAAGTAAAAATACGATTATGGAATTAGTTAAAAATTTAAAGCATTCAAAAATATTAAAATATTTATTACTCGCTCTTGCTGGGTCTATAGCGCTAGCTGTCTCAGCTAAAATTAAAATACCTTTTTACCCAGTGCCAATGACGATGCAAACTTTTGTTGTTCTTTTTATTGGTGTAGCTTTTGGTTGGAGATTAGGATTAGCTACTGTATCTTTGTACTTATTTGAGGGAATAATTGGTTTACCAGTTTTTTCTGGAACTCCTGAAAAAGGATTGGGAATGACATACTTCATTGGGCCTACAATGGGTTATTTAGTAGGTTTTTTAGTTGCTGTATTTATTGCAGGCTATTTTAATTTTAACAAAAATATATTTCAAAATTTTTTAATATTAGCTCTAGCTACTAGCTTTATTTATATTCTTGGTCTGACTTGGTTGGGAAGTTTGATTGGTTGGGAAAAACCTATTTTTAAACTTGGCGCTGAGCCTTTTCTTCTTGCAGAGCTGTTTAAAGTTCTTCTGGTTGCACTAATTGCTTCCAGAGTTGAAAAAATACGAGATTTTATATAAAATTATCGAGGAGACCTCTTGGAAAGTATTCTTTGAAGAGTTCTTCTGTGCATTTTAAGTCTTCTTGCGGTTTCTGATACATTTCTGTTACATAATTCAAATACTCTCTGAATATGCTCCCATTTTACTCTATCAGCTGACATAGGGTTCTCTGGGGGCTTAGGTTTCGAGCCAGTCGCCAATAGAGCAGCTTCAACGTCATCTGCGTCTACTGGTTTTGCCATATAATCGATTGCTCCTGCTTTAACAGCGGCTACTGCAGTAGGTAGATTCCCGTATCCGGTCAACATAACGATTCTTGCGTCTTTCCCGCTTTTGCTAAGCTCCTTTATTACATCCAGACCATTACCATCCTCTAGCCTTAAATCCACAATTGCGAAGTTAGGAGGGGTATTTTTGGCAATATTTATGCCCTCTTTTACGCTTTTAGCCTCATTTACTTTAAATCCCTTCTTTTCCATAGCTCTAGCCAGCCTCCCCCGTAAAGGATCATCATCATCGACTATCAATAGAGACTTATCTTCGAAGTCCGAAATTTTGAGCTGAGCTGTAGTTTTATCCTGTGTTCTCATATGAAGACATATATGGAGGCTGTTGAAAAAATTTCAAGTGCTCAATTAATGTATTTTTTCCTTTACATGAAGTAAAAAAAACTTTAAATGCGTGAAAATAAGGTTTTTTATATTAAATTTTTTTGAAACCTTTTGTGTAAACAAAATGAGGGACACATGCGATGCAAAAATTTAGAGACGTTAACGAGTTAGTTAACACATTAAAACCAGATTATCCCGTATACTGCTTACGGCTTGAATCCATAAAAACATCTACAGGTTTCTTTAAAAATAACTTTCCGGGAAAAGTTCTGTATGCAGTAAAAACTAATCCTAATGAAAGAGTTTTAAAAAGTATTATATCAAATAAAATCAACAATTTTGATGTCGCGTCAATTAACGAAATTAAATTAATTAAAAAACTTAAGCCAGACGCAAATTTATATTTTATGCATACTGTTAAATCTCGAAATGATATTGCAGAAGCTTACTTCAACCTTGGTATTAGAGACTTTGCTTTAGATACAAAAGATGAGCTTCTAAAAATCCTTGAAACGACCAATAATGCAAAAGATTTAAATTTGTATGTCAGAATTGCTATATCAAATGAACACGCTGAAATAGATTTATCAAGAAAGTTTGGTGCATCGTCTAGTGAAGCTTTAGGTTTAGTTAGACTTTGCAAGGAGCATGCAAAAAAATTAGGTATTAGTTTCCATGTTGGTTCGCAATGTATGCATAAGATTTCATTTTCTAAAGCCATTAATGATATTGGAGGTATAATTAAGAAAACAAAAATAATTCCTGATGTAATAAATGTCGGTGGAGGTTTCCCTTCCATTTACCCAGATTTAAATCCTGAGCCTTTAATAAACTACATAGATGAAATAAAAAAGGCTATTACAAATCTAAAGCTTTCAAAATCTCCAGAGTTATTTTGTGAGCCTGGAAGAGCAATTGTTGCTGAAAGTGGCTCTGCAATAGTTAAGATAAATTTAAGAAAAAAACAAAAACTTTATATAAATGATGGAACCTATGGAACTTTATTTGATGCGGGGGTACCAAACTTTGTGTTTCCTTCAAGGATGATTTCTAATGGAAGAATTAAATCAAAAAAACATACGGCTTTCAGTTTATTTGGTCCCACTTGTGATAGCTTAGATTATATGAAAGGTCCTTTTTTATTGCCCAATAATATTAAAGAAGGAGACTATATAGAGTTGGGGCAACTTGGAGCATATGGCTTAACTTTTAGAACAAAATTTAATGGATTTTATTCAGATAGAATATTCGAATTAAATGATAAGCCAATAATGTCAATATACGAGGATTCAAGTAAAGTTAGTTACTTGGTCGCTTAATGAGCAAAAAAAATAGTCCAAATATTGGACACAATAAAAAATCATTTTTAAATAAGCCGGTAGAACACATAGACATTAAATCTTTTGATGCACGTAAAATTATCGACTCAATGGAAAAAATGTCATTTACTTCTAGAGATACAGCTAATGCTGCTAAAATTTTTAATGAGATGATTTCAGATAAAGACTGTTCAATCTTTTTGACTCTAGCAGGCTCAACCTCTGCTGGTGGTTGTATGAACCTTTATTCAGATCTAATAAAGTACAATATGATTGATGCTGTAGTGGCCACAGGAGCCTCTATAATCGACATGGATTTTTTTGAAGCACTTGGGTTCAAACATTATCAAGGATCTCAATTCCAGGACGATACGGAGCTTAGAAACAACTATATTGATAGAATTTACGATACATATATAGACGAGGAAGAGTTACAGGCATGTGATAAAACTATTTGTGATATTGCTAATTCTTTGCAACCTAAAGTTTATACATCTAGAGAGTTCATAAAAGAAATTGGAAAATACCTTAAAACTAATGCCAAGAAAAAAAATTCATTAATAGAAACTGCATACGATCATAATGTCCCGATATTTTGTCCTGCTTTTACAGACAGTTCTGCCGGATTTGGTTTGGTAATGCACCAAGAACAAAATCCAAAAAAACATTTAACAATCGACTCGATAAGAGAATTTAGAGAACTTACTGAAATTAAATTACAATCCAAACAATCTGGATTATTAATGATTGGAGGAGGTGTTCCAAAAAACTTTGTTCAAGACACTGTTGTTTGTGCTGAACTCTTAGGTAAAAAAGTTGACATGCATAAATACGCAATACAAGTTACAGTAGCAGATACAAGGGACGGGGCTTGTAGTAGCTCAACTTTGAAAGAAGCTAGCTCATGGGGGAAGGTAGATACGACTAAAGAGCAGATGGTATTTGCGGAAGCTACTAGTGTGCTTCCATTAATTGCTAGTGATGCCTATCATAGGGGACACTGGAAAAAGAGAAATAAAAAAGAATTTTCTAAAATTTTTCAAAACTAAATGGATTTTTTACCTCAAAAAAAAGGTTTCCTTGGTTACGATGCTACTTCCAAAATCAAGAATAAAGTTATTATTATACCTTTTGGTTTAGAGAAAACTGTAAGTTATGGTGGTGGAACTAAAAATGGTCCTAAAGAGATAATAAAAGCCTCACATCAAGTTGAGCTTTATGATGAAGAATTTAACTGTGAACCATATAAAAAAATCGGAATCAAAACTCTTAAACCCTTTAAGATTAATAAGAATATAAAAAAAGCTTTAAAAAAAATTTCAGATATTAATAATAAAATTTTAAATAATAATCTTTTTCCAATGACTTTGGGGGGTGAGCACTCAATAACTCCTGGCTGTGTTTATCCGTTTGCCAAAAAATATAAAAAATTATGCATACTGCATTTTGATGCACATGCTGATTTAAGAGAGAGTTACAATGGTGAGAAGTTTTCACATGCCTCAGCCATTAAAAGATGTCTCGATCATAAAAATGTCTCAGTAATTTCATTTGGCATAAGGAATATTTCCCAAGTTGAAATACCTTATTTTAAAAAGAATTCCTCTAGAATTAAAATATTTTGGGCAAAGGATAAGGAAAAATGGAATTTAAATAAATTTAAAAAAATGATTAAAAATAAAGTAGTCTACTTGACTTTTGATGTTGATGGATTTGACTCCAGTTTAATGCCAGCAACAGGGACGCCAGAGCCAGGTGGATTGTTTTGGGATGAAGTGCTTGAAATAATAAAAATAGCAAGTAAAAATTCTAATATAGTAGGAGCTGATATTAACGAACTTGCTCCGATAAAAGGTTTTAATTCATATAATTTTTTAGTAGCTAAACTAGCTTATAAAATTTTGTCTTATAAATTCCTAAATTAATTTGTTTCATCTAAGTCTAAAGTATTCCAAGTAATAGTAACGGACGCACCTTTAAGGGTGCCTTCGTTATTAAAGTTTAATTTAGCACCTTTTCTTTCAAGAAAAGTCTTTCCTAGAAAAGTTCCCAGACCTGTACCTGAGTTTTGATTAAATTCTTTTGATTTAATATATGGTTCACCAATATATTTTATTATATCTTCGGCAAACCCAGGACCATCATCATCAATATGTATTTCAATTTTTTTAGTGTCACTTTTAAGAATGATATTAACATTAAGACTAGAAAATTTAACAGCATTTCCAATAAAATTCCTTAGACCGTAAACTATTTCTGGTGTTCTTTGAATATCAATCTTATTTTTATCCTCTTTACTAATTAATTTAATTTTTTTTTCAGAAATTTCTTCGAACGATTCCATGATTTCTTCTAATAAGTCTTCAAGCTTTACAGAGCTAATAAATTTATCCTCTAAAATTTTTTTTTGGGAAATCTTTTTTAATATCTCTCCACATCTTTTACTTTGGCTGATTAGCAATTCTATATCTTTAGAATATTTTGGATTTTGTCCTATTTCTTTCTTTAGTTCTTTGGCTACTACTGAAATTGTAGCAAGTGGGGTTCCAAGTGAGTGTGCAGCTGCAGCTGCTTGCCCTCCTAGAGATTCTAACTCGTATTCTCTTGCAATAACTTGTCGCATCACAGTAGCTGCATCAGATCTTTTTTTGGTTTCACCAGTAAATCTTATTCCGAAGTAACTTAAAAAAATTAAACCAATAAGTATTGCTATAAAATATCCAGTTAAGAAATATTTAGGAAATGTGAAATTCATCTCATGTATACCAGGTAATGGAAAATGAAATACTGATAATAAAAATAAAAAAATTATTGTTATAAAACCTAGAATTAAAGTTGACCCTAAACTTAAAAAAGTGGAAGAAACTATTGTCGGAATAATTAATAAAATAGAGAAAGGATTAGAAATACCTCCTGTCAGATATAAGAGGAAAAAAAGTTGAGTTAAATCAAATAATAAAAATAAAGCAGAATAAAAATCTTTAATTTGCGTCATTTTAATAAAAAATTGAAGATAAATATTTGAAATAACACCAAATGAAATTATTAAAATTGCAAATAAAATTGGAAACTCAAATTTTAAAAGAAAAAAAACTAAGCAAATTGCTGATAGCTGACCAATGTTTGCTATCCATCTTAAAGCTACAAGAGTATTTTTATCTAGATTTAGATTTTCTTCTAATCTAAAAAGAGTAGAAAAATTCATAAAAAGATTATATATCTAATTCTGCTACATCCAAAGCGTTGCTAGTAATAAAATCTTTTCTTGGCGCAACATCATCACCCATTAATATTTGAATCATTTTCTGATCTTCTTTTGACTTTTCCTTTGTGCCTTTGGTGTATTGAACTTTGAGCATAGTTCTATTATCTGGGTTTAATGTTGTCTCCCAAAGCTCCTCTGGATTCATTTCTCCTAATCCTTTAAATCTTTGAATTGAAAGTTTTTCTTTTTGTTCTCTCAAAAATTTTTCAAAACTAGGGGTATTTTTTTTCATTTTTTTGTCCAAATTTCCAGAAAGTTTTAATATGTAGTCCTCTAATTTTTTTTCATCTTTTATATATTCACTTTTGTTCCCTTTTGTAACTTTAAACAATGGAGGCTGGGCTAGATACAAATGTCCGTTTTCTATTAATTGGTTGAAAGGATAATTGTTAAAAAAAGTTAAAAGAAGAGTTCTAATGTGTGAGCCATCGACGTCAGCATCAGTCATTATAATAATTTTATCGTACCTTAAGTTTTCAATATTAAAATCTTTTGATCCAGTTCCGAGAGCATTTATTAATGTAACTATCTCATTAGAAGACATCATCTTAGCTAGCGCTTTAGTTTCAAATTCCCCATTGGCCCCATTCGTCTTACCATTAGCATTTACATAGGTATTTAAAATTTTACCTCTTAAAGGTAGCACTGCTTGAAACTCTCTTACTCTACCTTGTTTAGCAGATCCTCCTGCTGAGTCTCCCTCAACAATAAAAAGTTCAGTTCCTTCTCTTTTCTGAATTTGACAGTCAGCTAATTTTCCAGGCAAACCTGAAAGCTCAAATGCTCCTTTTCTTCTAACGCTATCCCTGGCCTTTCGAGCGACATCTCTAGCCAAAGCTGCTTGAGTAATTTTTTCTAATACAACTCTAATTACACTTGGATTTTGATCAAACCAAGTTGAAACTTTGTCATTAATAATGCTTTCAACTATTAGTCTAACCTCTGATGACACAAGCTTATCTTTTGTCTGAGACGAAAATTTTGGGTCAGGCATCTTAATTGATAGAACCGCCGTAAGTCCCTCTTTTATATCTTCACCAGAAAGAGTTATTTTATTTTTTTTAGAATTATTTTTTTCTGATGCATATTTATTTATAACTCTAGTTAAAGCGCTTCTGAAACCTAGTAAGTGAGTACCTCCATCTTTTTGCGGTATATTGTTAGTAAAAGGTAAAACTTCTTCTGAATAACCAGCATTCCATTCAAAAGAACATTCGACTGATACATTGTTTTTTTCTGAGGTTACGTATATTGGTTTTTTAAAAACTTCTTTTTCATTTTTATTTACAAGTTGAGGTTTTTTTTTATTGATATATCTTATAAATTCCAATATCCCGCCATCATACTTGTTTATAAATTCTTTTGGTTTAGCGCTGGTCTTGTCAAATAAATTTATTGATATTCCTTTGTTTAAAAAAGCAAGTTCTTGCATTCTTCTTTGAAGAATTGTTGAGCTAAACTTGATTGATGAAAATACCTCCTTTGATGGAAGAAAAGTTATTTTTGTTCCAGTTTTTTTTGTCTTTCCAATTGATTTTAGTGGTTTAACCGAATTACCATCTTTAAAACTAATTGAATATTCTTTTCCTTCTCTATAAATATTAAGTTCCAGGTCCTCTGAAAGAGCATTAACTACTGATACTCCTACCCCATGTAGTCCTCCTGAGACTTTGTATGAATCGTGATCAAATTTTCCTCCCGCGTGTAGTTGGGTCATTATAACTTCGGCTGCCGACATCTTTTCACCTTTATGCATATCAACGGGTATTCCTCTTCCATCATCCTCGACTGTAATACTATTGTCCTTATTCATTGTTACAGAAATATTTTTACAGTATCCTACTAAAGCTTCGTCTATAGAATTATCTACCACTTCAAATACCATGTGGTGAAGACCTGACCCGTCATCGGTATCCCCGATATACATACCGGGTCTCTTTCTAACAGCGTCAAGACCCTTTAATACCTTAATGGAGTCAGCTGCATATGCTTGGTTTTTTATTTTTTTTGAATTTTTTGGCATTTATTTTCGAATAAAGATTATAAATTATATCATTTTTTTGGATCTATATAAAACCACCTCTAAGGGAGACCTCGAATTAATGTTGAATACCAATGTTTCTAGACTAAAAAGTAAGAAAAAAACGTGAAAGAAATTTTTTAAATTTTCATTGGCATTATAACGTAAAAACTATTTTTATCTGAATTGTCTTCAATAAGAACAGGTGAAATTGGATCTTTTAATCTCATTTTTAAATTTTTATCATTAATTACAGAGGCAATATCAATTAAATATTTGGAATTAAAGCTAATAGTCATTTCGTTAGAGTCGTAAGCTGCTTTTAAAGTCTCGTTCCCTTCTCCTGAGTTTGTGCTATTAACTGAAAGTTTTATATTTCCCTCGTTAATATTTAATTTTACTCCTTCTTTTCTATCTACAGAAACAGTTGTTACTCTCTCTATAGAGTCTATAAAGTCTTTGGAAGAAACCGATAAAGACTTTTCATTATTTTTAGGAACTACTTTGCTGTAATCAGGAAATTTACCATCAATAACTTTTGAAATAAGTTTAGTTTTTCCAACCTTAAAAAGAATTTTTGCCTCACTTGTTTGGACTATAACTTTTTCATTAGTTTCTTGAAGTAAAGTGCAAAGTTGAAAAACAGTTTTTTTGGGTAATATTAAAGATGTAAGGTCTTTTCCTTTTTCAATTTCTATACTGCTAGATGAGAGTCTGTGGCTGTCCGTTGCAACTCCGGTTAAATAAGTTTTGTTTTGAGACTCTGTCAAATGTAAATATATTCCATTAAGATAGTGTCTTGTATCATCGTTTGATATAGATATTTTTGTTTTATTGAATAGAGAGAGTAATTTTGATTTATCTAAAACAATTTCTTCATTGTGAAAGTTATCTGAGAAATTTGGAAAATTATCACTTGGTAGACATAAAAGATTAAAATTTGAACTTTCTGCTTTTAAGCTGAGTTTGTTTTCGGACTTTAACTCAAAATTAATCTCGGAATTAATTGAGATTTTTCTTAATATATCAAATAAAATAGCTGCTGAGGTTGTGCTAGTTCCTTCTTTTTCTATCTTTACTTCATTTATTTCATCATAAAATATTAAATCTAAATCAGTAGCGATAATTATAAGTTTGCCATTTTTTGCCTCTAATAAAACATTTGATAAAATAGGCAATGTGTTCTTTTTTTCAACAACGCCTTGCACTAAGTTTAAGGACTTTAGCAAAGTATCTCTCTTGATAGAAAACTGCATTTTCTACTCTTCTAACAACAAGCTTTTTATTTGACTTATGTTTTTTCTCATTTCATCGTCTTTCTCGGAAAGCCTTGTTATTGTCTTAACGGCGTGTATGACTGTTGTATGATCTCTATTAGCAAATCTTCTACCTATTTCTGGTAGCGATCTTGTTGTCATTTTTTTTGCTAGATACATTGCCATTTGTCTTGGTCTGGCAAGAGGTCGTGATCTTCTTTGTGAAAGCATTTCAGTTAAAGAAATGTTGAAATAATTTGATACCGTGTTTTGAATTTTATCTACTGTTATTATTTTGCTTTGATTAAAAACATCTTTTAAAATGTTCTTACAATCGCTGATATTTAACGTTTTTTTGTGAATTCTGCTAAATGTAATGACTCTATTAAGTATCCCTATTAATTCTCTTATATTCGTTTTGCTCTCATTGGCTATAAAGTTAATAACTTCATCACTTATATTAAAATTCTCAGAGAATTGGTCTTGTATATCCATGATTCTGCTCTTAATAATTTTAGTTTTAAGTTCAAGATCAGGCGTATCTATATCAACTATCAAGCCTCCAGAAAGTCTAGATTTTATCCTTTCTTGAACTCGATCAAGTTTTGTTGGTGGCCTATCTGACGAAATAATTATTTGGGAACTTTTTTCCATTAAGCTATTAAATGTATGAAAAAATTCTTCCTGTAATCCTTCTTTTCCACGAATAAATTGTATATCGTCAATAATAAAGACTGCTGACCTTCTAAAGAAATCTTTAAAATTGACCATATCATTTTTTTTTATAGATTTAATAAAGTGATACATAAATCTTTCAGCAGAAATAAACATCACATTATTTTCGGATTGTAGTTTAAGTCCTATGGCATTTAATAAATGAGTTTTTCCAAGACCTACCCCACCATATATATAAAGTGGATTATATCTTGAAGTTTGTTCACATACTTTTTTTGATGAAGACAAAGCTATTTCATTGCTTGTCCCTTTAATGAAATTTTCAAAATTTAAGTTTGGATTAAGTCTGTTATAATTAAGAATGGAGTCTTTTATTTCAGTAACAGTATTAAGTGAGTTACCTTTAAACTCATCTCTATTTTTTGTTTTACTGTCTTCAGAAATTATAAATTCAATTCTGTTAAGACTTAATTTAAACTTTTTAATTTGTTCTAATATTTTATCTAGATATCGAGAAACTATCCAATCTCTAAAAAACCTTGTTGGAACACCTAAAACTATATAGTCATTATACTCTTTCAAAAGTAATAGATTTTTAAGCCAACTTGAATAAATTTCGTCTCCAAAAGTTTTTTTGAAAGAGCTTTGAACCTCAGACCAATTTAAAATTTTTTCTTCTTCAGAAACAAATATATCTTTGGGTTTTGTAGATTTTTTTTCCATGTAATTATTTTGTTAGAAAATTACCTTTAATTTCTAAAATTATTTTTAGCAAGTTGTATTTTTAATTTTAGAAAAAAAATTCGAGGTAGGTTGTATTTTGATTTGGTTGTATTTTAAAAATAAAAATATTTTTTTAAAATTTTTTTTTTGGTCTTGGATCCGATAATTTAAAAAAAACTTACAACCTCCTTAATATATTTTCTACATTTAGAAGTATTAAACTATATATTGATGTTTTTTTTTGAAAATTTTAAAATTTAGGACAACTTAAAAGTGTTACAACGCTTGTTATAATTTTTTTGATATTTTAGAAATTTTTCTACTTGCGGTTTTCTTGTTCATAACGCCAGTTTTCGCAACCTGCATAAGAATCGACTGAAATTTTGGAAAAAAGCTCTTTATTTCATTTTTTTTTCCTGATTTGATTAAAGTTTCCATTTTTTTTACTGCTGCTCGATATTTGCTCTTTCTAATACGATTTACAGTAGTTTGTTGCTTAACTCTTCTTACTCGTCTAATTGCTGATTTCGTGTTTGGCATAATTTCACATTTATATATATCTCTAGTATATCAGGGTCAACTTGTTATTTTTGACTTAGATCACTATAATTTATTTATGAAAATAGATATCGGAAATAAGACTAAACTAGTTAATGCTGTATTTAGTGAGGTTTATAAAAAGTATGATTTTATGAACGACCTTATGTCTTTAGGAATACATCGTATATGGAAAAAAAACTTGATTGATTGGATGAATCCTGGGGAAAATAACTTACTTATTGATGTGGCTTCAGGTACTGGTGATTTAGCAAAAATTTATTCTAAAAAAACTAATTCTAATAGTGAAATAGTTTGTGTGGAGCCGAATGAAGATATGTTAGCATTCGGTAAGGAAAAATTAAAAAATTATAAAAATATTTCTTGGAAAAAGGCCTCTGCAGAAAAACTTCCTTTTAAAGACGAAACATTTGATTTTTATACAATAAGTTATGGTATTAGAAATGTATCAAATATTAATTTGTGCTTAAAAGAAGCCTATAGAGTTTTAAAAGTTGGTGGGAGATTTATGTGTTTAGAATTTTCAAAAGCTGAAAATGAAATAATAGGTGAAATTTATAAACAATACAGCAAGATTATTCCTGTAATTGGAAAATATGTAGTAGGAAGTTCTGAGCCTTACGAGTATTTGGTTAAAAGTATAAAAAAATTTTATACTCAAGAGGAGCTTCTAAACCTAATGATACAAAGTAAATTTTCAAATGTTGAATTCAGAAATTTATCAAATGGAATTTCTGCTATACACTCAGGTTGGAAAATTTAAAAATGTTTAAAAGAATTTATCAATTATTTAAAATTGGGAGAAAGTTAGCATCATCAGGAGCTATAAATACAATCGATGAAATATATAACATTCCATTTTATTTAAAAATTTTTTTTCAATTAATCTCATTAGGATCAGAAAAGAAAAATATTAATTTATCTCAAAAACCCGGTGAAAAATTATGTAGTGCTCTGGAAAGTATGGGTACAACATTTATCAAACTTGGACAATTTTTAGCTACTCGTCCTGATATAATAGGAGAAGAGTTAAGTAATGATTTAGAAAAATTACAAGATAAGCTACCAGCGTTTGAAACGAATGATGCAAAAATAATTATTAAAAAAGAATTAGGAGAGTCTGCTTATAAAAATATTAATAATATTAGCAATCCTATTGCAGCTGCCTCGATTGCTCAGGTTCATATAGCATCAATAAATGTAGATGGAATTGACAAAGAGGTGGCAATCAAAATTTTAAGACCTGATATAGAAAAATTATTTAATGAAGAATTAGATGCGCTAATGTTGCTTGCTTATATTATTGAAAATACCGTTACGAAGGCAAGGCGTTTAAAATTTGTTGAAGTAGTACATTTGCTTAGAGAAATCACGAATATAGAAATGGATTTAAGATTTGAAGCAGCGGCTGCAAATGAATTGTACGAAAACACAAAAGAAGATAAAGGGTTTATTGTTCCAAAAATATATTGGAACTATACCTCTAAAAGAATATTAACTCTTGATAAAGTAGAGGGGGTTTCTATTAGAGAGCAGGATCTTATTCAAAAATCTGGAGTAAACTTAAAGACATTGGCAGAAAATCTAATCCAGCTTTTTTTAAAGCAAGCTGTGAGAGATGGATTTTTTCACGGGGACATGCATCAAGGTAATCTTTTTGTGGATAAAGAGGGAAATATAATACCTGTCGATTTTGGTATTATGGGAAGACTTGATAAAAATAATAGAAAGTACCTTGCCGAGATCCTTTTTGGTTTTATACAAAGGGACTACACTAAAGTGGCAGAAGTACATTTTCAGGCAGGCCTAGTTCCAAAAGATGCCTCTAAAGAGGAATTTGCTCAAGCTTTGAGATCAGTTGGTGAACCAATTTTTGGTCAATCTATAAAAGATATATCTGGAGCAAACCTGTTATCCCAATTATTTGAGATTACAGAAAAATTTAATATGCAAACTCAAACTCCTCTTTTGTTGCTTCAAAAAACAATGGTTGTGGTTGAAGGAGTTGCAAGAAAATTATATCCTGAGACTAATATATGGGAGGTTTCAAAGCCAATACTAGAAAACTGGTTGAAAGACTTAAAGGGACCAAAATCAAGTATAGATACTGCAATAAATACATCGGCAGAAATTTTAAAAAGAATACCGGATTTCCCTGAGTTTATGGATAAGGCTAATTATGCATTACAATTAATAGCAGAGGGTAAGTTGAATTTAGGGGTAGCAAACAATAAAAGCTTAGAAATGGAAAAAATGAAACTTAAGGGTCTAAGAAACAATATTATTATTAGTTTTTTAGGTGTTGTAATTATTATTTTATTAGTATTTTAATTGTTCAAATGTCATTAAAAAATAAAAAAATTCTATTGATTGTGGGAGGGGGAATTTCTGCTTATAAATCATTAGACTTAATAAGACTTCTTAAAAAGAATTCTATAGAGGTAAAAACTATATTAACCAAAAGTGGTAAGCAGTTTGTCACTCCACTATCTATAACATCTTTAAGTAAAAACAAAACTTATGAAAATATATTTGATGCTGATAGTGAGTCAGAAATAGATCATATATCATTATCTCGATGGGCTGATATCATCATAGTAGTTCCCGCTACAGCAAATTTAATGACAAAGTTGTCAATAGGTAAAGCCGAAGATCTTGCAACTACAGTAATATTAGCTTCAAACAAAGATATAATGCTAGTACCAGCAATGAATGTAAGAATGTGGACTCACAAAGCTACACAAAAAAATGTCAAAACTTTATTGGATTTTGGGTACAAATTTATTGGTCCAACTGACGGGGAGATGGCATGTGGAGAGTATGGTAAAGGAAAAATGTCTAGTCCCAGACAGATATTTTCATACATTAAGGAGTATTTCAAAAACAGAGGTTTATTAAAAAATAACAAAATTAGTGCCTTAGTAACTACAGGTCCCACAAGAGAATACTTAGATCCTGTCAGATTCATATCAAATGAGTCTAGCGGTAAACAAGGATATGAAATAGCTTTAGCTTTATCAAAGTTTGGTGTCAAAACAACATTAATTGCTGGACCAGCTTCAATCAATTTTGCAAAAGACTTAAAAGTAAAAAAAGTAATAACAGCTTCAGAAATGATGGAAGAAGTAAAAAAACTTTTACCAGTAGATATAGCAGTTTGCGCTGCAGCTGTTTCAGATTTTAAACCTAAAAATGTAAGTAAATTTAAAATAAAAAAATCGGATAAAAAACTTAATAATATAAAATTAGAACAGAACACCGATATCTTAGAATATCTAGGAAAAAATAACCGTGCTAGACCAAAAATAGTTGTTGGTTTTTCTGCAGAAACTAGAGATTTAATAAAAAATTCAACTGAAAAATTAAAAAAAAAATACTGTGATTTTATAATTGCCAACGATGTTTCCCAAAAAGATTTTGGTTTTAATGTTGACTATAATAAAATATCTATAATTGATAAAAAAGGTAATATAGAGTCAATTTCAAAAAGTAAAAAAAGTTTCATAGCAAATGTGGTTGTGAAAAAAATAATAGATAAACTTTTGGTTGATGACAAAAATATTAATTAAACCTTTTTCTAAAAAAGTTTTAATCCCTAAATATGAAACTTCAGGTTCATCTGGTATGGATATATCTGCATTTATAGAAAAAAACATAGAAATTAATCCAGGAGAAAAGGCTTTAATACCAACTGGTTTTTCTGTTTCTATCCCAAAAGGTTTTGAGATTCAGATTAGACCCAGATCAGGTCTTGCAGCAAAAAAAGGTATAAGTGTCTTAAATACTCCTGGTACAATTGATGCGGACTATAGGGGGGAAATAAAAGTAATTTTGATTAACCTTGGTAAAGAAAAATTTATTGTGGAAAATGGATTGCGAATAGCACAAATGATTGTTTCTCCTGTAATTCAAGCAGAACTAGAAGAGGTAAATGAGCTATCAGAAACAGTAAGAGGAACTGGGGGGTTTGGTTCGACAGGCACTAAATAGTTCTAAAATGAAGTTAAACAAAAGTGAATTTAAAAGATTTTCTAAGCAAATAATATTAAAAAATATTGGTATTGCAGGGCAAAAAAAAATTTTTTCTTCAAAAGTTTTGGTGATAGGAGCTGGAGGATTGGGTTGTCCATTAATACTATATCTTGTAAATAGTGGTGTTGGACATATCGGAATAGCAGATCATGATAAAGTTGAAATTTCTAATTTAAATAGACAAGTCTTGTTCACACCTAGTGATTTAGGAAAAAATAAAGCCTTAATGGCCAAAAAGAAAATTAAAAAAATTAATAAAAAAATTAAAATTTCGATATTTAAAAACAAAATTGATACAAGTAATATAAGAAAAATAATAGCTAAGTTTGATATAATTTGTGATGGAACTGACAACTTTGAAACCAGATATTTAATTAATGACTACTGCTTAAGGAGTAAAAAAATACTAATATCTGCTGCTATTAGCGGGTTTGATGGTCAGCTTTTTAATTTTAATTTTAAAAAAAAAGTCCCTTGTTTTAGATGTTTTATGCCTGAGGCTTCTTTTGAAGAAAATAATTGTGAAACAGAAGGAATATTATCCACCTTAGCAGGTATAGCAGGTACTTTACAAGCAAATGAAGTTATCAAAACAATAGTAAACACTAAAAATACCTTGGGGAAAAGTATGATGATTTTTAATTCAATTTCTTCAAATTTTAGAAAAATCAAATTAAGTATAAATCCAGATTGTATAAATAAATGCTCAAAAAAATAGTTGTCATTTTTTTTTATTTAAGTACAAATTTATTTTCATCAGAGGAATATTTTTTAACCCTAAGAAATGAAAAAGTAAATCTTAGACAAGGGCCTTCTTTTGAGTATCCGATCAAATTATTTTATAAAAAAAAATATCTTCCTGTTTTAGTCCAGGACAAATCAAATAATTTTATGAAAATAAGAGATCATGAAAATAATTTTGGATGGATACATATTTCTCAATTATCAAAAAAAAAATCTGCGATAAATTTAGAAGAAAATTTATTAGTTTTTCAAAGTCCTACTTTGTATTCAAAACCTTTGGTTAGGTTAGAAAAAGGAAGATTGTGTATAGTTAAAAAATGTAAAAATGAATGGTGTAAAATTAAAACAGATAATTTTATCGGTTGGGTTAAAAAAGAGAGCTTGTGGGGGAGATTATAAAACTATCTTCTTGATTTAGATCTTGATGCCCAAAATTTATCTAATAAAAAATACCAAACTGCATTAGCTAATGGTTCCACGATTGCATCTGTCAAGGCAATGGTAAATGAAACATTCGCTATTAACATTAAAACTGTAATAGCTATAACAAAATGACCTATTGTATAAATAATAGTTCTTAAAATAGAACCTCTATTATTTTCATAAATTTCTTTTGAAACTTGAAATATTCCTCTTGTAAATTCTGTCATTTAATTCCCTGTGTCAAAACGATCTAAATTCATAACCTTAGTCCAAGCAGCTACAAAATCATTTAAAAATTTTTCTTTAGAGTCTTCTAACGCATAGACTTCTGATATTGCTCTTAGTTGAGAATTAGAACCAAAAATAAGATCCACTCTAGTTGCTGTCCACTTAACTTTGTTGGTTCTTCGATCTCGACCTTCAAATAATTCTTCTTTATCATCAACTTCTTTCCAAGTCGTATTCATATCAAGCAAATTTACGAAAAAATCATTTGTAAGTTTTTCTGGTTTTTTTGTAAAAACTCCATGATTTGTATTGTTATAATTTGTATTTAGAACTCTCATTCCTCCTATTAAAACAGTCATTTCAGGTGCTGTTAGTTTCATTAATTGAGCTCTATCAATAAGCAATTCTTCTGCAGATACACTTTTTTTGCCAGAAGAGCCGTTAGGTCTATTTAAGATATAGTTTCTAAATCCATCAGCTACAGGTTCAAGTAAACTAAATGAAAATATATCAGTCTGATCTTGGGTAGAGTCTCCACGACCAGGTTTAAAGGGCACATTTATTTTCTTTCCAGCGTTCTTTGCAGCTTTTTCAATTCTAACACAACCACCTAGAACAATCAGGTCTGCTATCGAAACTATTTTGTTTTTGCTGTTAAAGCTTTTTTGAATTTTATTGTAAACTTTTAAAACTTTTGAGAGCTCTTGAGGGTTATTAACTTCCCAATCTTTTTGGGGCTCTAGTCTTATTCTAGCCCCATTAGCTCCACCTCTTTTATCAGAACCTCTAAAAGTTGAGGCTGAAGCCCAAGCGGTAGAAACTAGTTGAGATATATTTAATCCAGATTTTAAAACTTTTTCTTTAAGAAGTTTTATATCTTTATTTTTAAGTTTATACTTTGCTTTTGGAACAGGATCTTGCCATATCAGTTGCTCTTTTGGAACTTCTGGACCTAGATAATTAGCACGAGGACCCATATCCCTATGTGTTAACTTAAACCATGCTCTTGCAAAAGCATCCGCAAACTCATCGGGATTTTTATGAAAGTTTTCTGAGATAGGGCCATATTTTGGATCAAATCTTAAGGAAAGGTCTGTAGTTTGCATCATAGGAGGATGTTTAACTGAAGGATTGTGTGCATCAGGTACCATTTTTATCTCTTGACCATTCTTTTTAGGAGTCCATTGATGTGCTCCAGCTGGACTTTTAGTAAGTTCCCACTCATGACCGAACAAACAATCATAGTAACCCATATCCCATTTAGTTGGTGATTGCGTCCAAGCTCCTTCTATCCCGCTACTAATAGTATCAACCCCTTTACCGCTTTTGTAGTTGCTATTCCAACCTGTTGCTTGGTCTTGAATTTTTGAACCTTCAGGTTCAGGGCCTTTGTGGGACTCCGAGGCAGCACCGTGAGATTTTCCGAAAGTATGTCCGCCAGCTACAAGAGCTACAGTTTCATAATCATTCATCGCCATTCTACCAAAAGTCTCTCTAATATCGTGAGCAGCTAATAATGGATCAGGATTGGCATCAGGTCCTTGAGGATTAACATAAATAAGACCCATGTGAGAGGCCCCTAAAGGATTCTCTAGATCTCTTTTTCCGCTATATCGATTTACACCTAACCATTCTTTTTCTGAACCCCAATATATGTCATCTTCTGGCTCCCAAATATCTTCTCGTCCAGCTCCAAAACCAAAAGTTTTAAATCCCATTGACTCCAGAGATACGTTTCCAACTAAAATGAAAAGGTCCGCCCATGAAATTCTCTTCCCATACTTCTTTTTAATGGGCCAAAGAAGCAATCGAGCTTTATCTAAGTTAACATTGTCCGGCCAACTATTCAGAGGAGCAAAACGTTGGTTTCCCGTGCCAGCACCACCTCGCCCGTCTCCAGTCCTATAGGTTCCTGCAGCATGCCATGCCAATCGTATAAATAAAGGTCCATAGTGACCATAGTCGGCTGGCCACCAGTCCTGTGAGTCAGTCATTAATTTGAGAAGGTCTTTTTTTAAAGCTTTATAATTTAGCTTTTTAAATTCTTTTGCATAATTAAATTTTTTATCCATTGGATCAACCAAACTTGAATGTTGGCTTAAAATTTTAAGATTTAAGCTATTCGGCCACCAATCTCTATTTGAGGTGCCTTTTCCTGTTGGAAACTTCGGTGGAGTTCCTGCGCCTGTAAATGGACATTTTGATTGTTCGCTCACTAAAATTTCTCCTTAATAATCATTTTCTATGTTTACAACAACATCAATGTCCTTGATTCTTTTTCCAGAAGGAGGCGTTGGAACACCCTTTATTCTAATTTCTTTGGAGTTTATATCGATAAGATCATTATTCTTTTCATCAAAAAAATGATGATGAGCACTAATGTTAGTGTCAAAATAATGTGTGTTGTTGTTAGTTAATATTTCTTTTAAATGACCCGCTTTCTTAAAAGCATGCACTGTATTATAAAACGTAGCTAATGAGATCTTTGGCTCGCTTTTCTTTGAGTTCATTAGTTGATCTAAGTGTTCAACAGTAAAGTGAAAAGTTTTCTCTCTATCAAACAAGAATTTGGCTATTTGAACTCTTTGTTTAGTAGGTCTCAGGCCTGAAGACCTTAGTTTTTCTATGATTTTTAAATTATCATTCATAAATCTTGATTTTGAACGATGTAGCTTAAAATCGTTCTAAACTAAATATATATGATAAATGCTCCAAATCAAGTAAAAGTTTACCTTAAATCATGCAAAAAAATAGTTACAACTATAACGAGTTAATAGACTGCGGTAAGGGCAAACTATTTGGGAAAGGTAATGCAAAATTACCCCTTCCTCCAATGTTAATGTTTGATAGAATTACTGAAATAAATCAGAATGCCGGGGAATTTAAAAAAGGATTAATTAAAGCTGAGTTGGATGTAAAAGACAACCTTTGGTTTTTTGATTGTCACTTTCAGGATGATCCTGTTATGCCAGGATGTTTAGGTTTAGATGCTATGTGGCAGTTAGTGGGTTTTTTTCTTGGGTGGATTGGAGAACCAGGTAAGGGTAGAGCGCTTGGCGTAGGCTCTGTAAAATTTACGGGTGAGGTATTAAAAAAAATTAAAATGGCATCATATGAAGTAAATATAAAAAGAGTTTTGAAAAAAGAGGGAACCGCAGTTGGGCTAGCAAATGGAGTCTTAAATGCTGATGGTAAAACTATTTACACAGCAGAAAATCTAAAAGTTGGTTTGTTTAAATCATGAAAAGAGTAGTTGTAACAGGTATAGGAATAGTTTCTTGTCTTGGAAACAATCAAGAAGAAGTTTATCAGTCTTTATTAAATTCAAAATCAGGGATATCATTTTCTGAAGAGTACAAAGAACATAATTTAAAAAGTCACGTACACGGTAAACCAAATATAAAAGTTGAAGAACATGTTGATAGAAAAACAATGAGATTTATGGGTCAAGGTTCTGCTTATAATTACATCGCAATGAAGGAAGCTGTAAAGGACTCTGGTTTAGAAGATAAGGACATCAGTAGTTTTACAACTGGTATAGTCATGGGGTCTGGTGGCCCTTCAATAGAGAATGTAATTTTAGCTTCTGATAAAACAAGAGCAAAAACCCCAAAATTGATGGGGCCTTTTATAGTCCCAAGAACTATGGGAAGCACAGCATCTGCAACATTAGCTGTTCCATTTAAAATTAAGGGAGTTAACTATACAATGAGCTCTGCTTGTGCAACAAGCGGGCATTGTATTGGTAATTCAGTTGAATTAATTCAGTCTGGTAAACAAAAAATTATGTTTGCGGGTGGTAGTGAAGAAATTCATTGGGCTATGACAGCAATGTTCGACGCCATGACTGCTTTGTCCTCTAAATATAATAACGAACCAAAAAAAGCTTCAAGAGCTTATGATAAGACACGAGATGGATTTGTTATTGCAGGAGGTGGTGGGGTACTAGTTTTAGAAGAATATGAACATGCAAAAGCGAGAGGAGCAAAAATTTATGCTGAGATAACTGGATATGGGGCTACATCTGACGGTTATGACATGGTGGCGCCTTCCGGGGAAGGGGCAGTAAGATGTATGAAGTTAGCTCTAAGTACCTCTAAAAATAAAATAGATTATATAAATACACATGGAACGTCTACTCCAGTTGGAGATATTACTGAATTAAAAGCGATAGGGGAAACTTTTAAGGAAAATATACCTAAAATTAGTTCTACTAAGTCATTGTCAGGACACCCTTTAGGAGCAGCTTCTGTTCATGAAGCTATTTATTGTCTAATAATGATGAAAAATAATTTTATTACTGCTTCTGCTAATATTTCTGAAATGGATGATGAAGCAAAAAAATTCCCTATTATTACAAAAACAGAGAAAGACCTTAATCTTAGATCTATAATGTCTAATAGTTTTGGTTTTGGTGGTACAAATGCAACATTAATTTTTGAAAAGGTATAATGACTTTAGTTAAAGGTAAAAAAGGTTTAATAATGGGTGTGGCAAACGAGAGGTCAATCGCCTGGGGGATTTCTAAAAAATTAGCTGAAAGTGGAGCAGATTTAGCGTTTACTTACCTTGGGGATGCTCTAAAAAAAAGGGTAGTGCCCTTAGCTAAATCATTGCAATCTGATTATACCCTTAGCTGTAATGTTGAAAATAAAGAAGAAATAATAAAACTTTTTGAAAATATTAAATCTAAATGGGGTCAAATTGATTTTGTTGTTCATGCAGTTGCCTTTTCTGATAGATCTGAATTATCAGGAGAATACCTAAATACCTCAAGAGAAAATTTTTTAAAAAGTATGTTGGTTTCTTGTTTTTCTTTTACAGAGGTCGCTAGAGAGGCATCAAAAATAATGAAAGAAGGTGGAAGTATGCTTACTTTAACTTATGAGTCTAACAAAGCTATCCCAAATTATAATGTAATGGGCGTTTGTAAGTCTGCACTTGAAGCTAGCGTAAAGTATTTAGCTAGAGACTTAGGGGCAAAAGGAATTAGGGTGAACGCAATAAGTGCTGGTCCAATTAAAACTTTAGCTGCCTCAGCTATTGGGGATGCTAAATTTCTTTACAAATGGAATGAGGATCATTCTTTCCTAAAGAGAAACGTGGATATACATGATGTAGGCAACTCTGCTTTATATCTTTTAAGTGACCTTTCAAAGGGAGTTACAGGTGAAATTCATTATGTGGATGCTGGATACAACAAGGTTGGTATGCCAGATCCGAAAAATATATCTTAATTTGCATAATATGCATAACTAAAATCCTCACATAGCAATTTAAATTAAATCAGGGAAGTTTAAAGAAGAAGAAAAAGGAATTAAATGAAAAAATTCAATAAAATATTTAAGGAAAAATTAGATAATTTTTTTGATTGGGTTAAAGGAGCAGAATTAATTGAGTTAAAATCCTGCAATGTTAAAGAAGATCCAGTAAGACCTGAGTTAGATATTAACTTTAGGACAAGTTTTGGGCGCAAAATTTTTGGTGTTCAATATAAAAAAGAAATTTGTGCAATTATGTGTTTTGGTTTTACAAACGAGATTCCCAAAACAGTAGAGGAATTAGATTTGATGACTAGAGACGCTTATTTACAAAGTGCTTTACGAGATCAAAATGTAGGAAAAATAGCTATTGCATACACAGTTTGGTCAAAAAAAAAGGGTGGAGGAAAATTAATTGTAAAAGAGGTGTTTAAAAAAATTAAAAGATCAAATCATTTAAATAGATTAGTTACACTATCTCCACTAACTGATATGGCCAAAAATTTTCATTTAAGAAATGGTGCTATTCAACTTAGTGTCAATGAAAAAACCCAAAATTTTGAATATGTTATTTAAACTTGCTTCATAGAGAGTTTAACTTTACCTCTATCAAAACCAACAACTTTAACTGAAACTTCATCTCCCTCTTTTACGACATCTCCAACTTTAGCTACTCTTTTAGATGCAAGTTCAGATATATGAACTAGTCCATCTTGTTTTCCTAAAAAGTTTACAAATGCACCGAACTCCATAATTTTTACAACTTTTCCTTTATAAGTTTTGCCGACTTCTGGTTTTGCAATTAAATTTTTAATAATTTCAATTGCTTTATTTCTTGACTCTTCATCTGGTGCCGCGACTGTTACTTCTCCAGTATCTTTAACATCTACTTTAGCTCCTGATGTTTCTACAATTTCTCTTATGGTTGCCCCACCTTTTCCTATTACAGTAGCGATATCTTTTTTGTCCACCTTTAAAGTTTCCATCTTAGGGGTATGTTTTGAAAATTCTTTTCTTGATGATTTAATTGCCTTATTCATCTCAGTTAATATTTTCTTTCTTCCTTCTTTAGCTTGATCTAATGCTTTCTCCATAATCTCAAAAGTAATTCCCGTTATTTTAATATCCATCTGTAATGAAGTAATACCGTCTTTAGTTCCAGCTACTTTAAAATCCATATCACCTAGATGATCCTCATCACCTAGAATGTCTGATAGAACTGAAAAATCTTCACCTTCTTTAATTAAGCCCATAGCTATTCCGGCAACTGGTTCCTTAATAGGTACTCCGGCATCCATCAAGGAAAGCGAAGTGCCGCAAACAGTTGCCATTGATGATGAGCCATTGGACTCGGTTATTTCTGAAACAACTCTTAATGTATAAGGAAAGTTTTCTTTTTTTGGCAGTGAAGAGTAGATTGCCCTCCATGCTAACTTTCCATGGCCTATTTCTCTTCTTCCAGTTCCTATTCTTCCACATTCGCCAACTGAGAAAGGAGGAAAATTATAATGAAGCATAAAATTTGATCTTTGCATACCATCAAGGCTCTCTAGTCTTTGTTCATCATCAGACATTCCTAAAGTCGTGACTACTAAGGCTTGGGTTTCTCCTCTAGTAAATAGAGCAGAACCATGTGTACGAGGTAAAACGCCGACTTCACATTTAATTTGCCTCACATCAGCTAATCCTCTTCCATCAATTCTTTTTTTATCTTTAATAATAGCTGTTCTGACTATATCTTTTTCCAGAGATTTTAGCTGAGCCATAGCTTGATTTTCACTAATGTTTTCATCTTCAGCAAACATTTCTTTACATTTTTTTTCTGCTTCCGATATTGCTGTTGATCTTTTCTTTTTATCTGTTTCTTTAAATGCTTTTCTCAAGTCTGACTCTAAGACTTTACTAATTTTTGATTTTATATCTGAGTGATCTTCATCTTTGACTTCCCATTTAGGTTTGCCTGCCTTTTTAGCTAAACTTTCTATTGCTTTAATTACTGGAATAAAATTCTCATGTCCAAATTTTACAGCTTCTAACATTACTTTTTCTGATAATCCTTTTGTTTCAGACTCAACCATAAGAACTGCATCTTTTGTTCCTGCAACTACTAAATCTAATTCTGAGTCTTCAAGTTCCTTAGGGGTAGGATTTAATAAATATTTTCCATCTTTATAACCCACTCTACTTGCTCCAATAGGTCCTTGGAAAGGAAGGCCTGAAATAGCTAAAGCTGCAGACGAAGCAATTATAGATAATATATCTGGTTGGTTTTCTCCATCATATGATAATACGGTTGGAAGCAATTGCACCTCGTTCATAAAACTTGATGGAAATAAAGGTCTTATAGGTCTGTCGATTAACCTTGAGATTAAAGTTTCTGCCTCAGTTGGTCTTGCTTCTCTTTTAAAGTATCCTCCGGGAATTTTTCCAGCTGCGTAATATTTTTCTTGGTAATTCACAGATAATGGAAAGTAATCTTGATCTTCTTTAAGATCTTTTGCTCCAACTGCTGTTGCTATAATGACTGTTTCTCCACAAGTAGCGATTATAGCTCCGTCAGCCTGTCTCGCAATTTTACCTGTTTCTAAAATTATTTTCTTTCCATTAATATCTATCTCTTCTTTATGAATTTTAAACATTATTTCCTTAAATTTAATTGTTTTATTACCTTGTTGTATGAGTCAGGTTTTTTTCTTTTTAAATAATTTAAAAGTTTTTTTCTTTTATTAACTGATTTAGCTAAGCCCATGGTTGAGTGCTTATCTTTCTTAAATCTTTTAAAATGTTCTGAAAGTTTTTCAATCCTGTCTGTTAGTAGTCCAATTTGGACCTCTGATGATCCAACGTCTGAGCTATTAATAGCAAGTGATTTAATTGTGTCTTTTTTTTTCTGTTTCATCTTCTTTGTTTTGTTTAATTAATCTCTCTATTTTTTCTGCATATTCAAATGATTTGTCTTCTAAAAATGCAATTTTAGGAAGAAATTTAATATCAAGTTTTTTTGACAGAGCTTTTCTAACAAGATGGGAGTACTCAGTCAAGATACTTACCGTTTCGCTCATTTTTTCCCCTCCTAAAGGTATTACGTACGCTCTAGCGGTCTTTAAGTCAGGTGTCATTCTTACTTCGGTGACTGTTATAACTTTAGTGTTTAACACAGGGATCTTAGCCTCATTCCTGATGAATATTTCCCCGAGATTTTGTTTAACTAACTCTCCAACCCTTAGTTGTCTTTGGCTGTAAGCTTGATTTGGGTTCATTTTTTTCATTAAATTTTTCTCTCAATTTTTTCTGAGTAATAGGACTCTATTATGTCTTTTTCCTTGAAATCAATAAAGTCTTTGATTCCTATTCCACACTCTAAACCAGTTTTTACTTCTTTCACCTGATTTTTTTCTCTAAAAATACTTGAGATTTCTCCAGTATAAATTACGACTCCATCTCTTATAATTCTAGCTTTTGATTTATTTTTAATCTCTCCATCTATAACTTTAGATCCAGCCACTTTTCCTGCATTAGAAACTTTAAATACTTTTTGTATTTCTGCAGATCCACTTATTGTTTCTTTGATATCAGGTTCTAATAAGCCGGAAAGGCTCTTTTCTATAAACTCGAGTGCTTTATAAATTATATTGAAGTATTGAACTTCCACATGTTGTTCCTGTGCTAATTTTTTAGCTTCTCTGTTCGGTTTAACATTGAAGCCAACCAATAAGGCGTTTGAAGCTTTTGCTAAAGAAACGTCGGTCTCATTTATCATTCCAATATCCGAAAGAATAATCTTAGCCTTAACTTCATCATGTTCAATTTTTTCTATAGCCATTTTAAGGGCTTCACTTGATCCTTGAACATCAGATTTAATTATAATATTGAGTTCTTCTTTTTTGTTACTTTGATCTTCAAATAAAGTTTTTTTATCCTTAATTATTAATTTGTTATTTAAACCACTGTCATTTTTTCTAAACTCCGCAATTTCTTTTGCTTTATCCTCATCTTCAGTGACAAGAAAGTCTGCTCCAGCAAAGGCTGAGTTATTCATTCCTAATATCTCAACTGGCATAGCTGGAAAGGCTTCATCTAAAATTTTTCCTTCATGATTGATCATGGCTCTTACCTTGCCCCAAGTGTTGCCACAAACAAAATAGTCTCCTTTTTTAAGAAGGCCGTTTGATACCAAAATAGTAGAGACAGGACCTTTTCCTTTGTCTATCTTGGACTCTAAAACTATTCCTGTTGCGTGACCCTTAAAAGATGCTTTTAAATCTAAAATTTCTGCTTGTAGCAGAATACTTTCCTTTAATTTATCTAGATTTATTTTTTTAGTAGCTGAAACTTCTACAAACAAAGTATCACCGCTCAGATCTTCTGCAACTAATTCATACTTCATTAATTCATTTTTAATCTGTGAAATATTCTTATTAGGAAGCTCACATTTATTAATTGCGACAATTATAGGAACTTTGGCTGCTTTTGAGTGTTTTATGGCCTCAACAGTTTGAGGTTTAATACCATCATCAGCGGCAATAACAAGAACAACTATGTCTGTAACTTTAGAACCCCTGGCTCTCATTTCAGTGAAGGCTGCATGGCCTGGTGTATCGATAAAAGTTATAGCTTGGTTTTTTTTACTTTTTACCTGATAAGCTCCAATGTGCTGAGTTATCCCTCCATGTTCTCCAGCAACAACATCAGTATTTCTTAACGCGTCAAGCAAAGAAGTTTTCCCGTGATCGACGTGCCCCATGATTGTAACTACTGGAGGTCTTTTTTCAAGATTTCCCTCTTTGATGTTTTGTTTTTTATCAATTTTTAAATCTAGTGTTTCTTCTACAACTGGCTTATGTCCAAATTCTTTAACAATATATTCTGCAGTATCTTTGTCTATTATATGATTGATAGTTGCAATCACCTTCATATTAAATAAAAACTTAATTATATCACTAGACCTTTCCGCCATCCTATTTGATAGTTCTTGAATAGAAATCTGTTCAGGAATTTTTACATCTCTAACAACTTTTTTAAATTCTTTTTTTTCTTCTGTTTGAGGGACATTTCTTTTTTCTTTTAGTCTTGCCCTTTTAACAGATGCTAAACTTCTTTGTTTTATTTCTATTTCTTCCACATTTAGTGCTCTAGAAACAGTCATTTTGAAATCTCTTTTATCTATTGGTCCTTTTAATTTAAGTTTACTTCTAGGCGGGGATTTTTCATCTTTTTTAATAAAATCTTTAGTTGCTTGTTGTTCTATAAATTTTCTAGCGAAATCTCTTTTTTTTCGGTCATTTTTGTTGATAGAGGTTTTTTGGTTTACCTTATTTGTATCTCTATTAGATCTAAAAGGTTTTTTTTTCTCTATAGAAAAAGATTTTTTGCCTCCTTTGCTTATAGATGAAATATCAATTTTTTTAGTAAAAGATGTTGATATTGTTAAAGTTTTTTTCTTCTTACTTTTGTTTTCACTCATAAATCTTATTTATCAAATACTATCTCTCTGGCTGCCATAATTAATTGATCTGCTTCCTCTCTAGAAAGAGAAAATTCTTCAAGATAGCCCTCTATTCGAATTTTTTTTCCTTTCACTTCATCAAAGCCACCAATCAGTTCATCGGAGGATAGATCAGCAAAATCACTTAGTTTTTTTATATTTCTTTGGCCAAGCAATACTAGCATTCCTTGCGTTATTCCTTTTAAATTTATCAAAGATTGCTCTACCCCAAGTTCTTTCAATTTTTTTGAAACTTCTTCTTTTTGCTTAATTAAATTTTCTTTTGATCTCTCAATTAGTTCCTTGGCAGTTCCTTCATCTATTCCCTCTATTTTAGTTATATCTTCAGGATTCGATTGAGAAATTTCCTCAATGCTTTGGAGGCCTTCGGAGACTAATAATTGACCTAACGTTTCATCAACCTCTAAATTTTTAATTAATGTTTCAGTTTTATCTTTAAATTCTGCTTGTCTTCTGTCCGAGTCTTCGGAGTCCGTCAAAATATCTATTTCGTAGTTAGTAAGTTTAGAAGCAAGTCTAACATTTTGTCCTCTTCTACCTATTGCTTTACTTAAATTTTCTTCGGACAAGATTACATCTATTCTTTTATTTTCTTGATCAATTAAAACTTTCTGTATTTCTGCGGGGGATAACGACTCTGATATCAATGTTGGCAAATCTTCTGTCCATTTTATAATATCAATTTTTTCTCCATGCAATTCATTTACAATAGTTTGTACTCTACTTCCTCTCATACCAACACAAGCTCCTACAGGGTCTATTGAATTATCTTTTGATTGAACACAAATTTTTGCTCTACTTCCTGGATCTCTTGCAACTGATTTGATTTCTATTACGCCTTCATATATTTCTGGTACTTCTTGAAAAAATAACTTTGCTAAAAATTGAGGATGAGCCCTTGATAAAAAAATTTGATGACCTTTTAGTTCTTTTTTTACCTCATAGCAATAAGCTTTTACTCTATCTCCTGTCTTTAATATTTCTCTTGGAATAAGTTCATCTTTTTTAATTAATCCCTCTGCTTTCCCTAAATCAATTATAACATTTCCATATTCTAGTCTTTTAATTATACCGCTTAAGATCTGTCCTTGTTTGTCTATAAAATCTGCATACTGTCTGTTTTTTTCAGCTTCTTTCACTCTTAAGTTTATGACTTGTTTTGCGCTTTGGGCGGCTATTCTTCCAAAGTCAATCTGGGGCAGCTCTTCGTAAACTTTATCTCCTATTTTTAAAGTTTTATCTTTTAACTGAGCGTCTTTTTCACTAATTTCTTTTCCTGGATCTAGAACTTTTTCAACGACTTCTAGCACCTTTTGTATTTTTATTTCGCCTTTTTCTCTGTCAATAGTAACTTCAATACTATTGTCATTTCCAAATTTTGTTAAAGCAGCTTTTTGTATAGCGCTTTCCATGGACTCTATGACCAATTCTTTGTCTATAGATTTCTCGTTAGCCACTGCTTCTGCTATTCTTAATAGTTCTAACTTGTCTAATCCTCTATTTAACATTTTATCCTTTTATGTTTCCCAAAAAAAAATGGGCCACGGCCCATTTTGAAATTTCAACAATGTATTAGTATATATAATAAATATTAAAATTTTTTCAAGATTTACTTTGTAAAAAGATGTTTTTTATCAGTCTTTTCCCAGGAAAATTCCCCATTATTAGATGGTTCTCTTCCAAAATGACCGTAGGATGATGTAACTTCGTAAATAGGCTTATTTAAGGCCAAAAGTTCTCTTATTCCACGAGGTGATAAATCAAAATTTTCATTAATTATTTTTTTTATATCTTCAGTTTTATTTTTATCTTCATCAGAAAGTTTTACGTAAACAGAAAGTGGCTTGGATACCCCAATTGCATAAGCTAATTGGATTAAGCATTTATCTGAAATTCCAGCAGCAACAATATTTTTTGCAATATACCTGGCAACATAAGCTGCAGATCTATCTACTTTGGTAGGATCTTTGCCAGAAAATGCTCCTCCGCCGTGAGGAGCTGCTCCACCATACGTATCTACAATAATTTTTCTTCCAGTTAAGCCGGTATCTCCATCTGGACCTCCAATAATAAATTGTCCTGTTGGATTAACATAAACATCTTTTTCATCTAATTCTTGGATTAAGTCTTTAGGTATAGATTTAGATATATATGGAAAGACTAAATCCTTAACTTTTTTTTGATCAAGATCTTTGGAGTGTTGAGTTAAAATAACAACTGAAGTAACTTTTTTTGAAATACCTTTTTCGTACAACATGGTAACCTGGCTTTTAGAGTCAGGTTCAATACCTTCAATAATTCCTTTTTTTCTGTCATCTGCCATTAATCTTAAAATTTTGTGAGAAAAATGTATTGGAGCAGGCATCAAATCTTTGGTTTCTTTACACGCATACCCAAACATTATTCCTTGATCTCCAGCTCCTTCATCTTTGTTACCTTTAGAGTCGACTCCCATAGCAATATCTGAAGATTGTTTATGTAAATGTGCTTCTATATTTGCTGTTTTCCAACTAAAACCTTTTTGATCGTAACCAATATCCTTTATACAGTTCCTCACTTTCTCAATTAATTCCTCATTGTTAATTTCCGGACCTCTTGTTTCACCTGCTAAAACAACTTTATTAGTAGTTGTTAAGGTTTCACAGGCAACTCTTGAATGAGGTTCTTTTGATAGATAAGTATCGACCACCATATCTGAAATTCTGTCACAAACTTTGTCAGGGTGACCCTCTGAAACGGACTCACTAGTAAAAAGATAACTTTTTTCAGTCATTTGTTTTCCTTAAAATTAAAAAGAATAGTGTATATGTAATTAAAAGAAGAAAAAATATCAAATCATTTTTGTTTTTGGAATATGCCTCCAAAATGGGTACCTCTAATTCAATATTTCCTGTCTCACCAGGGTTGAGAAGTTTTATTACAACTCCATTATTATTTATAAATGCACTAAACCCCTTATTTGCAGATCTAATTAAATATGTATTATTTTCTATAGACCTAAAAATCGCTTTAGTAAAATGTTGGTGAGGTCCTATAGTGTCTCCAAACCACGCATCTTCAGAAATATTGATTACCATATTAGTTTTTTCATTAGAACTTTGTAATAAGCTAGGAAAAATTATTTCATAACATATTAGTGGAAAAATACTTATGTTGTTTACTATAAAATTTCCCTGCTTGCTACCTTTTGAAAAAGATCCATATCCATATGTAATTTTTTTTAAACCAAATTTTTCTAAAATATTGTCAAAAGGCAAAAATTCACCAAAAGGAACAAGCTTTATTTTGTCGTATTTATAAAGTATTTCAAGTTTATTATTAGTTGCTATAAGACTGTTATAGAATTTTCCAGATGAATTTTCTTCAGTGTTAATTCCAAAAATTATAATATGGTTTTTAGAAAAATTGTCATAAAAAAGATTTGAAAATTTTTTTAAATCTTCAAGGTAGACACCTGCGAATATACCTTCAGGCCAAATAAAGATAGTATTTTTATTGGGAATAGGATCGCTATATCTTACGACCTTTTCGATTGTTTTTTTTATTTCTTCATCACTTTGAATATATCTCATTTCAAAATTTGGTGAGATAATTTTAACGTTCACTTTTTCTTCAACGTTATTTAAGATTTTTTGATCACTATTAATTTTATAGGATCCATAAATATAAAAGGAAAAAAATATTAATATAAAGCTTGAAAAAATAAAATATTTAGATTTATTTTTAAAGAAAAATAAGATTGGTGAGCAGAAAAAAGCTATTGTAATTGAGTTAAAGGCGTAAAGACCAATAGGATTTAAAATCTGGATTATTTCAATTGCCCAAGACCAAGAATAAGACCACAAATTCCAAGGGAAGCCTGTAAGAATTTTTCCTCTAAAATAATCTGTCAGAGAAAGAATTAAACAAAACAAAATAAATGAAGAGTAATTATTTTTTATAAAGGGCCCCGATATTAAAGAAGCTAATCCAAAAAAAAGTCCTAAACTCATTGGAATTAATATAATTGAAAAGGGTATTAATATTCTTAAATTTTCGTCAAATGTGAGTGAGTGTGATATCCAGTAGTTGTTGGTAAGAAAAAAACCAATACCAAAAAAATACCCTATAAAAAATAAATTTCTCAAATAGGGTTTTTTTCTATATGTGCTCTTTGATCTTTTGTTTACAAAAGATAGAAGAAAAAAAAAACTAGGAATAATAATAAAGTTAATTAATGTGAAATTAAACGGAGCAAAACCTAAAACTCCCAGAGCACCAATAATAAATGGTAGAGCGAAAACGATTAAAAATCTACTATTTGATATTTTTTCTAACATTAATTAATATAATTATAAAATCTTTCTTCTAACTTTTTCATTTTTATGTAGTCCTTATTAACTCTATGTCTTTCTCCTAATAAATGTAAAAGTCCATGTATCCAAAGCCTATCAAAATTTTCTTTTAATTTTTCTTTTTTAAATTTTGGGTAAATTTTATCTAAACTAATGATAACATCACCTAGGTAAAGAGTCTTATTTTTCCTAAGTAGACTTTTTAATACTTTTTTTTCTTGAAAAGGAAAAGACAAAACATCGGTTGGTTTATTTTTTTTTCTAAACTTATAATTAATTTTCTGAATTTCTTTCTTCCCACTTAATAATAAAGAAAACTCTATTTTTCTTTTCTTAAAAAAAAATTCTCTTTTATTGATTTTATTTAATCTTCTTCTTAAGTATTGTCCTGGATTATTAATATGTCTTTTCCAGTTTTTATTACTAACAAGAACATTAATTTTTATCATCAAAATTTTTTTGATAAGCTTGAATAATCTTTGAGACTAAAGGATGCCTTACTACATCTCTATGGTCAAACTCTATAACTTTTATTTCTTTAACCTTTTTTAAAATATCTCTTGATTTTTCTAAACCAGAATTTTTTTTATTTGGTAAATCAATTTGACTCGGATCTCCGTTTACTACCAATTTTGAGTTTTCTCCAATTCTAGTTAAAAACATTTTGATCTGTGTAGCAGTTGCATTTTGTGCCTCATCTAATATTGCAAAAGAATTTTTTAAAGTTCTACCTCTCATGAAAGCCAAAGGAGCTATTTCAATTTCTCCTGACTCAATTTTTCTTTG